>Ga0209988_10000279_pt1 | contig 30387 bp, 28 predicted proteins | sample N075metaG_FD_183115 | JGI IMG/M metagenome (GOLD analysis project Ga0209988, IMG submission 183115) | Deep subsurface microbial communities from Kermadec Trench to uncover new lineages of life (NeLLi) - N075 metaG (SPAdes) (version 2) | ecosystem: Environmental > Aquatic > Marine > Ocean trench... | reverse complement strand
GAACTGAACAGGTTCTTGCTGATCCAGCCAATAATCGTGGTTTCAGATAAGGGTGCCTCTCTGGCCAGTGTTTTTTCGGTTTTTACAATTGCCATGATCAGCGCTCCACCAGTTGCACGCGCTTGTTGTATATGTTCAGCAGTCCCGAAATTGTCAGGCTGACGACCATGTAAAATCCCATGGTCAAACCGACTATCTCAATCGCGTGACCGGCCTGGTTTAGCGATGTCTGCATAAACACAGCGACAAGGTCTGGATAGCCAATAGCGATGGCTAAAGATGAATTCTTCACCACGTTCATCCACAGGCTGATCATCGGCGGAACGATGGCTGGCATTGCCTGGGGAATAATCACCAGGGACAAGACCCGGTTTTGCCTAAGACCAATTGCCAACGCAGCATCGTGTTGCCCTCTGTTTACCGACAAAATCCCCGCGCGCACGGATTCGGCCAGGTGCGCGGCGTGGTAAATGGTCAAAGCGACAAAGAGCGCCAGGAATGCGGGTGGTAGGGTGGCGCCACCAACAAAGTTGAAGCCTTCAATTTTCGGGATATCCCAGCCTAGCGGCGATCCTGTCACCAGGTAAACAATTCCCGGCAGCAAAATAATCACTGCAGCGGATGGTAAAAATACCGGGATTATCTGCCCGGTTATGTCCTGGCGTTTATGTGCCCAACGTCTGAATATGACGATAGCGATTATCGCAATGATAAGAGCAACTCCGGTCATCCACAGCAGATCACCCGGCACCGGCCATGGCATGTAAAGCCCTCGATTATTGAGCAGCACGATTTCTGAGCCACCGGACAAATCAATGCTGTTCTTGATCTTGGGCAGCAGCGAGAATATCCCGGTATACCAGAAAATAATCTGTATTAATAATGGCGTGTTACGAAAAATTTCCACATAAGCGAGCGCCACCTTGGATATCAGCCAGTTGTGGGAAAGTCTCAATACACCAATGGTAAATCCAAGCAGGGTACTAGCGATGATTGCCAGAAATGAAATATAGAGTGTATTGAGAATTCCGATCAGGAAGATATCCCCGTAGGTCCCGACCCCGGCCTCATAAGCAATGAGTTTAAAGTCTGTGTCAAACCCGGCTTCGACACCCATAAAACCAAAACCGGAGTCCATCCCGCGCACTTGCAGGTTATGGGCCGTGGTGGTAAAAAGATACCAGCCGATCCAGCCAACAACTGCTACTGTCAGGAGTTGATAGAAAACCGAGCGGACCCGTTCATCGTTGAAAAAGTCAAACTGCTCTTTTGGTTTGATGTGCTCGGATTGCTTGTGACTAACACCGGCCGCCACGATATCTCCTCTGAAATTAATTCTTGTTATAGCGCATTTGACTGGCGCCAAACCAATCTAACAATTGGTCTGGCACCAGCGGATTATACCAACGGATAAGAACCGTTGTTATAAGTTCTAGCGCATAGGTGGAGAGTACATCAGGCCACCCTTGGTCCAAAGGGCGTTGGCCGATCCTTCACGCGCGATGCCGATACCCAACTTACCACTACCCATATAGGCTTCGTAGTTTTCGCCGTAATTGCCGACTTGTTTGATGATGTTGTAGGCCCAGTCCTTGTTAAGCTTCAAGCCTTCGTGGAGGCTACCCTCAACCCCAAGCATACGGCGAACGTTCACATCTTTCGAATTAGCGCGCATGTCATCGACATTTTTACTGGTAACGCCTAGTTCCTCAGCGTTGATCATGGCAAAAATTGTCCAGGTGACGATATCCCGCCACTCGCTATCGCCATGCCTGACTGCCGGGGCCAGAGGTTCTTTGGAAATGGTTTCTGGTAAAATGATATGGTCGGAAGGAACCGGGAATGCAGCCAGGTTGCCAGCCATTGATGACTTGTCACCGGTTGTCGCGTCACAACCACCATTTAGGTAGGTTTCATCACGGACGTTGAAATCCTCGAAGGTAACCGCGCTGATATTAAGATTATTGACTCGGCTAAAGTCTGTCAGATTGAGTTCAGTCGTGGTACCGGTCAACACGCATACCTTGGCGCCCTTGAGTTGAAGTGCGCTGGTGATGCCGCTGTCCTTGCGAACAGTGAAACCCTGGCCATCATAGAAATTGGGTTGCAGGAAATCCAGCCCAAGCTGGGTATCACGCGACATAGTCCAGGTAGCTGTACGTGATAAAAGATCAGATTCGCCATTGGCCAGAGCGGTAAATCGCATCTGTGAGCTGACCGATTGAATCTCCAGTTTTTCCGCGTCACCAAAAATGGCCGCTGCAACTGCACGGCAAGTCTGTACATCGAGACCGTACCAATTGCCCTTGGCGTCGAGGTTATAGTAGCCGGGTGAAGGTTGACCAACCTGGCAGCGCAAATGACCTCGTTTTTTGACAATATCCAGCGTACTTTCCGCCGAGACGGTGGTGACACCACCTAGTGTCATCGCCGCCACTGCAACCGCTGATGTGAGTAATGTTGTTAGTTTCATTGAGTGCTCTCCTCGTAAAGGTTTCTAGTTAATATATTGTTATAGAATTTGAGGAGTTATTATTAGCGCAGTTGAATTCTACGCCCAACTTGATCTTTGCCAAGTTCTCCCCACCTTCCTACGCGCTACGATAGGGTGAAAGGCAGCCCTAGTCAAATACTTAACGGTACGAATCGTACAAGAATGCATGACTAAACTACGCGAATTTCAACCGTAACAATCGAACTCAGCACCTGGAGCTATATTGTATTGCTTAAAACTTTAGAGGTATCGAAGATATAAACGGCCAATCATTATTCCACTATCGGGCTAATTAAGACCCTTAGCTATGAGTGATTTTCAGAAAGCGAAATTGACCCAAATAGCATAATTATGTATTTTGGCGCCATCACTTATTACTCGGGTAACCCATGATTCGTTGCATAATTTGGCGGCTTCTGTTTGAGGTCTGTAACATTGCGCGGATTTTTGGCCATGGCTCCGCACAGGTTCAATACCTGGCCTTCGGTGCCAACCTGAGCGATACCGTGCTCAAGGAACGGCGGATCACCCCGTTCGCGGTAAAACACTTTACGCTCAGGGATTATGGCCTGCGCTTTGACCATCCGTCGCGATGGGTCGGCTGTGGATACGCTTCTGCCGAGCGGTCTCCTGGTGAATCACTTCACGGTTTTCTCTACACCCTCTCGGTCAGGGATGCCGCACGGATGGATTTTTACGAGTGTGTCCCGGTATTGAAAAGATACCGACGCACTTTTGTCGAACAAGATGGAGTGAGGCTGTATTTTTACCAGACCAACCTCTCCACCCCGAACTTGAAACCCTCGCCTGAGTACCTGGGATATATCGTCGAAGGCCTGAAATTACACAACAGTGCCAGCGCCGAATACCGCAAGGAGATTGCGGCTACTGTAACCACCGAGCCTGACAGTCTTGTGACGTCATCGCCGTGTTCCCAGCCCGAAAATAGTGCAGGGTGGCTACGCATTACCAACGGGTCATACCAAAAATTTGTGCAGATGATATTTCTGATGTTTCTCTACAAATACTCACTTACCGATCATTTCATCCGACCATGAACCAACAAAGCTATACTTCGATTCTGTCGGCGCTGATGTTTATACTTGCAGTGGTGTCATCTCACTCATCGGCCGCGGGTGGTTCGGTGGTCAGGCCACAGCGAATTGTTTCGATCGGATTGTGTACCGATCAGTTGCTGTTGATGATGGCGCAGCGATCACAAATTGCATCCTTGACCACCTCGGCAACCAACCTGCAAATGTCGTACATGGCCGATGCGGTCGGTGATATTCCACTCAATAATGCCTCGGTAGAAGAGATTATTCCGTACCGGCCCGACTTGATCGTGGGTAGCCATTTTGCCGCAAGGGATACCACGCGTTTTCTCAGACAACTCGGTTACGAGGTCAAGCTCGTGACTTTGCCGACGACGATTGAAGAAATCTATACACTGCTTAGCCGCTTTGGTGAGTGGACCGGAAACCAGGCCAGTGCCGCGAGTATGATTGTGAAAATGAAGCGGGAGATCGTAGAAATCCAGGCTCGTTATGCCCATCGACCCAAAAAAACCATGATCATCTACTCACCCAATGGCTATACGATTGGTGCTAACACTCTGGAAAATGATGTATTGAAATATGCCGGCTTTCGTAACCTCTCGGCGGAAATGGGCATAGTCGGCTTTAAGAAAATTTCGCTCGAGAAGGTGATCGAGGCCAGGCCCGATTTTCTCCAACTCGATAACCATGTGTTTAATCGAGATTCGTTGGCGAGCAGCTATCTTGGTCACCCGGTACTCGATAAGCTAATGGGCGGCAAGGAACTCCTGTTTATTCCCTCGCGCCTGCGTGCCTGCGCTGGCCCGATGGTTACCGAGGCGATCGATTACATGGCGAAGAAACGGTGAAATTTAAAGCGATTGCCACCGTTCCATTATTAGCCGGCCTCGGGATTTGCCTGGTCGTAATTTTTTACTGCGCACTACTAGTCGGCCCGGTGGATATCAGCATCGTCGAAGCATCGATGGACTGGATTCAGAAAGAAGAATCGATCGGCTCCCTGATCCTGTTCGATATTCGGCTGCCGCGAGCTTTACTGGCACTTTTTATCGGTGCGACGCTAGGCCTGGCGGGCGCTGCATTACAGGGTTTATTTCGTAATCCCCTTGCCGAGCCCGGTATTATCGGGGTATCGAACGGCGCAGCGCTCGGCGCGGTCCTGGTATTTTATTTTGGTTACGCGAATTTAGCCTGGTTTGCACTGCCATTCGGCGGACTGGCAGGAGCACTCGTATCGGTGGTCATCATTTTTATCTTGATCGGCAACAGCCGGTCGAACGTGACGCTTATTCTTGCCGGTGTTGCGATCAACGCCATCGGCGGTGCGCTGATTGCGCTTGCGCTTAACTTCGCACCCAATCCCTATGCGATCCAGGAAATTGTGTTCTGGTTGCTGGGTTCGGTGTCAAACCGCAGTATCAATGAACTATTGATCGCGCTGCCGTTCATGCTGGTGGGCTGGGGGATTATTTTATATTGCGGCAGGTTTCTTAACGCGCTCACACTCGGCGAAGAAACCGCGTCCTCGATGGGCTTCGATGTCAGACGCTTGCGCTGGATTCTGGTGATAGGCGTCGCCGCCAGTGTCGGTGCAGCAGTCTCGGTTGCCGGAAACATCGGTTTCATTGGCCTCGTGGTGCCGCATCTGATCAGGCCGTTCGTCGGCCATGAGCCACGCCGATTGCTACTGGCGAGTACCCTCGGTGGGGCCATATTATTGGTGACTGCTGATATAGCTGTGCAATTGTTGTCCAGCGGTGGTGAGCTTAAACTCGGTGTGATTACATCGCTGGTCGGTGGGCCCTTTTTCCTGTTCCTGATCCTGAAAACGAGGAACACGCTACTATGAACCTGATCAGCGGAACCAACCTGAGCTTTCGGATCGGTAATCTATCGATCCTCAAGGGTATCGACATAGAAGTGAAGCCCGGAGAACTGGTGGGCCTGATAGGCCCCAATGGTGCGGGCAAAAGTACCCTGTTAAGGCTGCTAACCTGTGTCGAGCAGGCGCATAGCGGCGAGATATTATATGAGGGCAGAGATGTCAATGAGATTTCTGCCGAAGAACGTGCCAGGCGTATCGGCTACCTGGTACAGGGTGCGAAAGCCTACTGGCCAGTCACGGTCGAAAAAATAATCGGGCTTGGACGTATTCCGTATCAAAAGTGGTGGCGCGATGCTTCGGCCGAGGACGATGAAAAAGTAATACAGGCGATGAAAATTACCGAAACCCTGGCCTATCGTAACCGCATTGTCACGACACTCTCAGGGGGTGAACAGACCCTGGTCATGTTGGCCCGCATATTCGCAACCGACCCACAACTCATCTTCGCCGACGAACCGGTTGCAGCACTCGACCCTTACCACCAGTTACACGTAATGGAAATTCTGCGCGACCATGCTTGTGACAACCGGGGCGTGGTAGTCGTACTTCACGATCTCAGCCTCGCGGCGCGCTTTTGTGATCGCCTGTATTTAATCAATCATGGTGAGTTGCACTGCGCTGGAAGCTCGACCGAGATAATGACTGCCGAAAATATTGCCGAGGTCTACGGTGTAAAAATCAGAATCACCGGTGATGCCGAGGGTGTCAGCGTCATTCCGGTATCACGCCTGGGCGATCATCATCCTTGATAAGTCATGATTTGATTTTAACGGATGCTTTAAAATAACGATATTGTCACTGGATTCGGTCATCTTTCAGCAGTCGATTGCCCACGCCGGTGACTCGTGCTCGCTCGCATTGTTCTGGCGACAACTTCAGGCTTTCTGCATGAGTACGGGACTGCATTAAATTTTCAGACCCCTCGATGTGCTCGCCGCTATTGGTAATGACATGGAACAGTTCGTGTGCCAGCGCTATTCCCGCGTCCTCGATATCGGGCATTAACCAAACGCTGTTGGTCAGCCATGGTCGATTACCGGTATTACCCAGACCAAACGCTTCAGCGCTGAACGCTTCCTGCATTCGCGTATCCCGCGCAAAAACCAAGGTCGTGTCTGTCGTCGATGTCGCTTCAAGTAGAGTGCGAGCGCTACCAGTAGACAGATCGCGAAGGTAGTCATCCCCAACAACTGAATAGATCGACACATCACCTGGAGCGATTGTGCACTGCGCCAGGATGTCGTACGCCATCTGCACCGCCTGCTCGATACGTTGATGCGTCCAGCGAGGGTCCAGCACTAGAATATTAAGCGCTAGATGGAATCCCGGGATCTTTTCGGAAGGCGTGATGACCAGGTTGGGGAGTTGTTTTTTTAGAACGGGAGCACCTGCCAGAGGATCAGCGATATAACCACTGCTGACCCAGTCCAGCGTACTGTCACTTGCACGGTCACCACCAAAGCGTCGGTGCAATTCGGCGACGATGTCCGGAGCAGTCCATTGCCGATGAGACATTTTTAGTTTAGCCACAAACGCAGTCATACGCGCGACGGCATAACTCGAACCCGAAGCATTGATCGCATCCCCGGAGTAATCTATCAGCGCAATATTCTCAGCCGGAATCAGGTAGTCGACCGCTACTTTCCCCCAATTGGTGCGCTCAGCGGGCCGCACGAAATCGTCTGCCGAGGTCACCACTATCATATTGGCTAGATCGAAGGCAGCCGGGTAAACCGGTTCATCGTCGATATCGCGGCCATTATTCCCTGCTGAGACTATGAACAGGATATCCGGATGGGCACGCGCTACCTGCTCGAATGCGTACCACTCATGCGCCTGGTTGCTGCCGAGCGGCATGCCTAAAATAGTGACCTGATTTTGGTAGGCGTGCTCCACAAGGGCCTTCATTCTCGACATGTCGGGCCGCGGATAACGATAGGGCACCAGTTCAATTCCGGGTGCCTCGCGTAACAACAACGATGCGGTACGGGTGCCGTGACGTTGCACAAAGAATTTGGATTTCAGCGGATGTGCATCGTAGGGTAGGCGATCCTGATCCCAGAAATCGTAACCGATCAGATTGTTGTTGGAGTCTCTGGCCAGATGGCGATTTATCTCGGCTATGCGATAGTTAACGCCTGAATCCACCATGCCGACACGTAGCGGTGACCGTGTAGTCTCACCTGACTGTTTCAAAGGAATATCAGGGTCACGCTCGATAAACTCCAGCGGTGGATTTAACCAGTCCAACTCGCCGGTCACTACAAGGTCTGCATTCAGTGTGACGATATTGAGTGCCTGTGCTTGATCGGTATAGTTTATTTTTCGGGCAACTCGCAAGCTGCAGTCTGCATTCAGCACCATCAAAAGTGAAGGATCGCCATCCGCACGGTAGAGTGTGCTGATAAACCGGGTTGGCTGCCCTGAGTGATCAATAACTTCCAGTTCCAGTAAAAACTGATTATCCACGCGCATGCGGTGCTTGATACCAATTTGCATGCCGCGGACCTCGATTTTCGATTTCTCGACGGGCCCGATCGCAACACCCATAGCAAGCTCGCGAGTCTCATCCCAGGTGCGACAGGTTTCAATAGAAAATTCCATCATTTGCCGGGGTTGCCAACCGCCGGCAAAAACACTGACCTGAAGCATTAAAAGACCGACCGTGAAGAGAGCGCCGCAAATTAATTTGATCGGATTATCGAATTCCATGGAACGGTCCTGAAATGCCCTTGAGGATCTCATTCATCTTCATGTACTAGCCTAATCACTTCTTAAGTTTGGCGAATTCCACTTCCAGATTACGAACACATTGCCTGTATTTCTCCGTCAGGCAGCCGATAGCACGGTATTCGTTAGCATATAATTTCAGCGGTAGCATTTGGCCTTCATTAAGATCTATTGTCCGCCATAATTTAATTTAACTGTTTTTAACCACCACACGTGCGCTCGCGACCCGCTCGCCGTCGGCAGTCAATTCGACGGATTCTTCGTACAGTAGAACATCGACACCCGATACTGCATCACGTAAGACTCCAGGTGCTACCCGGTAGTTTAAACTCTTGGGTCCGGTCACTTCCAGGTCGGTGATCAGATGCTCTTCGCAGAGAAGATGGCCTCCCGGTGCCAGGCAGCCACACAGTCGGGTGATGAGCGCAAGGTTGACGTACCACAGGACGATGATCAGATCGTAATCGTTGTCGAACTGATAAGGTTCATCCAGATCATGTTCTATCCAGTTGATGCTGAGTCCCTGATCCTCGGCTTTTTGTCTGGCCTGATTCAAACCCTCACGGGAAATATCGATCGCATCGACCTGATATCCGGCTTGCGCCAGAAGGATGGCATTGCGCCCGGGGCCACAGGCCACGTCCAGCGCTTTACCTACGGGTAACCTCTGCAGCCAGTCTTCCACCAGGGTTACAGGATTATTTTTGTGATAGCTATCCTCTGCATATCGTTGATTCCACTTTTTCCGGTCTTGTTCGCTCATAGTCGGTAAAATAAAGTTATAAAATTAATAGTGTTGGACCTGGGTTGAGTTTACCCGGCTTTGGTATCCGCTGCCGTTTCGTATTTATGCGATTATACCGAAATACCGATAATTAAATCGGTTGCTCCCGCGGTAGAATTGCGTTAAGTCCGACAGACTCCTGGGGATAATAAATATGAAAATCGTAATCATAATCATAGTTACCTTAATCGTTGTAGCCATCCTGGTGCTATTCGTTCTCGGACAAATGTCGCAATCGGGTGAAGCCAACGGATTAGTCGAAGCTAAACTGGCAAAATGCCCCGACAAGCCCAATTGTATCTGTACCGAGTTTGTGGCTGATGTTTCCCATTACATCGAGCCGATAGGTTTTTCTCAAAGCAATGCCGCAGAAGTCCTGTCCAGATTAAAAAGTAGTGTTGGAGAAATGGGGGGTAGCATTCAGGCAGAAGCTGATAATTATCTGGCATTTACTTTTACTTCATCAATTTTTAGATTTGTCGATGACCTGGAAATCAGGATCGATACGGATCAAAATATGATCCACGTGCGTTCGTCGTCGAGAGTGGGTCATAGCGACCGGGGAGTTAACAAGAAGAGATTTGAGCAGCTTAAAAAACTATTCCATTCGAAGATAGAGTAATGTCGTAAGCAGGGAAAGTCCTGGCCACATGCACCTGCGCCAAGGTGTGTTTGCCGAATATGAAAAATTCCGTTTTCACCTGAGTGGGTACACGGGTATGATGCGCCTTCCTTATAATTTCCCGGCAGTAAAAACCCCCATGGCTGAATTCTTTTTTGATTACGGGCTATTCGCACTCAAATTACTGACCATTGTCATAGGTATAGTTGTCATTGTCCTGGTTTCGGTCAAGGCGGGTATGCGTACAATTAAATCACCCAAGGGTCATATCGAGGTTAGCAAGGTTAACGATGAAATCGACATGCTGCGCGATACCTTAAATGCCACTGTGATCGATGCAGATTCGTTCAAGCTTGCGATAAAACAGCGTGCCAAAGACAAAAAAGCCGAACGTAAAGCTAAATTGAAAGCCCTGAAGAAAAGTGCAAAAAAGGCAACCGACGAAAGGTCCGACAGCAATAGAAAGGCTCGAGTTTTTGTGCTCGATTTCAAAGGTGATCTTAGGGCCACGGCAGTGTCGAGCCTGCGTCGGGAAATTACAGCCGTGTTATCGCTGGCTGAGGAATCAGACGAGGTACTGGTTCGCCTCGAAAGTGGCGGCGGCATGGTACACGCCTATGGATTGGCGTCCTCACAGTTGCAACGAGTTAAGGATCACGGAATCGCTCTAACCATCTGCGTCGACAAAATAGCTGCGAGTGGTGGTTATATGATGGCCTGTGTCGCCAGCAAATTACTGGCTGCGCCTTTTGCGATCATCGGATCGATCGGTGTCGTTGCCCAGTTCCCCAATTTTCATCGATTACTACAGAAAAATGAGATAGATTTCGAACTGATAACCGCCGGCGAATACAAGCGCACCTTGACCGTGTTCGGTGAAAACACTGAAAAAGGACGCGAAAAGTTCATCGAAGACATCGAAGATATTCATGTGCTTTTCAAGGAGTTTGTAACCCAACATCGACCCCAGATAAAGATCGAAGAAGTAGCCACCGGTGAAATCTGGTTCGGGCAACGCGCGCTCGACAAGGCATTGATCGATGAACTCTCTACCAGCGATGAGTATATTGTCAAAGCCTGTGAAGAATCGGATGTGTTTGAAATTAAATATAAGGAGAAAAAATCGCTGCCGGAAAAACTCGGCTTTGCGCTTCAGTCGGCAATCGATGGAACCCTGCTAAAATGGTGGGAACGTGGAACAAAAAATCCCTTTTACACTTAGGGAACCTCTGATCAATTCATGAATGAACGCGTTGCGCCCAAAATGACCAATTTCTGCGTTGTGAAACTTAGCAATAGCCCTGCTATTACGCAGCACAGGGAAGTGCCAGTGCCGCGGCGACAGGATGTCGAAGAGCGGCCTAGCGTTCCACGCCTTGAGCTTGATCATTTTGAATCACAACCCGATTCACCCAGAATTAATCAGAGATTCCCTAGGGGATCTCTGGCGTCGTAATCCGAATTATCCTATCCAATGAGTAGTCTGTTGCCAGAATTCTCCAGTTCTGAGCCTGCTAGATTTTTTCACCAGCTAATTCAGTAATTCGCCTCTTGCTTTAACCACAGCGCTAAAAGCACTTTTGAAGCCTTCAATTTCCGCATCTCCAATGGGCAGCATTAACGCGATAAAACCGCGCCGTGCAATGTAATAACCCTGCTCCAGCAGGTCGAGGAAAATCAATTCCATTATCCGGTCATCAGCGCCCTTAAGATCGGCAGTACTATGAATCGGCGACGAAGTCGTGTGCAGGCCCAGTAGCGAACCTAAACCGGTAAACTGAATGCAGGTTCCGTGTTCCCGGGCAATTTTATTCAGCTCGATTCGAAGTTGATCGCCCCGATGATTAAGCTGGTCTAGCAGCTCATCGGTCAGCACTTTACCCATCGCGGCAACACCTGCTGCCATGGTCAAGGTGTTGTTATTGAAGGTGCCCGCATGGGGAATGGCATCCGAACGTCTCGGGTCAAATATCTGCATGATGGCTTCACTGCCACCAAATGCGCCAAAGCTCATACCACCGCCAATATACTTTCCCAGTGTCGTCATATCAGGAATAACATTGAACAGACCCTGTGCGCCCTGGTTTGACAGGCGCGAGGTCATGACCTCGTCGAAAATCAAGATCGCACCAATTTTATTACTCTGCTCGCGCAGCAGCTTAAGAAACGCTTTCGATGCAGGTATGCATCCCGACGCGCCCTGCATCGGTTCAACCAGTATGCAGGCTATGTCATCGGCATGTTTTTGAATCAGTTCCGCTGTGGATGTCAGGTCATTAAAACTGGCCACGACATATTCAAATGGCGCGTTTATAGGCATGCCGCCGTCCTTGAAATAAAGCAGACCGCCGTGATAGCCACCGTCGAATACCAGCACTTTTTTTCGTTTAGTCAAATAACAAGCGGAAGATATGGCGAGTAAATTCGCTTCGGTGCCGGAGTTGGTAAAACGAACCTTATCTATCGAGGGAAACCGGGCGCAAACCAGTTCAGCCAGTTTTATTTCGTCAGGATTATGGCCACTCAAATTCAAACCTTGATCCAGTGCATCGTCGATGGCTTTCCTGATCACAGGATCATTGTGGCCAAACAGGCCAGCGGTATATTCCCCCAGCAGGTTGACATATTCCAGCCCGTCCGCATCGGTTACCCGACATCCCGCGCCGGAGACAATGCGTAATGGAAACGGGCTGTGGAATAACACTGTCCGGGTATTGCCGCCGGGCATAAAGTTAGCCGACAATTTAAATGCAGCCGCCGATTCCGGGCGATTTCGAATATATCGATCCCGCGCCAGGTCGAGTTCGGTATCTAAAGAATTCGTTTCAAGTTCTGAAGCAGGCTGCGGCAAAGTCATGGGGCACCTTGATAAATGGTGGGTTTAACATCGTTCTGCCATTATCGACAGAATGGGTCGGTTGTAAAATAGTAGCATGGCCGGGTCTTGGCGCTTAATCGTGGGCTGCCCCTATTACTGTGGTACTACAATCGGCTCAGCGCATGGACGTTAAACAGCATCGCGCCGAACAGTAACAGGGCGCCGGCCCAGTGCATCGCGCCCAGCCATGCTGGAACTTGCAATAACAGGGCCGCAATTCCCAAAAATACCTGGATGACCACCATCAGTCCGACCAGTTTGAAGCTTTTTTTGATTACCGGCTCGTGCAGCATTCTGCGTCTTGCAAAATACCAGCCGATTAACACCAGTGCGGTGGCGATGGTCAGTATGCGATGTTCGAATTGCACGGTCAGCTTGTTTTCGAATAGATTCAGAAACCAGGGCGACAGCCTGTCCAGTCCGTGGGGTATTAGATGTCCCTCCATCAACGGGAAGGTGTTGTATAACGAACCAGCCCTGAGCGCGGCGACAAATCCGCCCGAAATAATGCTTATCAGCACCAGTGCGGTCAACAGCAGGGAGCCGAATCGCCACCAGGCGAGCTCGGAAAAACGCATCGGCATGTAGGACTGGAGGTCGCGCAGACCGAGTATCACCCAAAGCATATACCCGTAAATCAACACGGTGTTGAGTAAATGCGCGGCAAGCAGATAGACGCTACCGCGCGGGTTATCGACCAGGTAATCCTGGGCCATATACCACCCAATCAGTCCCTGTAGCCCGGCGAGTAAGAAAATCGAAATCAGTTTCGGGGTCAACCCCGGCTTTATCTGGTCGCGCCACCAGAAATACAGAAATGGCAGTAGAAAGAAAGGGATAATCAACCGCCCCAGCGTGCGCTGCGTATAGTAAAACCAGAAAGTCGATTTAAAATCGGCTAACTCCATGCCGGGCTCGATTTTTTTATACTCGGACGACTGCCGGAATCGATCGAATGCCTGGTCCCATTCTGCGGCATCGAGTGGCGCTAAAAAGTTGTGTGCAGAAACCTGGTTCAGGGCCGAAGCATCCGATGGGGTCAGGCGGTTTACGCTGTCGAACATCGCCATCGCGAAAATTATGATCAGGCAGAGTATCAACCAACGCGATATCGCCGGGTCGTGTTCGCCTGCTCTAGACATAATTTAAACCGAATTCGTACTAAACAACGCCCGATCACTCAAAGCCTGGCTCGTCCCGGGGCCTTGAACGGTCGCGCCGACTGCCGCAATCCGTTGGCGTCTTTCTTACTTGCCGGTGTTTTCTCTAATATTATACCGAGTTATCGCCGATAAATCCGTCAGGAAAGTCATGGAACACAGGATTCAAATCAAAGACCCGACCGCGGAATTTGGGTCCTCTAAAAGGCCAGGCCGAAAACCGATTGACGGTAAATTGGTATACTGAACCTCCCCCAGTTTAACGGATACTCCTTTAGCGACATTGTCGCTGATTTAAAGTATCCGTTAAACTGGGGGAGGTTCAATGTGTCCCCAGATCGCACGAACCAGGCGTAACGATTTTGTGGGTCGAATCGGGGGCGATGAGTTCATAATTTATTGATCGAAAAGTTTAGATCCGGCAGTAGCGAATAAAAGCTCTCGCGTCGCTGGCCAAATAGAAGCAGTGGGCTCGCCGAATGTACCTGTAACACCACGAGCTTCGAGTGAAATGCGCTTCTCGTAGGCTCGCAACGCAGTGTGAGTATTTCTACCTGGTTTGCCATCGATTACTTTTCCGGCATAAAGCGGTGGGTCCTGAGCTTGAAGGGCCTTTTGTACAAGAGCCCAGGTTGATTTGTCCATAGCAGAGTGTTCCTCTTCACCTATAAATCGAATAAGCGCCAGCTTGTCGTATAAGTTCTTCCCTGGACAGGCAGTATTAGCCGCGGGTGAATCACGGTGACCCCAAACCTGTTTGTCTTTGGGACGCAGGGTTCCGAGATTGTGAAAACCCTGGTTAATGCGTAAATCTCGAAGCCACTGTGTTAATTCCGAAAGCTGATCGTTAATTTTTTCTGGTAATGCTTTGTTTTCAAAATCGCCCTGGAAAGCGATTCCTAGTGCAAAGCGATTGTGGCCTTTAGTGTGTGCACCGGTCCTGTCTACACCTCGTCCCTCGCATAATACGATCTCACCATCGGCCATACAAAAGCATACGATATTATAGGGAACATCGAGCCCAAGATCGGGGCGAATCTTTTGTAGGCGACGCATCCACTTCTTTACTTCGGCCAGTGTTTCCCATTCGTTGGCGCTCGCGTCAGAATCTACAATAACAGTGTGATGAACAAAGGCTTCGGTTCTATGTAATGGACCGATTAAATGTCCTCTTCTCGGCAGGCTATTGTCAGCTCCCCATTTGGCCCGGGTCAAAAAAATCACGTTGACTCAATTTTGATCCAGTCGGCTATATTACTGTCATTTCGATCGTGTTTAACTTCAACTCTGCTTCCCACTTTACAATCATTGAAACTGGCCACGAGATTGGGTTGTTTAATTTTTGATCGATCAAGCCAAAATCGAGTTGAGGAGATTACCCTGATAGTTTTCGTGCCTCGATTACTTTTTACCACAAGTGTGTTCGCTGCCCTATCGATTTCTATTATGTTGCCTATGTAGCTGAGCTTATTCGAAATTCCGGGAGATTGTCCGATAGGAATAAATTGTTCGGTGTATTGTTGTCCGTAGCTCACAGATGATCCGATCAATGCGCAAAATAGCAGCGAAGCCGCTATCGAGTATCTAGTCATAGTAAATTGAGTCATTAGTATCTCCTACATTTACGCCATCTACAGCTTATGAACCCGACAGCCTGTGTTTCGATTTTTTTAGTATGGAAACTGCATCATCAATGTACTGGTTACGTCGATTACGCTTTTTCGCAGCCCGGGCTTGCTGAATTAAATTCATTGCTTTAGTTAACTGTATGGTCGCTTCAGGGTGTAGTCCACCACCACTCAGCACCTGAACTGCATCTCCAGTCTCAGAAAAAGCGCGGTCAAGCAGGGGATTATCTGCCGTCTTCGAGCCAAGATCGGAATTCATTGCCCTATCTAATAACTCGATGCTACCTCGTATATTTTCAAGGGCATTAATGACGCGTAAAAATGCTGCGACAGCAACCACCTGGGTTGCATCCAGATTGATCGCGCTACCGGTAGCGCCAATCAATAACTGACCCGATGGAGAGTTGGTAAAGGCATCTCCGTTATAGAAAGCCACTGCAGCTTCGATAGTCTCTATTGAGTTGTTGTGAAAAAATGGGCCCGTGTCGGCAGCTTCCACCAGCGTCGGCGTATTAAATTCACCATTGCCGGGAGTACCAAAACCGTCATCGGGAGGGACTAGTTCACCACTAAGATCAGCCGGTTGATCGGGCAAGTTCTCGACGCCGGTATTGAAATTTAAATTTCCGGCTCCAGGCCCGAAAATAGCTGGATTAGCATTCGCGCCGGCGTTCAAATGGCAGGTATTACACTTACCTAAAGTATTGTCCAAAAAGATTTCCTGCCCTCTGCTGGCAACAATACCTTTCAATGGCAGCGGAAGCTCCAGATCCTGCTGTCGGCCTAGCGACAATTGAAAGGCTTCCATGGCATCGAGTTCTTCATCGGTAGGTAAACGGAAGTCAACCCCGGCAATACGATTGGTAGTCCTGGTAAAATGCTGGATCACGGCGCCGACAGCAAATGACCTGAGTGAACCGTCGCCGGGAGCACCATCGCCAGACCAGCCGGTTCGAGGACCATCGCGGCTATCGATCGAAGTTTTCATCGCCAGAGTGTGTGGAATGCCGCGCATGTTGAAATTGTTTTCCAGGTCTCCGAAACCATCCTGATTTTCCAGTATCAGGGCAAATTCACGCATCAGTCTCGGGTTTTCGAAGTTGTTGGCGAGATCAGGATTGGTTTCAGCAATGAATAGCGGGTCGTCATCGGGAAGCGCCGCTATAAAAGCTGGTGTTAATCCAAAATTATCTGTTGGGCGATGGCATGTGCCGCAGGTACGCCCATTTCCATTAAAGGTTTCGTTTAGGAATAGCTGTTCGCCAATTTCGACGAGCGTCGGTGGCTCAGGAGGTGGTATCGAATCACACGCAGACATTAATATCGCCAGAAAACCGATCATTGCGACCGAGGTGGCACGAATACAACTAAAGGTTGCCTCCTTGGCCATATTATTCATCCCTGGAACTCCTTACGAATTAATAAAATCATAGGAGCACTGACCGAAGAAGTCTACGCTTTATTAGTCGACTTATTTTACTTTTTAGCAATTCCGGGGACAGTATACCCATTGACAGATAACCGATACACTAACCACCTACGCTATAGGGAGATAAGCAATGGCCAGGATGGCTCGAGTAGTAATTCCATATTATCCGCATCATGTAACCCAACGAGGAAATCGGCGGCAGAAACTTTTTTCTGTGAAGACGATTACCGCTACAATACCGACCTGATCAAGCAGCATACTCGAACGGGGAGACCACCAGGTAATACTGAGTTGATACGCAAGCTTGAAGTATTCACAGACGAAGAACTCGCTCCTAAAAAGCCAGACCGAAAACCGATTGATGGTAAATAGGTATACTGCCCCCGGAATTCTAGGGGCCATAAAAGAGTAACGTCCCAATAATCTCCAGCTGATGATTTTTTCGTTACGAAGTAATGTAATAAATAAGTGGCAAAAACTGATGAATAAACTAAAATATCATTAATTAGTGGCAATATAGTGTAGTAAGATACCCTATGAATCCCTTTCTTGAGCAAATAGGCCAGGGGCTTAGAACCGAGCGCAAAGCCCGTAGACTGAATCAGAGCGATGCTGGCAAGATGGCTGGACTGCCCCGTCGAGAGATAAGCGAGATCGAAAACGGGATCTTCCGGGGGAGTATATTAAAAGTCCAGGACTATGCCATGTCACTAGGATTTTCCCTGACGCTGGAAATGAAACGTCGCCCAGGCCTGGCGGAGTTGTCGGGGTTGTTTGATGAAGATTAAAACCGATCAACGCATTCGCCGGATTGATATTAAGGTCGCTGGAGAGGTAGCAGGTCTGCTCGAAAAAAATACCCAGTTTGAGTTCACCTACCATTCGGATGCGCAATTTCCTGTAGCAGTAGCCATGCCATTAAAAAAGCGCTCCTATCAAAACGGCGCTTTATTCCCGATATTTGAAATGAATATCCCGGAGGGTTTTATTCGCCACCGCATTACAGAAAGGTTGCGTAAACAGATACAGGTTGACGAAATGTTATTTCTGGCATTACAGGGTAATACAGGGATTGGATGTATTTCCTACGCGACACAGGGCGTTGAAGCGGAAGAAATGAGTGCTGAAAGTTTGGCTGAAATATTAGCCTGGCAGGGTAGTAACGAGCTGTTTGAGGAGCTCGTCAATAGGTACCTGTTGCAGTCCAACATTAGTGGAGTGCAACCAAAAATTTTGGTGCCAGAGTCCATCGAAACAGTAAACAGGGGTGCGATAATATTACCCTCGTTGATTGTAAAAAGTGGCGGTGACGAGTTTCCCCAGCTTGCCATCAATGAATTTATTTGTATGCAGTTAGCAAAGTCCTGTCAGATCGAGACACCCGAATTCTGGCTGTCTGACGATCAACATTTGTTTGTGATGCGCCGGTTTGACTTAAACGACGACGCTAGTTGCAGGGCTATGGAAGATATGGCGGTGTTACAGGGTAAATCGACTAATGATAAGTATCGTTCGAGCTACGAGTCAATTAGTAAGGTGTTGCATTTTTATTCGTCAAATTTAAATGCCGATAACAGAACCTTATTTAAAATGCTGGTACATAGCTGCATGGTGGGTAATGGGGACGCGCATTTAAAGAACTATGCCATGCTATATGATGACCCGGATGATATGCGTCTAAGTCCCCTGTACGATGTGGTGAATACACAAATATATAATCCAGCGGACACCCTGGCGCTAAACCTCGGAAAATCTAAAAGCTTCCCTGAACGTAAACCCATTATTGATTTCGGAAAATCCATCGGGGTTAAAAAATGTGAAGATATTGTCGATGAAATGGCCGACCAGATCAGGGATGGACTTGAAGCCCTGACCGACTGCACGAAAGCGATGGAGTTAGATATTAAATCCTCAATCCTGGAAAATATTCACCGGTCAACCACTCGCGCAGCAATTAAAACCCCTGCGCCTCGCAGGCACACCAAATATAGCTAAGGTATCCGGGGACAGTATACCCATTGACAGATAACCGACACACTAACCACTTACGCTATATGGAGATAAGCAATGGCCAGGATGGCTCGAGTAGTAATTCCATATTATCCGCATCATGTAACCCAACGAGGAAATCGGCGGCAGAAAACTTTTTTCTGTGAAGACGATTACCGCTACTAGATTGAACTCATATCTGAATTTGGCAGGCGGTCAGGGACGGAAGTATGGGCGTATTGCCTTATGCCAAACCATGTTCACCTTGTGATGGTACCAGGTGAGGAAGATGGTTTACGAGCGACGTTAGGAGAGGCACACCGGCGTTATACTCGACACATTAATTTTCGTGAGGGGTGGCGAGGTCATTTATGGCAGGAACGCTTCCATTCATTCACCATGGATGAGAAATACCTGTTATCTACCGTTCGTTACGTGGAAGAAATCCGGTCGCAGCCAGGTTATGCGTAAACCCTCAAGATTGGGAATGGTTAAGTGCCCGAGCCCACCTAAAAGGCGAGGATGATGAACTGGTTAGTGTAGGACCAGTGATTAAACGCGTCGGCAACTGGACGGAATATCTTTCCGGCAGTGATGACAGCTACAATACCAACCTGATCTAGCAGCATACTCGAACGGGAAGACCATTAGGTAGTACTGAGTTTATGTGCGAGCTTGAAGTACTCACAGGCGAAGAACTCGCCCCTAAAAGGCCAGGCCGAAAACCGATTGATGGTAAATAGGTATACTGTCCTCGGAATTGTAAGTACATCTGCGGTTATTACGCCTGCTGATTAATAAATCACCCCAGCACTCCAATCCCTTTAACTTCAACCAGATTCAATAATTTAAGTGAAGGATCATTCGGTTTCTTTGCGCCCTGTTCCCATTTTTGTACGGTGACTGATAGAAAGGCATAAACTGATAGTCACCACCCTATACGGCTCGCTCGTGAACTATGTCTCAAGTTTATTCGTTCCGATACGATATATTTAATATAAGAGGTAATCGGGTATGGATGAACTATCGACTAATGATCGGGTAGAGCAGGTTTCTAATCTCCGTGACTATTTTCGCACGTCAATAGAGGGCGTTATCGAAAATCAGGGCGTTGATATGGATCCTCACGCTGCCCATTACGTCGTCAATCTGCTCACGTCGTTCTCTCGCTCCGAAGAGTTGTTTGAAGACGACGGCGAAATCTACGGACTAAGACCTCTCGCACTCATGCTCGCGGACGCCGCGAATGCAAGCAGCGTTGCGGAGCGCAGTCAATCCTTGCAGCGCATTGGTGACGTGTCACTGTTCGTCGCAGGTTTTTTCAGCGACAGTCTGGTAAGAAGTGTGGTCGACATTGACTACTACATTTGCATGGGCGGAAATGCTTACGCTTCTTTGTCCGACGAGGTACGCGGCACGTTTCGTGGTAATGCATTTGCTCATATCTATAAAGAGCTGTCAGAAAATTTTTTAATCCTCATCGATATACTCAACGAGGTTCGCGATAGTCGGCGCAGAGCTTCCGACGTCGATCTGCTGCGTACCTACGATGTGTGGCAAAAAACTGGCAGCCGCCGTTGCGAAAAACTATTGCGCAAACACGGTGTGGTGCCGATCTCAGACGCTAAAATAAGACGTCACTAACATGCTGTCACAACTGCAACAGCAATTGACCGATATCTACCAGGTAGATCGGGGCCACGACGTGCGCGACTACCTGATAACTGATCGACAATTGGCAAAATACTTCGGTCAGGACGCTCTCCTGGCGAACACAGATGAGACCTTGCTCGTGGCGCAAGATGATGACGAATTGGAAATATCGTTATTTCTCGATGGTGAGATGCTCACACGCCTCGAAGCAGCTGATCCAATGACCTGTCTCCACCCTAGGTTGCTCGACGACTGGTGGAAGGTCGTTGAGGGCATCAGCCATTTTAATTGCGTTGCCTGGAAAGCATCACAGGATCGCACGGTAACGCTCCTTGAACTAGAGCTGCAAGGAGAGATCGACAAATTTGTTAGCACAATGTTTCTTGCGATGGAGCAGTCTAATAGAGAACTGATGGCCGGTTTGCACGGCTGGCTATTCGAGGGCGTCAGTTTTCACCAGGACCTCGACAAAGAGCAACTCGAGCGCTATCGCTCCGCCAATAGCTATGCGTCACGATATTGCCACGCGCTTCGACAGCAATTGATCGACAATGACCAACTTGCGATTGCTGAACTACGCCACTTCTACCGCCTGCAGTCGTCTGAGAAGATTAGCCACATTCACGCGAAGGTTTGGTCATAGACTATTTAGTCTAAGATCGCGAATACAACTCATGAGTGCCTGGATTAGTGGCGATAACGAGAATCCGGGGGAATCCTGGGACATAATACTCAATTATTACTATACCCCTGGGGCATTAGGAATCGCGTCTCTAGAACTTCGAAGAGAAAGCTCGAGGGCCTGGTCTAACTTTTAGCCTGGAATTCGCCAGGTAGTAGTCTAAAGGCTAGACTTGACCCCATCCAGGACCCTTCTAACCATCTACGCTATATGGAGGTAAGCAATGGCCAAGATGGCTCGAGTAGTAATTCCAAATTATCCGCATCGTGTAACCCAACGAGGAAATCGGCGGCAGAAACTTTTTCTGTGAAGACGATTACCGCTACTAGATTGAACTCATATCTACGAGAATGATCGTGTTTCTTTTTCGGACGGTAATGATGACGATGAATATGCTCAGAATATTCAGATTGCTGAGCTCAATTCCTTCTGCGCCGCGTTGGCGGTGATAAAGTGGAAGAAATTGTTCGGTTTTTATCAAGACCTCGAAAATGAGCACAATTGTACGTATAGCCTAAATGTAAATATGCTTCTCAGTGACGACAGTGCGGCATAAATTTGTCGAATTTATTCCCAAGGAATTAGATGAAGGTATAATTTATGTGTCCGTCGAATATGGCACGGCGTCTCATAAATGTTGTTGCGGCTGTGGGAGGAAAGTCGTCACACCGCTTTCACCTACAGATTGGGCAGTTTCGGTAGCCAATGGTCGCGTCTCACTTGACCCTTCGATTGGGAATTGGAGTTTCGATTGTCGATCGCACTATTGGATCAAGAAAGGCCAGGTGATTTGGGCCCGCCAATGGTCACAGGAGGAAATTGATGCAGGGAGGAGCTACAACGCAATGCTGAAAGAACGATATTACAGCGACAAGAGTCAAGGTAGACGTAGCAGCCGGACCACGCCAGCCTCGCAAACTACTAGCTCCCCGAGGGACAGCCCAACAAGCTTGTGGCTGAGATTCAGAAAATGGCTGTCGCAAAAGGACTGAGAGTCAGGCCTTTCCGAATCATTTTACATATCAAACTAACCTGTCAGTACAGCTCACCCAACCAAATCATCATCAAACCCCATATCAGATAACAACTCATACCCAGAATCGGTTACCAATATCTGCTGCTCAAGCTTAACACCCTCGCGGCCTCCGGCAGCACCAACATAGCTTTCGACGCAAAAGATCATGCCAGCCTGACATTCACCATCGTGTCCGCTGGATTCGAACCATTGCGGGTTCATGATTATCGGGTACTCATTGCACAGGCCGATTCCATGGCTGATTCCGGGTAGCTGATTTTGCTGAAAAGCTTCCGGCATCTGCCAGGCGTCTGTGCCGATATCTCGATAGCTTTTTCCGGCCCTGAACAGTTCGGTATTACGTTGCACCTGTTCATGCGCCAGTTGATATAGCTGCTTCTGTTCGTCGGTAGGACTTTGCCTGCCGCATATCCAGCTGCGGGATATATCGGCTGAATAGCCATGGGGTCCGACCAGATCGGAGTCGAGACTGATCATGTCGCCCGCCTCGACGACCCGGGCACTGCATTCCTGGTACCAGGGATTGGTCCTCGGCCCGGATGACAACAGGCGCGTTTCGATCCATTCACCGCCGTGTTCGATATTGCATTGATGCAGTATGGACCAGATCTGCTGTTCGGTTTTACCCGGTTCGCTGGCCATTTGCATTTGCTCGATTCCGTGTTGACAGACATTGACTGCATCGCGAATGGCCAGAATCTCTTCATCGGTTTTGATCATACGCGCCATGTGCGCCACTTCCTGTCCCTCGACGATTCGATAGCCTTTTGATTCCAGCAGGTGGCTGCCGATGGGGTCGAGTTTATCGATCGCAATACGTTGGTTTCCAGGCGAATACTGCAGCATCAGATCGTGAATTTCATCGCACCACAGGCCGGCATGCTCATGGTTACGTGGCCCTGAATTGAAGTGGTACCAGGATTTGGCGTCGCGCACTTCGTTGACTACCGCCGAATGATTGCTTAGGTGCTCACAACCATGGAAATCGAATAGAATGATCGGGCCGTCGACCGCAACAAAAACGTATCGACAGGGATTATGCAGGCTGTAAACCTGCATATTGGATACCCCGGTGGCGTAGCGTATGTTAATCGGGTCGTAAAACAGTCCGACCGCGCAATCATAGTTTTGAAGTTGATCGCGAAGGCGCTGTAGTCGACCGGTTTCCAGCCGGTGACGAAATGAGTCGGTTGAAGTCAGAGGATTGAGCACTAGTCTCGCCTATCAGTCGGACAGCCCATCGCTGTGCCTGATATGATCGGCATCGACATGTTCCTGCATCACGCGGCCATATATTCGAAGCGTGGATTCGACGCTGCCGATATATCCGGGCTCTCGCGAATAGCCAAAAATAACCGTCTGTCGTCTGCCAATGGTCGGTGCGACCCGGTGCATCGAAAATCGACCCTTGAAAATCTGGATGTCGCCAACCTGCAAATCGAGCACCTTGACCCGATCGCGTTCTTCGTTCAAAACGGCGAGAACCGAATCGTAGTTTTCTGCGCCGGGCTGCCTGATGTTCGGACAGTATTCAAACTCACCTCCCTGATCCGACCTTCGAGTCATTAGACTTACGACAAACTCGTTGGCATCGAAGTGCCACCCAAGGGTCGTATTGTCCGGCATCGCATTGATGATCAATCCCCGCATCGGGTCTCGAAACGGATAAATCTGCTCTGCATCGAGGCAATCCGCAATAAAATGCTGAAATGCCGGGTTGACATAGAGTTGCTGAATCAGCGTGGAAGGTGGAATCAAATCCCGCGTTACACTGCCGCTGGTGGTGCGATGGGTATTGTTTCGCGGATGGCCCGGTTCAAATGAATGGTCTGGAGGGGTCCCGTAAGGGGTATATTCTTTGCTGCTGAACAGTGCAAGCGGCTCGAGTTTCTCGGTTTCAGCCAATAGCCTGGATTGATAATCAGATTTAATGAATTGACCGAATCGAACACAGCCGTCCAGGTCTAGCGATGCGCGTGCCTGTTCCACCAGGGCAAAATATGCCGATGACTCAGGTTGGTCGATCGGAGACGCATTGAGATCAACGAGCTGGTCGATGAGATCATCTTTTCCGTCTGTTTTTTGCGGTTTCATCGCGTTTGGAAACTGAGATGACAGGCTCAAACTTATACCATATTCGGCAGCAGGATGAGAATGGTTTTACGGGCAGCGAACAATAAAGGGCATACCACAATTAAATTGCTATGGAAAAGCTGGATCATCACCAGCCTGATAAAAAACCGGGTCCAGGAGTCGTATTAATCCCGACTCGCGTGCGCGCGCGGTGATGCCACCATGGCCGCGCATGGCGTTATAACCGCCTGCGCCTAGCTGGCGCTCCATTTTGCTGCAGGGGTGGCAGAGTCCGGAAAACTCCAGTAGGGCATCACCGATTCGAAAGGTCTTGTCTTTTAATGCCAGCAGGTTGATGCCAGAGACCACGATATTGCGCCGCAGTAGTGAGGGGTCTATAGATTCCTGGCCGAGGCAGGCGGCGATGACTGCCAGGTGCTCCTGTTGGATCAAGGTCACCTGTCGGGGATTGCCCGCACGACCACTGAAACGGTCACCTTCGAGTCCCTTATCCAGGTCTATCTGCACTGCCTCAAGCTCGGCCATAGGTTCACTACGCGAGGGCCTTACGCCTATCCACTGCACCTGTCCGACCTGGGGAAGGGTATTCAATAATACCCGGAGCGGGCTCGATTCAGTCAATCTGCATTCCTAGGAATAGTTGATTTAATTTTTCAGGCGACTCAGTTAAAAGCCCGCAATAGATACTCGACCATTGTTTGAGTGAGTTGATTACCCGGCGCATCGGCACTGTATAACACAATCGAAAACTCGGGCAGTTCAGGGAGATGGCCGGCATGATCTATGGCTACCCGTCCAGACTCCGCAACGCATTCCATCTCGACACTGACACTGAGATCAGCTGAAACCATTGCCAGTGCAGCGGTGTCATCGTCGGAGGCAACAACATCTATCCATCCGAGTTCGGCATCATCCAGTACTTTAATTGCGCTGGAGCGAAAAGCACAGTTTTTTGATATACCCAGCGGCAATGGCCGTTTTTTCCAGGCATTGCCGTCCTCGGCGCCGGTCCAGACCAGTTTGTGAGTGCTGATCACACTGCCATCCGGGCTGGCGACCTTTTCTGTCGTTAACACCACATCCAGCAAGCCCTGTTTATACTGGTTTTTCAGATTAACAGTTGGCCCTGAAGAAAGCTTGATTTGTACGCGTGGAAAATCGCGGCCGAATTCTTTGAGGATACCCGGGATATGGGGGTAAATAACATCGCAGGGCACACCAAGCCTGATTTGCCCTTCATAGTCAGGCGAAGTCAGACGGCTCATGGCCTCATCGTTAATCGCCAGCATCTGATTGGCGAAATATAATAACTGTTCACCCTCGGTGGTAGTCGACATACCCTGAGAAGAACGATCGAAAACACTCATTCCCAGGCTATTTTCGAGCCGCTTGATCTGCATACTGATAGCAGACTGAGTCATAAACAGGCGGCCAGCTGCACGCGTCATACTGCCGGATTCGGCAATCGTAACAAAGCTGCGCAGCGTGCCGAGATCGAGGTTTTGCAGGCGATTTGGAGTCATCAATATTTGTGAAGTGATTAATCAATTTAATTCGTTTTACTTATACACCTCATTTCACCTATAGTCAATATCTGTGAAGTACATTAGCATTAACTTAACAATTATTGATAGGAGATATACATGACTACTTATACCGAAAATTACACTCAAGGCATAGTTGGAAACTTGGTTGACGCACTGAGCAACTTCGTTCAAAGAGCTCGGCACTGGGCCAGAATTCGACAACTCAAGATCGATGTGAAACAGGAACGTCAGCAACTGCTCGAAATGTCGGACGCCATGTTAAGTGATCTGGGCATTACCTGGGACCAGGCTAAGGAAGAAGCTCGAAAGGTTGATTTGCCTGTAGTACGAATTGAAATTCTAGACAGGGAAGGGGGTTGATCAGGAAATAAAAACCGCTGGTACTTGTTGTGCTGGCGGTTTTTTAAATATTTATAGCTTTTTTAAATGGACTTTTAATAAGGGTAGCGTTCCTGTTCACCATTACAATCAGCGGTTGTTGATGCTTTCAGTTGAGGCGATCAGTCAACTGATAGTAGCCATCAAAAGAGGCAGCATAGAACGCACTAAAAATAATCAGTTCGATAGCGAAGAAAAATGGAAATCTTCGATCTTCAGTGCCGGCATGGCCATCGCCATATTTTCGCCGGTTGCCACTGGCTTGCCACTGGCGACTACATTATTAAGCACTCGCAGGACTGATTCGTTCCAACGCATTTCAACCACCGGGTGAGTGACCTCACCATTTTCGATTCGCCAGGTACCATCACGGGTCATGCCGGTGAAGCCGAGCGTACTTGCATCGGTGGACCGGATATACCAGAAACGCGTGACCAGGATGCCATCTTCGGTGCTTTGAATTAATTCGTCCAGCGAAGCACCCTGCCCGGTCAATATAATATTGTTAGGCGTGGGCTTCACCCCAAGTTTATTTTTCCTGGCCCAGTAACGACTGGTTTGCAGCTGCTGTATCTTGCCTTCGTCAAGCCACAGGGATTTACCCAACGCCTGACCATCGGATGAGAATGAAATGGTTGGGAACACCTCGCAAGCTGGGTCTGAATAAAACGAGAGCTTGCCGAGTGCCTTGTCATAATTTGAAAAGGCCGAACGACCTTCATCTTTGGAACGCTGATCGAAACCATACCAGAAGGCCATGGCCATCAAATCACCGACCGCCTGTGGCTCTAAAATCACCGTGGTGGGCCTGGGTTCAAAAACTTCAGGGTTTTGCGCCTTCACACATTTGTCGATAGCTCGCCTGGTGGCCGCCAGGATATCGTCCTGTCGGATTGTCACACCCTGGTTTTCTGCCCACCCACTGCCGCTGTTGCCGGTTGCGGTGACGTGAAAATCGCTACGTTGATACTGCTCGTAAGCAAATCCTCCGGCACTGTCACCGTAGGCGCAAAACATTTTTCCTAGCGAAAGCAGGCCCGCCAGATCGATATCCGCGGCTGCACCCTGTTTACAGGCTGCGGCGGCCCATTCGCCGATGGTTTCAATTTCTAGTGCCTCTGTTTCAGCGTCAAAGGCGTAGGCCTTCTCTTCGAGGACTTCGCCCAAGGCCGGCATTACTTCTTCGTCATCGGGCATATGCGCACAGGTGGCAAACACCTGTTTGATGGCAGACTCCACCATTGCTTTATCATCGAGGGCGTTGATAGTAACCGATGCTTTTTTCTGCTCGAGCCTGGCGGTCAGCGTCAATGTCGATTGCGTCTTCAACGCATTTTGAGACACGGCACAATCGTTGAAACGGGTACCCAACCGCTGCACGCCGTCAACCATAACCTGGAGTTCGCCTTCATGCGGTGTTTCTAATATATTGGCGATGAAAGCCTGGGCTTGCTGGTGGTTCATGATTCCCGCCCCCTGCAGATCCTGATTTTTCTGAATCGAGTTGGCGCCGCACCGTGCGTCATTTGCGCAATCTGCAACGGATCGCCTTTGCCGCATTGGGTCACACCGTGGGGCTCCCAGTATCTTTCGTCGCAGGTAGCGTCGCAGGCGTTCCAGAAGGTCGGGGTGCGGCTCTGATAGAGCGCGGCCTTGAGCATGCCGATCTTTTTCCCATTCTTGATTTCCCAGACGGCGTTGCCACCAAACTGAAAATTAAGGCGACGCTGGTCGATAGAAAAACTATCCATGCCTTCAAAATACAACCCGTGCTTGATATCAGCGATCAATTCTTCAGGGCTCAAAGCTTCCTTGCCTGGCATCAAAAACAGGTTGGGGATACGCACGATGGGAATACTCGACCAGTGGTCGGCCCGGCAGGAACCGCGGCTTCGCTCTTCACCGATATAGTGGGCGAATTCTCGACCGGTGCTATAGGTCTGAAAAATTCCGTCTTTGACAATTTCCCAGCGCTGACCGGGTACGCCATCATCGTCAAATCCCTGGGTGGCGAGGCCATTTTCCAATGTGTTGTCAGCCATCAAAGTCACCTGGTCGCTGCCGTATTGAAACTCGCCAATTTTCTCCCGGGTGACAAACGACGAGCCCGCCATTGATACTTCGTAACCCATCACGCGGTCGAGTTCGGTGGCATGGCCGACCGATTCGTGAATCGTAAGCGAAAGGTTCTCTGAATCGGTGACAATATCAAAATCGCCTTCGGGCGAGAGTCTGGCCGAGAGCTTCTCTTCAGCCTGGGCGGCCACACGCTCGGCCTGGACCAGGAAATCTTGTTTTCGATAAGACTCGAAACCTTGAGTGCTCGCTGGCGCCTGCCAGTTACGCTGCTGGAAATCGTCCTTGCCGACCGCAATTGCCCAGATCATTGATTCTGAAGAAGTCACATTACTATGAAGCTCAGAGCCCTCAGTGTTCACATACCAGCGCTGTACCCTTTTAAAACCAAGATAGCCCTGGGCGCGTTTCACCGTATTGTTTTTGAGCATCACTTCATTTGCAGCAATCAGCAGTTCGGCCTTGTCTTCCAGTGAAACATCAAACGGGTCTTGTTCGCATTTTGATTTATAGGAAAGTTTGAACGCGGGTTCCGGGGCCCATTTCACTCCGCCTTCGCGCAGGGCCATAGCCGATGCCCGGGCAATACGCATCGCCAACGCAACCACCTTCGAGACTTCTTCCGAGGTAAAGGTTGGCGACGAGGCAAACCCCCAGGCACCGCGATAGAGTACCCTTACCCCAAAGCCACGGTCATCGCTTTCGCTACAATTCGAAAGCGCCAGGTCGCGAGACAGTACTCGCTGCTTGCGAATCGACAGGTATCGGGCATCGGCGTACTGGCAGCCTGCTTTCCTGGCGGCGGCACAGGCCTGGTCGAGGAGATCGAACATGGGCTTACTCTACCATACCCCTTAAATTATGCCTCGCACCACTTTTTCCTCTGGCAAGATCAAATGCAATTTAATTACCCGAGATTTATGAAAAACAGATGATTTTTCTGCTATCAATTAGGGGTGGAGAAATTATTTCTTAATCATGCTCGCTTCGACAGGTTACTGATAACGGTTAGCATGACTTCTATAGCATGCGATTCCCCGTGGTGCCGACGCGTTAGCAATATTGACACAGGAAAACTGCACTTATGGCCCTGATGTACCCCGATACCAATACCGCACGGGTAATATTTGCCAGCCGTGCAGAAGAAGCCTTTTACGAGGCCTGCCGAAACAGTCTGAGCGACGCCTGGACAGTCTATTACTCGCGCACATTGTCAACGATCGATCGTGACAGTGGCCTCAAAGATAACGAAATCGACTTTGTACTCTATCACCGTCAGTACGGCGTGTTGGTGATTGAAGTCAAAGGGGGACGAATTCGTTACAATGCCCAGAACGGCAAGTTTTATTCGATTAACCGTTATGGTGAAACCTTCAAAATAAAGGACCCGTTCCAGCAGGCGCTGGTATGGAAGAGCCGCTTCTGGCGCGTGCTCAGGAATCGGAATATCAAGGTGCCGGTGAGCCACGCGGTTGCCTTCCCCTCGGTGCATGAGAGTGAAATTGAAGAGTCGGCTGCGATTGTCCCAGCCATAGTGATCGGGCGGCAGAAAATGGCTTCCCTGGCCAGTGCGCTGAAGAATCTTGTGACCCATGTGCAGCCGAAACACCACCTCAAATTCGAGGATGTGACTGGAGATTTACACGACGTATTGTGGGGCAAGGATTTCACCAGTAAATTATTTCTGAAGGACTATCTCACCAGTCACGACTTGCGTGTCAAAGATGTGGAAGTGATCCAGGAGACGTTGGTTCAACCGATAGCGGCTTCCTCCCGGCTTGCCATAGAGGGAGAAGCCGGCACCGGTAAAACCCTGATTGCGCTTCTACTTGCACGCCATTTTCGTGGACAGGGTAAGCGGGTATTGATGCTGTCGTCAAACCCCCTGCTGAACCAGTATCTTAAAGACGAAGCCGGCAGTGGAGTGGATGTAAAAACCTATATCGAGTTAGGCGAAGGATTCGGTGTACATCTATTGAATCCGCCTCCAGACTACGATGGCAGCCGTGAGGACTGGAGTCAGTACGAGGCGCCGGACAGGTTGATAAAGGCCATCACCGCCACCGAGCAACGCTATGATGTACTGCTCTGTGACGAAGCGCAGGATGTGCAGCCATTCTGGTGGGAAGCAGTGGAGGCAGTGCTGGCGACCGAAGACAGTCGTTTTCTAATATTTTTTGACCGCAGTCAGGGTATTTTTGGTGCCGGGGGTTCAGAGAAAGGGTTCGTACCCGAAGAAGTATTACCCTTTGCACAGCCTTATT
>Ga0209988_10000277_pt1 | contig 30453 bp, 32 predicted proteins | sample N075metaG_FD_183115 | JGI IMG/M metagenome (GOLD analysis project Ga0209988, IMG submission 183115) | Deep subsurface microbial communities from Kermadec Trench to uncover new lineages of life (NeLLi) - N075 metaG (SPAdes) (version 2) | ecosystem: Environmental > Aquatic > Marine > Ocean trench... | reverse complement strand
GGCCAAAGAGATGGGGGAGACCCTCGGGTTCGCCAAGCTCCTGGTCGATGGCGATACGGATCTAATTTTGGGCGCGGCGATTCTCGGACCCGGTGGCGATGAGATCATCAACATGTTTGCGGCCTATATGTATAGCGGACTGCCCTGCAGGAGTTACCGGAAATCGGTACTCGTCCACCCGACCATATCAGAACTCATGCCATGGATGCTGGACGGGCTGGAGCCAGTCAACTGACGCGACGCGAGGACGTGATCATGACCTTACAGTCCATTCGCAGAACTCGAGACGACCGAGTCGCTGCGGGAATCCGCATAGCGTTGGGCGTCATATTCGTGGTGGCCGGCATCATGAAGCTCGTCGTCCCCACCTTGGGGGCGGCGTTTGCGGGACAACTGGCCGGGGCGAACATCCCGCTCCAAGAGCTGAATCGCTGGGTTGTGCCACTCATCGAGGTGGGCGTCGGCGGTGCTCTGCTGATCGGGTTCTACACCCGGATCGCTACCCTGTTTGTTTTCGGCATCATGATCGTGGCGACCTACGTGCACTTGGTGGTGGACGACCCCTCACTGTTCCCACTCCAGCCCGAGGAGCCGATCATTCCGGCGGTAGTGATGATACTGTCGGTCTACGTGCTTCTGAGAGGAGGAGGGTCCGGAAGTGCGGATCTGAGGGCGTCGCGTGGAGCGGACCCCTCCCAACTGGGGTGGCGGCGGTGAACCCACGGTGAAGAGGAGGAAGTGGTCATGGCGGTAGTGACCGGTGTACTTGGCGAAGGCACTCAGGTAACGATACGGGCCCGCGACTTCACCTGGCTCGGCGACGAGCCGACCGGCGCCGGTGGCACCGATACGGGCCCCACACCGTACGAGATCTTGCTTGGGAGCCTCGCGGCATGCATCACGATCACGCTGCGGCTCTATGCCGAACACAAGGGTATTCCGCTCGAGGGCGTCCGCGTCGAGCTCGAGTACGACCGCGTGCACGCCGACGATTGTGTGGGCTGTGACGAGCGTGCCGACGGCTGGATCGAGCGCATCCAGTCGCACGTGACCCTCCGGGGAACGTTCGACGAGCCCCAGCGCCAGCGGTTGGCGCAGGTGGCGGAGCGCTGTCCCGTTCATAAGACGCTGGCGAACGGGGTGCACATGGTCGATTCTGTGGCCTTCGAAGCCGGGTGAGCGGCCCAAATGACGCTCGGTATGACTTGACCAGCGCCCGGGCGCTACGGATCCAACCTCTCGAGCTGGTGCTCGAAGTACCCGGTCCAGCTGTCGGGTAACGCGGCGACCGAAATGGCTTTTTTCAACAGGGCGACGTTCCCCCTCTCGATCGTGTACAGGCTTGTGACGTCGGCGACCGCAAGCCCGTCGGGATGTTTGGAGATCAGCTCGACAGCGTCACCTGCCTGCACGTGTCCCTCCTCCAACACGCCAAAGTAGAAGCCGCTTCGCCCACTCTGGAGAAACCGTTTCGGCATGTCAGCCCGGCCGAAGCGAACACCCAGCTTGAAGCACGGCATGCGCGGCTCGGTGACGACCAACCGGGTCGTTCCGACCCTGAATTCGTCGCCGATGTATATCGACTCCTCGTCCATACCGTCGACCGTGAAGTTCTCGCCGAAATGGCCCCACCCCAGCTCGACGTCGGGGAGCTCCTCACGCCAATACGTATAGTGTTGATTCGGGTATACGTACACGGCCTTTGTCGGTCCTCCGTGGACGGAGAGGTCCGCCTGCCCGTCGCCTTCCAGGTTGTGTTGGCGCAGGGCGACCGGCCCTTCGACCGGATTCTTGAAGATGCCGGTGGTGACGCTCCTGTCCCGGAACTGGACGGTCTTGGGAAGGCCGACGTTTACGGAGATCAAGGATGCGGTCATCGGGCTACTCCATGGTCAACTCGGTAGAACGAAAGTAAGGTTCCCTACGGACCCCTCAAAGTCGCCGAGTACCATGCCGCGTTATTTCGCCTTCCTCCGGGGGATCAACGTCGGAGGCCACAGAATCAGGATGGATCGGCTGCGGGAGCTCGTTGAGGCCCTGGGGTTCGCACAGGTGGAGACCTTCATAGCGAGTGGAAACTTGATCTTCTCATCGCCGTCGCACGACGTCGATGCCATGGAGGGGCGGATCGGGGATCATCTCCACGCGGCTCTCGGCTACGAGGTCACGACCCGTATCAGGTCTCAGTCCGAACTGGAGGCCATAGCCGCCTTCGAGCCGACCGAGCCAGCCCAGTCCGATCAGTCCATGTACGTGATGCTCTTGGCGGAGGAGGCCGACGGCGAGTTACGGCAAGGCCTAGACGGTCTCAGCACCGATACGGATCGCTTCGAATTCTCGGGCCGTGAGGTATACTGGCTCATTCGCGGGAAGGTTAGCGAGTCACCCCTCTTCAATATGAACCTGGCCAAGATGACCGGAGGAGTGTCGACAACTACCCGGAACCTGACGACCATCCGGAGGCTCCTGGCCAAGTACCCGGCACCCGAGTGATCCGGCCGGGACCGGTGCGTCCCTCCGCCCTCAACTCCGTGGGCCCTGGGTATTGCCGAGTCTTTCCTTATTGCCGAGCCCCCCTCGCTCCGTCTTGCCCCCTCGCCCGCACAGGCTCAATGTGAGGGGCCTGATTACGTATCCCCGCCCTAGATCACCAGAGCCGCGAAAAAAACTGATGTCAGCTGCGCGACACCGGCGTGCCCAGCGAGGGAGCCGGCACAAGAAGAAGCGGCAAGCGACCGACGGTAACCACCCTAGGCTTGCCCAGGATGCTTCGACCGGTCGCCGCGCCCCCTCACTGGGCCGGGTGTTCATGGTGCCGTTGGCACTCACGGTGGGTCTCGTACTTCTCTCGTTTGCGCCCCGCGTGGCGGGCAACCCGATTCTCGTGCGCTCTTTTTGGGGTGCTGCCATCGTGCTGCTCGTCTGGCAGGTGGCCCTCTTCGTGCGATTGAAGGGCGCGTCTGAGACCCGTTCGCTCAGCACTGTGTTACGCCCCCAGCATTACCTGCAGGCGCTGGTTCAGTTGGCCGTATTCGCGTACTGGGGCTGGTACTGGCGGCCTGTCTACGACTTCGCCCTGCTGCTCCTGGCGCAGTTGGTGTTCGCCTACGCGTTCGACATGCTGCTGGCCTGGACCCGGCGCGACAGCTATGTGCTCGGCTTCGGGCCGTTTCCCATCATCTTCAGCACGAACCTGTTCATCTGGTTCCGGGAGGACTGGTTTTACCTGCAGTTCCTCATGCTCGCGGTCGGGTTCATGGGGAAGGAGTTCGTGCGGTGGCAACGTGACGGAAAGAGGGTCCACATCTTCAACCCGTCCGCCTTCTCGTTGGGCCTGTTCTCGTTGGTTTTGTTGGCCACGAACACCACCGAGCTGACCTGGGGGCAGGAGATCGCCTCTACCCTGACCCTCGCCCCGTATATCTACTCCTTTCTGTTTCTGATCGGCCTGATCGTGATGTACTTCTTTTCGATCACGTTGGTCGCCGGGTCCGCAGCGATCATGCTTTTCAGCTTGAGCGCCCTTTATGGAGCGGTCACCGGCGTTCCCTACTTCGTCGATTCCGAGATCCCCTCGGCGGTTTTTCTCGGGCTGCATCTGCTGGTGACCGATCCGTCCACATCACCGCGGACGCCGCTCGGTAGGAGCATTTTCGGCGGGTTGTACGGGCTGGGTGTTTTCGGCCTTTACGCGCTCCTCGGTGCCCTCGGTGTTCCGACCTTTTACGACAAGCTTCTTTGTGTCCCGCTCCTGAATCTGAGCGTTCAAAGGATCGATGGTCTGGTACGCGCCATTCAGGGGAGTCCACGGTGGAGTCGTTGGCGACGGGACTGGGCTCCCGCAGGAGCCAATTGGGCCCATATGGCTGTGTGGATAGTTTTTTTTGGCGCCATGACGGCGATGGGGCGCACCGATGGGCGGCATACCGGTGACAGCATGCCGTTCTGGCAGCAGGCGTGTGTTGAGGGGCGGCGAAACGCGTGCGATCGCTTGATCCAACTCGAGTCTAGCTACTGCCGTGATAATTCCGGATGGGCGTGCAACGAATTGGGCGGGCATTACACTGAGGGCCGCATCACGGACGTCGACGTCGAGCTTGCGACCGCCTACTTCTCGAGGGCGTGCGAAGTCCGGTTCCAGGCCGGGTGCGTCAACGCGCTGGACGCGGGAAATCTCAGTCGGGCGAACCCGCGTATCATCGACCTTCGACTGCTCCTACGCGAAGGGGGGCAGAATTTGATGGAAATGCCGGAGCAAGACCTGTACGCCCGGGCTTGCGACCATGGCTGGATCTTTGCCTGCGATGAGGCCCCGCGGTCACTGTGAGGGAGGTAGAGCAACCCCGCCAGGGTGCCGACGGGCCGCTACCCTCCATCGACGGGCCGCCACCCCCCATCGCTGGGCCGCCGCCGTCGTTCGGTGGCATGGCATTCGTGGCGGTTCTTGTCTTGGCGGTCGCCGTCTGGATGGCGCTCCAGCCGCAGCGGTCCGAATCCGACGGCGACGTGGACCGAATTTCCCGGCTGATGGCTGGTTTCGGAGATCCCATGGGCGTTCGCTCGGACGCGTGGTTTCTCCCGGATGAAGAGCTGCTCGGGTTCGTCGAGATTCCCGCTGGCCCGTTTTTGATGGGCAGTGACCCCACGATCGACCGGCTGGCCTTCGACAATGAATGGTGGCCGGGTGTGCTTTCCCAAGCCACGGTGGATCTTCCAGCGTTCTATATCGGCAGGTACGAGATCACGGTGGCTCAGTTCGGGGCGTTCGTCGAGGATACGGGATACAGGGCCATTGACGAGGCGTTCGGGGCCCCTCCGGACCATCCGGTGGCGTTCGTCTCCTGGACGGACGCGCTCGCATATGCCCGCTGGCTCGAAAACACGTTCATGGAATGGCCCCAGACCCCCCCGGAGCTCAGCCGACTGCTGAGCGACGGATGGCGGATCAGCCTACCGACCGAAGCCGAATGGGAGAAGGCGGCCCGGGGGTCCGACGGGAGGATCTACCCTTGGGGGAATGAGCCGAGACGTGACCGAGCCAACTACGGAGGGCGGAGTACGGCGCCCGTCGGGAGCCTCGACTGTCCAGAGTGCCCCTTCGGCCTCTTCGATATGAGTGGCAACGTTTGGGAGTGGACGCGGAGCCCTTACCAGGCCTATCCGTACGACGAGTCGAACGACCGTGAGGGTCTCGATGCGGACGCTCTCTGGGTCATGCGCGGCGGTGCGTTCAACGATACCGAGAGGAACGTCCGGACCGCGATTCGGGGGGGTGCGGACCCCGGGGTACGCCGGTCCTTCATCGGGTTTCGCCTGGTGATTACCCGCTTCTGATCGGCCTTATGCTCGAAGCCGGGAGTGTTTTGGTCACCCGGTGAGTTGATGCTCCACGCCCCGAATCTCCAGGATCCGCAGCAGCGCCTCCCCGATCTTGTTATTGGGCGTCGATGCGCCGGCCGTTATCCCCAGATCAAACGGCCCCTCTGGCATCCAGTCGGTGACCCTCTCCTCGGGGGTATCGCTCCCGACGTCCGGCTTGTGCCGAATGGTCCCGTTCTCGAGGTCGATACATGCCGCGTCCTCGATGTGATACGTGGTCGTGAACTTTCGGCAGAGATGGGCGAGGTGATCGGTATTCGATGAGTTATAGCCGCCCATGACGATCATGACCTCGGGGGGTCCCTCGTCCATCATGGACTCTACGGCGTCCTGCCTCTCCTGGGTTGCTGAGCAGATCGTGTCGAAAGATCGGAAGTTGGTCTCGGCATAATCTTCCCCAGACCCCTCGACCATGGCCTCCCGAATCTTCCTGCCGATGGCCAGTGAATCGTTGGCCAGCATGGTGGTCTGATTCGCTACACCGATCATCCGGAGATCCAAGTCGGGATCGAAGCCCTCGGTCGATTTCGCCCCAAAGTGCTCGATGAAGGCCTCGCGAGACAGTCGATGCGGACGGACGGCGATGTAGTCACAGACGAGGTCCGCCTCTTCCATGTCCCGCACGATGAGGTATCGGCCACCTTCATGATTGCTGACCTGGGATGCCGTCGCCCTCGATTCCTCGTGATAGTGTTTTCCGTGAATGAGGGCGGTGAATCCGTCCCGGGCGTAGCTTTCCACTCGCTTCCAGACCAGGAGAACCGATCCGCACGTCGTGTCCACCAGCACACACCCGATTTCCCTCAACGTGGCCAGGTCCTGGACGGTGATGCCGAAAGCGGGCAGGATCACCACGTCCTCCTGGGTCAGCCCCGAGAAGTCGAACGCCCCGCCGGCGTCGGGCCGTATGAAGTCCATCCCCATGTCTCGGATGCGCTGATTGACGTGCGGGTTGTGGATGATTTCGCCGACCAGGCGAATACGCTTTTCTGGGAATTTGTGGCGGGTCTCGTAGGCGTAGTCGATCGCCCGGTCCACGCCGTAGCAGAAGCCGAACTCCTTGGCCAGGCGCACGGTGATGTTCCCGAAGACCTTCCGGAAGCCCGCGGAACGGATGTCCTCAACGAGCGCGGAGTGGTACTCGAGATCGATCAGGGGTCGAACCTCAGACCTCAGGCCGAACCCACGTCTGAAATAGGTCTCCACCATAGTTGCAAACTAACGGTGGGCATCCCGCCTGCGAAGAAGGCGGAGCCAGCCAGGACCGATCCCCCGCGAGCCGGGGTATCAGTGCCCCATGAGCATTTTCGGGCGACTCGCCCTTCTTTTTGTCATCGTTCCTCTCCTGGAGCTGGCCCTTCTGATTCAGATGGGCCAGTGGGTCGGTTTTTGGCCCACGATCGCGTTGGTCGTCTTCACGGGGGTCACGGGTGCGTGGCTGGCGCGCATGCAGGGGCTCCGGACTATGTGGAGGCTACGCCATGATCTCGCAAATGGGCGCATTCCGGGTCAGGCCATCATGGATGGTATGGCTGTGCTTGCTGGGGGCGCGCTTCTCCTCACCCCAGGGATTATCACCGACGTGATCGGGTTCGGCTTGCTGGTCCCCGCAACGCGACACGCGATTCAAAAACGAATCATGGCGCGGCTCGAGCGCCATATCGAAGAAGGTGCGCTGCGGGTGGCGGTGACCGGCGGCGAAATATGGACCCACTCTTCTGATCCGATGTCTCCTGATTCCTTGTCTTCCGATTCAATGTCTCCTGATCCAATGTCTCCGTCCCAATCGGCAGGAGAGTAAGCGCGCGCGAATCGATGGGGCGCCCTTTGAGCGCCGTGCCTGAGCGTATAGTTTTTCCCACCATGAGTGACGCCCCCCCCTTTCTCGCCAGTCTCCTCGACGCGGTAGGGCCTTCCGGATTCGAGGTTGGGGCGGCCCGCCTTTGGCGAAAGGAGGCGGAAACCTTCGCGGCCTACGTGAAGACGGACGTCAACGGGAACACGCTCGCGACCGTCAACCCCGACGGTCGGCCACGCGTCATGCTGGCCGGTCACATCGATGAGATCGGCCTCCAGGTGACGCACATCGATGATGACGGCTTTCTCTTCATCGATCGAATCGGAGGGTGGGATCCCCAAGTCCTGGTGGGCCAACGGGTGAAAATTTTGGGTTCGCGGGGCAACGTCCGTGGGGTGGTAGGGAAGAAGGCCATCCACCTCCTAAAACCGCTCGAGCGCAAGAAAGCTTCGGAGATCGCCAAACTTTGGGTCGACGTGGGCGTGAAAGACAAGGAGGAAGCGACCGAACTCGGCCTGAGGGTCGGCGATGCCATGGTTATCGACGCAGCGATGGTGAGTTTGGCCGGCGACCGAATCGCGAGCCGTGCCATCGATAATCGGATCGGAGCGTATGTGGTGCTGGAGGCTCTGCGGCTCCTCTCGGACGCGTCGCCGATAGCCTCCGCCGTCGCGGTGGCAACCGTTCAGGAGGAGATCGGGGGGTATTCGGGTGGGGGAGCGCGCAGTAGTGCCTTCGGACTCGAGCCGGACGTGGCACTCGTGGTCGACGTCACCTTCAGTACCGACGTGCCCGATATCGAGAAGAAGGAGTTGGGGGAGCACCGGCTGGGAGGAGGCCCCGTATTGAGCAGAGGGTCGGCGGCCCACCCGGTGGTCTTCGAGCGCCTCGTGGAAGTGGCGGAAGCGGAGGGGATTCCTCATACGATTCAGGCCGCGGCGCGGTCTACGAGTACGGATGCCGACTCCATCCACCTGACCCGATCCGGTGTGCCGACCGGGCTGGTGTCGGTACCCAATCGATATATGCACTCGCCGAATGAGATGGTGAGTTTGTCCGATCTGGATTCTACGGCTCGTCTGTTGGCGGCTTTCGTAGTGAGTCTCGATGGAGAGACCGATTTTACCCCGCGATGACCCCAGGACCCTGGCATAGGCTTGGGTGCCACGACGCCTGATGTTTTTAAGATGAACCCAACCTTGATCGTAAGAGGGGTCTCATGTACCGTGTGGACTCGACGAACTCCATGATTTCTTGGGCGCGCGCGCGCCTTTTCTTGAACCGGAATAGATCTGAATGCTCGAACCGAACGTTTTAGTCACGGAGTTACAGGATCTGAGGGATAACGGTTTCCTCTCCGATGCCCTCTTGCGCCGGGCCGTCAAGGACATCGCGGCCGCCGACGACCGATTCGACTGGGTGGGCGTCTACCTGGTGAATTCCGAGGAGAACGTGGTCTGGCTGCACAATTACGTCGGCAAACCCACGCCGCACTCCAAGATTCCACTGGGCGAAGGCATATGCGGCACCGCGATTTCGGAGGGGAAGAACACGACGGTCCCCGATGTGAGCGCGGTGGACAACTACATCGTGTGTGATCCGAGGATCAAGTCCGAGATGGTGGTCCTGATTCGCGGCGACGATGAGATCTTCGGGCTGATCGATATCGACAGCAGGACGATCGAGGCGTTCACCGACGAGGACAGCGCGGCGGTCCAATTGGTGACGGACAAGCTCGCGGAACAGCTCGCCCAGGAGCGCCGCTGACGGTCCGCCGGGTTCACCGACGAGTCAGACCGTTTGATGGCGCTCTCCCGTGGGAATGGAGAACATATTGCCGGAGCCGCTGACGAAGAAGCTGGGAGATCGCCTGAGGGGCGTTGTGGGAGACGCTTGGGTCATCGCCGACGCCGACCGTCTTCTGGCGTATGAGTCCGACGGTCTCACCGCCTACCGAAAGACGCCGCTTGCCGTGGTGCTTCCACGGGACACCGATGAAGTCAGTCGCGTGATGGGGATCCTGGCAGAAGAAGATGTGCCCGTGGTGCCGAGAGGTGCCGGTACGGGGCTCTCCGGAGGTGCGTTGGCGAATAGTGACGCCGTCATCGTCGGCACGGCGCGCATGACCGACATGCTCGAACTCGATCCCGACAATCGACTTGCCCGGGTTCAGCCGGGGATGATCAACGCGGATCTCACGAAGGCGGCGGAGCCCTATGGGCTTTACTACGCGCCCGATCCCTCCTCGCAGAGCGCGTGTACGCTGGGGGGGAACGTGGCCGAGAACTCCGGCGGGCCCCATTGCCTCAAGTACGGCGTCACGTCGCGATATGTGACAGGGCTCACGGTCGTGACCCCCGAAGGGAAGATCATAGAGCTCGGCGGTTTCGGCAGGGAGCCCGGCGGATACGATCTTCTGGGCTTGTTCGTCGGTTCCGAGGGTTGTTTCGGAATCGCTACCGAGATCGAGGTGCGCCTCCTCCCAAAGCCGGAGGGAGTGAAGACACTACTGGCGATCTTCGACCGACTGGGGGACGCAGGGGCTGCCGTGACCGAGATCATGGCCGAGGGTCTTCTGCCGGCTGCTCTGGAAATCATCGATGGACCCACGATCCGAGCGGTCGAGGCGAGCGTGTTCGCGGCGGGGTTCCCGACGGACGCGGAGGCCGCCTTGGTGATCGAGTTCGACGGGATTGAAGCGGGCCTGGCGTCCGATGTGGAACGGGCGGTGGTCCAGTGCCGGGCCGCCGGAGCCCGGGAGATCCGCATTGCGGACTCCGAAGAGGAGAGGCTCGCGCTCTGGAGAGGCCGCAAGAAGGCGTTCGGGGCCATGGGTCAGATCGGGAACGATCTCATGGTTCAGGACGGTACCGTTCCGCGCAGCAAGCTGACCGAGGTGCTTGCCCGAATCTCCGAGATCGGAGTCCGGCACGATCTCACCATCGCCAACGTGTTTCACGCGGGGGACGGAAATCTCCATCCGAACCTCATCTTCGATCGGAGCGATGCGGATGAACTGCGCCGGGTCGAGCTCGCGTCGACGGAGATCATGGCCGTGTGCGTGGAGGCCGGAGGTACGATTACCGGAGAGCATGGCGTCGGGTTGGACAAGCGGCGTTATATGAGCCTGGTGCATACTCCGGACGAGTTGGACGCCATGCGGGACGTCAAGGCCGTCTTCGACCCACGCGGGCGCATGAACCCCGGCAAGGTGCTCCCTGATCTTCCGGACTCTGCAGGAGCGGCTGTGTGAATTCCTTGGCTGGGATGTTGACCGGCAGGCTTTCCGCGGCGCAGGTGGTCGACGGCATCGAAGCCGAGCACTGGGCGGTGTGTGGGCGGATTCCGCAGGCGGTCGTCTTTCCGGAGAGTGAGGAGCAGGTGGCCGAGATCCTCTCGATGTCCAGCGAGGAGGGCTGGCAGTGTATCCCGGGGGGTAAAGGGGGTTGGTTGCACGGTGGGCAGCCTCCTCAGGGGGTCGATGTAGTCGTGAGCGCTGAGAGAATGAACGAGATTTCGGCGTATGAGCCCGCCGACATGTTCATCGAGGCCCAGGCGGGGGCCGAGTTGGAGGTGCTGGAGCGCCGTACATTGGAGTGCAGCCAGTGGATTGCGCTCGATCCCCCGGGCGGCGAGCGAGGGACACTTGGAGCCATGGTGGCGGTGGGGGCTGCGGGGCCACTCGAGGCAGGCTTCGGGTCCCCCCGAGATCAGGTGCTGGGGGCCACGCTCGTTACCGGGGACGGGCGCGTGCTCGGCCTTGGCGGTAGGGTGGTGAAGAACGTGGCGGGTTTCGATCTGCTAAAGCTGGTCACCGGCAGCTGGGGCACGCTAGGGATGATCACGAGCGTGACCATGCGGGTCCACCCCGTTCCGGCAATCGATAGATCGCTCCTGTTCAAGGGCCGCGATCCGGCCGAGGCCGCGGCGCTGGCGTGCCGGCTTGCCCAGGCGCCGCTCTCCCTTGCGGCGGTGGAGTTGCTGGTGCCCGGAGACGCGGAGTCGGGAGCCAACGCGTCGAGTCCCTTGGTCGCCGTCAGGATCCTGGAGTCGGTAGACGGTGCGGACGAGGCGGAGCGACTCGTGTCGGAGCGTGCGGGCATCGAGCCTTTCCAACGGTTGGAGGGTGAACAATCGGCGGCGATTTTCGAAAACGTGAGAGCCATGGAGGACGGGGCTGAGCTGGTGTTGCGTCTGAGCCTCCTTCCCTCCCGGCTACCGGAGCTGGTCGAGATGACTTCTCGATTGAGCGGTCTATATGATCCGACGGAGGGCTGGGGGATGCGGCTGGCAGGCCACGCACAGACGGGCGTGCTCCGGGTGATGATCGCGAAGATGACCCACTCGACCGACGGGCTGGATCAGGCCAGGGTGGTGCTGGGGGTTCTGCGGCGATCGCTCGAGGCGGAGGGTGGCAGCCTGGTGGTCTCCCAGGGTCCGCCCGAGATCGTAGGGGCCTTGGGGGCATGGGGCGAGTCCGGTCCGGTCGCTCCGTTCAACGCGGGGATCCGGGCGGCGTTCGATCCCGCCTCGATTCTCGCCCAAGGACGCCTTCCGCAGTGAACCCGCGCTCCGAGACTGCCTTGGCCGCCGCTCTCTGGGCGCAGGAAGATCGACTCATGCCGTGCGTACATTGCGGGTTTTGCCTGCCGGCGTGCCCGACCTACGTCCGCCTGGGAGACGAGAACGACTCGCCCCGTGGCCGGCTATACCTCATGCAGGCGGTCGTCGAGGGCCGGTTGAGCCCCGAATCCGACGCGTTTCAGACACATATCGACCGCTGCTTGGGATGCCGCGCATGCGAGCCCGTGTGCCCTTCGGGCGTTGAGTACGGCGTCCTACTCGAGGCCGCACGGGAGACCGTTTATCGTGCCCGAAAAGCGCCCGCCGTCGTGGCGATGCTCCTGGCTGTTTTTTCAAGCCGTGCGTTGACGAACTGGAGCATGCGTGTGGCGAGGGTCGTTCGAGCTTTGGGCCTGGGCGGGCTGGTGGCAAGACGGATTCCGCGAAACCGCCTCTTCCACCCGATTCGTTTTGGGCTCGCGATGCTCGAGGCGAGCCGGGAGCGGCAGTTCGGGTCCGAAACGGCTACGGGCTCAGGAGCCCCGATCGCTTCGGAGGGCGGGGCTTTGGACGGGGCGACTTCGGAGGGCGAGACTTCGGATGGCGCACCGGAGTGGCGCGCGGGTGATCGAGGGCGGGTGGCGATCCTTCGAGGGTGTGTCCAGGCGGGCCTGTTCGCGAGGGTGAACGACGCGACCGAGAGGGTGCTCCGCGCAAACGGTTACGAGGTGATCGAGGTGAGCGGTCAGGGCTGTTGTGGTGCCCTACACACCCACGCGGGGGATTCGATGGGGGCTCGCAAACTGGCGCGGGCCAACGTCAAAGCCCTGGCTGCGGCCGAGGTCGACTTCGTTGCGGTGAACGCCGCCGGCTGTGGCGCCGCTCTCAAGGAGTATGGCCATCTTCTCGAGGCAGATGAGGAGTACCGCCACACCGCCGAGGCCCTCGCGGCTTCGACTCGGGATATTTCGGAGCTCCTGGCGGGTGACTCCCTGCGGGTGGGTGCACCGCTGCCGGTGCGGGTGACGTACGATGCCGCGTGCCATTTATGCCACGCACAGGGGGTGAGACAGGAGCCCCTGGCTGTGCTAGGGGCGATTCCGCAGCTCGTGGTCCTGCCACTTCAGGACGCAGAGGAGTGCTGTGGTGGAGCCGGGACCTACGGAATCACCCATCCCGAACTCGGAGGGGACATCGGGGCCGATAAGGTTTCCGCGGTCTTGGCCACCGGTGCCGAAATCGTGGCGACCGGAAATCCTGGCTGCATGATGCAGATCGGCGCTGGGCTCCTGCTGGAAGGATCGGACGTCGTCGCCCGCCACCCGGTGGAGTTGTTGGACGAGAGTTACCGGCGTGCGGGCTTTTATGACGGATCCTGAGGTCGGGGGCGTTGGCGACTTTCTGGCTGAAAGACGAGACGACCTCGTCGGGATGGTCATGGAATTGGCCCGCCTGGAGTCCCCTTCCCAGGTGCCCGAATCCCAACACGCCATTCAGGAGCTTTTAACTCGGCGGCTCGAGGCGATTGGCTTCAAAGCCCGACTCTTTACAGGCGAGAATTCAGGTGGCCACCTCTACCTTTGGCGCGAGAAGGCGCCCAACGGGGTGTCCCAGGAGAAGAGGTCTGCAGTAGGCGAGGGCGCGCCGGTCCAGCTTCTCCTCGGACACACCGACACCGTTTGGCCGATCGGTACGGTGCACGACATGCCGGTGGAGTGGAATGAGGAAGAGGACGTCATCCGGGGTCCTGGAGTCTTCGACATGAAAGCGGGAATCGTCCAGATGGTTTTCGCCCTCGAGGCCCTTTCGGCCCTCGGTCTCGAGCCGAGCGTCGCTCCTACGATTTTCTTGAACTCCGACGAAGAAATCGGTAGCCCCGAATCCCAAGGTCATGTGGAGCGGTTGGCCCAGGCCTCAAGCCGGGTACTCGTCCTGGAGCCGGCTCTTGGGCCTGAGGGCCTCATCAAGACGACGCGTCGCGGCGTGGGGCGCTTTGAGATCCGGGTGATCGGGCGGGCCTCGCATTCGGGTGTTGCCCTCGAGGAGGGCGCGAGCGCGATCCAGGAGATGGCCCTCGTCATCCAGACCCTTCACGGGCTGACCGATCCCGACCGGGGAATTTCGGTCAACGTGGGCACGGTTTCAGGCGGGACCGCCGTAAACGTCGTTGCCGCCGAGTGCCGCGCCAGCGTGGACGTGAGAGTGGCCACCGTGGCCGACGGTCGATGGGTCAGCGATGTCATTCTGGCTCTGGAGGCGACCACGCCAGGTACTCGGTTGGAGGTGGAGAGGGTTCTCGACCGCGGTCCGATGGAGGCCACGCCGCGGAACCTGATTCTTTGGGAGGCGGTTCAGGGGTGCGGCAAGCGCCTGGGGCTGGAGCTGGAGGGTGCCGAGTCCGGCGGCGCGTCTGACGGAAACACGACGAGTCTCTTTACCGCCACGGTGGATGGATTGGGCGCCGTGGGGCACGGCGCTCACGCCCATAATGAGCATGTACAAGTGAGCAAGCTCGTCGAGAGAGCGACACTTTTGGCCCTCATTCTGATGATGCCGGCGCTGGAAGCGTGAGAGCGTTTCCGCCCGCTAAAGCGGCTACAGCCCTGCGTGGACAGGGGAGAGAAACCTCCCTGGAGTACCATGAATACTTGCGAGTTGTATTTGCAACGAATATTTTGAGCGCCGTCCTCTGATTCTGGACTGGAGATCGAGATGCATACGCAACGACAACGCATTGCAGATACATCTGATTCCGGGCAAGGGAGTGGGACGAACGTCGAGGCGGGCGAGGGGGCAGGGGTCGAGCGAGACGGTGGGGCAGGCCGTGAGGTGGCACGAGAGATCCTCCGCGGATGTGTGTGTAGCCGCACCCGCATGCTCGATCGTGTTCTTTCGCGCCTTTTCGACGACTCACTTGCACCGCTTGGGGTCCGGGCCAACCAATTGACGGTGCTGGCCCTCCTTGGGGCTATGGAGGGCCTTCGCGCGGCGGACGTGGCGCATTACCTCGAAATGGACAAATCCACGGTCAGCCGGGGCTTGGCTTTGATGCGGGCGCGGGGTTGGATAGAGGAGTCCAGGGGGCCGAGGGGATCGCGACTCCTCAATGTTACTGCAGAGGGGCACAGGCTCTTGCACGATACGCTTCCTCTTTGGAGGTCCGCCGTGGAAGGGGCGCGTGAGACTCTTGGAGAGGAGAGCGTCGAGGCCCTGCGAGGGGCCGCGGACTCCTACCTCCGGCTCAGGGCAAGGGCCACGCATTAAGGAGGGACCCAGCCACCGAGGAACCGCCAGCTACGGAGGAACGCTCAATCATCGCCGAACCCTCAACCGCCGCGGTGCCGGTCCAAGAAGCCCACGAGAGCTTTCAAGAACTCTGGGCGGCAAGCCTCGAGAAAGGCCATGTGGTCCCCGCCCGGCACCTCGAGCGATTCGCGCTCGGCCGCTCCCAGGGCACCGAACAACGAAGCGCGTTGCTCGGGCGTTGCAATCGGGTCGAACTCCGCATGAAGAAGGAGTGTGGGTACGCGCACCTGCGCCGGATCGAGCTCGTCCCACTCGCGCGCCCCTCGCCAGTCTACACGCACCGGGTCGGCGGCCATCGCAGCCTTCACGTACGCGTCGATCGCGACCTGGCTGATCGATCCGGGGGTGATGAAATCGCTCGCGGCGACGGCGGCACTGTTCGGGGCGGCTGCCGGAGGTTCATCCCCTTCGCCATCGGCCAGTGGCGCTCCAGCAAATGTGGGGGAATAGCCAAAAAAGACGAGCGACGAGACCAGTTCGGGCCAGCGTTGGACGGTGAGTTGAGCCACCTTCGAGCCGCGGGACCAACCGAGAAGCGAGGGCCTTGGCCCACCTTCGGTGAGGTGTTGAACATGCTTCAGCACGGCCCTCAGATCCCTTACCGCGCGATCGGGGCTCAGCCATCCGGTCTCGTCGCGGAGTGTTCCCCCGTAGCCTCGGAAATCGATTGCGAACGCGGCGTACCCGGCCTCGACCAACCCGTCCATGAGCGAGAGGTCCTCGCCTGGAACCTGTAGATCGAAGTTGGGACGGGCACTCCAAGTGCGTCCGTGAAGTAGCACGATCGCCCCGCGCGCCTCCGATGGGCTTTTCTCCCAAAGGGCGATTGGGTGCCCATCGGCATCGACATTATGCCTCTTTATCATCCTGGTCCGTGAAGGTGGTGTGAGTAGCGTTCCAGGCCAAGCTGGTCCGGAGCCATCGAGTGCCGCAAGTTTCGGTGCCAAATTCGAATGCCAGGAGTATCCTCGTGGGTTCCCATTTTACGATCCGTCCGTTCGACTCCATCGACGAGTTCGAGGAGTGCGTCCGCTTTCAGGAGGAGACATGGGGGAAGGGCTTCTCCGAGCGGGTGGCGGTGGCCATCCTCAAGGTGAGCCAGCGCCTCGGCGGGATCGCGGCCGGTGCTTACGATGCCGAGGGTGCGTTGGCAGGGTTCGTCTTCGGCATGACCGGGGTGCAGGAGGGCGAGATCGTCCACTGGTCCGACATGCTCGCGGTTCGCCCGGACCTACAGAACGCCGGGCTCGGTACGCGTCTCAAGGCCTATCAGCGGGATGAGCTCCTTTCCAGGGGAGTCACGCGCATGCGCTGGACCTTCGATCCCCTCGAGGCCAAGAACGCACATCTCAATCTCAACAAGCTCGGGGCCGTAGCACGGGAATATGTGCGGGACATGTACGGCCGGACCGACTCCCCGCTCCATCGGGGGATCGGCACGGACCGATTCGTCCCGACCTGGGCCATGGACTCTCCGCGGGTGAGAGAGCGGTGCGTGGAGGGTAGGCTCGGCCCCGACCCAGGCGCAGACAAGGCGGCGAAGCGGACGTTTGCGGTTCAGGAAGAGGGGGGTCTGGACCTCCCGGGGGAGCCAGATCTCGCCATCGACGCCGACCGGCTTTTGGTCCCGATTCCGGCGTCGATCCAGGCGGTCAGGGACGCCTCCCTCGAGGCCGCCCAGCGCTGGCGAACCGCCACACGGTCGGTCCTGTCGACGTATCTGGAGAGAGGGTTCGAAGCCCGCGAGTTTTACAGACGGGAAGGGTGGGGTGAGTACCTGCTGGTTCCTCGGGAGAGGCTCACGTGAAGATCGACCGTTGTGAAATACGCGAAATCCGAATGAAGCTGCGCGAGCCATTCGAGATCTCCAGCGGCGTCTCCCACCACCGGCGGGTCCTCCTCGTGGCACTGCATTCCGGCGGGATCACCGCCTGGGGAGAATGTGTTGCCGGCGAAACGCCCGCTTATTCGTACGAGACCACCGAGACGGCTTGGTCGATTCTCACCGGCCTGATCCTTCCCAGGGTGCCGGGCTCCGTGATGGAGACGCCAGCTGATCTACTCCCCATTTTCGAGGGAATTCGTGGCCATCCCATGGCGAAGGCAGCCGTGGAGATGGCCGCGTGGGACCTGCAGGCAAAGGCGGCTGGCGACTCGTTGGCCTCCCTGGTTGGTGGCGTTCGCGACTCAGTTACCGTCGGGGTCAGCATCGGCCTCCAGCGGACCGACGATGCGTTGCACCGTAAGGTTGCCGACTACATCGAGGAGGGGTACGCGCGCATCAAGGTCAAGATCAAGCCGGGCCGCGACGTGAGCATGCTTCGGGGTTTACGAGACCGCTTTCCGGACGTTCCACTCATGGCGGACGCGAATTCGGCGTATTCGCTCGACGATCTACCTCGCTTGAAGGAGTTGGACAAGCTCGAACTCATGATGATCGAGCAGCCGCTCGCGCATGACGACTACCTCGACCACGCACGCCTCCAGGGTGAATTGGAGACTCCCATCTGTCTCGACGAATCCATACGGTCGGTCCGGGACGCCGCTCTCGCCCTCGAACTCGGGGCCTGCCGAATCATCAACATCAAGCCCGGGCGCGTGGGCGGCCTCTCCTCCGCGAAGGCCATCCACGACCTGTGCGTCGAACACGAGATGCCTGTCTGGTGCGGGGGGATGCTCGAGTCGGGGGTGGGACGAGCCCATAACGTCGCCTTGGCCGCCCTCCCCGGATTCACACTCCCGGGGGATATTTCCGCGAGCCGACGTTATTGGAGCGAGGACATTGTGACCCCGGAGTTCGTACTCGACGGAGGGACGGTTTCCGTCCCTTCCGGACCAGGAATTGGCGTGGAGGTGAGGGAGGATCTTCTCGACGTTTGGGCCGTGCGACGGGCCGACTTCTAGTGAGATCGTTTAGTAAAGACTTGGCTTTCTAGCCAGGGGCCCTTGGAAGAATGAGCGTCTGGGCCGAAATCCCCACTACCAAAACCGTTGAAACTTCCTATGAGGTGTCGAGGATTAGATCAGGAACAGGGTGGAAAACCTCGAACACCAGAAAGGAGCGAATCATGATCTTACCGACGATTCGCGCCTCCTTGAGTCGAAACGATGCACAGCAGTTGGTACGCCTCCTGGGCCGGGAAGACCCGGAGTTGGGGGAGGCCGCGCGGCTCCGTCTCGAAGAACACGGAATTGGGAGTCTGTTGGATGACCCAAGGATTCGAAACGCCCTGCTCACCGATGCCGACGTCTCCGTCCCGCCCCCAGTCATCTTCTATGTACTCGTGCGCCAAGCTCTGTTGGAGGGAGGAATCGATGATGAGAACACCTCTGACTACGTGGCATCGATGCTCGTTTCGTTCGGTCAGGCTGGGCGCGCCTATCGAATTTCCGACGAAGACGACAGCGAATACCATTACCTGACCGATTTGATAGCGGAGTTGCAAGATGCCGGTGGGAGAAAGCGTTTTCTTCTGCGCGTGCACATGGGGGACTTCGCGCTCTGGATGTCGGGACTGTTTCCGGACTATCTCGAGGCACGGACACGCCGGAAGGGGGCACCGCCGATCTCCTACTTCGAGGAGCTGGGAGCGACCGGTTACCGTGGCGCATCTGAGAGTTCCGAGGCGGGCGAATGCGGGATGGACACCGTCCTGCGTGGTGTCGCGAATCAGTTCAGCGCCGTGCGCTCCGCGCTGAATCGGATCTCCGATCGGCATTTTTGGCCGGAATCGGGCAATCCGGTTGGCCGTCTTCTCAGAGAAATCTCTCGATACTAGTGCCGTGATTGAGAGGTCACGCCGCTAAGCGGCCGCTGGCCGCAGGCAGGCGGCGCAGAATCTCCACCTCTTTCTCACCACGGCTCCACAGATACAAAGCCGTCGCACCACTCGCCCACAGTGTGGGCAGCCAAGGGCATCCCACGGAACCTCCCGGCTACAGGCGGGGCACGGTGCGACGGATCCCACGTCGCTCTGTATCACCCGAGCCGCCTCGTGCGGCGAAGTGAGGCCTTCGGCCACTTTCCGGCTCACGTCTTCGGTTAGGGACGCCATTCCGCTCTCCGAAGCGAGGCGCCCCAATTCCGACCTCGAGCCGCCGCGCATGATCTGATCACGAATCGCGTCGTTCATCGCCAGTACCTGGAAGACTCCGGTCCGGCCCGAGTACCCATCCTCGCACCGGGTACAGGCCTCGGGTTCCCGTCCGCGGCAGAATCGACAGAAGGTTCTCACGAGCCGCTGCGCCACCACGCCACTCAGGCCACCTGCAATCAGATGGGGCGGAACCCCCATCTGGAGAAGCCTCGTGATGACCCCGGGGGCGTCGGTGGCGTGAATGGTGGAGAGCACGAGGTGCCCCGTAACGGCGGCGCCCATGGCGATTTCCGCGGTCTCCCGATCCCGGATTTCGCCGACCATGACGACGTCGGGATCCTGGCGGAGGATGGCGCGGAGGGCCACGGGGAAGGTCAGCCCGGTGAGGGGGTTCACTTGGACCTGATTGACCCCGGGGAGCCGGTACTCCATGGGATCTTCGAGCGTGACCACGTTGAGCCCCTCCCGATTCAACTCGGCCAGAGCCGCAAACAGACTGCTGCTCTTTCCGCTTCCGGTCGGCCCGGCGGCGAGGATCACCCCCTGCCCCGCCTGGCCGAGGCGCCGGAGAAGAGAAGCGTCGCGCTGCGAGAGCCCGAGTGCGTCGAGGTTTCGGGGCACCTGCAGCGGATCCAAGAGCCGCAGGACGATCTTCTCACCCCCGGCCACAGGTAATGCCGACACCCGAATCCGGATTGATCCAGCCGGGTGCTCCACCGTAAGACCACCGTCCTGCGGCCGTCTCTTGATGGAGATATCCATTCCTGACATCACCTTTATTCGTGATGTGATGGAAGCGAGTCCACTTCCGGGGAGAGTGAGGGAGCGGCGCAGAACACCGTCGATGCGGTACCGGATCCGCACTCGACCCTCGAACGGTTCGAGGTGGATGTCGCTGGCCCGCAAAGCTACGGCTTGTTGAATGATGTGATCCACGAGTCGGACCACTGGCGCCGCGGCGGCGGCGGCTCTCAACACCCGGTCGTCCTCCGAGTCGACGTCACACGCTGGAAGGTTGTCGACCAGCTCTGCCAACTCCCCTTCGTATGCTGCGCGGATGCCCTCGGCTATGGTGGACGGGGCCGCCACGACGGGCTCGACGTGGCGCCCTGTGCTGAAACGGAGCTCCTGCAGCGTCTCCTGGTCCAGCGGGTCGGAAACGGCCAAGCGGAGGGTTCGGGCGGTGGCCGACAACGGAAGAATGGCCCGAGCACGGGCCAGCGTTGCGTCCACGAGCTCCAAAGCTTCGGCCTCGGGGGTCAGAGGACCTTCCGCGAAGGGGAGACTGAGTTGAGCCGCTAGCGAGCGGGAAACGGTCTTGTCGTCGACGTATCCCCTTTTGACGAGAATGTCGCCAAGGCGACGCCCGGAACCTCGCTGCTCGTCCAGCGCTGTGCGCAGATGCCGTTCCTCGAGCCGTCCGGCTTTCACCAGCGATTGGCCGAGGCGAAGAGGTCGTGTGGGCATGGGGGACACGTTGAGGTATCCTCACGTGCGTTGCCATGGCCGCATGGGTCAGGATGATCTACGGAGTGACCGAATGGGCTGAGTGAGGACGGGAGGGACTGTGTGATGACCGAGGGGACTACCTGATCAGAGGAGCGAATCCTCGTCTGGTAGTCGGATCTCCACAGGCCGCACGTCCATGGTCACCTGCACCGCGACATGGCCCATGTCGGCACGGTCCCGGAGCGCGTCCCGAACTCTCGGTTCGACCTTTCTATACGCGGCCAACACCCCATCGCGGATTTCCCTGCGGAGCACCTTGAGCGCGTTGACATCAGGGCGGCTGGTTTTGGTTTCCTTTTTCGCTTCTATGAGGCGCTCCGGCCGAATCTCGAACGGGGCCATTCCGATGTCGTCCAGCCGAGCGGAATCGATGTACTGAATGGATACCGATACGTCGCCCCGCGCGTGGTGCGTGGGAATGTCGCCCACGGCTCGGAAGTGAGACGCCAACTTGCCGAGCTCCACGTTCGAGGCGGCCTTCGTATAGCTGCGCTCGACGATGGCGAAAATGCGCTTCATGCGCTCCGGCGTCGTGGCGTCCACCTCGGGGATTTCGGTCTCCAGCTCCCGGCCCACAGCCTGGCGGTCCTGGCCGGCCTGAGCCTCCTCGTCCCGGATCCTTTGCCGGTCGATGTTCTCTAGAATTCGATCAGGGTTCGTCCGAAGCCCCATCACCTCTCTCCTTTGAGCGTGCGCACCAAGTCCTTCGTTCATGCTCGACACAAACGATAACCTGATCCGTCCATCCCAGCCAAGTAGCTCCGGGTGTTTGCCGCGTGGCCCCACGGAGGGCCGAGAACGATGATTTCGCGACGGCTGTACGTACTGTAGACTGAACGTGGATGAGCCGAGGACGCGCGGGCGTCTCGGTTCTTGAGGAGCACCTCCAGGGGGAGCTTTATTTCAAGATGAATGCCGAGGAAGTGGAACGGGAGGACCAGGAAATGGAGCCGGGGGGCCAAGAAATGGAACCGACCCGCCAGGACGGGGACCCGACGGGCCAGGAAGCCGAGCTTCCGGGTCTTCTGAGCCGTTATTTCCGCGTAATTACCTCTCCCGATGCTCTTTTCCAGGGGCTGCGGTCCCGACCCGACTGGTTCGGCGCCATGCTACTTGGGAGTTGTCTGGTATTGGTTGGGACCGTCCTGATTCCGCCCGAACTGACACTTGCGACGCTGCGCGAGCGCATCGCCGAGCAAGGACAGGAATTTCCACCGGGGCTGGCGGACCGGATGGCGGCGATCCGTTTTGGAGGCGCGATGGCCGCCTTCGTCTTCTGGGCTGTAATGCTTGCGATCTTCTCCGGGGTGGTCACGGTGTTCTTCCGGTTCCTGCTGGGACACGAAGGGACCTATCGGCAGTACCTTGCCGTGGTGGCCCATGCCCACCTGATCTCTGCCACGTCGGGGATCCTGCTCGCGCCTCTGAGAATTCTTGCAGAGGACGCACAACTACTGCTTTCACTCGGTGCCTTCGCCTCCTTTCTGGAGGCCGGATTCGTGCTGCGATTCCTGAGCTTTCTCGACCTTTTCGGCCTTTGGTCCTGGCTGCTGGTGGGCCTTGGGGTCGCCAGGATCGGCGGAAAGCGGTCGTGGGCCGGCGGGGCGGTCATCGTCATGCTGATTCCGGTTACCATGGCAGCCGTTATCGCTATCTTTACCGGTTGAACGGGCCCTGCGGAGAGCATCGCTCAAGGAAAATGACTGCCGAGCGACTTGCCACGCCGAGCTAAATTCTGCCAGCGAGTTCCCCAACGAGATAGCCACCGCCGCCCAAGCGACGCGCTGCGTGGCCAACCAGCCCGCTGCCCCAAGACTGACTCAGACGCCGGCTCCAGAGGTGAGATTTAGAATACGATGAAAATGGATCAACTCCAGTGCCAACGGGAAGAATTCGGCCTTCCCGATGATGTTCGGTATCTGAACTGTGCCTACCTGAGTCCGCTGCCGAGGGTCGCTGAAGAGGCGGGTATCCAGGGCATGCTCCGGGAGCGGGTGCCTACGGGCATCCGTTCCAGCGATTTCTTTACCCAAGCCGACGAAATCCGCTGGCGTTTCGCACGTCTCGTGGGCGCGGCCGACCCGAGCCGCATCGCGATCATTCCCTCGGCTTCGTACGGCGTGGCTGTGGCGGCTCGCAATCTGGGCGTGGAGAAGGGGCAGAACATCGTTCTTCTCCATGAGCAGTTTCCTGGAAATGTCTACGCCTGGCGTAGGAAGGCCGCGGACTGTGGAGCGGAGATCCACACGGTCACACCGCCTGATGAGCCGACCCGCGGCGCGGCCTGGAACGAACGCATCCTCGAAGCGATCGACGGGAACACCGCGATCGTCACGCTCCCGCATGTTCACTGGACCGACGGCACCATCTTCGATCTGGTGGCGATCGGTCGACGTGCGAGGGAGGTGGGCGCGGCGCTGGTGATCGACGGGACCCAGTCCGTGGGGGCGTTACCGTTCGACGTTTCCGAGATTCAACCGGACGCCTTGATCGTGGCGGCCTACAAATGGCTGCTCGGCCCGTACTCCACCGGCGTGGTGTACCTCGGGCCTCGATTCGAGGGCGGCATCCCTTTGGAGGAGACCTGGCTCGGGAGGGAGGGGAGCGAGGACTTCAAGAGCCTGGTCGACTACCAGGACGAGTACCAACCGGGCATCGCCATCCGGTACGACATGGGACAGCGCGCGAATTTCATTCTTCATCCCATGCTTCAGGCATCGCTGGATCTGCTCCTCCAGTGGAGCCCCGGGGCCGTGCAGGAGTATTGCCGGCGGCTGGCTGCTCCGCTGATCGACGCGGCGCTTTCGCTGGGTTTTTCGGTCGAGCAAGATCAGTGGCGGGCCGATCACTTGTTCGGGTTGCGCATGCCGGAGGGCTTGGAGTTGGAGGCGCTGAAGGCGGAGCTGGAAGCGCGACAGATCTTCGTGTCGCTGCGGGGAAGTGCGTTGCGCGTGTCTCCCCACGTTTACAACGACGAGAGCGATATCGGGGCCTTGATCGAAGCCCTTCAGGGGGCCGCGACCCCGACGGCCAGCTCGGGCCCCAGGGGCCGATAACGGGCGGCGACCGTAAGCCTTCGAGATAGGCGCGGAGCCGGCGGGACCCTCGGCGGTCTACGGCAAAAAGATGAACTCGCAGCGGTCGCCGACTGCGATGCCCTTTTCAGCGAACCACCCCTGACGAACCTCGAGGGCGAACATCGCGGGTCTGGCACCGTCATGGATGTCGGTGGATTCGGGCTCCATTTGCTGGATATCGACGATCCGGAAGTTGGCGTCGATGAAAGCGACGTCGAGCGCGACGTAGGTATTCTGCATCCAGAAGGACCGCTCGGCCTCCCGGTCGAAAACGAAGAGCATGCCGGTGCCGTCCGGCACCTCGTCTCGGTACATGAGGCCCCGTGATCGCGTTTCCGACGTATTCGCTACTTCAGCGCGTATGGTATCGCTGCCGAAAATGACCAGCGCGGTCGCGGCGGCGGAAGCGTTGGCCGAGGTCGCCGGGTTGGCAGTCGTGGATGGGTCCGGCCGGACGTCCGGGTTTGGGCTCCCGGGTGGGAGCACCGCGACTATCGCGAGAAGCACTATGGCAGTTTTCATGATTGGTGCGTGTACGTACCCTCGTGGCGTGAACCCGTGCGGGTTCGGCTCCCCACCGCCTCGTGGGGCTGATAGGTTATGGGTCGTCCATAACACGCGAAGCGAGTGTTTCTTCCTTACCGGGATTGAGGCGAAGGCGTTCCCATGGTTGATCCTGAACTACTCGAGATCCTTGTTTGCCCTGAGACCCACCAACCGGTACGCTCGGCCGAGCGCGAGCTTCTGGACCGACTGAATCAGGCGATCGGCTCCGGGGGCGTGACCAATCGCGGCGGCGATGGGGTGACCGATCCCATCGAGGAGGGCCTTGTCCGGGAGGACGGCAAGATCCTTTACCCCGTGCGGGAGGATATTCCGATCATGCTGATCGACGAGGCCATCGAGCTCGACAAGCTGGCCTGAGGGTCCGGTCGTGACCCGCATCTCTTAGAGACGCACGCGCCCTATCCTCGGTTGACCCGCCGAATCTCCCTAGGTACACTCCAAGCATCATCAAGACCGGCTGAGGGGCAGGCCCTGAGACGCCGGGGCAACCTTCGGGGAATCACGCAACCCCTGAAAAGGTGCCAAGTCCTGCGGGAACTAAGGTTCACCGACAGATGAACGCGCGTCCGAGCCCCGGCTTCTCCTCGCCGAGGCCTTCCGGTCCGGTCCGTTTCATCCGCTAGTGCTCCTGGCTCCATTACCCATGGGAACGGGAGAACGAAATGGATTTTCGGAAACGGCCATGATTTCCCTCACGAGGGACCGATTCGGTACGGTCGAGTTGTCGGGTTCGTCGCATGCGGGTGGAAGGGTGGCCTACGCCTCGTATGGACCCGAAGACGCGCCCGCTGTAATGGTCCTCGGGGGCATCTCCGCCCATCGGTTCGTATGTGGCGATGAAGATGGCACCCCGGGTTGGTGGCCCGGTGTGGTTGGGCCGGGTACGTTTCTCGACCCCGAATCCTATTACGTGGTCGGCATCGATTTCCTCGGGGGAGCGGGCGGGTCCACGGTTCCGGTGGACGGGCCGGAGGTTCCCGTGGTAACCACCGCGGACCAAGCCGATGCGGTAAAAGCGGTACTCGACCACCTCGGCATCGACAAACTACACGCGTTCATCGGTGCCTCTTACGGCGGAATGGTGGGCCTGGTTCTGGGGGCTCGTCATCCAGACCGACTGGCGCGGCTACTGGTCTTCTGTGCGGCGCACCGGTCTCATCCCATGGCCACCGGCCTTCGGGGTCTCCAGCGCCGGATCGTGAAACTGGCCGCCGCCGCGGGGCGCGAGTCCGAGGGCCTGGCACTGGCACGCGAGCTAGCCATGACCACGTACCGCACGCCGGAGGAATTCGAGAAGCGGTTCGTATCAGTCCCGATTTGGGAAGAGGGAAGTCCTCACTTCGCCGTAGAGAAGTATTTGAGAGTTCAGGGCGAGAAGTTCAGTCGGCGCTTCGACGGCCGGGCCTTTGCAATCCTTTCGCAGTCGCTCGACCTGCATGATGTCGATCCGGCACTGATTCAGGTGCCGACGACGGTCGTGTCGATCGACTCCGACACCCTGGTACCTCCGTGGCTGATTGCGGAGATGGTACGCCGGTTACCCGGAACGGGGCGGACCATTCGGGTCGCGTCCAACTTCGGGCACGACGCCTTCTTGAAGGAAAAAAAGGCCGTTGGAAGGGTGATTCGCCACGTGCTTGCCGAGGAGGTCCCGGCCTGAGGCGATCGACGCTATCTTGATATCCGCCCCCCGGCCCCCAGCACCGGGAGCGATTTCCAGGCGACGCGTCACACGGAGACACATCACTTGTCCCTCATCAGCTTCCATCGGATCCTCATCGCCGTTGCGATCTTGTTTTGTGCAGGATATGGGGGCTATGAACTCTTGGCGTTCACCAGAGACGGGGGAAACGGGTCCCTGATGATCTCGGGACTGTTCTTCGTTTTCGCGGTTGCTCTGAGCTACTACCTCTGGCGGCTCAAGCGTTTCCTTGGCGTCGAGGAGTAGAGGACGTCGAGGGGTCGACTCCACGAATTCGACGGAGTCTCGGCCTCAGGTGGTCTTGTCCATCGGATTGGCCGCGAGCGCCTCCCGTAGCTTGGGGTGCTTGGCCCAGAGGTAGGCTCCCATGGTCAGGGTGGCTAGAAGGTTACCGACCACAATGGCCCACCACGCCAAGGAGCTGAGCAAAAACTCAGCCGAAAGCGCCATGAGTCCCATGAAGAATGCCTCGAAGGCCATAAAGAGCATCACCGCAGCGATGATGAGCGGAGGTGTGTCTTCGGCGTAGCCGGCGATGGCGGCAGCGACAAAACCCAGGGCGAAGAAGGTGCCGAGGTGGAAGATCGTGTAGCCGGCCACCGTCGCGATCGAGACGCTCACTGAAGTCGGATCCGTCGAGCCGAGGAAGAGCGCCGAGCCGAGCGCACCCGGTGTGAAGAACGGCTGTCCTCGTCCCATGTCGACCATGAAGAACCACAGCGCGATGGTCCACGCCCCGACGAGCCCCGCGACCAAACCTTCCTTGAACACTCTGTTCTGGCCGAGGGTGGCCCACCACGATATGGGCGGCCTGGCACCCGTGAAGTGGAGATAGCTCACCAGAGATATACCGGCGATCAGATTGCCCATCAGAACGGGGGCCCAACCGAACTCGCCGATGACGTCGACCCCGGTCACCGTGAGGCTCGTGTAAAAGACTAGGTCGAAGAGCCCGAAACCGAGGGCGAGTCCCGAAAAAATATTCGGTGTCGCGTGCATCTTGGAGAGGAGCCAAGATACCCCGACGCCGACGCCGATGAAGGTGGCGTAGTGAAAGAACGAGTACAGTATGACCGGCCCGAACGTCGGCTCGAGGGCGTCGATGCCCAAGAGGGCGCCTGCCAGGAATCCCGGCGTACGGAAGGGTTCACCCCGGGAGCCGTCGATCACCAAGAACCAGAAAGCGAGTGCAGTGGCGCCGATCACCCCGGCGACTACGCCGCGGGAAACGAGGCCACGAAACCGTGTGCTCATGATGCACCCCCTTGGTCGGTCTTCTGGTCGGCTAGCTAGCGCTCCTCGCGGTACTTCTTGAAGAGGAAGATCATTGCCGCGATGCCAAAGGTCACGGGGACGGCGGCCATGATAACGCCGCCAAGGAACAATCCCATCCTCAGGCCTTCATTATCCACGGTTTTGACCTCACACGAGAATCAACGGGATGACGGGCTTTCGGCCGCCGTGACAGCACCAGCTAGGGTAACAAGCAGAAGCCCGGACCGAAACCGGGGGTTCCCGTCCGGGCCTCGGCGACCCTGTAGGGGGTAACTCTAGAACTCGCTGATGACGGCCAATACGAGGATGAATGCCAAAGGGAGCGGCGAGATCGCCAGAATCCACAAGCGGGCCGGCTCATACCGTAGATGCATGTAATACATCGCGACCAAGACCGCCTTCCAAACCGCCATGAGGATCAGTCCCAACCCCAACCAGAACTTTGGCACGTTCATGTAAAGAGACATCCCTACCTCGGCCAGCGTGAGCACGAGCAGGACGATCCAAATCAGGATATAGGGCGGGTGCGCGTGTTCTTCTTGCTCTTCCATGATTGCTCCCGCCTTCAAATTAGGTAGACGATGGTGAACAGGAGAATCCAAACGAGATCGACGAAGTGCCAGTAGAGGCCGATCACCTCTACGCCCTCGAGGCTGTCTTGCGTGTAAGCGCCCTGGAGCGACCTGATGTAAACGAAAATCAAACAAAAAACGCCGATCGTGACATGGGCCCCGTGGAACCCGGTCATGGCGTAAAAGGTGGCTCCGTAGAGCGGCCCGCCGAGGGAGGGACCCTCGTGGGGATTTCCACGGCCCACGGCATGGTAGAGGTCCAGCACCGGCCCGAAGCCCTCCCCCAACAGTGCGTTATACTCGATGGCCTGGACGCCCACGAAGGTCGCTCCGATCAGGATCGTGGCGAGCAGCCACATCTGGAGGCCCTTCTGGTTCCCCTGTTGGATGGAAGCGAAGGCCTTGACCATCGTCACGGATGAGCAGATCAGAAGGAAGGTGTTCACCGCGGTCAGGGGTACATTCAGAACGACTCCCGGATCGGTCCAATGGTCCGGGTGGGCGAAACGCAGGATGACGTAGGTCCCGATCAACGACGTGAAGAACATCACCTCGCTGAGCAGAAACACCCACATGCCCAACTTCTTGTTGTAGACCATCATCCCTGGCATGGGCTTCCGGTCCATGGTCGTAACTGCTGCGTCGCTCATCCGTCAGCCTCCAGGAACGAGTTCGGGGGTCGGAGTTGTAACCGTCTCTCCGCCCGACCCGGTGGTCGCGGGGGGCTCGTCCTGAGGCCAGTAGTCCTCTTCTCGATCAGGATGGCTGTACTCGTAAGGGCCACGGTACACGGTGGGCATCTCCGGGAAGTTGCCGTGCGGTGGGGGAGATGGAGTGGTCCACAACAGCGTGTTGGACTTCCAGGGGTTGTTGCCGGCCACCTTTCCCGCGCGCAGGCTCCACAGGAAGTTGAACGCGAAGAGGATCTGCGTGGCCGCGAAGCAGAATATACTTATCGAGATGAACGTATTCAGAGGTTGAAGGCCCTGCAGGAACTCGTACTGGTTGGGATCGTAGATCCGACGCATCATCCCCTGCACACCCAAGTTGTGCATCGGGAAGAACGCCATGTTGTAGAAGAGGAACGAGAGAGCGAAGTGCACTTTGCCGAGCCCCTCGTTCATCATTCGGCCGAACATCTTCGGATACCAGAACGTGATCCCTGCGAAAATTCCGAAGAGGCTTCCACCCACGAGAACGTAGTGAAGGTGCGCCACGATGAAGTAGGTATCGTGGATGTAGATGTCGACGGGAGCCGAGGCCATGAAGATCCCCGATAGCCCTCCGATGATGAAGAGTGCCACGAATGCGACCGCGTGGAGCAGCGGCGTATCGAAGTGGATGTTCCCACGCCAGAGCGTGCCCATCCAGTTGAAGGTCTTGATTGCCGAGGGGACCGCGATCACGACCGTCGTCACCACGAAGGTCATGCCGAGGAGCGGGTTCATGCCGCTCTGGAACATGTGGTGGCCCCAGACGACCCATCCCAAGAAACCGATACTCACCATGGCGACTACCATGGAGTGGTAGCCGAAGATCGGCTTCCGGGAGCGGCATGCGATGACCTCGGACACGAATCCCATCGCGGGAACGATCAGGATGTACACCTCGGGGTGACCGAAGAACCAGAAAATGTGCTGCCAGAGAAGGGGCTCGCCGCTGCCTTCCGGGCGGAAGAAGGCGGTTCCGATCGTCTGATCGAAGAGGAGCAGAAGCAGGCCGCCCGTAAGAATCGGGATCGCCAACAGAAGCAGCCACGCGGTGATGAATATCGACCATGTGGCCAGCGGGATCCGGAACCACGTCATCCCCGGCGCACGCATGTTGATCACGGTCGAGACGTAGTTCAAAGCGCCCAGGATCGAGGAGAATCCCAGGACGATCAGAGAGACCAACCAGAGGATCTGGCCCATGTAGACGCCCGTCCACTCACCCGAAGTGCTGAGCGGCGCATAGGAGGTCCAACCGGCTCCCGCGGCGCCTCCCTCGACGAAGAAGCTCGCCAGCATGATGAAGCCGGCAACTGGCATGATCCAGAAGGACGCCATGTTGATGCGGGGGAACGCCATGTCCTCCGCTCCGATCTGGAGCGGGATCAGGAGATTGCCGAAGACCCCCGCCATGAGCGGCATGAGCGCGAAGAACACCATGAAGGTGGCGTGCATCGTGACCAGAGAGTTGTAGAACTCCGGTAGAATGATGCCGCCCGGGGCCATGGTGTCCGGAAAGAGAATCCTCAAGGGCATGGGCAGGGGTCGGCCCGGGAACCCGAGTTGCCAGCGAATCATGACCGCGAGCGCTCCGCCCAGCGCCAGGAACATCAGCCCGCCGAAGAGGAACTGCTTCGCGATCATCTTGTGATCGGTCGAGAAGATGTATTTCCGGATGAAGCTGAGCTCGTGATGTTCAGCGGTTCCGGTGTGTGTTTCCATCGCAGTGGTGGTGCTCATCAGTCGTCCTCCGCCGCGGCTTGCTGCTGCGCGAGCCAGTCTTGAAAATCAGCCTGCGAGTGGACGATGACCGTCCCCCCCATCGTATAGTGCCCGAGCCCGCAGAGTTCGGCACAGGCCAGGGTAAACACACCGGTCCGTGTCGCCTCGAACCAGAC
>Ga0209988_10000275_pt1 | contig 30488 bp, 31 predicted proteins | sample N075metaG_FD_183115 | JGI IMG/M metagenome (GOLD analysis project Ga0209988, IMG submission 183115) | Deep subsurface microbial communities from Kermadec Trench to uncover new lineages of life (NeLLi) - N075 metaG (SPAdes) (version 2) | ecosystem: Environmental > Aquatic > Marine > Ocean trench... | reverse complement strand
CCTTCGGTCGGTTGACGACGCCGGCCGACGTAGCCGGAATGATCTACCTGCTCTCCACCGAGGAGGCGGCCTGGGTGAACGGCACCGTCATCCGTGTCGACGGAGGCGAGCACATCTCGGGAGCGAGTGGATGAGCGAGTCAGCCGAGTCAGCCGAGTCGGGCGAGTCAGGAGAGTCGAAGGTTGCCCTGGTCACCGGAGCTGGCACCGGAATCGGTGCAGCGTGCGCGCGGGCGTTGGCGCAGGAAGGCTTCCGGGTTGGCATCCACTACCGGTCGAGCCAGGAGGCCGCGTCGAAGCTTGCGGCCGAGCTGGGCGACGCGTTCATCGTGAAGGCCGACTTCGCGAATCCCGAAGAACTGGACGCCATGATCAAGGAGCTGAAGCAGAAGGCCGGACGCATCGACGTGTTGGTCAACAACGCTGGCTTCAACGTGAACGCTCCGATGCTGTCGATGAAGATTAGCGACTATGACGCCGTCTCCGCCGTTGCCCGTGGCACCTGGTATCTCACCAAGCTCGTGCTGCGTCGCTTCATGTTGCGCCAGGGAACGGGACGCATCATCAACATCTCGAGCGTCGTGGGTCATACTGGCAACGCCGGGCAGATCCCCTACACGATGGTGAAGGCCGGCCTCGATGCCTTCACCAAGTCGCTCGCCCAGGAGCTCGCCGGCCGCGAGATCACGGTCAACTCCGTGGCTCCCGGCTTCATCGAAACCGAGATGACGGCTGCACTTCCGGAGGAAATCCAGCAGGCCGTCCTCAGTCGCATTCCCCAGCAGCGCATGGGCCGCGTCGAAGAGGTCGCCGACGTCGTCGCCTTCCTGGCCACTCGTGGCAGCTACGTCAACGGCGGAGTGATCCACGTCAACGGCGGGATGTTCGGGGGCTAGGAAATCAGGCCGAGGACCTTGTCCACGCCCTCCCATAGCTCGTGTTTCGGAATCGTGAGGGCGGGGAAGAAGCGGACCACGGTGCCCGCGGTGACGTTGACGAGCACGCCGGCTTCGAGGGCTCGCGACGCCAGGCCGCCGGCGAGGTCTGCGTCGGCGAGTTCCATAGCGACCAGCAGACCACGACCGCGCACGTCGCTGACGGTTCCCGGGTGTTCGTCACCAAAGGCGCGCAGTCGCTCCTGAAGCTTTGCACCGAGCTCGGTGGCGCGTTCGGAGAGCTTCTCCTCGATCACGACCCGCAGCACGGCGTTGGCCGCAGCCGACGCCAGCGGGTTCCCGCCGAAGGTCGTGCCGTGGTCGCTGATGCTGACCGTCTTGGCGACGTCGGGTGTGCATGCGAAGGCGGCGACCGGGAATCCGCCGCCGAGGCCCTTGCCCAGCGTGATGATGTCGGGCGTCACGTCCTCATGCTGGTAGCCGAGCAGCGTTCCGGTGCGCCCGACGCCGGTCTGCACCTCGTCGCAGATGAGCAGCGCGCCTTTGGCGCGACAGATTTCGCTCAGCCCGGCCAGGTAGTCGCCGGCGGGAACGTTGACGCCACCTTCGCCCTGCACGGGTTCGATGACGAAGGCCGCGGTCTGGTCGTCGACGGCGGCGCGCGCCGCGTCGAGATCATCAAAGGGAACCACACAGCCTTCCGGAAGCAGTGCCGCGTACGGGTGGCGGTGCTTGGCCTGACCAATCAGGCGGAGTGCGCCGAGCGAGCGCCCGTGAAACGAGTTCTCCGTCGACACGAACTTGGCGCGCCCAGTCGCCCGGTGGGCCAGCTTGACGGCGCCGTCGATCGCCTCGGTCCCCGAGTTCACCAGGAACGAATGGGGCAGGGCGCCGTTCGAAAGGCCCGCGATGCGCTCGATCAACTCGATCTGGGGGAGTGTGTAGAAGATGTTGGTCGTCTGCATCAGGCGGCCGGCCTGGTCCCGGATCGCCTCGACAAGCTGCGGGTGGCAATGGCCGATGTTGCAGACCGCCCAGCCCGCCATCAGGTCCAGGTACTCCTTGCCGTCAGCGTCGCGCACGCGCGAGCCGTGCCCCTCCACGAGAGCCACCGGGTAGCGGTTCACCACCGGGATGAAGTGGGCGGCTTCCCGCTGTCGGACCGAGTCGATTTCCATGGGGCTTCCTCAGTGCAGACGGCGCTCGGGGACGAGCTGGAGACTTCAACTCCGACCCGCTTGGGGTCGTTCTCCGAATCCGGGCAGTGAATATTCAACACCCTCCCGGAAGGTTCCGCTAGCCTCCAGTCTTTGGAGGACCCCCCTCGTGACCGACACCATTCTCTTGCAAGGCATCCAGGTTCCGGCCGCACTCGGTGTCACCAAGGCCGAGCGCGACGTGCGCCGTCCGGTGCTCCTCGACCTGGAGGTCGAAACGGACCTGCGCCGCTCGGGCCACTCCGATCGGATCGGCCACACGCTCCACTACAAGCGCATCTTCGAGGTCGTGGAAGACGTGGCCTTGAACCAGGAGCACAGGCTGGTCGAGGCCCTGGGCGACCGGATTGCCCGGGCCGTGCTCGAGAAGTTCGATGCCGACGCGGTGACCGTGACCGTGCGCAAACCCACCCCGATCGCGGGTGTTCTCCAGTACGCGGGCGTCCGGGTGTGCCGGACCCGAGATGATCTAACCTGATCGGGGCCCGAATCTGCCCCCAAGGGAAAGCTCGGATCGCGTGGTATATTGCCACAGCCCGCCCGCCCTCAGACGGATGGAAACCTTGTGAGCCCGTCGTCCTTCAACCCCCGGCTCAGCCGCCGTGATGCGGAGCGCCTCGTCGCCGAGGCCCTCGACAGCGCTGCGCTCGAACGCGAGCCCGCGGAACGTCTGGCGGCTCAGCTGACCGGCCCCGAGGTCTTCGAGCCGCTTCTCGAGGCCGCCTTCGAGAGTAAGAAGCGGATCAAGGGCGACGTCGTCACGGTCTCGAAGAACATCTTCATCCCGCTCACGAATCTCTGCCGTGACCGCTGTGGCTACTGCACGTTCGCCAAGCTCGACGACGATCCCGACGCCAAGACGTACAGCCTCGACGAAGTCGGCGAAGCCGTGCGCGGAGGGCTGCGCAGCGGCTGTATCGAGGCCCTCTTCTGCCTGGGCGACAAGCCCGAGAAGGCGTACCGCTCGTACCGCAAGTTCCTCTCGAGCCGTGGCCTCTCGACCACGGCCGAGTACCTGACGCAGGCCTGCCAGCTCGCGTTCGAACTCGGCATGCTGCCGCACACCAACGCGGGAATCCTGTCGGCCGAGCAGATGCAAGCCCTCAAGCCCTGGAACGCCTCCATGGGCCTGATGCTCGAGACCACCAGCCAACGGCTGCGCTTGCAGGGCGGACCCCACCAGATCGCGCCGGACAAGGATCCGGTCGTGCGTCTTCAGATGCACAACGAGGCCGGCGAAATCGGCATCCCCTTTACGAGCGGACTGCTCCTCGGCATCGGCGAGACGTCAGAAGAATGCGTCGACACCTTGCTTGCGATTCGCGACGTGTCGCGACGCTGGGGCCACATCCAGGAAGTGATCGTCCAGCCCTTCCACCCCAAGCCCGATACGCCGATGGAGTTCGTCCTGCCGATCTCCGACGAGCATGTCGCTGCTTGGGTCGCGCTCACGCGCCTCATCATGGGACCCGAGATGAATGTGCAGGCGCCGCCGAACCTCGCGCCCGAAGTGCTCGAGCTGCTGCTGCGCTCGGGTCTCAACGACTGGGGCGGTGTTTCCCCCGTGACCGTCGATTTCATCAACCCCGAAGCGCCCTGGCCCGCGCTACGCGAGCTCGACCGGCGCACCCGCGCCGCCGGCCAGAAGCTGGTCGAGCGCCTGCCCGTGTATCCCGAGCACCTGATCGGTCGCCCGGAGTTCTTCGATCCCCAGGTTCGCGAGGCTTTGCATTGCCTCGCCGATGACGCCGGCTATGCCCGGCCCGACCGGCCCCATGCCGGAGTGGAGGCAGCATGAGTCTCGACCGACTCCTTTCCGACCTGAGCCCCGACGTTGCGCGCATCCTGGACGGCGCGCTCGACGGTCGTGAGCTCTCCATCGACGACGCCCAGACGCTGCTCGAAAGCCAGGGCGCCGATCTCCACGCCCTGTGTCGTGCCGCCGATCTCGCACGCCAGGACGACGTTGGCGACGACATCAGCTTCGTCATCAACCGCAACATGAACTTCACCAACGTCTGCTACGTGGGCTGCAGCTTCTGCGGCTTCGCGCGTCACAAGGACGAAGCCGAAGCCTATGACCACCCGATGGAGGTGATGCTCGAGAAGACGGCCGACGCCGTTTCCCGCGGTGCCACCGAAGTCTGTATCCAGGGCGGCATCCACCCGAACAAGGACCACACCCACTACCGCGAGATCCTGGAGACGGTGAAGGGTGCGTTTCCCCAGATCCACATCCATGCCTATTCACCGGAAGAGATCGACTTCGGGCACCGCACGAGCGAGATGCCACTCTCGGACTACCTGCGCCACCTCGTCGATGCGGGTCTCGGGACCATGCCGGGCACGGCGGCCGAGATCCTGAGCGACGACATCCGCAAGCAGATCTCGCCGCGCAAGCTCAGGACCCAACGCTGGATCGAGATCGTGAAGACGGCCCACGGCATTGGGCTCCCTTCGACGTCGACGCTGATGTACGGCCACATCGAGAGCACGCGTCACGTGGCGGAGCACCTCGGCCTCTTGCGAGACATCCAGAAGGAGACGGGGGGCTTCACCGAGTTCGTTCCGCTGGGCTTCATCCACGAGAAGAACGTCCTCTTCAACCACATGGGGGCCCGCGCCGGATCGTCCGCTCCTGAGGACGTGCGTCTGGTCGCCGTCGCTCGGCTCTTGCTGCGCCCCCACATCACCAACATCCAGGTGTCGTGGGTGAAGATGGGAACCAAGCTCGCCCAGATCGGTCTGATGTCGGGCGCCAACGACTTCGGCGGCACACTGATGGAAGAGTCCATCAGCCGCGAGTCCGGCTCCCAGCACGGCGAAAACCTCCCCGCCGAGGACATGCGCCGGCTGATCCGCGAGATCGGCCGCACCCCGGTCGAGCGGAGCACCACCTACGAGATCGTGCGTCGCTTTGACGACGCGTCGCTCGACCCCCCGTCACTCGAGCCCGTCCAGAAGCGCGAGGTCTCCGGTCCGACCCGCTGGCGTCTCCAGCGGGAGTCGGTGAAGACGCGCGAGCGCCAGCCCATCGGGGAGTCGGACGCGACCGCGCTGGCCCTGCTCGGCGGCGGCTGATCCCACCTCCCGAACGGCCGCCCGAGCGGGGACGTTCTTGAATATTCAACTCCTAGCCATCCATCATGGGTCGAAGTTGAATATTCAAGAACGTCCCCGTTTTTCGCTTGGCGATAGCGCTGTCGCTGCAGCGCTATCGGAGGCGGTCCAGGCGCGCCGTCAGCTCCTCGACCTGATAGCGGAGCGGAGCACTCTCCAAGATGCAGCGCTCGACCCTCTTGACGGCGTTGCTCACGGCCGGATGGTCGCGGTCGAAGCGTCGGGCGATCACGGCCAGGGGTTCGTCGGTGTAGCGGCGGCACAGGTACATGGCGAGCTGGCGAGGCATCAGTACGTCGCGGCGCCGTGAGCGCGACGCCAGGGTGTCGTGGCTCACGCCGAAGAAACGGCAGACCACCTCGATGACCTGATTCACGTCGAGGACCCGTGGCTGCAAGATGCCGGGCGAGAGCTTGTGGAGGGCGTTTCGGGTGAGCGTGCGGTCGATGGGCCGCTTGAGGAGCGAGGCCGATGCCACCACCTGGATCAACGCGCCCTCGAGGTCGCGCACGCTGCCGCGTACGGCTTCGACCAGCAGGTCGAGGCAATCGTCAGGCAATCCCACGCCACCGGCCGCGGCCTTGCTCCGCAGGATGCTGCGGCGCAGCTTGGCGTCCGGTGGTTCGATCTCGGCCACCACGCCCGCCGTGATCTGGGAGCGCAGGCGCGGTTCGAGATCGTGGATGTCCCGCGGCAGGCGATCGCCCGTCAGCACGACGCGCACGCCGGCGTCGACCAGGTGGGTGAGGGTGTGGAAGAACTCCATCTGGGTGGCCCGCTTCGAGCCCAGGAACTGGATGTCCTCGACGACGAGCAGATCGCACTGCTGGCGGAAGCGTTGCTTGAACCCCTCGGTGTTCTTGGTGCGCAAGGCCTTCATGAAGCGGTTGGTGAAGGTCTCGGCGGATTCGTAGAGCCCCCGGGTCGCACCGTTGCGGCGGGCTTCGGTGACGACGGCGCGGGCGAGGTGGGTCTTGCCCATTCCGGGCGCCGACGCGAGGTAGAGAGGATTGAGGCCGCGCTGTCGCTGCTGTGCCAGTGCCAGCGACGCCTCGCGGGCCAGCGCATTGCACGGGCCCACGACGAAGTTGTCGAACGTATAGGGCAGCGGTTCGCGGTCCTCGTCGCGCGGCTCCGGCGCTTCGAACTGCTGCGGGCGCTGGGCGTGGGCGCGCCTCAGTTGCGTCCTTACGGCGGGCGGGTCGGACTTGACTTGGCGATCGGCGACCCCGGAATCGACGCCTTCGGACCCAGCGGGCGGATTCAGCACCCTCTGGCGCCAGCCGTTGGCGACGCCGAGCTCGATCGGCAGCTGCTGGCCGGTCTCGTCAGCCACACACTGCGCGATCCGGCTCAGGAAGCGGGCCCGAATCCGGTCCCGGTGGAAGGGCGTCGGTGCAGACAGCCGCAGCCCCTGACCGGTATGCTCGACTGCGAGTGGACGCAGCCAGGCATCCAGCGTGAAAGCGGGCATGTCGGTCCCGAGCCGGCGCAGAACACCGTCCCAAAACTGCGGGGGGCAATTCACGGTTTCGCCTGATCTCAGCCAGTTTTCAGGGTTTTTCGCCGAATCCCCAACCATCAAACTTCGGCGAAATCGGAGTACAGCATGTCCTTCGAATCGTCGCAATGGCGAATCAGGCCGATCGACCGCTGTGGCAGCCGGCTTTGCGACGCGTCGAAATCGCTGCGTACAGCGGCGTAAAACCACTGTTTGTAAGTGGATTCACGATTCTTTTCCAGGGACTTCGCCGGCAGTGTCGAGAAAGTTCCGAACGGTGCATCGGCGTGTCGCCGCGAGCCGGACCGGCTGAACCGGATCTACTGAATTCGACTTTTTTCGCGTTTTATCTCGAAAAATTGCGAAAAATCGAAGCTGCCGAATGGCTCAGTGAATCCGCCCCGAACCGGTCGATCCGTGGCTTTGAAGTTCGGCGACCCGGAAGCTGACCAAGCCTTCGAGCCGTTCGAAGCGTTCCGGAATGCTGTTTGCATCGAGCAAGCCCTGCTTTTCCTGGGGATGGAGCGCCAGCGCAGCGGCCAACGAATTGACGAAGGTCGCGTCGTCCATCTCGCCGAAAGCCTCGGTCGTGAAGCCTGCGGCTCCGCTGGGGTCGGCGTGCCCTACCAGCACGGAGAGGTTGCCAATGATGGCTCTGCGAAGCTCGACGACCCGCTCTCGCTCGTCGTCCGGGTACGGATCGCTGAGGAACTCGACCTCGGCGATCCGGTGAAGTTGCTCGGGTGGTCTCGGCGGCTCGCTCAGGATCCGGAAGCGCGCGATCCCCGCCAGCACGAGGTTGAAGCGGCCATCGGGTAGACGTTGTGCCTGGGCCAGGCGACCGGCACAGCCGATGGGATAGACCGGCGGGTTGCCCGCCAACTCATGGAGGTGATCGGGGAGCACCACGACCATGCCGATCATCCGGTTGCTCTCAATCGCCTGCTCGGTCATCTGTCGATAACGCGGCTCGAAGATGTGGAGGGGCGTCTGGACCCGTGGAAACAGCACCACGTTCGAGAGCGGAAAGATGGCGATCTCCGAGCGGTCCATGGACGAAGCATACCGTGGTCTTGACGCACGCATCCCGCGGACGCGCTTGCTGAACGCTCTTGACGAACGAATCGTCTGCCGGGAGACTCCGCGCGAAGATGGATCGCCGCGAAGCTCGTGCGCTGGTCAATCGCCTCACTCGCGATGCCGAGTGCATCGCGGCGCACTTCGAGCTGGACTACCAATCGATCCAGGCGGAACGCGCGGGCATCAACGGCCACTACGGCATCTGCGACTCCGACGGCGTCATCAAGATCCGCCTGCGGCATGCAAAGACCGGGCGCCCGCTCAAGTACTCGAGCCTCGTCAATACGCTCTGCCACGAGCTCGCGCATCTGCGTCACTTCGACCATGGTCCACGCTTCAAGGCCTTCTACTTCCGGCTGCTGGAATTTGCGCGAGCCGAAGGCATCTACCAGCCGCGAGGTGCGGGCCTGGCAAGCGAACCGGTTGCAGTGTCACCGGCACGGGCAGTCGATGGCTCGATGCCCGCCGAGCCGAGCCAGCTGGAACTCTTCTAGGGGTCGGGTCGGCAGCACGCGGAAGCCGATCGCCGCAGCGGCCGGCGAGCTGCGGAGGGGGACTCAGGCGCCGCTCTTGAGGGTGTCGAGTTGTTCGAGGGTGTTCGGACCCTCTTCGACCTTGGCCACGACCTCTTCGCACGCGACGGCCTTGTCGATGATCTCGCGGAGCAGTCCCTCGACGGTCAGCTCATCGTATTCGGCCAGGGCATCTTCAAGCGAGCTTTCGGACACCGTAAACGACAAGGCCAATTTGATGCTGACGTCCATCGATGCGTGTCCTCGCAAAATCGCTTTCGGCCGGAACTACCGTCCTGCCCTTTTGTCCGTAAGTCACTGAAATAAAAGGGATTTTCAGTAATCCGGCAAGAGGATACTACAGCGTCTGAGGGTCGGCTATGCGTTTTTCCCCAAACCGGCCCGAATTCCAGCAGCCTTAGACGGCCTCTGACCCCTTCGAGTCGGCGTAGGCATGCAGCCCGAGCAGGATCAGGGTGCCGATCCCTACACCCACGAAGAGCGACATGGACAGCGCGTGCAGTCGGCCGAAGCGCGCGCCGACGCTGATACTGCCCTCGGATCCGAACACGTTGTCGCGGATCTCGGCGATTGGCAGCGAGATTCCAAAGTGCGAGGCGAGGCAGATCGCTCCCAACAGCAGCGGTAGACCAACGGTCCAGCCGCCGCGGCCCAAGGCCCTGGCCAGGGCGGCCAGGGCGAAGCCGGCCACGCCGCCGTACAGGTGGAGCACGGTCAGGGTCGGGCCGACGATGATCCCGGCGGTTTCCGACGGCAGCAACCGGAACGCGGTCGGTGCGATCACCGCGCCGAACAGCAGCCACGACCCGACCCAGGTCCCAAGCAGGAGCCAGAGTACGGCTCGCAAGGAGGCGTCCACGACACGGCTTGTTTCGCTGCTCAGTGCTGCCGACATTCGCCGAGTCTCCGGAACCCGTGCGCGGCTGTAAAGAGGCCCGGAAGTCCCGGGCCCGGGTCCTCGAGCCCTGGGTGATTCGCCTGGTTCAAGCACCCCAACGCGATCCGAATCGCCTGCGGGGTCGGCGGAATCCGGTCCGAGTTGCCTGCCCATGTCATCGCAGCCGACTGGCAGAAAATTCTCAAGCCGGTGCAGGTCGGGCCGATACGAGGGACAGCGTCTGAGCCAAATCTGGGGGGGTGAGGCTCAGACGGGACGCCCCGGAGCCTACGGCTTCGGGGCGTTTTGTTGCTAGCGCGTGCTGGTCTGAAGCGCCTGCGCCTCGGCGTCATCGGCGCTGTCGCTGTGGCAGGCGGCCTGTTCGCCCTTCTTCACACCCATTGTGGCGCGCGTCTTGCTCGCCAGCCGGTGGATCTCCTCGGGCGAAAGAACGCCGCGCTTCTCCAGGATTTCTTGCTGGTCGGGTGTCAACGCGAGAGTCACCTGGGGTTGCTTCCGGGCGTAGGCGTCGTCCTTGCCGCTCGCGAACTCCTGGATCTCCTTGCTGATCCGGACCGAGCACCAGTCGTGGCCGCACATGGCGCAGAAGTCGGTGTCCACGTCCAGGTCTTCGTCGTGATAGGCGCGGGCCGTGTCCGAGTCGTAGGCCAACTCGAAGTGCTTCTCCCAATTCAGGGCCGCCCTCGCCTTGGTGAGAGCGTCGTCGTGGTCGCGTGCGCCCGGAATCCCGAGTGCCACGTCTGCCGCATGGGCCGCGATCTTGTAGGCGATCACACCCTGCTTGACGTCATCGCGCTTCGGCAGGCCCAAGTGCTCCTTGGGCGTCACGTAGCAGAGCATGGCTGCGCCGTGATAGCCGGCCGCCGTGGCTCCGATGCAGCTCGTGATGTGGTCGTAGCCCGGGAAGATATCGGTCACCAACGGTCCGAGTACGTAGAAGGGCGCGCCGTGACATCTCTCGCGCTGGAGCTTCATGTTGTACTCGATCTGATCGAAGGGAACGTGTCCCGGGCCTTCCACCATCACTTGACAGCCATGAGCCCAGGCGCGTTCGGTCAGCTCGCCCAGGGTCGAGAGCTCGGCCAGCTGGGCGTCATCGGTGGCGTCGGCCAGACCCCCCGGGCGAAGCCCGTCGCCGATCGAGAACGTGACGTCGTAGCGGCGCAGGATCTCACAGATGTCGTCCCACAGCGTGTACATCGGGTTCTGCTGGTCGTGGTGGATCATCCATTTGGCCAGCATCGACCCACCGCGGCTCACGATGCCGATCAGGCGCTTCTGCACGTAGGTCAGGTGCTCGCGCAGCACGCCGGCGTGGATCGTGAAATAGTCGACGCCCTGCTTCGCCTGGTGCTCGAGGGACGACAGGATCATGTCGGCGTCGAGGTCTTCGATCTTGCGCCCGATGATCATCGAGTAGATGGGCACGGTGCCGATCGGAACGCTGGAGCCTCGGAGGATGGCCTCGCGGGTCGCGTCGAGATCGCCCCCGGTCGAGAGGTCCATCACCGTGTCCGCGCCCCAGCGCTCGGCCCAGGCGAGCTTTTCGACTTCCTCGGCGGTGTCGCTGCTGACGGGCGAGGCGCCCATGTTGGCGTTGATCTTGGTGTGGCTGGCGCGCCCAATGGCCATCGGGTCGAGCTTGTAACCCAGGTGGACGCGGTTGGCCGGAATCACCATGCGGCCGGCCGCGACCTCATCGCGCACCTGCTCGGGCGTCAGGTGGCCCTCGCGCTCGGCCACGCGTTGCATCTCGGACGTCACGCTGCCCAGCCGCGCGTGCTCGAGCTGGGTGACGGGAGCGAAACCGGCGGGAGCGACCCAGTGTCCGTCTACGTAGTTCCAATCGGGAGGCATGAAGTCCCAGGCCGTCTTGTCCGACGGGGCCGGCATGCCCGGAGTGTCGGGCGAGCTGAAGGCGAGGGCGCCCCCGACGTCGGGCTTGCGCGCGAAACTGCCGGGATTGGTTCCCGAGTCGGTGCTCGACGGGTTGGCGCCCAGCGGCGGAAGCGACCAGGTCTGCGAATTCGATGTGTTCGACATGGGAGGCACTCCTGTTTTCGAAGGGAGCGCCAGGGGGAGATCTCTCGGAACCGATCCCTACGCTCGTTCTACCGAGTTCAGGTTCGACGGGTGTATCTCAGGCAGGCTCTCGACCCACCACCCCGTGGCTCCTTCAACGACCGCAGGCTACCACCTGGGAACCGCTGCCACCATCGAATTGAACGCATCTGGAGAATACCGTTGTCGAGGTGGAATGAGCTGCTTCCCCGACTCGCCCAAGTTCCGAGGGAAAACGGCACCGTGGCCCTGCATCAGGCCGCGAATTTTCTTCGCGAGACGCTCGAAGCGTCGGGAGTCGATGTCGAGCTGATCGCGTTCACGGCGACACCCTGGGCTTTGCGACTGGCAGGGGTTATCGCCCTGGCTGCTGGGCTCCTCTGTTTCGAGATGATGCGCTCGGGTCGGTATGGCGCGGCGATTGCGGTGTCGCTCGCGATCCCGGCGCTGCTGGTGGCCGAGCTGGAGTTTCATCAGCCCGTTTTTGGGTGGATCGGCACCCAGACCCAGCAGCACGTGCTGGCGACCCTTGCCGCGCGGGCACCGCTGCAACGTGTGATCTTCACCGCCCATTACGCTACGAAGACCGATCTGCTCGATCCCATCGAACCGGCGCCCGGTCGTTGCTGGCCCATGGAATCCCGGCGGCGACGCTGATCTCACGCGGTTCCGATGCCTATTTCGCCCGCGACCTGCACTCCGCCGGCGACCATCGCGACCGGATCGACGCGGCGGCCCTCGACGCGAGCCTCGAGTAGCTGCTCGCCGTGGCGCGCCGGGCCGACCCGCAGGGTCTCTAGCGACGTCGGGCTTGCGCTAATCTCCGCCTCCATGATGCGGTCGCGGATGCTCCCGGTGCTCGGTCTCCTGTGCGCCGTGCAATTCGCCTGCGACCGCAACATCGAGCCCTATGTGCCGGGCGAGGAACCTCGACAGCCCGACCTTTCGCGGATCTTTCCGGCCGGAGCCGAGCAGCAGGCGCGTCGAGCGGCCCCGGGCGAGCTGCCGCCGCAACCGCGGCCGCGAGACGCACCCCCGGTCGGGGCTGCCACTCGAGCCAACCTGGCGAAAGCCGAACCGATTCGCGGCGAGGTCCGCATCGCCGAGGCGCTTCGGGAGCGGCTCCGACCCGACGCCGTGCTCTTCATCATCGCGAGGGTCGGAGCGGCCGGTCCCCCGCTGGCGGTCAAGCGGATCCGCTCCCCCCGCTTCCCGTTGCAGTTCTCGATCGGTCCCGATGACCGCATGATCGCGACGCTGCCCTTCCAGGGCGCGCTCCAGCTGACCGCGCGCCTCGACGGAGACGGAGACGCGATCTCACGCGATCCTGGTGACCTGCAGGGACGCGCCGATGGGACCTACCCGCCCGGTGCGTCGAATGTGACGATCGTGTTGGACGAGGCGCTCTGAGCCGCTTCGTCTCGCGATCGTGGAGCGTGATCTTCCCGGGCCCGAGGACGGTGAATGCGCCTCAGATCACGTCCATGGACTCGACGGCGGCCTTGGTACCGGCCACCACCAGGCGGTCTCCTTCAGCAATGGAATCGTCAGCCCCGGGTACACGGATCGCGGCCGGCTCGCCGGTCGGGTTGTGCTTGCGGATCAGGATCACCTGGACGCCGAAGACCGCGGCGATGTCGAGCTCACGGATCGTCTTGCCAAAGAAACGTGGCGGAGGCTGGATCTCCTGGAGGACGTAGCCGCCGCCGAGCTCGACCTGCTGGCCGCGGTGTGCGACGACGACGGTGCTGCGGATCTCACCGGCGAGGTCGCGCCGCATCACCTCCTGGTTGTAGGCGTGGAGGACGTCTCGCTTGTGCACGCTGCCCACCAGCTTCAGCGGGTCGGCGGCGTCGACGATGGGGAGTTCCTCGGCCAGGCCATGGCTGAACATCCGCATCACCACGTCCAGGTTGTCGTCTTCGGAGAGTGCGGCTTCGTGGCTGACGATCAGGTCGCCGGCGACGATCACGTGACGCAGGATGTCTTGCTCCATCAGGGTCCGAGTGAGCTGGCGCAGGTGGATGGTTCCCACCATCCGATCGTTTTCGTCGAGCACGAAGAACTCGCTGCGTTCGCTGTCGAGCACCTGCTCGAGGATGCTGACGAGGTTGGCGTTTGCGTGGAGTGTTGCCGGATCCCGGTCGATGATGTCGTGCACGAAGAGGTTGTGAAGCAGGTTGCGGGAGTCCTCTTCGTAGAGATCAATACCCCGGCGCCGCAGCTTCATGGTGTAGATCGAGTCGCGGTGCAGGAAGGTCGCGACCAGCGTACTCATGACGCAGGCGGCCATCAGCGGCGGGATGATGTTGATGGTCTGGGTCAGCTCGAAGATGATCAGGATCGCCGAGATGGGTGCGTGGGTGGCCGCCGCCACGACGGCACCCATGGTCACCAGTGCGTAGGCGCCCGAGGAGGCGGTCGAGTCCGGAAACCACGCGTGCACGAAGGTTCCCAGGAAGCCGCCCGCCATTGCGCCTATGAACAGGGACGGAGCGAAGATACCGCCCGAGCCACCCGAGCCGATCGTGATCGACGTCGCCGCGATCTTGGCCAGCAGCAGGATTCCGAGCAGGGTGACCGGCAGCGTGCCCGTGAGCGCCATGCTGATCGTGCTGTAACCGACACCAAAAATATTGGGCAGCCAGATGCCGATCACGCCGACGAGGAGTCCACCGACGGCGGCCTTGGACCACTCGGGGAGCTTGATCTTCTCGAACAGGTCCTCGGCGGCGTAGAGTGAGAACATGAAGGCCAGGGCGATGAGACCGGCCAGCAGGCCGATCACCATGTAGGGCAGCAACTCCCACGGGCTGACCAGCTCGTAGGGGGGAACCGGGAACGCGGGGTTGTTGCCCAGGATGAAGCGGGATGCAACCGTGGCCACCACCGAAGAGATCACGATGGGCGTGAGTTGGGCCACGGCGAAGTTGCCCACGATCACTTCGGCTGCGAACAGCGCTCCCGCGATGGGTGCGTTGAAGGTGGCCGCGATGCCGGCCGCCGCGCCGCAACCCACGATGGTGCGCAGCTGGCTCGCCGGGACCTTCAGCCACTGTCCGATGGTCGAGCCCAGCGCCGCGCCGATCTGCACGATCGGCCCCTCCCGGCCGACCGAGCCCCCGCTGCCGATCGAGATGGCCGAGGCCAGCGCCTTCACCGCCACCACTCGCTTCCGGATCACGCCGCCGCGCAGGGCAATGGCCGCCATCACCTCGGGCACGCCATGACCCTTGGCCTCGCGGGCGAAGAAGTAGATGAGCGGGCCGACGATCAATCCACCCACGGTGGGGATCAAGACCCGCCACCACCAGTCCATCCGTTCCGCCAGGTTGAGCGGGTCCGACGCTTCGGCCAGGACGTCTGCTTCGAAGATTCCGACGACGCCTTCCGTCCCCTCGAAAAACGATGCCTGGATCAAGCGGATCAGGAAGCGGAAGACGATGGCGCCCGCCGCGCCGGCGAGGCCGACAGCGACGGCGATGGTCACCATGAAGAGGTGACCGGTTGAGCGGGCTCTCATGTCTGCAAAGTTGGGAGAGGCGATGGCAAGGCTCCTGGCGGCAGCATCCTAGCAATCCCGGGTGCTAGCATGACGATGATGTCCGACCCCAAACGGTGGACGGCTCTCAAGACCGAGTTTCTTCAGGATTGCGCTGTCTTCACCGTCAGCCGCACCGCATCGCTGTCTCCGCGGACGGGGATCCAACATATCTTCTACCGGATCGACTCCACCGATTGGGTGAACATCGTGCCCGTGACCGACCGGGGAGAGGTCGTCATGGTGCGTCAGTATCGACACGGACTGGGGGAGATCACGCTGGAGATTCCCGGTGGAATGGTGGATCCGGGCGAGTCGCCGCAGGCGGCGGCGATCCGGGAGTTGCTGGAGGAGACGGGCTATCGCGCGCGTGAGGTGAAGTCGATCGGCGCAGTGAGCCCCAACCCGGCGCTTTTTGGCAACCGGGTACACACCTACGCGGCGTTCGGCGCCGAGCGGGTGGCCGAGATCCGGAACCCGGGCGCCGAAGAGACCCACGTCGAACTGGTGCCGTTGGACGCCCTGCCCGAGCGCGTCCGGAGCGGGGACGTGGACCATGCCCTGGTGATTGCGGCGCTCCATTTCTTCGAGCTGTCGCGCCGTGAGTTCGCGGACTCCGAATCCGGGCGGGAAGGGCACGGGGAATGAAGTCCCGGATGAAGCTGGGCGATTTCCTGGTTGCCTACCTGCGTCGTGCGGGTGTCGAGCATGTCTTCGGACTGCCCGGTGATCTGGTGCTGGGACTCTTCCACCGCTTCGGTCGCACCCGGGGTCTCGAAATCGTGACCTTCTCCCACGAGCCGGCCGTGGGCTTCGCGGCCGACGGTTATGCACGCAGCACCCGCCGCCTGGGCGTCGTCTGCGTCACCTACGGTGCCGGCGGGCACAATGTCGTGAACGCGGTGGCAGGTGCCTATGCCGAGCAGGTTCCGCTGCTGGTGTTGTCCGGCGGCCCGGGCGAAGCCGAGAGCAAGGTCGCAGCCGTGCATCACCAGGTGAAGGACGTGGCGGCCCAGTGCCGGATCTTCTCCGAAGTGACCTGCACGGCCAAGATCCTGGATGAGCCGAAGCTGGTGGCCGAGGAGATTCACGAAACCGTCCGCATGATCCTGTCCGAGCATCGGCCAGGTTATCTCGAGATCCATCGCGACATCGTCGACCGGGTGATCCAGGTGCCCAAGCACATCGTCGAATGGGCCGGCACGTTCCCGCGGCCGACGTCGGATTCGCGGAAGCTGGCCGAGGCGGTTTCCGACACGGCTGAGCGGATCCGCGCGGCGAAAAAGCCCATTTTGATCGGGGGTGTCGAGCTCTTCCGCGAACGGGCCGAGAAGGATTTCCAGAAGCTTGCCGAGAAGCTGGCGGCGCCCGTCGTGACGACGGTCCTGGCGAAGGGGGTCTTTCCGATGGATCACCCGCTCCACATGGGGATCCACGTCGGGCCGTTCAGCGCCGGCGCGATCCAGGAGCGTGTGCGCGAAGCCGATCTGGTGCTGTCGCTCGGAAATCAGCTCACGGATCTCAACCTGGGCGGGTCCAAGCCCCAGGTACGACGCAAGTACTCCGTCTGGGCCGTCGGCCAGCGGGTCAACGTTTCCTTCCACACCTATACCGACGTGATATTGAAGGACTTCGTCTCGAAGCTGACGAAGGAGAAGCTTCCGAAGCACCGCGAGAAGATCCAGTACTACGACAATCTCAGGCAAACGCCGTTCAAGAAGAAGACTCCGCTGTCGATCAACGACATGCTGGTCGAGTTGAACGACTTCCTGGCGGGAGTGCGCGGTCGTGGTTACGACGTTTTCGCAGAATCCGGCGACATGCTGTTCGGCGGACTCGAGGTGCGTGTTCCGAAGGGCGGCCTCTATTTCGCCCAGGGCTACTACGCGTCGATGGGCTTCGCGGTGCCGGCCGCGATGGGCGCCGAGATCGGGCGGGGCAGGCGGCCCATCGTCCTCTGCGGAGACGGGGGCTTCCAGATGACGGGGCCCGAAATTTCTCACTGTCCGGGCCGGGGCCTGTCCCCCATCATCGTGCTGGTCAACAACGGAGGTTGGGGGATCTTCCGACCCGTGACGGCGCGCAAGGAGCTGCTCGAAATTCCCAACTGGCCCTACGCTGAGATGGCCCGGGGCTGGGGAGGCGTGGGCTTCATCGTCGAGACCCGCCAGGAGATGCGTGAGGCATTGCGCGCCGCCCATGCGATCAAGGATTTCGTCATTCTCGAATGTCGCCTGCCGCCCAACGACATCTCGCCCGTGAGTCGCCGGTACATCCAGGCCAGCGCCCGGAAGGCTCGCGCAGCCGCCACATGAGTCCGGAGTTCACGCCGGCGCGCAACGACGGGCGACCGCCGGCGGTTTCCTGGCCCGTGGTGGCACGGGTCGTGCTGGCGGCGCTCGCTGCGGCCGGGCTCTTCTGGGCGCCCCTGATCTTCGGCGGGGCCCTCCACGGCCACGACTGGACGTCTCACCACTTCGGCTATTTCGACTGGGTCCGGATCGCGATGAGCGAGTATGGGACGCTCCCGCTCTACATGGCCGACGCCTGGGTCACTCCAAACTTCGTCGGCAACGCGGAGTCACCGGGTCTGGGCCCGCTGGCGTGGCTGTTGCTGATCCTGCCGACGGGCGCGTACATCAAGCTGCTGATCGTCGTCTTCAGCGCCGCCGGACTGGCCGGGATGTTCCTGTTGCTGCGTGATCTCGGAGCTCACGAGTCATTGGCCGTCTTCGGCGCGGTCGTCTTCGCGTTCGGCGGCTTCTTTACGTCGCACATTGGTGTTGGCCACCATTGGGCAATGGGTGGATGGCTGCTACCCGTGATGTTGCTGCTCTTCCGGCGGGCGGTGTTTGGCAGCGTCGGTGCGCTCGTGGCCGCAGCCGTCGTCAATGCACTCACGATCATGGGCGGCCAGCATCAACCCTTCGTCTGGCAGAACTTGGTGCTTTCGTTCTTCGCCGTGCTCTGGTCGATCGAGATCCGGTCCTGGCTGCCCGCGCTGCGCTGGGCCGCCATCGTGGTCGGCGCGCTAGCACTGGGCGCCGTGAAGATCCTTCCCGTGGGACTCGAGTTTGCAGACTACGCGCCGACTGCCACGGTGCAGGGGCTGCCGGTGGTGTCCCTGCTGCTGAGTCTCGTAGGCCCGGGACAGTCGGCCGCCCAGCTCGATCCGCGCATCGTCTTTGAATACGGGGCGGGTTGGTGGGAATACGCTTTCTACATGGGTCCCGTAGCCTTGGCGGCCGTGCTCGTCGGCTGTGTGGTTGGGCGCCGGGCCTGGCCCCTGCTCACGATCGGCGTCTTCTTCCTCGCGCTTGCGCTCGAACCCGGCGGCGCCTGGGCACTTCTCGAGGATCTGCCGATCTGGCGCTCCCAGAGAGGTCCGTCACGCTTCCTGTTCCTGTCCCTGTTCGCCTTCACCGTGGTGGGGGCTCTGGGGCTCGAACGCCTGCGTCAGCGGGCGTCGCTTCGCCTGCCTCGCGTGGCGGTGGCCGCCGCCTGGTCGTTGGCCGCTTTCGTGACGGGCGATCTGTGGATCGCCAGCCGGCCCTGGCAGGACGAGGCGACGGGGCCCGCGATCGAGCGCGTCGACCACCGGCCCAGGCCCCTGGAGCTTCGGAGCGCCGGCGGGAGTGCTCGACTGGAGCGCTTCGAGCCGAATCGGCTCAGCTATCGGATCGATGCCAGTGGGGAGTCTTTCGTCGTCCTGCCGGTCCGGTTCGGTAAGCGCGGGGTCGAGTGGAGCGTCGAGGCCGACGGGATCGAAGATCCTGCGGAATTGAGACTTTCCGCGCGGCAGGGCAAGCTGGCGTTGAACCTGCCGCAGGGAGAGCGCGAGATCGTTCTCCGCTATCGGCCGCCTGGGCTGCGTGCCGGCGCGGCGCTGAGTGGCGTGACGGTCGCCGGACTGCTGGGGTGGACGATCCACCGGTCCAGGAGCCGGCGTGGCGGCGCGCAAGACGTGGGGTGATGCGAGTAGAGCGGCTTCGAGGCCTGCAAGCGCCGGGTGCGTGGTTCTGGCTGGCGCTCGCCGTCGGGGCTGCGCTGCGGGTTTATCTGATCGGCTGGACCGAGGGCACGTTCGACGTCGCCATCAAGCATCACCACGGCAACCAGATCCTGAAGCTCGGCCTGGTCGGCTGGTACCAGGCGCTCGAGATTGCCAACCACCCGCCCCTGATGGGCCGGTTCTTCGCTGCGCTGACGGCCCTGTCCGAAGCCACAGGAATTCCGTTTCGCATCCTGATGCGTGCCCCGTTTTCGCTGCTCGATCTGGGGACCGCCTGCTTGTTGTGGCGACTGATGATCGGGTCTCCCTGGCGCTGGGTGCTGATCGTGGCGTGTTGGCTCCACCCCCTCTCGATCCTGTTCTCGTCCTACCACGGCAACACGGATTCGGCCGTCGCCTTCTTTGCGCTGTTGGCGACCCTGCTGGTGAGTCGCAGCCGTCCCGCGCTGGCCGGTGTCGCACTCGGCGTCGGGCTCTGGGTGAAGCTACCGGTGTTGGTGGCGGCGCCCGTGCTGCTGGCGGCCGTTCCCGATTGGAGTGGGCGTGGACGATTCGTCGCCAGTGCGGCGGGGGTGGCCGTGGTCGGGTATCTGCCCGTCCTCTTCCAGGAGCCAGTGCTACTGCTGACGCGCATCCTGGGTTACGAAGGCACACGCGTCGAGATGCCGAGTGGCGTGGTCGTGTGGGGGATCATGAACGCGATCGGTCTCAAGGGCAGCGCCCTGGCCGACGCGCTCGCTGCCGCCAACACCTGGGTCTGCTGGTTGCCGATCCTGCTGTATGCCTGGCTGCGGCGCGGTGCGTTCGGTCCGCGCGAGCTCGCCATCTCGGTGGCCGGTGCGTATCTGATCCTCTACGGCTTCACGAGCCATTGGGCCTGGCAGTATCTCGCCTGGTCGATTCCGTTCTGGCTGTGTCTGGGCTGGCGTTTCGCCGCGGCGACCGTGCTCATCCTGGGCGGCTACGTCTACGGTGCCTATGCGCTGATGACCGGGAGCGCCCTGCTCCAGGGCCGCTGGGACTTCGTGAGTCATGCTCCATGGCCCCTGCACCTCGACGTGCTGCGTGACGCTTCGGTCGCTCTCTGTTTCGGGTCCGCCGTCATCTTGATCGGACAGGCGCTGCTGCGCGAAACCATGTGGCGCCGCGCGACCTCGGAGGATCAGCAGTGAATTCGACTGCGCCCCGAAGCGGTGTCATTGCAGCCCTGCCTTCGGCAGCCGCGCTCACTCTCCTGCTCGTGTATTGGCTGCCGGTGCGCTTCGACTACGTCGAGAACGATCTCGGAATCGTGAGCCGGGCGACGCTCGACCGCTATCCCCAGCAGCAGGAAACCTTCTGGCTGGTGCTCTCGCTCGTCGTCGCTGCTCTCCTGACGTGGGGACTGGCGCGTAGGCTCGGCGCTGCCCTGGCCGGATGGCGGCGCATTGGGGTCGAGGGCCTCGGCGTCGTCGCTCTGCTCTGTGCCCTCTGGCTGCCTCCCTTGATCTCGACGCTGCTGGTGGTCGTCTGTGTCGGTGGCGCGTTGTGGCTGGCGGCGCCGATGGGCGCTTCCGGCCCGCCGGCGGAAGGCACGCCCACGAAGCCGGCACTGCTATCGCCACTCGGGCTGGTCGCCACCGCCGCCGCCGCTCTCGTGATCGCCACGCTGATCACACCCTCCATCACGGTCGGTCTCTGGAGCGTGACCAACGGCGTCGCGGATGCATCCCGCGCCAGCGCGAGCTTCACCTTCCAGGGAGAAATGGGTCAGCACCTGGCCTGGGCCAACGCGCTGCGGCGCGGCGGCTTCCACGGACGCGACTTCTTCTGCCTTTACGGTCCGCTCTACGACCTGGGCCTCGTCGGAATGTGGGAACTCGTCGGTCGATCGGTGGTCGCGTGGGATCTCTATATCAGCATCACGCAGATTTTGGGAGCGACGGCGTTGTTGCTGCTGGTCGCTTCCCTGGTGCGGCGTCCTGCGTGGATGTTGATCGCTCCGTTCTTGGTGCCGTGGGTGAATCTTCGGATCGGCCTGGCGCTGTTCGGCCTCGTGGTGATTGGCGGCTGGCTGCGCCGGGACTCACGCGTGCTGGCCGCGCTCGCGGGCGCCATTGCTGGAACCTCGATCCTCTACAGCCAGGAGTTCGGCCTGGCATTCGTGCTGACGGCCGTCATTGCCTTCGGCGTGCGGCGGGCCTGGCGGGCAGCCGCGCTCTTCGTCGGGTCGGCCCTGTTGGTGATGACGCCCCTGGTCACGTGGTACGCGGCCCACGACGCCCTGCGTCCGATGCTGCGCGACGTGATCGCCTACCCGGGCTACATGGTCGCCGGCTACGGCAAGCTGCCGTTCCCAGCACTCGCGAGCGCGCTGCCCCTCGAGCTGGGAAGCTGGGGCAGCCGCGAGCTGCTGGCATTCGAATACGGCTATGCGGTGCCCTTTCTCTGTCTCGGCGCATTTTTCTGGTCGGTGCGGATTTCCCGGTTCGAGTTCGGTCGGCCCATTTGGAGCGCGGGGCGCATGATCGGGTCACTGGGCCGCGACTCTGAACGCTGCTTCATCGGACTCGTCGCGATCTTCGGTCTGCTGACGTTCCGTTCAGCGCTCGGCCGAAGCGATCTGGTTCACATGATCGCGATCCTGCCAGCGGCAGCGGCGCTGCTGATTGCGGCAGCGGATCGGATTCTCGACGCGGCGTGGTCGAAGCGGGAGACTCCGACCCGGACCCTCTGGTGCGCGATTCTGCTGGTCGTGGCGCTACTGTCGGCTGGATTGGTTCACGCCCCGAATCCGCTCCGCAACGTGCAGCAGTTCGCATCGAATTTTGCCACATTGCTGCGGCAGGGCCACCATCCGAGCGGCGACCGCAACGTGCTGAGCGTCATACGCTGGATCCAGGCCCACACCGGGAAAGATGACCCCGTGCTGTTCCTGCCCAACAACGCTGCCTACTACTATCTGACGGACCGGCCGAGCCCGATCCGCTTCGTCATGGGCCACCAGATCGTGACCCAGGCGCATCGCGACGAAGTGTTCGAAGCCCTGGGCAGCGCGCCTCCTCGCTACATCGTCTGGGACCACGCTGCGCTGCGGGTCGACGGCGTCGGGGACGACCTCGTCTTCGGCCGGCCACTGCTGGACTGGATCGATCAGAACTATCTGCCGGCACTTCGCTTCGACGACGTCGAGATCCTCGAGCACTCGGGAAACGAAGGCGCGGCCTTCGGGAACCAACGATTCGGGAACGAAGCATCCGGAAACGAAGAGCCGACGAAATGAGCGCCGGCGTGCCGTTCGACTACGAGGCTGCGACCTGGGGCGCCGATGCGATCCGACCCGGCGATCGCAGCATCGCGGCGTTTCGGCTCGACGAGCTGCTTCGGATGCTGCCGGAACGGGGTCGCGTCCTGGAGGTCGGCTGTGGCGCCGGTCGCTTCCTGCGTGCGATCGTCAAGCTGCGTCCCGAACTCGAGCTGGTCGGCTGCGACGTGAGCCGCTCCTCACTCGAAGTACTGGGCGAACTTGCACCGGAGATCGAGCGACGCGTCGTCAGCGGAAGCGAGCTTCCGGCGGCCGACGAGGAGTTCGACGCCATCCTCGTAGTCGACGTGCTCGAACACGTGGAGGAGCCTGGTTCGCTTCTGTCCGCAATTCGTCGGGCACTGAAGCCCGAGGGACTGTTCCACCTCCACGTTCCCTGCGAAGCCGATGCCCTCTGTCTCTGGCGTTGGCTACCCGGCCAGGCCGGCGAGGCGGGACTCAAGCGCAAGCTGGGCGGACACATCCAACGCTTTCGCCGACGCGAGATCCTCGATCTGCTCACCGAGGTTGGCTTCGAACCGCTGCGGGTTCGCAACAGCCTGCACCTGCTGGGCAACCTGGCGGACGTGGCGGCCTTTGTGCGCCTCGAACGCGAGCGGCGTTCGAGTGGAACGCGTCGCACCACCGGTGACCTGGTTGCGGGCGGTGGCGCCCTGATTCGCGCCGTCGACGGCCTGCTCTGGGCGGAGGCCACCCTGCTGTCGCGTCTTCCCTCCTGGTCGATTCACGTCTGGTCGCGAAAGGTGTCTCCGGGCTGAATGCTAGAATCTCGGGGAATGACCGATCCCCGCCCCAGCAAACGCCGCTACGAAATCGCCCTTTGGATCGACAAGCGACTGGGCCCCGCACTCTGTGGCCTGCTGCTCGTCGTCAAACGGTTGGCCGGCCGGCGCCGATCGGCCCCGGCGACCGAGGACGTGCAGCGAATCCTGCTGCTCAAGATGTGGGGCATGGGAAGCATCGTGCTGGCAACGCCCCTGCTCTCGAGGCTGCGGGAGCGCCATCCCAACGCGCGCATCGACCTGGTCACACTGCGGGAGAACCAGGCCATTGCGACTCTGTTGCCTGGCTTCGATCGCGTCGTGGGCATCGAACTGTCCCATGGCGTGCTGCACTTTTTCTGGAGCACGCTGCGCACGATCACCGCGTTGCGCCGCGAACACTACGACCTGCTGCTCGACCTCGAGTTCTTTACGCGCTTTTCGGCCGCGTTCTCCTTCCTGGTCGGGGCAGGCTGGTCCCATGGCTTCAGCGCCAAGGGCAGCTTCCGGGGACGACTCCACGACGCGGAGATCCCGTTCAATGCCTACGCCCACGTGGCCTCGAACTTCCTCACGCTTCTGACCGGCGACTACATGAACCCGCTCGAGCCTGCCCTGGTCGAGGCGCCCGATGCGCTGCCGCTGCTGACGGTTCCCGAATCGGAATGGGAGAGCTGCTGCGAGCTGCTGCGAGCCGACCCCGCCTGGCGCGAGGGCGAGGCGCTCGTCGTCGTGAACCCAAACGCAGGCGACATGGCCATCGAGAGACGTTGGCCCACAGAACGCGTTGCCGAGCTGCTGCGCCAGCTGACGGCGCGCCATCCGGTCAACGTGGTCCTGATCGGTTCACCCGCCGAGCGCGACCACGTGGCCTCGGTCGTGCGCGAGTCCGAAGTCAGCGGCCGGTTGATCGACTTGGCCGGTCGCACCTCGATCGAGCAGGTGGTGGCGTTGCTGGCTCACGCCGACGTGGTCGTCACCAACGACTCCGGCCCGATGCACATCGCAGCCGCTGCCGGCAGCTCGACCGTCGCGCTCTTCGGTCCCGAGACTCCGACGCTGTATCACCCACTGCTCGCCCGCCCCGAACAGCGCCATATCGTTCACACCCTGTCCCTCGGCTGCTCGCCGTGCATGTTCGTGCACGACAACAAGGTGCTGTCCTGTTGGTTCTCGCAGGCGAAGTGCATGTCGGGCATCTCGCCCGCCGACGTGTTGACGTCGGTCGAGGCGCTCCTGATTGGCGAGGCGCCGAAGTCAGCCGCGCCCCAGCTGCGCGTCCTCGAGACCTGAAGCCTCTGCTTCGGCTGCCGGTTCGTCGGGACGGGATCTCTGCTCCTCGGGACGAGTGGGCTTCGGCAGCATCAGCGGGAGCAGCAGCCCGAGTAACAGCGAGGCGGCGCCGCCCCTGGCCCGTCGAGCGCAAACGCTGGGGCACGACCTGGATCAACCTGGAGCGGGCCTCCGATCACCAGCCCGATCACACGACCAGGCCGTGCAGGACCGCAACCGGGTAGACCCAGGCAAGGTCCGACGCGAGGCCGCACACGATCCATCGCACGCCGCCCGCGATGACGCCGATCGCGAGCAGGCCGCGTGCGCCGACGCGTTCGAGCGTGGCGCCCGCGACGGGAAACATGATCTCGAGTCCGGGCTCGGAGAGGCCGGCTTCGGGGTTCGCCACCAGACCCGCGATGGCCATCCCGAGCTGGATGCCGGAAAGCCCCAGGTTCTCGTCGAGGTAGAGGCTGATGAAGGGAAACCAGACCCCCAGTCCGCCCAGTCCGAACAGCCAGACCAGGGCCATGACGACGCGACGCTGCATCGAAGCTGCGTCAGGAGGCCTCGTCGGCGCGTTCCAGCAGCGCGTCGATGAGTCGGTCGTGGAGGCCCAGCGGCTCTCCAATGCGGAAGACGACGCCGGGGTGGCGTGCTCTCGCGTCGTCGATCTGGCGCGGGATGTCTTCCTGGGTGTGGCGTCCCGGGCCGAGGAAGTACGGAACGACAGCGATCTCCTCAGCGCCCGCTTCGACGCAAGCCTCGATTCCCTGAGTGAGGGTCGGTTCTACGAGCTCGAGGTGGGCGAGCTCGACGACGACCTCCGGTCGACGCAGCCGCACGCGCTCGGCGAGGGCGCCGAGCTGCGCATTGGCCTCGGCTCTGCGGCTACCGTGATCGACCAGCAGGATTGCGCGCTTCACCCGGTGTTGGCCGCTGCCTGGAGCGCCTGGTCGAGGTCTTCGCACAGGTCGTCGACATGCTCGATGCCGACCGACAGCCGGACCGTGCGTTCGCTGATGCCCTTGCGCCGCTTTTCTTCGTCTGGGAACGCAGCGTGACTCATGGACCAGGGATATCCGATCAGGGACTCGACGCCGCCGAGGCTCTCGGCCAGAGAGAACAGACGCGTCGCTTGACAGAACGCAAGGGCTGCCGGCTTGCCGCCGGAAAGATCGATCGTGACCATGCCGCCGAAGCCACGCATCTGCTTCTTGGCGAGCTGGTGTCCGGGATGGTCAGGCAAGCCTGGAAAGTAGACCTGCTCCACTTCGGGTCGGCCCAGCAGGAACTCGGCGACCCGGGTCGCGTTGGCTTCATGCTGGCGCATGCGCACCGCAAGCGTCTTGGTGCCGCGAAGCGTCAGCCAAGCATCCCAGGGACCGGGGACCCCACCGGTGGCGTTGCGCGTCAACTGGAGCTTGCTGGCCATTTCCTCGTCGTCGACGATCAGGGCGCCTCCGATCACGTCCGAGTGACCGCCGATGTACTTGGTGGTCGAGTGCACGACGATGTGGGCGCCCAGCGCTAGCGGGTTTTGCAGGAAGGGCGTGGCGAAGGTGTTGTCGACGACGAGCCAACAGCCGTGACGCGCCGCGATCTCGCCGCAGGCCGCCAGGTCGATCAGGCGTAACATCGGATTGGTCGGGCTCTCGATCCAGATCATCTTCGTGGCTGGCTCGCAGGCCTTGTCGATCTCCTCGGGCCTGGTTCCGTCGACGTAAGTGAAACGCACGCCGTAGTTCGGAAGCACCTGGGTGAAGAGCCGGAAGCTTCCGCCGTAGAGATCGTCGGCCACGACCACGTGGTCGCCAGACTCGAGCAGCTGCGTCGCCCCGTGAATGGCCGCCATGCCGGAGCCGTAGGCCAAGCCGTAGCGTCCGCCCTCGAGGGAGGCGAGACACTGCTCCAGGGCTTTCCGGGTTGGATTGCCGGAGCGCGAGTACTCGTAGCCCTTGTGCTGGCCAACGGCGTCTTGGGTGAAGGTCACCGTCTGGTAGACGGGCACGATGGTGGCGCCCGTCGACTCGTCGGCCGACTGGCCCTCGTGGATGGCCCGGGTCTCGAAGCGTCGTTTCGACATCAACTCTTGTCGCTTCGACATCAACTCTTGGCAAGCTCGCCCAGGAAGGCGTGGGTGCGCTTCATGGTGGGGCCCGGTTTCTCGCCGTAGGGGAAGAGGGCAGCATGGAAGTCCGTGACACCGACGTCGGCCAGACCGCGGATCGCAGTCTCGATCGACTTCTCGTCGCCCGCGATCAGCAGGTCGCCCGGCTGGTCGACGCCTTCGGCGTCGAGCATGGCGCGATAGGACGGCAGTGTTCTGTAGATCGAGAACACTTCCGAAGCCGCTTCGCGCGCGCCGTCGATGTCCTCGGTGAGGATCACGGGAATGCCGGCGACGATGCGCGGTTCCGGACGACCGGCCTCCTTCGCCGCAGCGCGCACTCCTTTGCCGACTTCTTCGCCCAGGGTTCGGGGGCCCGTCATCCAGGTAATGGTGCCGTCGCAAATGCTGCCCGCGATCTTTCGCATCAGGGGCCCGAGAGCACCGATCAGGAGCGGCGGTGCAGTGTCGCAGGCGACGTTCAGACTGGCGTTTACCTGATAGTTCTCGCCTTGGAAGGCAGTCTTCCCGGTTTCGAAGAGTTGCTTCACGATCGTCACGTACTCGCGCACGTGGCGAGCCGGCTTGTCGTAGGAGAGACCGAGCATGCCCTCGATCACGACCTTGTGGCTCGGGCCGAGCCCCAGCACGAACCGCCCGTCGAGGGCGGCCTGGGTGCTCAGAGCCTGCTGAGCCATGTAGAACGGGTGGCGCGAAAAGGTCGGGACCACGGCCGTCCCGATCTCGATGCTGCCGGTCACTTCGCGCGCCAATGCGGCGAGCGTCATGGCATCGGTGCTGAAGATGTTGGGGATCCACACGCTCTGGAAGCCCGCGGTCTCCGCCTGTCCGACCTGCTCGAGCAGCTTGGGCAGGGCGACACCGCCGCCATCCGCCACGCCCACACCGATTCGAATTCCCTGCATGATGCTGATCTCCTGTTCCGTATCCGTTCTTCCCTACCCGTCTTTTCGACTGGCCTTGTCGACACATCTTGTCTACACGTTCTCTACCAATAGCTGGCAGTCACTTCGACGGGTCCATGAACCCGGGTCTGACACGATAGCCGCAATTCCCGGGCCACCCGATTCCGCTGCTTGGCCGTGGCCTCCTGGGTCGTCTCCGGGTCGAGGTTCTCGGCGCCGGACAGGATCTGCATGCCGCATTGCGCGCACAGGGCCTCGCCGCCGCAGGCCTGGGCCACGGGCAGCCCGGCTTCGCGGGCCGCCTCCAGCAGATTTCTGCCCGGCGCCAGCGCCAGCCGGCGTCCCGACGGGCGAAACAGCACGTCGACGCAGTTTGCGGCCATTGGGCGATGATAAGGGAGTGGAATCGGTGCTGGAAGCCCAGCCGCCCGCAGCATCGCCAGATCGAGCCTGACCTGGCCCGGCGCGCAGAAGACGTGTCCAGCCACGCTGCCTCGTCTATCCTGGGTCCATGCCCAGCGTCGGGATCCTCGTCATCGGGAATGAAATCCTCTCCGGTAAGGTCGTCGACACCAATTCGCCCTACTTCTGCCAGGAGTTGCGCGAACTCGGCGCCACTGTTGAGCGGATCGTGACGATCGCCGACGAGATCGACATCATTTCGAAGGAAGTTCGCGAGCTGAGCGAAGCCTACGACTTCGTCTTCACCTCGGGCGGCATCGGTCCGACCCACGACGACCTCACCATCCGGGGTGTTGCCGCCGCCTTTGGTCTGGAGATCGAACGCAGCGACGGCATCGCCGACCGCCTGCGCCGGGCCGCGAAGCGCGAGCCCAACCAGGCCGAGCTCAAGATGGCGGAGATTCCGGCGGGAGCGCAGCTTCTCGACGCGGGCGACCTCTGGTTTCCGCTGATCGTCGTGAAGAACGTCTATATCTATCCCGGCATTCCCGAGCTGCTGCGCAAGAAGTTCGAGTCGGCCCGGGACCGTTTCCGCGGCGAGCCCTTCGTGCTCAAGAAGGTCTACGTGCGCCGTCGCGAGAGCGAGATCGCGCCGGCGCTCAACGACCTGCTGCGCGAATTCCCCGATCTGTTGCTGGGTTCGTACCCCAAGCTTCTCAAGAGCTCGTTCCACGTCGAGCTGACCCTCGAGTCGCGCCAGGCCACCTACGTCGAGAGTGCGCTCGAGTCCCTGCTCAAGCGGCTTCCCACCGAAGCCATCTTCAAGGTCGAGTAGCTGGACCCGACCCAACAGGATTCCTTCCTGCGTGGGCTGGCGCACGCCCACCCCGCATGGATGGTCGTGAGCCTGGCGCTCGCCGGTCTGGCACTGCGCAGCGGCCTCGCATTGCGACGCTCGCGTCTGGGAAGGACAGTCCGGAAGCCGGACGCCCGTCGAGCACATCTTCGCTTCGCGAAGCCCGCTGTCGTGCTGCTTTCGCTCGGTTTCTTCGGCGGACTCGGATCGGCGCTCTGGCTGCGGGGCTGGGATGTCTTCGGAACATTTCACGGTATCCTCGGCCTGTTTGTCATCGCCTTCTTCGGCGCGGCCGCAGTGCTGGGGCATCGGATCGAAACGGGTCGTTCGCAACACTTCGATGCGCACGCCCGGCTGGCCGGCGTGGCGATTCTGCTGTCCGCCATTGCCGCGGTCGCTGGGTTCGTGCTGCTTCCCTGACCGGCGCTCGAACAGAGCGCAGAGCGAAAATGGAGACCCGCTCATGAAAGTCATGCTGACCGGAGGCACCGGCTTCGTCGGCTCCCACCTGCTGGAGTCGTTGCTCGCCGCCGGCCACGACGTGCGGCTGCTGGCCCGCAGCGAGGCCAAGGTGAAGCGGGTCTTGCGAGAGCAGGGCATCGAGATCCAGGATGTCGTCTACGGCGACATGACCGATGCCGACACGGTCCGCGAGGCGCTGACGGGCTGCGACTGCGTGATCCACGCCGCCGCCGCGGTCGAAATCAGCAGCCAGCGAAGCGTGCTCGACAGCAACATCGCCGGCAATCACAACGTGCTCGGGTCCGCGGTCTCGCTGGGCCTCGACCCGATCGTCTACGTGTCGAGCATCGCCACGATGTTTCCGCCGCCCGGCCCAGAGCACACGACCGACGATCCGGTCGTGAGCCTGTCGACCGATTACGGTCGGTCGAAGGCGGAGGGCGAGCTTTACGCACGCGAGCTTCAGGGGGAAGGCGCGCCCCTCGTCATCTTCTACCCGTCCGGCGTCTACGGACCGCGCGATCCCGGGATCGGTGCGACGCTGAAGGGCCTGCGCGACCGGCTCGCGTACACCTGGGTCATCACCGCCGGCGGGAACGCGTGCGTCGACGTTCGCGACCTGGCCCGGATGATGACGAAGGTGATCGACCAGGGACCCGAGCGCGGCGCGCGTCGCTACATGGCCGGTGGACACTTCGTCAGCTGGGCCGAGGAGGCCGACATCGTCGAGCGTATCACGGGGCGCCGCGTCAGGCGCCTGCCTGTACCGGCCTGGCTGCTGCGGCTGGCCGCCCGGCTGGTCGATTTCATCAAATGGGTCTACCCGCCCTTCGACTACCCGCTGACACGGGAAGCCGCCGAGTACGTGGTCGGCTGCCGGCCCTGCGACAGCCGCAAGACCATCGAAGCGCTGGGCGTCGGGTTTCGCCCGACCGGCGAAACGCTCGGCGATGCGATCGCATGGCTCGCGAAAGAGGGCCACATCGATCGCAAGCTCGCCGGCCGCCTGCTGGAAGGCTGATCTCGAGCCGCCGCGGATCTAGCCTAGCTGCGTCTCATGACTGTAAGCCGTCAGCCGAGTTTGGACACTTTCGGTCTCTGATCCAAGAGAGGGTTCCGGGCTCCGAAAGGAGGAAGGAATCCATGGCGAAGCAGGACTCCGCCGAGCAGGCGGTCCGAGACATCCGGCGCAAGACGCGCCGTCGGTTCTCGGCCGAAGAGAAGATCCGGATCGTGCCCAACTGTGACCGGGACTGACGAGCGGAGTACGGCCGTTCACGTTCCTGCCACGGCTCGTTGACTGCGCCGCGTGCACGCCGGCCATCGATCGCTGCGCCGCATCGAACCACACGCGCCCATCCGGCATCGCCCCGGTGCCACACCGACGGATCGGCCCTAGCTTCTTCCTCTGCGTTCCACCCACGCCGGTCCCGGTCAGGGACCCCGTGGCCGAGTACGAGCGCCATGAACCGGAGAAGGCCCTCCTTCACCAGGTCGTGCGCGAGCAGCTGGAAGGCTTCCTCGCCCGTTCGTC
>Ga0209988_10000274_pt1 | contig 30523 bp, 27 predicted proteins | sample N075metaG_FD_183115 | JGI IMG/M metagenome (GOLD analysis project Ga0209988, IMG submission 183115) | Deep subsurface microbial communities from Kermadec Trench to uncover new lineages of life (NeLLi) - N075 metaG (SPAdes) (version 2) | ecosystem: Environmental > Aquatic > Marine > Ocean trench... | reverse complement strand
GATGTCGACGCCGAGGTCGTACGAGTTGAGTTTGAGTTGATAGCCGGGTCGCAACCCTTTGTCCTGCTGAACGTCGAGGCTGAGCCGCGCGATCGGTTCGTCGATTTCCAGCTTCCAGTGATGGTATTTGTCGGGTGAGGTTTCGAACGAGACCGGTGGATAGTTCTGGGTTTCTGTCGCCACGGGAAAATCCTCCAACGAGGCATTATACTGCACTAATCTGGTCGAGTCTCCGGGTTATTTCGTGCACTATAATGCACTCTATGAACTCCGAGTCCCGCTCCGATTCGAACCTGCTGCAGGCGCTCGCGCGACGTGTGAGGCGCAGGCGACTCGCACGGCAGTGGAGTCGCGAGGAACTGGCGCGCCGTAGCGGTCTTTCGGTTCGGTTCCTTGCCCAGGTGGAGTCGGGTAGCGGTAACATTTCCGTGCGGCGACTGGAAGCGGTCGCGCGCGCCCTGGAAACCACGCCGGATCGCCTGCTCCGTCCGGTAACGCAGAAGATACCCATCGTCGCTTTGACCGGCCTGCGCGGCGCCGGAAAAAGCACGGTCGGACCGCAACTCGCGCAGGCGCTCGGTCTGCCCTTCATCGAGATGGACACTTTGATCCAACACGCGGCGGGTCTGCCGCTCGAGCAAATCTTTGAACTCCACGGGGAGCGGTATTACCGGCGGCTTGAAAGCGAGACCCTCGAGGGCGTCCTGGGCGCGGGAAACCCCGCCGTCGTGGCCACCGCCGGCGGCGTCGTCAATGAACCCGCAACGTGGGAGCGACTGTGCGACGAAGCGCGTGTGATCTGGTTGCGCGCCACCCCGGAGGATCATTGGAACCGCGTGGTCGAGCAGGGCGACCGGCGGCCGATGGCCGACAACCCCGCCGCGATGGATCAGTTGCGCGAGATGCTGCGATCCCGCGAGGCCGCGTACAGCCGGGCTTGGTTGACGGTGGATACGAACGGTAAGGATCCGGGCGCGATCAGTCGTGAGATCGAATGCGCTCTGCGATCCGACGAGGCCGGCAGGGCTCCGTAGCCTGCTACGGGGCAGGCGGGGTAAAGATCAGCAGATACTGGTACTTCAGGAGTCGGCTGTTGGTCGTGACGGTCCAGCCGTCCGCGACCATCTCGGCGATCAACTCCTCACGGGGCAACCGGCGTTCGACCGGCGGTGCGATCGCGATCTCGCCCAGATGCCAGTCGACGACGACGAAACGGCCTCCGGGTTTGAGCGCGCGACTGACGGCCTCGCGCATCGGACGGCGATCGCCAAGACGGTGCCAAGTGTTCACCGTCAAGATCAAGTCGAGGGCGTCTTCGGGCAAGTTCGGATCGGTTTCGCTGCCTCGGACCACGATCGTGTTGTCGAAATCCTGCCCGGCCGCCTTGATCTCGAGGTGTTTCAGCAACTCAGGGTCGGTCTCGACCGCGTAGACAGTACCGGAGTGCCCGATGATCGAGGAAAAGGTGGAAGTGAAGTAACCCATCCCCGCCCCGAGGTCGGCCACCTTCTCACCCTTGCGGATGGAAAGGAGCCGCAACAACCGGTCGGGCCGCTGCCACGCAAAACGTTCGGGTCCCGCCAACAGTTCGACCGCATTCTCGGCGCTGGAGTCATACGTCGTCGAGACGCTTCCAGCCCCGGAACCCTGGACCGCCGCCGCCGCGCCGGTCGCCGCGGCGAGTACCGCAACCCCCCCGAAAAAGATCCCGAAGCGCTTCATTCGATCCTCCGAAAACGTTCCGAGCCCGTCTGTTGATCGCTGTTGGGAACGGCAAAACCGATGCGATATAGTACGCGCTTCTAACCGAGCGCGCTTGCGTGCCCGAATCCGCGCGCGGAGGGCAGACCTTGGGCCACATCGCCGTATTCAAGTCCGCACCGGTGGCGCGCTTGCGCGACCTGATCGAACTCGGCAAGCCGCGGCTCTCGACGCTGGTCCTGTTTACGACCGCCACGGGCCTGGCCGCCGCACCGTCCGTGCCGTCGTTCTGGCGCGCGGCGGTCTTCATGCTGGCCACCGGGTGCCTGGTGGTCTCGGCCAACACCCTGAACTGCTGGATCGAACGCGAAATCGACTCCCGCATGCGGCGCACGCGCGAACGACCGTTGCCCACCGGACGACTCGAACCGAACGTGGCGCTTGCCTCAGGCAGTTTCCTCGCGGTGGTTTCACTCACGGCACTCGCGCTGGCTACCAACCCGGTGACCACGATCCTCGGTGCCTGCGCCCTGATCAGCTACGTGGCCATCTACACGCCGCTGAAGCGCGTGACGCCGTGGTCGGTGATCGTCGGTGCGATTCCCGGCGCGCTTCCACCGTTGATGGGCTGGACCGCGGGCACAGGTCAATTCGGGCTATCGGGATGGTACCTGTTCGGCGTGTTGTTTTTCTGGCAGTTGCCGCACTTCGTCGCCATTTCGGTGTACCTGCGCGAGGACTTCATTCGCGGCGGCCTGCGCGCCATGTCCGTCGTTTTCCGGCCGTTGACCGTGCGCCGCTACATCTTCGCCTTCACCCTGGTGCTGGTCGCCTGGAGCTTGCTCCCGCAATTCCTCGGCCTCGCCGGAACGTTCTACACCGTCACCGCGGCGGTCCTCGGTTCGATCTCCATCTACTACGCCGCGGTCGGGCTCAGACGTGACGCCGGTGTCCGCGAAGCCCGCAGAGTCTTCCTCTGGTCGCTCCCGTATCTTCCCTTGCTGATCGTCGCCTACCTTCTCGGCTAGCAGCCTGCGGCCAAGTCCCCTACGGATCGCCTTTGATAGAGTCTGGGGCCTGAACTACCGTCAGGGAGGTCGATCCATGCCACGGAAAAAGACGATCGCGTTGCTGGTCGCCAGTGTCGCCGCTATCGCGTGGATCACGCAGGCCCAGGACGCGAGCGCCGGTGCCTCGGTCGAGGCACCGAACGCGGGCTGGTTGACCCTGTTGCCGCCGATATTGGCGATCGCGATGGCGTTGGTCTTCCGCCAGGTCGTCCCCGCGCTGCTGGCGGGTATCTGGGTCGGTGCCTGGATCGTTTTCGGCGATCCCTTCTCGGGGTTGCTGCGCACGATCGACAAGTATGCCGTCGAATCGCTAGCCGACACCGACCACACCAAGATCGTCCTGTTTACGTTGCTGCTCGGCGGGATGGTCGGGGTGATTTCCAAGTCGGGCGGGACGCGCGGTTTGGTGCACGCGATAGCACCGTATGCGACGAATTCGCGCCGCGGCCAGGTGGTGACCTGGATGCTCGGTATCGTGGTTTTCTTCGACGATTACGCCAACACGTTGCTGGTCGGCAACACGATGCGGCCGGTAATCGACAAACTGCGCATCTCGCGTGAAAAGCTCGCGTACATCGTCGACTCCACGGCGGCGCCGGTCGCCAGCATCGCTCTCGTCTCAACCTGGATCGGCTACGAGATCTCGTTGATCGGCGAGGCTCTGAAAAAAATCGGCGACGATACAGAGCCGTACGCGATTTTCCTCCAGTCGTTGCCGTACAACTTCTATCCGGTGCTCGCACTCGTCTTCGGGATCATGGTCGCCACGACGCTGCGCGATTTCGGCCCGATGCTCAAGGCCGAGCGGCGCGCGGCGGGGGGGAAAGTCTTCGACGACGGGGCGGTCCCGCTGGCCGATTTCGAGGGGGACACCCTCGCACCGCCGGAGGGAAAGCCCCAACGCTGGATCAACGCGGCGATCCCCGTCGGTTTGGTGCTCGTCGTGACGTTCGCCGCGTTGTGGTTCACCGGACGCGCGAATCTGGTCGAGGCGGGCGATCCCACAGGCAGCGCGTCATTCTTCTCGCTCGGCATGCAGGGCCTGGGGGCGGTGTTCAGCGCGGGTTCTTCGTACGACGCACTCATGTATGCCGCGCTAGCGGGCTCCGTTTCCGCGCTGGTGCTCGCGGTCGGACAGGGCATCATTACGTTGGGTACCGGGTTGGCCGCCTGGATCAACGGGATGAAGAGCATGATGACCGCGATGGTGATCCTGATCCTCGCATGGGGGATAGGGAACGTTTGCGCCGATCTCAAGACCGCCGATTTCCTCGTCGCGCAACTCTCCGACACGCTCAACCCGGGTCTGGTGCCGGCGCTGATCTTCATCCTGGCCTCGATCACGGCATTTTCAACGGGAACGTCGTGGGCCACGATGTCGATCCTGATCCCGCTCGCGGTGCCCACCGCCGTCGGCGTGGCCCAGAGCGCCAACTACGATGCCGCGTCGACCCACGGCATCATGCTCGGCGCCGTGTCCGCGGTGTTGGCGGGCGCGCTCTTCGGCGACCATTGCAGCCCGATCTCCGACACCACGGTGATGTCGTCGATGTCAACGGGGTGCGACCATGTCGATCACGTGCGAACCCAGTTGCCGTACGCGTTGACCGTCGCCGGCATCGCGCTGGTCGGGTGCTACATTCCCGTCGGCTTCGGCCTTTCGCCATGGCTCGGATTGTTGCTGGGATCCGGCCTGCTCTACGGCGTGCTGCGGGTTCTGGGACGGCGCGTCGCCGACTGAGGAGGCTGGGAAGCGCCGCTCGCACGGCAGGCGGCTGAATGGTGGGCCTACGACGCGGCTGATACACTGCGCCCGCTTTTTTGGGGCCGCCGATGATCGGGTTGCGTCGCGAGGACAAGAACGAGTGGGAACGCCGCGTCGCGCTGACGCCGGACCACGTTGCGGAACTCGTGCGCGACGCCGGGATCGCCCTGCAGGTGCAGCCGTCCGAGAATCGCGTGTTCGCGGATGTCGACTACACCACCGTCGGCGCTGTCCTCGACGAGGGCCTCGACCGCTGCAACGTGATCCTCGGGATCAAGGAAGTCCCGACGGAAAAGCTCCTGTCCAAGAAAACCTACCTCTACTTCTCGCACACGACCAAGGGCCAAGCCTACAATATGCCGATGCTGCGGCGGTTGATGGAGTTGGGCTGCACGCTGATCGACTACGAGCAGATCACCGACGAACGCGACAGGCGGCTGATTTTCTTTGGCCGTCACGCCGGTTACGCGGGGATGATCGACACGTTGTGGGCGCTGGGACGCCGGCTCGAATCGGAGGGCCACGTAACCGGGCTCGAACGGATCCGGCTGGCACACGATTACTCGAGCCTGGACGAGGCGACCCACCACATCTCGCGTGTCGGGGAACAACTGCGCCACACCGGCTTCCCCGAAGAGTTACGGCCGATTGTTTGCGGCTTCACAGGGTCGGGCAACGTCTCGCTCGGTGCGCAGGAGATTTTCGACAGGCTGCCCACGCTCGACGTCGCTCCCGAGGACCTCGACCGGTTGATCGCCGATCCGGACCGCCCGCGCAGCGTGCTATACAAAGTGCGGTTCGAGCGCAGGCACCGTTTCGCCCGGCGCAGCGATGGCGGTTTCGACGGAAAGGAATTCGACGGGCATCCAGAACGCTACGAGAACGGTCTCGCTCGCTGGCTGCCGCACCTGACGATGCTCTTGCACGGTGCGTTCTGGTCGCCCGAACAACCGCGCGTGATCGGACTCGACGACCTTGACCGATTGTGGTCCGACGGCGACCCGAAGCTCAAGGTGATTGCCGATATCAGTTGCGATATCGATGGCGGGGTGCAGGCGACGGTCAAACCGACCACGCCGGGTAATCCGGTGTTCGTCTACGACCTGGATCGTCGCGAGGCGGTCGACGGCTATACAGGCCGCGGCCCGGTGATCATGGCGATTGACAACCTCCCCTGCCAACTCGCCGCCGAATCGAGCGAGCACTTCGGCGACACACTGGTCCGCTGGGTGCCGTTGCTCGATCGCTGCCCGTGGGAACGGCCGCTCGATGAACTCCCGTTGCCCGACTCGATCCATCGCGCGGTGATCGTCCATCGCGGTGAACTGACGCCGTCCTTCAAATACCTCCAGACGCACCTCGACGCCGGATAAGCACGGAGACTCTCATGCACAAGGTGTTGGTCCTGGGCGCAGGGTTGGTCAGCCGCCCCATCGTGTGCTACTTCCTGGACCATGAGGGGTTCGACCTGACCGTCGCGACGCTCCGTGTCGAGGACGCACAGAAGTTGATCGGAGACCGTGCGAATGCCACGGCGGTTGCCGTCGACGTAACCGACACGGCGCAGGTGGAACAGTGCGTGGGGTCCGTGGACCTGGTCGTCAGTCTGGTCCCGTTCCACCTGCATGCGGAGGTCGCCAAGGTCGCCGTTGCCAAGCGTGTGCACCTGGTCACGACGTCGTACGTTTCCCCGGCAATGCGCGACCTCGACGCAGCCGCGCGCGATGCGGGCGTGCTGTTGCTCAACGAATGCGGCCTCGATCCCGGGCTCGACCACATGTCGGCCAAGCGTGTCATCGACGCTGTCCATCGCGACGGCGGCAAGATCGTGGAGTTCGAGAGCTGCGCAGGCGGGTTGCCGGCACCGGATTCGGCGAACAACCCGTGGCGCTACAAGTTTTCGTGGAGCCCGCGCGGCGCCCTGTTCGCCGGCACCCACGCGGCGCGGTACCTGCGCGACGGCGAGATCCGAGACGTGCCGGGGCCCGAGTTGTTCGACCACGCCTGGCCGTATGAGGTCGACGGACTCGGCGCGTTCGAGATGTACCCCAACCGCGACTCGATGCCGTACCGCGACGCCTACGGCCTGGAACACGTGGAATCGATGCTGCGCGGGACGATCCGCTATCCGGGCTGGTCTCGTGCGATGAAGGCGGTCGCCGACCTGGGTTTACTCGAGTTGGAGGTCCGCGAGTTGCCGCAGGGCTCCACGTACGCCACCCTGACGGCGGCCACGCTGGATCCGGGTGATGGCCCGTTGCAGGAACGCGTCGCGCAGCGGTTGGGCTTGTCGAGCGACGACGAGGTGCTCGAACGATTGGCCTGGGTCGGTCTGTTCGACGACGACCCTGTGGGTGCGACCGAAGCAGCGCCGCTCGACTTGCTCGCTGCGCGTTTTGCGCAGCGCATGGCCTACGGCCCCGGTGAGCGCGACATGGTCGTGATCCAGCATCGTTTCGGCGTCGTGACGGCCGAAGGCCGCAGCGAGAAGCATCAGTCGCAACTGATCGCGTACGGCGACCCCGACGGTTTTACGGCGACGTCACGAACAGTTTCGTGGCCCGCAGCAATTGCCTCGCGGCTGGTGCTGGAAGGGCGGCTCAACCTGACGGGCGTGCAGATCCCGACCAAGCGAGAAATTTACCAACCGATCCTCGAGCAGCTAAAGCCGTTGGGGATCGTTTTTCGCGAGTGGATCGTTTCCTCCGAGGAAACCGCATAAGATGCCGCCGATGGACAAGCGGCGATTCATCGTGACCTCGGGGTTGCCCTATTCCAATGGCCGCCTTCACGTCGGGCACGTGGCCGGTGCGTACCTCCCTGCGGATACATGGGTGCGCTACCTGCGCGCCCGCGGCGACGAGGTTTTGTTCGTCTGCGGGAGTGACGACAACGGCGTCGCGGCCTTGATCTCGGCACGCAAAGAGGGTCGCACGGTCGAAGAACTGACGGCGCACTACAACGCCCGGCAGGCCGCGGACTTCGAGGGACTGGGGATCCGCTTCGACGTGTTCGGCGGGACGCATCAACCCGGTTTCGTCGAACGCCACGAGCAACTTAGCCAGGAGTGGTTCCGATCGATCCACGACAAGGGCTACTTCGTCAAGCGCACGACCGAGCAACTCTACGATACCGAGGCGGCACAATTCCTCCCCGATCGTTTCGTCCAGGGTACCTGCTACCACGAGAGGCACGACGGCTCGCCGTGCGGCTACCCGGAGGCCTACGGCGACCAGTGTGAGTCCTGCGGCAACGCCATCGACCCGATGAAGTTGATCGACCCGAAGAGTGCGATCACCGGCAGCAAGCCCGAGCCGCGCAAGACGACGCACTGGTACCTCCAGCTCCAGAAATTCGAGGCGCCGCTCAAGAAGTGGCTTGAGGAGAAACGCGACGGGGTCGACGGTCCAAAATGGCGTGACAGCGTGCTCAACTTCGTGCTCGGCCAGATCAAGCAAGGCCTCCCGGAACGTCCGATGACCCGCGATCTGGATTGGGGCGTGCCGGTCCCGCTCGACGACCCCGATGCCGCGGGCAAAATGCTCTACGTCTGGTTCGACGCACCGATCGGCTACGTCTCGTTCACCGCGACGCTGTGCGAGCAACGCGGCGGCCAGGCGGCCGACTACAAGCGCTGGTGGAAAGACCCGGAGTGCAAGATCGTGCACTTCATCGGCGAGGACAACACGGTGTTCCACGCCTTGATCTGGCCCGCGATGCTGCAGGCTGAGGGGAGTTACCAACTCCCGTGGCAAGTCGTGGCCAACAGCTTCCTGAACATCAAATTCCCTGGGGCTGAGGAACAGAAGGTCAGCAAGAGCCGCGGCACGGCGATCTGGATCGAGGAGTACCTCAAGCAGTTCGCCCCCGATCCGCTGCGATATTACCTCACGGCAATTGCGCCGGAGACGCAGCGCACCGCGTTCAATATCGACGATTTCATCGCCCGCAACAACGGCGAGCTCCTGAACGCGCTGGGGAACTTCATCAACCGCTCGTTGACTTTCGCCGTGCGCTACTTCGACGGCAAGGTTCCGGAGGCCGGCGGACGCAGCGACATCGACGCAGAGCAACTGCAAACGATCGCCACACAAAGCGAGCGAGTGACCGAGCACCTCGAAGCCTTCCGATTCAAAGCGGCACTGGGGGAGGTCATGGCGCTGGCACGCGCCGGGAACGGCTACCTCGACGCCAAGCAACCGTGGAAGCAACGCAAGGTGGATATGGCCGCCTGCGGTACGACGCTGAACGTGTGTATCCAGACGGTCAAGGCGTTGGCCACGCTCATGGCGCCGTTCCTCCCACACTCGGCGCAGGCGTGCGAGGCGATGCTGCGGGTGGACGACCTGCCGTGGGCCGGGACGGCCGACGAACTCCCGGGTGGGCACGCGCTGGGCGAACCTCGGATCTTGTTCAAGAAACTGGACGCAGCCGAACTCTTCGAAGAGCCCAGCGGCTAGAGCCCCAACCGAGGCTCGCGGCCGGCTCGGATCCGGCGGATGTTGGCTCGATGGGACCACAACACCAAGACCGCAAGCGCGGCGCTCAACACCAACAGCTCGGTTTCCGGCCAGCCGGGCGGTGGAAGCACACGGTATGCGACGGCAACGACGGGGAGCGTCAGTGCGGCGACGATGGACGCCTCGGAAACCCTACGACGAAATGCGAACGCGATCACGAAAAACGCCAGGGGTGCGATCAGCAACCGAGGCGCCAGCGCACCGATCGCGCCGGCGGCCGTGGCGACGCCCTTACCTCCGCGTAGACGAAACCACGGAGTGAAAACGTGACCGAGGACTGCGGACGCGGCGGCGGCGGGAGCAACCCACGGGGCCGCGTCCGTGAATAGCGCGGGCAACACACCCGCGGCCAGCCAGCCCTTGAAGCCGTCGAGGAAAAGAACGACCAGCCCCGCGACGCGACCGGCGACCCTCCAGGTGTTCGCGGCTCCTGGATTCCCGCTCCCTTGTTTGCGCACATCCGACCCGGCCAGACGGCCGACGATGACCGCGCTGGGGATCGAACCCAGCAGGAACGCGACAAGGATCGGGGCGAACGACATCGCTCCAAAGGATACCGCGCCCGAACCGGATCAGAAGCCGAAGCGGCAGGACACGCGGTATTGCGACAGGTCGGCGTCGTAGTCGGCAGCCAGCCGCGCCGAGATCGAGCGCGTCGGGCGGAATCTGACCTTGACCGAGCCGTCCAGGCCGAAGGCGACGCGGGTTGTTCCCACCGCAGAGCGGTGGCGTATCCCGACTACAGGGATCCCGTGCGAAACCTCGATCCCGAAGTCCGTCGCCCGGCCTGCGGCCGGTTGGCCGAAACCGTGCCGGCCGACGCGCAACGATTCGACCCACGACCCGACCGCGATTTCCTCGAGAAGGTAGGTCCTCACCGCCTTTCGAGTGGCACGCCGAACTCGGTACGCAACCGTGTCCGAGACCCAATCGTGCAGGCTCGAACGATCGAACCGGTCGCGTTGGGTCTCCAGCGCGTAAATCGACGCGACCTCGCCGAGTTGGCGCGACATCCTCGGCAGGAGGTGTCCCTTGAAGAATCCAGGCCGCACGGTGAGGCGGCTGGGCCTCAGGTGCATCAACCCGTTGGTTCGTTCGGTAACCACGGGACGGGCGGAACCTTCGGCCCCGTCCCTTTCGACCTGTCCTGACAACGCACGGAACCGCTTCTCCGTGTCGTCGGGATTGAATCGAAGCGGCGAAGCCTGGCCCGTCACGGGAGCGGCCGTGAGCAGGCACACGGGCAGAACGAGGGCGCCGATCCACGCTCCGATCCGTTGTCTCGTTGGCCCGTCGAGTCTCATCGCTACCTCAACCGCAAAGAACCTTCGTATTTTGTACGATGATATCCGGGCGCATGCAACTGACGTATACTGGCAGGTGCTGTATCGCAACCGCACCGCGGAAGGTCCCGGGCGGCGACACAACTCGTTGTGAGGTAAGAACTTTCGCATGACGCCCCCGTCGGTCGACGACACCTCCTCCGAATCGTGGTCCTGCCGCATCATTGCCGAAAACGTCGACAACACGGACAACCCTGACGGGGCCGAGGCATGATCCTCTTACTGGTCTACGTCGGGTTCGCCCTCGCCATCTCCTTCATATGTTCCCTGCTCGAAGCCACTTTGCTGTCCGCCCGTATCGGCTCGCTCAGCGTGATGGCCGATGCCGGAAACCGCGGTGCGGCAAAGTTGCGCGAACTGAAACAAAATCGCATCGACGACGCGCTCAGCGCGATCCTCACGCTCAACACGGTGGCCAACACGTTAGGCGCGACGCTGGCCGGCGCGCAGGCCGCCGATTATTTCGGCAGCCGCTGGGTCGGCGTGTTCTCGGGCGTGCTGACGTTTCTGATCCTGATCATCTCCGAGATCATCCCGAAAACACTCGGCGTGGTGTACTCGCGATCGTTGTCGGCGCTCGTCGGCCACTCTCTCCAGGCTCTGACGCTGGTGATGACCCCGGTGCTCCTGTTCTCCCGCGCGATCACACGTGTGTTGACACGCGGGCGCAGACCGACGGTGTCCCGCGGCGAGCTCTCGGCACTCATCGAAGCAGCGACGCACGACGGGGCGATCTCCGACGAAGAGGCCCGGCTGTTCGCCAACCTGTTGCGCTTCAACGACATACAAGTCGAAGACGTGATGACGCCTCGGACAGTCACGTTGATGCTGCCCGCCGAAACGACAGTCGACGACTTGCTGCAGCGGCCGGAGGCCGATGCGTTCAGCCGCATCCCGCTGTACAAGGGCTCGCGAGACAATGTGGTCGGCTATTTACTGCAACGTGATGTCTGGCAGTCCGTGGTGCGCAACGGGCGCCGCTCGCGTCCCCTGTCGGAGTTCATGCGCCCGATCTCGTTCATCCCCGAACTGGCCACGGTCGGGGCCGCGCTGCAGGGAATGCTCGCTCGCCGCGAGCCCCTGGCGATGGCCACGGACGAGTACGGCGGCATCGCCGGGCTGGTGACGCTCGAGGACCTCACGGAAACGATCCTGGGCGCGGAAATCGTCGACGAGTCAGACCGCGTCGTGGATATGCGCGATGCTGCGATGCGGCTACGAGAGGTCCGCCTCGAACGCATTCGAGGGCTTCAGAGCAAGTCGGACTCCGACCCCGGGAGCGATTCTTCCTAGCAGGCCGCTGGTTCCGGCTGCTAACATTCGCAGTCTTTGCCTGGAGGGCGCGTGCCCGCTGATCGCTCCATCATCGTCGGATTGGCGCTTCTCTCGATCGCCGGATGCGCGCCGTCCGGCCCGGGCAACGAGGGTAACGCAGGCACGGCGCGAGCGAGGTTCGTCGATGTCGCCGCCGAAGCCGGCCTTTCGCGCCAGGTATCGCCGCCGCGCGCGATGGAACACATCCTCGAATCCACCGGGAGCGGCGTAGCGGTCGGCGATTTCGACGGCGACGGCAATGACGACCTGTATTTCCCTCATCAGCCCACCTTGGCCGATTACCTCGCCGGCCGGCAGGGCCGGGCCAACGAGTTGTACCGCAACAACGGCGACGGCACGTTCACCGAGATTGGCGAGCAGGCGGGAGTGGCCCTGCACGCTTGGAGCAACGCGGCCTACTTCGCGGACTACGACAACGACGGCGACCAGGATCTGTTCATCGCCAACTGGGGTAGCAACCACTTCTTTTCGAACAACGGCGACGGGACATTCACCGATAGGACCGAGTCCGCGGGGCTGGCCGGGCCGTCCGACGGATGGAGTTCGGCCGCCGCATTCGGCGACCTGGATCAGGACGGCTTCCTCGACCTGTTCGTCGTCAACTATTGCGCCTATGACCCGGAGGACCCGTTGCCATCGTCCATCCAGCCGGTGTGGCGCGGGCTCGACGTGTTCTTCGGGCCGGCGGGCTTGCCCGGGCAAGCCGACCTGTTGTACCGCAACCAGGGCAACGGGACGTTCCGGGACATTTCCGCGCGCGCCGGGCTTGCGACGCACCCCAAGCTCTACGGGCTGGGCCTGATCCTGCTGGATCTGGACCGCGACCAGGACCTGGACCTGTACGTCGCCAACGACTCGGTGGTCAACCAGTTGTGGCGCAACGACGGGAAGATGCCGCTGGTGGAGATCGGGGCGATCAGCGGCACCGCCACCAACGAGAACGCCGAGGAGCAGGCCGGGATGGGCGCCGATGCCGCGGATTACGACGACGACGGCTTCATCGACTTGTTCGTGACCAACTTTGCCCTCGATTGGAACACGTTGTACATCAGCGAGGGCGGGATGCGTTTCCGCGATGGAACGTTCGAGGCCGGGTTGTCGGACAGCTGGAAGTACATGGGTTGGGGCACGAAGTTCTTCGACTTCGACCATGACGGGCGCCTCGACCTCGGCATCGCCAACGGGCACATCTACCCGCAGGTCGACGAACATCCCGGGATCGGCTCGTCCTACCGCCAACCCAACCAACTGTTGCACAACATCGGGAACGGAAAATTCGAGCCCGTGGCGGACGCCGCCTGGAACGAAGAACGGAACTCGCGGGGACTGGCTCTGATCGACTACGACAACGACGGGGACCTCGACGTTGTCCTGACCCACATCGACGCACCGCCGAGCCTACTGCGCAACGACGTCGGGAACCAACGCAACTGGATTTCGATTCGCCTCGAGGGGACGAACTCCAATCGTGACGGAATAGGCGCACGGCTCGAACTGGAAATCGGCGGCCGGACACTCACGCGCATCGTCAATCCCTATGGATCGTTCCAGTCGCAGAGCACGTCCGCCGTTCATTTCGGACTCGGCGACGCCGAGTACATCGATAAACTCACCATCTACTGGCCCTCGCTTCGCACCTTCGAGTACAAAGACTTACAGGCCAACCGCTTCTACACGATCCGTGAGCGCTCCGGGATCGCCGGCATTCGCGAACCGTCGAAGGGGGCGCCTTGAAACCCCCGTGGTTCGGTTTCGCGCCGGCTGTGCTGCTGGCCGTCGCCTGTACGTCCTCCGGTCCTGAACCGGTCGGCGGCGTGGAGCCGGGCCCGGCCAACGCGGTGGCGGATTCCCCCGCGGCCGAACTGGACCCGGGAACGGTGGAGCGGGTCCGGGCGGAACTCAACGTCGCCGGCCGATTATTCCAGCAGGCCAAGTTCGACGAAGCGCTCGAAGCGGCGTCCGCCGCGATCGCGATCACGCCTGACCGTGTCGAGCCGTACGAGGTGTTGTCCAATTGGTACGCGCAGCTCGAACGGCACGACATGGCAATCGACGCCTTCGAGCGGTTCTCCGCCGAGAGTGCGCACGGACTCCGATTCTTGGCGCGACACCAGGCGTTGTCCGGCGACCGCGACACGGCGCTGGCGACCCTCGAACATTGTATCGAGAACGAGGCCCGGCATCCGGGATGTCGTTTCGAGCGTGCGCTGCTGCGCCAAACGAACGGCGCATTCGAGGGGGCAGTCGAGGACCTACGGGTCGCCTACGAGGTCGATCCGAATCCCGTGACGGCCGCACGCCTTGCCGAGATGCTACGCGTTACGGGTGCCTACACCGAGATCGGAGCCGTCGTCGAGACAGCGCTCGAACGCGCCCCGGATTCGCCCGATCTCTTGTTCGCGCGGGCCCGGCTGCAACTGCGGGATCGCGACGATGCGGCCGCCGAGCAGACGTTGCGCCGGATGATCGAACTCGACCCGACCTCGCACGTTGCCCTGCGGCTGTTCGGGGGCGTACTGTTGCGCCTCGGGCACGCGGTCGAGGGGCGTTACCGGTTGGCCCAGGCCGATCTGTACCGCGATTACCACAAGATGAGCCGGACGTTGATTCAAAATGTCGCTGCCGGCCACAATGCCACCGCGGCGTTGATGATTGCGGAACTGGATTTGACCATCGGCAACTACCCGAGCGCACAACGCTGGCTGGAGAGGGCACGCGTGGAAGGTGCCCCGGAGCAGCGGCTTGCGGCGGCCCAGGCCTGGACCTGGTACGCCCTTGGCGACATGCCCAAGGGCGACGCCGAACTGGCCCGAGCCGGGGGCGAAAACAACGGGCGGGCGAACCTCGCGCGGGCCGCGCGGGCTGTACGTACGGGGAACCCGGAATCGGCGGTGACATGGTTACGCCGCGCGATCGCGAACGGTCCCAACGAGCGAAACTTCCTGCACCGCGCCGCCGACCTGTACGTCGCCATGGGCGACCAGGATTCGGCCGATGCGCTGCTGGTCCGTGCGGCAACGGCTGGTTTTCCGTGATTGATTGAATTCAAGGGTTTTTTGAGCATCTCGAGCGCTTCCGTCCCGGTCGTTTCAGCATCCGCGTGCGAACCGCGTGGATTCTTCGTAAAACTATAGAGATGATGTGGGGATCGGGGCGGCATTGGGTGTGGGTGTTCACGGCCTTGTGGGCCGTGCTCGGTGTGGGCACGTTCGCGGAAATCGTCGTCGTCGATGGGACCAGCAGCATCCAGTGGCTGGCCAACTCGTCGGATCCCGGTCTCGGCGAGAGCTGGACGGCGAGCGAGTTTGACGATTCGTCGTGGACGACCGGGGCCTACGGAATCGGCTACGACAACAGCGGCCTGGCGTCGGGTCTGATCGCGACCACGGTGCCCGACACGACCGTGTCGGTTTATACACGGACGTCGTTCGACCTGGCCGGTGCGAGCATGGTGGGCAACCTGTACCTCGGCGTCGATTACGACGACGGCTGGGTGTTGTGGATCAACGGCACGGAGATCGCGCGCTCGCCGAACATGCTCGGCGGCGCGCTCGACTGGAACAGCCCGGCGGGCGATCACGAGTCGAGTAACGCGGCGGCACCGACCTACGAATGGTTCGACGTCAGCGCCGCGGCGCTCCCGCTGTTGACGAACGGCGCCAACACCGTCGCGTTGGGCGTCTGGAACACCCTGGCGAATTCGAACGATCTGGTTCTCGCGCCGACGCTGGTACTGGACAAGACGACGCAGCTCACGCGTGTCCCGTACCTGCAACGCGGCACGCACGATACGATCGTCGTACACTGGCGTACGGATCTCCCGACCGACTCCGAGGTCCTGTGCGGCACCTCCCAGGGGTTCCTCGGCCTCTGCATGCAAGATGCGGCTCTCGTGACCGACCATGCGATCGAGTTGACCGGGCTGACCCCCGATACCGAATACTTTTACGCGGTCGGGCCGATCGGCAGCATCTTCGCCGGGGACGATCCCGCCCACCGCTTCAGGACGGCGCCGCTTCCGGGCCTCGCCAAACCGACGCGTGTGTGGATCATCGGAGACTCGGGGACGGCGGACGTCCACGCGACTGATGTGCGCGATGCCTACCAGACCTACACGGCCGGTACACCTACGGACGTCTGGCTGATGCTAGGTGACAATGCGTACCCCGACGGGTCGGACGCGAATTATCAAGCGGCGCTGTTCGACATCTACCCCGACCTGTTACGGCAAACCGTGTTGTGGCCGGCGTTCGGCAACCATGACGCCATCGCCTCGAACGCGATGAGCCGCACCGGGCCCTACTTCGATATCTTCGATTTGCCGCTGGCCGCGGAGGCCGGCGGTGTGGTTTCTGGAACCGAGGTCTACTACAGCTTCGATTACAGCAACATCCACTTCATCGTCCTCGACTCGCAAACGTCGGATCGCGCGCCCGGCTCGGCGATGCTGACCTGGCTAGAGACCGACCTCGCGGCCACGGCGCGGGACTGGCTCGTGGCCTACTGGCATCACCCACCGTACAGCAAGGGCTCGCACGACTCGGACTCGGAGACCTCCCTGGTCGAGATGCGCGAGAACGTCGTACCGATCCTCGAGGACTACGGCGTCGACCTCGTGTTCACGGGACACAGCCACGCGTACGAACGCTCGTTCCTCATCGACGGCCACTACGGCGATTCGGACACGTTCACCGACGGGATGAAGGTCGACCTCGGTGACGGTGACGAGACCGGCGACGGCGCCTACCAGAAACCGATAGCCGGACCGGATCCGCACCGCGGGACCGTCTATACCGTCACCGGTAACGGTGGACAACTGGACGGCGGCAGTCTCGATCACCCTGCGATCCTGGTCTCGTTCGTCGATTACGGCTCGGTCGTGATGGACGTGAACGGGCTACGCGTCGACGTGATCGCCCTGGACGCCGCTGGAACGGTTCGCGATCGCTTCACGATGACCAAGGGCCCGACGATGTTTGCGCCAGTGGCCCAGATCGGAGCCGATCCTCCGGCGGGGATGGCGCCGTTGACCGTGCGCTTGCTCGACCGCTCGCGCAACGTCCCCGACACGTGGGCCTGGGATTTCGAAGACGACGGTCTGATCGACAGCACCGAGCAGAGTCCGACGCACACGTACGCGGCTCCGGGGCTTTACTCCGTGGCGCTCGCGGTGTCGAACGTCAACGGGTCGGACCAGACCGTCGCGCTCGATCTGATCTGCGTGACCGCGGGGATCCCGGGGCCCGTCCAGGGGCTGCGGTTCGATACCGAGGTCGATTTTCAGTGGAACGCCGCAGGGGGCGCGGGGGCACGCTACGACGTGGTTCGTGGGGACGTGGCCCCGCTGCGCGCCGGGAACCTCGCGGGATCCCAACAAGCTTGTGCGGTAATCGATACCGCGGCCACCGCGGCTTCGGATACGACGCCGGTGGCGCCCGGCAACGCGGTGTACTACCTCGTGCGCGCCAGGAACTGCGCCGGGGAGACGGGCACGTTCGACAGCGTGTCGGCGGCACAGGTCGCGACCCGGGACATCGACCTGCAAGGCGCGGGCGCGGTTTGCGGTTGTGGCCCGGGGGAAGACGCCGACGGCGACGGGTTCTGCGCGAACCTGGACAACTGTCCCGAGTTGGCAAGCGCCGACCTGACGGATGTGGACGCCGATGGCCAGGGGGATGTTTGCGACGTGTGCCCGAACGATAGCTTCAACGACATCGACGTCGATGGCGTGTGCGGGGACGTCGACAACTGCCCCAACATGGCCAATCCCATGCAACTCGACTTCGACCTCGACCTCACCGGCGACCTGTGCGATCCCTGCACCGACGCTGACCAGGACACCTTCGGGGATCCCGGGTTCCCGGCGAACACCTGTCCGCTGGACAATTGCCCCGGGGTGGCCAACCTCGACCAGGCCAACGACGACGGCGATGCGTTCGGCAACGTCTGCGACGTTTGCCCCAACGATCCGGACAACGACATCGACATCGACGGGGTCTGCGGCGACGTCGACAATTGCCCGACGGTCGTCAACGCCGGACAACTCGACTTCGACGGCGACACGGTCGGCGACGCCTGCGACCTCTGCACGGATCTCGACGGCGACGGTGCGGGAGACGCCGGATTCCCGGTCAACACGTGCCCGCTGGACAACTGCCCGACCGTGCCCAACATCGACCAGGCGAACGCCGACAACGATCTGCTCGGCGACGCCTGCGACGCCTGCCCGTTCGATCCCTCCAACGACTTTGATGCGGACGGTATCTGCGGGGACGTGGACAACTGCCCGTTCGCTTTCAACCCGATGCAACTCAACGACGACGGAGACACGCTGGGGAACATCTGCGATCCGTGCCCGGACGATCCGTTGAACGACATCGACGGCGATTTCGTTTGCGGCGACGTGGACAACTGCCCGGTCGACGCCAACACGAACCAACTCGACTTCGATGGCGATCTGCTGGGCGATGTCTGCGATCCTGACGACGACAACGACGGGGCGGCGGACACCGCGGACTGCGAACCCTTCAACGGTTCGCTCTCGCAGCCGGCCGCGCCGATCGGTAACACTTTGCGCATCGAGAAGACCGGCGGGGCGGCGTTGACGTGGTTGCGTGGAGACCAGGGCCACGTCAACAATCTGTACCGCGCCGTGCGGCCGATGAACCAGCCGTACGACGGTGTGTTCGCTTGCCTGGCGCCGGAATCGCCGGTGCCCAACGGGAACGACGCCCAAACCCCGTTGCCCGGCATGGTCCTCTACTACCTGGTCAGCGCACGCAATACCTGTGGGGAAAGCGTGGCCGGCTTCTCCAGCGGCGGAGCGCCGATCTCGCCGGCCCCGGCGTGCCCGGCACTGTTCGCCGACTTCGACGGCGACGGTCGGGCCGACCTGGAGGACAACTGTCCGATAGCCGCGAACCCGGCGCAAGCGGATGCCGATGGCGATTTCGTCGGCGATCTTTGCGACAACTGCCCCGCCGTCCCGAACCCGGATCAGGCCGACAGCGACGGCGATACCGTGGGCGACGCCTGCGAGTAAACACGCGGGCTCAGGTTCTCCGAACGGCCCGCAGCATCGGCCACGAAACCAGCGCGAGCACGACGCCCGCAACGACCAGGATCGTACGTGCCTCGGCCGGCGGCGCCCCGATCGCGCGCGCGGCTGCCCGCAACACGCCGGACACGCCCAGCAGGATGCTGACCGCTACACAGACGTACAACGCTGTGTTGGCGAGCCTTCCGTTGACGCGCGCGCCCATCCGCGAAGCGTCGTTGACGACGATGAACAGGAAAATTGCGATCATCGGCAGGATCGCACCGTTGAGGGCCTGGGCCGCGACGATCGCCGGAACAGGCGGCACGCCGCTGACGGCGAAGCCGAGCCCGACGAGCAAGACGAAGCCCCAGACCGAACGGTAGCGCCACGCACGCTCCGACCAATCGCTGTCCTGACCTCGTTCAAACAACCCGCGCGCCGCGAGTGCAGCGGCGAGCGGTGCGGTCAGGGCGGACGACACACCGGCCACGGCCAGGCCCAGCGCGAATCCGTTGCGGGCCCAGCCGCCGAGCCGTGCGGCGAGCATCTCGGCCAGCGCCTCAAACGAGAACGTCCCGGCAAGCCCGGCACCGACGAGCACCACGCTGATCGAGATCGCCCCACCGAAGACGATCGCAACGACCAGGCCGAAACGGATCTCCTCGGGCTTCCGTCCGCGGGAAAGTCCCGAGGCCAGGAACAGGTTGTACGGCACCACTGTGGTCCCGATCATGCCCAGGACCAGCAAGGACGAGCCGGCCGGAATCGACGGGATCAGCGCGCCGCGCGCCAACTCGGCGACCGGCGGGAGCATGCCACCCGCGGTAACGACAAAGGCCAACCCCATCAAGATGACACCGCCGCCCAGGATCTTGGCCACGGTCTCGGTGGCGGCGAACGCCAACAGCAGCGCCGCGGGAAGCCCGATTGCCGCGACCCACAGCAGGTTCGGAGCCTCCCAGAGCAATTGCGCCCCGGCCACGGCACCGAGGATGTTCCCGGCCTGGTAGGCCGCGCAGCCGGCGACGATCGCACCCAGGACCAGGGCGATCACGGCGTATCCGGCGGCTCCCGTGAAGCGCTCGCGCAGGGCACGTCCGAGATCGTTCCCCGTCGCCGTGGTCAGCCGCGTGGCCGCTTCCTGCAAGACCACACACGCGAATGTGGAGAACACGAGCGCCCAGATCAGCGCGGTGCCGAAGCTCGCCCCGGCCTTGGCGCACGTCGTCACGGTGCCAGGGCCGATGAAGGCCGCGGAAATCACCGACCAGAACAGTACTTGAGCCCAGCGGCGGCTCACGACCCCTTGATCACCCGCAGCAGCTTCCTCGCGGGATCGTATGCCTCGTCGACGACGCGTTCTTTCAGCGGGATGATCGCGTTATCGGTAATGGTGATGTCTTCCGGGCATACCTTGGTGCAGCACTTCGTGATGTTGCAGTAGCCGATCCCGTCCCGCTCCCGAAGCTCTCCGAGACGGTTCTCGGTGTCGAGCGGATGCATATCGAGAGCCGCGATATGTACGAAGAAGCACGGGCCGATGAACCCGTCGTGCTTGTGATGATCGCGCAGCACATGACAAACATCCTGACAGAGGAAGCACTCGATGCACTTGCGGAACTCCATCGCGCGTTCGACGTCACGCTGCGCCATTTTCCAGCTACCGTCCGCGAAGTCGGGCGCTCTCGGCTTGAATGGCTTGATCTTCTTCTTGACCTCGTAGTTCCAGCTGACGTCGCTGACGAGATCGCGCACCAGCGGGAAGGCCCGCATCGGTTCCACCGTCACGGGTCGGTCCATCGGGAGCAGGTCCATACGGGTCATGCACATCAACTTGGGCATCCCGTTGATCTCCGCGGAGCAACTCCCGCACTTCCCGGCCTTGCAGTTCCACCGGACCGCCAGATCGTTGGCCTGCCGCGCCTGGATGTCGAAGATCGCATCGAGCACGACCATGCCGTCGGTCACCTCGGTCGTGTAGTCGCGGAACTCGCCCCGCTCGGCGTCGCCGCGCCAAACCCGGAAAGTCACGTCGGGCATTACTTCATCTCCTCGATGATCGCGGCCAGATCTTCGCGTAGCGCGGAGCGTTCGCGACGTTCCAGTTGCATCGTTCCGTCCGACGCTCGCTTGAGGACCGTGTTGACCTTGGCCTCGTTTTCGTCCATGGCCGGATGATCCTCGCGAGAATGCGCGCCCCGACTTTCTTTCCGCGAGAGCGCGCTGCGTGCCACCATCTCCGCGACCAGCAGCAGATTCTTGAGGTCGAGCGCCGTATGCCAGCCCGGGTTGTACTCGCGGTTCCCGTGGGCGAAGACCCGGCCGGCTCGCACGCCGAAGTCCGCGATGCTCTCGATGGCTCCGGCCAACTCGTCGGCGTTGCGCACGATGCCGACCCGTTGCTGCATCACGTCCTGCAGATCGTACTGGACCGCGTAGGGAGCTTCTCCACCCTCGCGATCGAACGGCTCCTCCGCGATGCGCGCCTCGGCCTCGATCTGGCCGGCATCGGGTGTCCCGAGGGGGTGCCCCTTGGCCCACTTGCCGGCGTGGCGACCGGCGCGTTCGCCGAACACGAGCAGGTCGGATAGCGAGTTTCCCCCGAGCCGGTTGGCGCCGTGCAAACCCGCGGCACACTCACCCGCGGCAAACAGACCCTGGACCGTCGACATCTGCGTGTCGCCGTCGACGCGGATCCCGCCCATCACGTAGTGCGTGGTCGGGCCGACCTCCATCGGCTCCTTGGTGATATCGACGTTGGCCAATTTCTTGAACTGGTGGTACATGCCGGGCAACTTGAACTTGATGTGCTGCTCCGCGTTGCTCATCTTTTCCTTGATCCAGGCGATGTCGAGGTACACGCCGCCGTGTTCGGTTCCGCGCCCTTCCTTGATCTCGCGCACGATGCAACGGGCCACATGGTCGCGCGTCAGCAATTCGGGCGGGCGGCGGGCGCTCTTGTCACCCTCGATGTAACGCCAACCTTCTTCCGGCGTATCCGCCGTCTGGTCCTTGTACAGCTCGGGAATGTCGTCGAACATGAAGCGTTTGCCGTCCCGGTTGCGTAGGATGCCGCCCTCGCCGCGCACGCCCTCGGTGACCAGGATGCCGCGAACGCTCGGTGGCCAGACCATCCCGGTGGGGTGGAACTGGACGAACTCCATGTCCATCATCTCAGCGCCCGCCAGGTAGGCCAACGCGTGGCCGTCTCCGGTGTACTCCCAACTGTTGGACGTGATCTTGAACGCGCGACCGATCCCACCCGTCGCCAACACGATCGCCTTGGCGCGGAACAACTGGAATCGCCCCCGTTCACGCTCGTATCCGAACACCCCGCAGACGCGGTCGCCGTCCTTCAACAACGCGATCACCGTACTTTCCATGTGCACGTCGATTCCCTGGTGGATACCGTGGTCCTGCAACGCCCGGATCATCTCCAGCCCGGTGCGGTCGCCAACGTGGGCCAAGCGCGGGTACGCGTGGCCACCGAAGTTGCGTTGGTGGATCTTGCCCTCCTGGGTACGGTCGAATAGAGCGCCCCAGGCCTCCAGCTCGCGCACGCGGTCGGGAGCCTCCCTGGCGTGGAACTCGGCCATGCGCCAGTTGTTGAGGTACTGGCCGCCGCGCATGGTGTCGGCGAAGTGCACGCGCCAGCTGTCGCGGTCGTCCACGTTGGCCAGCGCGGCGGCGATGCCGCCCTCGGCCATCACGGTATGGGCCTTGCCCAGCAGTGATTTGCACACCAGCCCGACGCGAACACCCTCCGCCGATGCCGCGATCGCGGCGCGCAGACCCGCGCCGCCCGCACCGATCACCAGCACGTCGTGCTCATGGGTCGCGAAGCGCTCCATCAGAACAGCCTGATGTCGTGCCAGACGCCCATCGAGCAGAGTCGCACGTAGAGGTCGGTGAAGCCGACCCAGAACAGAGAGATCCAGGCGAACAGCATGTGTCTACCGTTGAGACAACTCACGCAATCGTACGCGGTTCGCCGTACCGGTTTGTCGGAGAGGACGTTCTTGCCCCCGCCGACGAGGTGCCGCAGTGAATGGCAACTGAACGTATAGAGGCCGAGGAATACCACGTTGAGCGCCAACACCAACGTACCGACTCCGACACCGAATTCATCGCTGTTCCCGTTCTCGCCGGGGAACCACAATCCCTTCCACACGTCGTGGGTGAGGAACACGATGAAACCCAGTGCGAGGTAGAGGAAGTACCGATGGGCGTTCTGCAGGATCAACGGGAACGAGCGTTCGCCGAGGTAGTTCTTGCGTGGTTCGCCGACGGCGCACGACGGCGGATCGGCCCAGAAGGCCTTGTAGTAGGCGCCGCGGTAGTAGTAGCAGGTCAGACGAAAACCGCCGGGGGCCCACAGCACCAGGAACGCCGGCGACCAGGGCATGAACCCGGGCCACCAACCCGGCTTCGGTCCGAACCAAGCGTGAGGCGAATCGCCGAAGATCTCGGGCGAATACATCGGTGACAGGTAGTGGGTGCCTTCCACGGTGTAGTGCGCATTCTGGAATGCCGCCCACGTCGAATAGACGAGGAACGCGGAAAAGCCCGCAAAGACCGCCAGCGGCTGGACCCACCAACGATCCGGGCGCACCGTTTGCCCCCAACCTGGTTGTGGGGCAAGCTTCAAACTCGGGTGCGCTTCTGCCATCGCCCTCCCCTCGCGCCGCTTTCGCGGCCGGAGGCGCAGCATACGATAGAGCCGACCGAAGCGAAAGGATTTGCATCGCGCGAAGGGACGGCGTAAAAGGCGTTTGCGATGAGCTATACAGGGAAACCGCTACGCGCCGGAAGCCGCATCGATGACCTGTGCCGCGCCTGCAAGTTGGAGCGCGAGCATGTGGTGATGGTCGCTAGCAGCGACGGTGCACCGATACGGGTCATGTGCGACTACTGCGGTAGCCAGCACAACTTCCGCGGCGGCGCCCCGGCGCGCCGAACGTCTTCCGACGCGGGCGCCCCCGAGAGCGCCCACGGGCCGATGCGACTCGTCAGCGAACGAGAAAGGAGCGCGCCACCGATGAACGACAGTGGAGAGGACCTGGAGTTATTGTTGCGCCGCATCATCCGCGAGGAGTGTGGTCTGACCGCGGTCGCTCTCGCGGACAAGTGGATCGACGGCGACCTGGTGTTGAGACCGGGTCGTGAGGGACTGCAGGAAAAAACGATCCCGATCGAAACGTTCTTCAGCAAGATCGTGATACTGCGCAACCGCCTGCGCACGCTCGAGCAGCATCTCAACGCATCGGATCTTCCGACCAAGGACAAGCTCAAACTTCAGGGCTACATCACGGGCTGCTACGGTTCGTTGACCAGCTTCAATGTTCTATTCGCGGACGAGGACGATCGTTTCAAGGGCGCCGGCACCTGATCGCGCGGATAGGCCGTGTACACTCACTGTTGGGGGGTAAATCATGAACGCCGACACCGGTAGCGGCTTCGAAACGACCCAGTGTTCTCAGTGCGGGATGACCATCCATGAAGGGATGGACCACCAGAAAACGGACGACGCCGTTTTCTGCCGACCTTGCTTCGACAAACTTTCCGCCGAACTTCAGCATGCCGTTGCGGCCCAGTCGACCGACGTCAACTATGCGATGGGACTGGTCGGCGGTGTGCTCGGTGGAGTTCTCGGGGCCCTCGTCTGGTGGGGCTTCACCATCGTGACGAACATCGCGTTAGGCCTGGTTGCCGTCGTGATCGGTATCGCAGTCGGGAAAGGCGTGATCCTCCTTTCCGGCAACAAGCGTCACCTCAACCTGCAGATCATGGCCGTTGTCATCTCTTTCCTGTCTTTCGTCTACGCCAGCTTCCTCGTGAACCGCTCGTTCATCCAGGCGGCCCTCGAGGCTGAGGGCACGCCGTTCGAAATTCCGCTGCTCCCCAGCACCGAGATGTTCCTCGAGGTCGTCAAGGCCGGATTCAGCCCGATCGATCTGTTGTTCCTGGGCATCGTGATCTACCAAGCGTGGAAGATCCCCGCCCCGCTCGCGATCCAACAGCAAGGATGAACGAGAACCGCTCCCAGGAGGAGTTCGAAAAGAAGCAGCGCAATCTGGGGTCGGTGGCGCGCCATCTTGTCCACGGTCCGGCGGAGCCGCCCCCCACGGAGACCCCGAGCGCCACGCCGCGTCGAAAATGGGCCGCCCTCGGCTCCGCCGGTGTGGCTCTCGCGTTCATCCTCGGCAAGGCGAAATTTTTGCTCCCGCTGCTCAAGTTCACGAAGTTTTCCACACTGCTCACCATGGTTCTCACGGTGTGGGTCTACGCCCAACTCTGGGGATTGAAGTTCGCCGTCGGCTTTATCCTGTTGATCTACGTCCATGAAATGGGCCACGCGCTCGTCCTTTCCCAGCAGGGCATCCCGGCGGGAGCGCCGATCTTCATCCCTTTCGTCGGCGCCATGATCACGATGCGCAAGTTGCCACCCAACGCCTATGTCGAGGCCCTCGTCGGGATCGGCGGACCGATTCTCGGAAGCGCCGGCGCCCTGGTCTGCTTGCTGATCGGCATGTGGACCGAGTCGATGTTCTGGTTTGCGCTGGCTTCCACCGGCTTCTTGCTGAACTTGTTCAATCTCATCCCGATCAGCCCGCTCGACGGTGGCCGAATCGTCGGCGTCATCAGCCGCTGGATCTGGGTTCTCGGTTACATCATCGGGGGAATTGTTTTCTTCGCCACGTACTCCCCGATCCTCTTTCTGATCTTGCTGCTCGGGTTGTTCAGCCTCGGCAGGACGTTCCGCGGGCCGCGACCCGGTTATTTCGATGTGGCGCCGGCCCGGCGTCTCTCGATCGGTATCGCCTATTTCGTCCTACTGGGGCTGCTCGCACTGGGGATGTGGTTCGCGGATCTCCATCTCGTGGAACTCACCGCGGGTCGATAGCTCGAGGCTCGACTTCGGCTTCTCTTCGAGTCCGTTCGTCCATGACGACGAACTGATAACGACGCTCTACCACCGGGATCAGAGTTCGATTCGCGCCTTCGACTTGGGAACCGGCGCCCCTTAACGACGCCTGACGGTGATGTCCTTGAAGTTCGTGCCCGGCGCAAAGAACAACGTCGGCGCCGTCTCCGCGTCGGGTCCCACCGCGGGTGCGAGATCGGGGACGCCGTCGACGCGCACCGATCGCGGGACGATGACCGTCACGCCGCCGGCCACGCCCTCGATTTCGATCTGTGCGTTCTGCTTCCAATCGCCGGTCATGTCGAGTGCAAGACCGCCGAACCGGTAGTCCAGGTCCAGCACCGCCGGGCTCGCGTTCCCGATTTCATGAAGGACCAGCCCCCCCATGTTCATCCGAACCGACACAGAATCTGCGGGCACACGCAATGGACTACCGAAATTCACGAAGGCCCCCGCGCGGTCGAGGTCGAGATCGATCGTCGGCAACCACAGGCCGCCGAGTTCCGCTTCCAGGCCGACACGATCCATGTCAATTTCCAGCGCGATCGGAGCATCGGCGGGTAGACAGACGTTCAACGAGGCGTCGCGCCCACTAAAAAACCGTTCAATGAGACGCGCCAGGTCGGAACCCGAGCCCGTCATCTCGACGGTGTAGGTCCAGTTGCCGTCCGGCTCTTCGTTCAGTGTCTCCGAGAACTCGATGCGTTTTTTGTTGTACGTCGCCTCGACGACGAGCCCCTCGTCCTCGCTGCAGGGTCGGATCACGACGTTTTCGACGCCACTCACGATGAGCTTGACGCGATTGACCAGCGTGCCCAGAGCCTCCGGAAGGTCCACCGAGCGGGTCGTGTCCATCTCGACAAGGTGAGCGGTCCCGGCGAATTGTTCCGGCGCATAGCTTGCGCCAGCCTCGGTGAACTCGGCGTTGCTCCCGCTGATCCAGCCGAACAACGCAACGGTCACGACGAGAACAAAGACAATGCCCAGACAGCCCAGACACGAGAACTTAAAGAACTTCTTCACACTCGAGCCAGCCACTCATTCCCCTTCCATAAACATCAAGATGGCGGGAACGGTATCACGAGGCGTACCGGGGTTCGCGGCGTCGATGTCCAATAGTCCGCAAGCTATGAAGCCGGGTCTATTCGCGCCGTTTCTTGGTGAACCGCCGGTATTCCCGGTGGGTCTCCCGCCACTTTTGTTTCTGGGCACGCTGGGCGCTCTGCTTGGTCTCGAGGTGACGCAGCTCCTTTTGCAGCACGCGATAACTCTCCAGCCGCTGCGCGGCCAGGACCCCGTTTTCGAGTGCCGCGATGACCGCACAACCGGCTTCCGATTGGTGGCCGCAGTCCCGGAAACGGCACGCGCGGGCCAGCGCCTCGACGTCGTCGAACGCCTGCGAGAGACTCCTCTCCCCACCCCACAGTTGCAGTTCACGGATACCGGGGCTGTCGATCAGGAGTCCCCCGCCGGGCAACCGGAACATTTCGCGATGCGTCGTGATATGCCGTCCCCGGTCGTCGTCCTCCCGCGTCTGGCGGGTCGGCTGGACCGTCTTGCCGAGCAGCAGGTTGATCAACGTGGACTTGCCCGCGCCGGACGAGCCGACCAGGACAGCCGTCCGGCCTTGACCGACCTCCGCGCGAACCGCCTCGATCCCGTCGCCGTGCTTGCAACTCGCGGGTAGGACCGGCACGTCGAGCGCGACCGACTTCACCTCGCCGACGCGCGCAGCGAGGTCGTCGCAAAGATCGGTCTTGTTGAGCAACACGACCGGCCGCGCTCCGCTTTCCGAAATTGCCGTCAGGTAGCGCTCGAGCCTGCGCAGGTTGAAATCGCCGTCGAGGCCCATCATGACGATCACGAGGTCGACGTTGGCGGCGACGACCTGCTCGCTGGTACGTGCACCCGCGACGTTGCGGGACAGCACCGAGCGTCGCGGCAGCAAGGCGTCGATGCGGGCATCGCCGGTCGCGGAGCAGCGGATCGCGACCCAGTCGCCGACCGCCGGCAGTTCGGCGGAGGTCACCGCATCGTGCCGCAGTTTACCGGCGAGCGTCGCCTGTCCGTGATACGTCTCGCCGCGAACCCTGAAGATGTTGGCCGCCGCGCGGGTCACCCGCGCGGGATCCAGATCGCTTGCTTCCAGTTTGTCGAAAGCTTCCGCGAAAAACTCGTTCCAGCCGTAGTCTTGAAGAGACAAATTTCCACTCCCCGAGTGCAATGAGAATGCAGGATATCGCGACTCAACTCGTGGCGCCCGGCGAGGGAGACGCGTACGGTCGCGGCCGCAACAATGCCGCGATCGCGGCGATGCACCAGACCGTTTCGAGGATCAGGAAAGCCCACTCCCCCATGTGCCCCGCACGGATCGCGAGCAACGCAGACCCGGTAATCATCATCCAGAGATAAACTCCGCCACGGCTGTCCAACCGTCCTCGCGTCTCGAGGATGAACGCCGCGAGAATGCAGACCATCCCTGAATACGCCATCGCGGAAGACAGCCCCACGTAGCCCGGTAAGAGAATCGCTGTCGTCATCCTGGGTTCCTCCGCGGCGCCGCTTAAGGATAAATAGGTAAGTAAGGATACCGAACTTTTTATTAAAATTATTTTCAAGTAGACGGGAGGGAATTCCGCTTGGTTGCAGCTCTCTTTCCTGACACAATCAAAGTGTATGGGAAAGGAAATCTCAGTCCACGAGTTTGAGCAAGCCATCAAGCGAACACACGGGTGTCTGTCCGCGCTACACAGTCGTAAGTTCCTTCATGAGAATCTTCAGGGACAATCTGTCTGGCATGGCGAGGTCCTGACCTTCGACCTGCTTAATCACTCCACCGCCCAACGCTGCTACGCTTGGGCCGTTGATGGCCGTGTAACGGCCGTCCTCCACGAGGGGGCAGTGGATTCGCCGCAGACGGCCGTGCGTGAAGCCATCGCGACCGGACAGCTCACGAAGCCTACCGACGCGTAGGCTGCGACCCTCGAAATCTGCTAACCTGTGGAGTCGCACGGGTTGGTTTGTCGCTGCGACGAGGAGACGATGGCCAAGAAAGACTATGTCGTAGGAGCCGAGATCGAGGCCTACTGCACCAAGTGCAAGGAAGACCGACAACACACGATCGAGACGCTCAAATCCGACGGAAACATCAACAAGGTCCATTGTGGTCATTGCAAGAGCAGCCACCTGTTCCGGCGGCCGAAGTCCGCAACGGCCAAGAAAGCCAAGACACCGAGGAAGAAAAAGGGCGCCATCTTGGTCACCGAGGCCGAACTGAAGAAAGCCAAGCCGTATTCGATGACCGGCGTGTTCGACGTGGGCGACGTGATCAAGCACAAGACCTTCGGCGGCGGCAAGGTCGTCGAGATGAGAGCGAAAAAGATGGAGGTCGGCTTCGAAGACGGCCCCAAGCTTCTGGTCTGTCGCAACAAATAGCGTTCGGAACAGTCCTGAACACAAAAAAAGGCGCCTCTTGCGAGGCGCCTTTGCTATTTCGTGTTGGATCGTCGGGACTTAGTAGCGTCCGCCGCCGCGACCACCACCGCCACCAGTACTGCGCTCACGCGCCTCGTTGACGGTCAACGGGCGTCCATCCATCGAGTAGCCGTTCAAGTCGTTGATCGCTTGATCGGCGTGCTCGGAGTTGCCCATTTCGACAAAACCAAAACCACGCGGGCGACCGGTGTCGCGATCGGTGATCAGTTTGACTTCCGTCACGTCGCGGCCATTCTGCCCAAACAGTTCGCGAATTTGTTCTTCATTCGCACTAAAGGGCAAGTTGCCCACATACAATCTGTTACCCATTCTTTCGAACCTCTTCTTCCCCTATGGCGGGGAGCAAACAACTCAGGTCCCGACCGTTCTCCCAGCTAACTGCTAGGTATCCCACTGGCCCAAAACCGAAAAGGCGATCGGCAGTCCACGCCTCGAAACTGTACGAGAGAATGGGGGCAGAACCTCGTGCGGGAGTATACAACGACCTCGACGAAAACTTCCATGCTGGGGTGCAAGCTTGCTTTTGCCCAATTTTTCGAGGGTAATTGAGGCGATGACCCAGCTTTTCCAAACCTGGAGGTTGCTCAACCTCAAACTCGGAATCGACGAACCCGACTCGCAGATGCGCCGGCGAGCGATGGCGGAAGCGGGAATCGACGAGGCGGCGCTGCGCGGCTTCCGCATCGCGCGGCGTTCCGTCGACGCCCGCTGGAGCGGCGGCCGGCGCCGCCTCGCGTTCAACGTCCACGTCGACCTGACCGTCGATGCCGGCTACCACACGACCCGGTTCGCGGCCGCGAAGAAGAGCGGCCGGTTGATCGAGACTCCGCATCAAGAACCGCTGACCGTCGCGAGCCGCCCTACGCGGCCGCTCCGGGTGGTCACCGTCGGCGCGGGCCCGGCGGGGTTGTACGCTGCCTACGTGCTCGCGCTGAACGGGGCGACGGTGGATCTGATCGATCGCGGCCAACGACTCGACCAGCGCAGCAAGGATGTCGCACAGTTCCACCGCACACGCTCTCCCAACGGGGAGTCGAACCTGTTGTTCGGCGAGGGTGGTGCCGGAACGTACTCGGACGGCAAGCTCTACACGCGGATCGACGATCCGCTGGAAACGGCCTGCCTGCAGTTGCTGATCGAAAGCGGTGCGAACGAGGACATCTTGTTCGATTCACGGGCGCACATCGGGACGGATCGGTTGCACCGAATCTTGCCGGTGCTACGGGACGCCATGACGCGGTTGGGCGTGACGTTTCACTGGGATACGCGGATGGAACGGCTGCGGTTTTCCCCCGACGGAGCGCGTGTCGAGGCCGTGGTTACCTCGCGA
>Ga0209988_10000273_pt1 | contig 30577 bp, 31 predicted proteins | sample N075metaG_FD_183115 | JGI IMG/M metagenome (GOLD analysis project Ga0209988, IMG submission 183115) | Deep subsurface microbial communities from Kermadec Trench to uncover new lineages of life (NeLLi) - N075 metaG (SPAdes) (version 2) | ecosystem: Environmental > Aquatic > Marine > Ocean trench... | reverse complement strand
ACTGTGTCAATTGCTAATTTTTTGGAATTTTAGGAGATAATGGAGAAGTATTAAATGAAGTCCATTTCCCTGCTGATACTAATGTTAATTTTACATGGTAATTCTTTCCCTAAGGACCATTCGGAAACACCCCAGGAAGTAACTGAAACCTGCCTGATGTGCCATGAAGAAGCTGTCGAGCAAATAATGAAAACACGCCATTGGAATTGGTTAGGTCATAACCCCGATAATACAAATTTAGTAAGCAGAGGGAAGCAAAATTTAATAAACAATTTTTGTATTGCAGTTCCTTCAAACTGGCTAAGGTGTACAAGCTGTCATATTAGTTATGGTTGGAAAGATGAGAACTTTGATTTTAGTGCACAGGAAAATATTGATTGTCTTGTTTGTCATGATCAAACGGGGACATATTTTAAAATACCAACGGGTGCGGGATATCCGGAATCTACGGTTGATCTTTTATTGGTTGCGCAGAGTGTTGCACCAAGCACAAGAATAAATTGCGGCTACTGCCATTTTGATGGCGGCGGAGGAACAAGTCTTAAACATGGCGATATGGATAATAGTCTTTATAATCCTACCGAAAAAATTGATTTCCACATGGGCGGATTGGGTTTTCAGTGCACTGATTGCCACACCACTTCCGAACATCAGATAGCTGGAGGAAGTCATGGTTCTATGGCTGAAAGTGGAGAATTGATTTCGTATGAAAATTGTCATGATGCTGATCCGCATAAAAAAGATTTACTCAATACGCATTACAACTCGGTTTCCTGCGAAACCTGTCACATTCCTTCCTATGCAAGAAATGAACCAACAATAGTTTGGTGGGAATGGTCTAAAGCAGGAGAGGACAGGGAGGTTTTAAAAGACGAGTATGGGAAAGAAACTTATCACAAGAAGAAAGGCGAATTCAAATGGGCGATGAATGTGGTGCCTGAATATTATTGGTACAATGGAGTGAAAAATATTATGAAATTGTAGCTGTAATTGATCCTTCCAGACCAGTGCTTCTAAATGAATTAAACGGTGATATAAAAGATGTTGAATCAAAAATTTATCCATTTAAAGTTATGAGAGTAAAACAACCTTACGACAGTCAAAACAATTATATCATTATTCCGAAACTATATGCCACTAACTATGTGCGATATTAGTGATTCACCCTATCAGGGATATATTTATTCATATTGGGGAGATCAGAGAAACGGAACTTCAGATACAGATGTGTTTTTTTCCCTATCTACAGATGGCGGGGAAGCATGGTCTCCGGCTTTAAGAGTTAATGATGATAATACAACTCGTCACCAATTTTTTCCCTGGATGACGATTGACCAAACGACAGGAATTATTTGGGGCGTGTTTTATGACAGAAGAAATACTACCGGTTCTGCTACAGATGTTTATGTTGTTAAATCAACTGATGGAGGTGAATCGTTCGAAAATTTTAAAGTAAGTGAATCTTCATTCACACCCACATCATCAGTTTTCTTTGGTGATTATTCCAACATTGCTGCCTGGGATAAAAAAATATATCCGATCTGGTCGAGATTGCAAAGCGGACAATTAAGTGTATGGACAACTATCATTGAAGATACTATGATAGTTCCGGTCGAACTCACCAATTTTTCTGCATCAGTTAATTCTGGTAATGTTATGCTGGAATGGGAGACATCAACGGAAACAAATAACTTAGGGTTTGAAATTGAAAGAGCCCGGCTCACTGATAATTCTGAAATAAATATTTTGGAGTTCCGTTTGATCGGATTTGTTCAGGGAAATGGGACAACAACAAATCCTCATAGTTATTCTTTTACAGATGAAGAATTACTCTCTGGAGTTTATCAATATCGATTGAAACAAATTGATTATGATGGATAATTTAAATATACAGGAATTGTTGAATTAAATTTAATTGCTGTAAATGATTTTAGGCTGGAACAAAATTATCCTAACCCGTTCAATCCATCTACCACTATCAGTTACCAATTACCGAAAGCGGAATTTATAACTGTTAAGATTTTTGACACAATTAGTAATGACGTTAAAACAATTGTAAAGGAAAATGAACCTGCCGGCGTTCATGAAGTAAATTTTGATGCATCTCAGTTAAGCAGCGGTATATACTTGTATAGAATTGATGCAGGAACGTTTCATCAAAGTAAAAAGATGCTTTTGGTAAAATAAATTTCGAGTAGGAGATTTTAAAATTTTTTTTATAAAATGGTGATTATTAATGTAAAAAGTATTGTTTTTATTTTATAGATTTATTAATATTACAACGGCTCTTCTGAAGGTTATCCCCCAAACCTTTAGAATATAAGAGTCGAGTCCGGCAGGCGCCCGCTTGCTGGACTTTTTTATATTAAATCCTCATTTATCGATATTATTACACTTTAGTGCGTTTGATAATGGCAATAGTAAGGTCATCATGGGTCTTTGCTTTCCCGATGAAGGCGCTTATATCGGCAAGTATTTTTCCCCCTAAATTTTCCGATGATAGGTTTGTAACTTCAGATAACAATTGTTCAAGTCTCCTCTCACTATAAAAGTTTCCCATTTCATTTCTTGCTTCAGTTAAACCATCGGAATAAATTATAAGAGTTTCCTCTGGAAGTAAGTTGATTGTTTCTTCGTTATATATTGCATCAGGAATTAAACCAAGCGCAGGTGATTTGATTTTTAGTTTTTCCATATTATTGTTATGGATCAGTATTGGTGGCAAATGTCCGGCATTTAATATTTTTATTTTCCCGGTTTTTGTATTAAGCTCAAGATAAATTAATGATGCAAACAATCTTGGTAAACTATCACGGCAAAATATTCTATTTATTTTTTCTCCAAGCTCCATTAAGGAATTATAATTGGGAACTATTGCACGGATTGTTGCCTGAAGCTTTGCCATTAATAAAGCAGCACTTAATCCTTTACCCGCAACATCACCTACAGATATACAAACTTTTTCTTCAGATAGTTTTAAGAAATCAAGCAGATCGCCGCCAACATCATTTGCAGGTTTTGTGTAAAGCCAGATGTCCCAACCAGCTACATCAGGAATAGATTCCGGCATAAGTGCTTTTTGTACAGCTCTGCCTTCTTCTAATTCTGTTTTTGCATGTAGTTTATCTTTCAGCTCAAGAGCGAGAATGAATAGAAAGATTAATCCAGCAATCATCGCAGTGCCTACGAGTTCGACAGAAACATTATCTGAACCTATCTTATTATTTCCGGAAAGAAGGATGAGAATAATTGCTAATACCAGCAAGATCCTTCGAAAAGGAGTAAGTTTAAAGTATAATGATTTGAGCAGCCACCAGGGGATTACGAAGAATTTCCTAAAATTACCCATCGTTTTAAGTTTTTCTTTTCTGTCATCTGTAAGGAAATACTCTTTTAAATCTTCATACTCACCGCTAAGATCATCTTTTATTTTTACTTGATGGATATCATCCCGGAGAGTTTTTCCCATACGTGGTTCATTAATCTTAGAAGATTTATTATCGCTCATTTTTCCCACTAATAAGATGGAATAGTAAAATAATTTCTTTACAAGATAAAATAATAGATTTTATTAACTGAGTAAATAGTAACTATTCAAAATGATTAATACAAGGATGAGTGGTAAAATTCTTTGCTCTCAGCAAATTTATAGCAACCCGAATTGTGATAAGTGATGTGTGAAATGTTTTTTATGAAAGACATCCCATTCTTCTTTATTCAATTCACCGAAAGTAACATTAACTGTTTTTGCCCCGGGATTATTTTCAAAAAATATTACATAATCATCAATCTCTTTTTTTAATCTTCCCATTGCTTCTTCAAGTGATGAACATTCCAACGGGCGGAGGTCAGCACCAATAACAGGGCTCACAAAAAGCTTTGGCATTGGTCTGCTGCTCATCAAAAATCTTTTTAACGTAGGAATTCTTTCGGGAGGATTAATACATTCCAATTTTAATTTACCGTTACTCATTTGCACTGCAAGAATCAAATGCTCTACCATATGCTGCGGCGTCATTTTACCCCAGAGAGGTTTTTGATGTGGATCAAGTTTATTTAATAACATTAAATAATTATTTGTCAACATGTTCATTTGATTAATTCCTAATAACTTTTTTTAAACCATTTCCGAAAATATTTTTCCGGTGTTATTGTTTTGTAATATTTTGATTACTTTCTTAAAACATAACGCTTTAAAATACTTAAAACTTTAAATCATTAAACTCCTAATCCAAGTATTTACTTTAATTAAAATTTCTATTTTTGAACTAATGATTGAATTATTAACATTCTGCGATTTTAAAATAGTTTATATTTCACTCACAAATTATCAAATCAAATTAATTATTAAAGAATTATTCAAAAGTATTATTAAAAGTAAATGCTGCTAAAACAAAAATTAGAATATCATTACAAAGCATTTGATAAATCAAAACTTGAACCCGATCCACTGCAGTTCCCTCATAAATTTACAGATGAAAAAGATATTGAAGCGATGGCCTTTATTGCATCCGTATTTGCATACGGAAATGTTAAGCAGATCAATCATACTTTAAACAAGGTTGTCAATCTGATGAACAACAAACCTTACGAGTTTATTATAAATTATAATAGCAAAACAAGTTCAAAATCATTAAAAGGATTAAAGCACAGATTTTATACTGAAAATGATATTTCGAGATTATTTCAAATTATGAATCTTGCTTATAACGAATTTGTATCTCTTAAAAATTTATTCTTGTCTGGTTTTAATGTTCAGGATGGAAACACAAAAGACGGTATATCAAATTTTTCATATCTTCTCATTCATCTTTATAGAAAGAGCTTTGGTAAAGAGAGTAGGGGAGTAAAGTTTATGTTCCCATTACCGGAAAAAGGAAGCGCTTGTAAAAGAATGAATTTGTTTTTAAGATGGATGGTGCGGAAAGATGAGCTTGACTTTGGATTGTGGAATGAAATACCTGTAAGTAAACTCATAATTCCGGTTGATACACATGTTGCATCAATTTGCGCCAGGCTAAAACTGACAACAAGAAAAAACGTAAGCTGGAAGATGGCGGAAGAGATAACGGAAAACTTAAAAAAGTTTGATCCCAATGATCCTGTAAAATATGATTTTGCAATTTGTCATATCGGAATGAGGAAATTGAAGTTTTAACTTGTGTAAAGGTTAAAAAAAGAGTAGCTATATTTGGCATTTTCTTAATTCGCCGTAAAAAGAAATATTAAAAGAATATTATTTACATCAGCCACGAATAAATGAAGATGATCTCAGTTTTGTCTCAGCCACGGCTCTAAAATCTCAATTATTATTAGAACTGTTTTATTTCATTCCTAATTTTTGTTTATTCTGTAATAGTTTTAACGCCTCTCCAGCTCTTTTCTCTTTGGTTTTCACTTTTTTGGCGCTGGCAATCCATCTAATATATTGTTTTTTATGAGAAGGGGATAATTCATTGAAAAATTCCCCGGCATTTTTATTAGAAGATAATAACCGTGTTAGCTCTAAAGGCATTTTAAATTCTTTTACTGCTTCAACAGTTTTATACCATTCACCGTTCTTTTTAGCAACTTTAACTTTTTCCATGCCATGTTTAGTCATTTTCCCCTGCTTTATCATTTTTGAAACTCGTTTTTTATTATACCCTGACCAGATGCTTTTAAGATTTCGCGGCGTGAATTTTTGGCAATACTTTTCATCATCAATCCTTTTAACAGTACTATCAATCCATCCAAAGCACAACGCTTCTTCTACAGCATCATCGTATGGAATTCTTGGTTTAGCGGTGTGTTTTTTATAATAGATAAGCCAGACTTCTTTGGCGATACTATGGTTTTCCTTCAACCATTTACGCCATTCTTTTCTGTTTGAAATGTAGAGTTTTAAAGACATAAAATAGTTGTTTTCTTTATGATTTATTAATAAGAGAAAAATTCTTCTCAGCAATCTTTAAACTTTCTGGTTTACCTACATCCAGCCAAAAAGAATCGTTATCAATGTGAGCAATGATTTTATTATCTCTCATAATATCTAAGTATAAATCAATCATCGAAAACACATCATCATCTGGCATTAATGAAAATATTTTCGGATCGATAATATGAATTCCGTTGAAGGCAAATTCGTCTAACAAATCGATGTTGCAAGAAGTAATCAGCTCTCCTGTTTTAATGTTTTTCCATCCGCACAAAATATTTCCTGAATTGAACAACAAATATCTACTCGATTCTCTTTTCCTAACTATTAATGTTGCAATGGAGTTTGATTTTTTATTAGCTTGATACAAAGTTTGAAGATTTAAATTTGAAATAATATCTACATTATAAAGAAGGAATAGTTTGCCATCATTAAAAAAGTAGGAAGCTTTCTTTAATCCCCCGCCTGTATCAAGCAATTTATCACGTTCATCAGAAATTGTAATATCTGCACCAAATTTATTTTGCCCGATGAAATTAATCACCTGTTCAGCAAAATGATGAACATTAATTATTATTTTATCGAACCCATTTCTAGCGAGGTTGTTAATTGCAATTTCAAGTAATGTTTTATCACGTATTTTTACCAATGCTTTGGGCAGGTTATGGGTAAGCGGTTGCAAACGCGTCCCCAATCCCGCTGCAAGAATCATTGCTCTCATTTGAGCATGTCCTTTTTTTCTAGTTCAGTGTGCTGTAAAATTACATTTGCATCAATAATTTTATTTAAATATTCAGCTAATCTTTCAGCACAATATACGGAACGATGCTGACCACCGGTACATCCGAAATTTATCATCAGATGTGAGAATCCTCTTTGTGTATAATTATTAATTGCACGTTCAATTATTGAAGTTACATCGGTTAAAAATTCCTGCACATCACTTTGTTTGTTTAGAAACTCAATTACCGTTTCATCTTTGCCGGTTAACATTTTAAACTCATCGTACCTTCCGGGGTTATGTAAACTTCTGCAATCGAAAACGAATCCACCGCCGTTTCCTGATAGATCAACAGGTATGCTGGATTTGTAAGAAAAACTATTTATTGAAACTGTGAGCTTTTCTGAGTCTTCAATTGTTTCAAATTTTCTTAATGACCTGTTTTTAATGATATGATTCAATGCGGAGTTTAATTCATTTAAACCATGAGGCAAGAGATTATTTGATAACAGATATTCAATATTATTTACTGCATAAGGGATGCTTTTAAGAAAATGTGCTTTCTTTTCGTGAATTCCTCTAAAACCGTAAGCGCCCATTGCCTGTAATATTCTAATCAGAACATAACCATAATAATATTTTTTAAATTCTTCACTATCAACTTTTATTTTTTGACTTAAGACTAAAAGATAATGCTCCAATAACTCATCCCTAACTTGATGCGGAATATTAGCTTTAGCATCATAAAGAAAAGATGCAACATCATAATGCAGAGCACCCCTTCTGCCCCCCTGGTAATCAATAAAAAAAAGTTCATCATTTTTTATCATAATATTTCGCGATTGAAAGTCCCTGTACATAAAGAAATCAAAATCGGTTGATAGAAGAAAATCAATCAGCATTGTAAAATCATCTTCAAGTTTTTGTTCATCAAAAGGGGTTTGTGTTAGCTTGAGAAAGTAATACTTAAAGTAATGCAGATCCCATAGCATAGATTGTTTATCGAAACTGCTACGCGGGTAGCAAACGGAAAAATCTAACTCTTCAAAAGCATCTATCTGAAATCTGACTAATTCTGTAAGCGCAGTTTTATAATGTTCTATAATTTTATTCGGAAACTCTTCGCCAGTTCTGTTTATTGTTATGAATGAAAAAAGAGTTTTATCACCGAGGTCTTCAACAAGGTAAACGTTTTTTTCAATATCACTGTTGTATAAATGAGGTACTTTCAAATTGTGTTTTAGAAAATGTTTAGTAAATGTGATAAAAGCATGATTCTCATTCTTATCAGGATTGTAAACACCAATTGCCTGATGATTAGCACTTATCATCCTAAAGTATTGGCGGTATGAACCGGATTGCGGAAGGGGAGTGGTCGACACAAGATTTTCTCCCGACCATTGTTCAAATAAATATTTTAGTTGTTCGGTCATTTGTTTAAAATAATTATTATTGAAGCAAGTCTACTTTTAATATTGAGTACATCAGTTGATCTTTAAAATGGTTTTCCTTATAAACAGATTTACGTAATCTTCCTTCAAGTTTGAACCCCGATTTTTCTAAAACGCGCATCGATGCTTTATTACCCTGAAAAACTCCTGCAAAAATTCTATTTAAATCGAATTGTTCAAATGCATATTTACTTAATGCTACAAGAGCGAGTGAAGCTATTCCTTTACCCCAAAATGGTTCAGCTATCCAATAACCTATTTCGGCAGAAAACCTGTAAACATCGGGCTGAAGCATTAATCCTATTCCGCCTATCAATTCATCGCTGTTAGCAATTGCAAAATTAAGTTCGGGATTTTGATTTAGTGCTGATGAAATCCACATGTCTGATTCTCTTTCGGTATAGGGATAGGGAAAAGAATCTCTTAAGTTTTTTGAAATATTCTCATTATTCGCATACTTCATTAAAGCATCTTGGTCGTTTATTTCATAACTTCGTATTTGATAAATGCCTAATTGAATTTCCATATGTAACAATATTTATAATATTATCTTGCAGGTTAAATGTCAATTTTTAAATAAAATATAACTTATTTGTTAAAATTGTAATCTAAAGAATCAAATCAAATCAAATGCAAGAATTTGTTTTTATTTTATCCTTATTATTTTGGCAAAGTAAATTAGTGTTAAAGAATTTATGTAATAGGGTTGAATACTTTTGATCGTAGCTAATAAATGTTTGTAAAAGTTTTTCTCACCAGTCGCCCAATGGTCCGCCATAAGCTCCTTGGTCATTACGAGTTCCATTAACATCGTTGTATTCGGAAGCTGGATTTCCTTCATTTATGCATGGAGATTCTGAGGAAAGATGAAGATTATCAATTGAAATAAATAGGGGATTCATAGGACCGAAGGCAAGATAATTGTATTGCTCGTTTATATTAGATGAATCACCGGTAACAATTGAAATTCTGTTATCACCAACAAATGAGAGATTGTTGAAGAAAATATTGTTTTGAATTTCCGTAATTAAAGGATCCTGCAAAACAACTCCGCCGCCATAATTAAAACAAGTATTTTTGTAAATGGTATTGTTGATTAGTACCACATTGGAATTCTGTAAAAACATAGCCCCGCCATATAAATCAGCATCGTTGTTTCTGAAAATATTATTCTCAATTCTAACGTTAGAATCAAATACCGCTAGTCCGCCACCATATCGGGCACCATTATTTCTGAAAATACAATGTTTCACAATTACTGTTGTTCCACTGATTTCTATCGCACCATTCGTTAGCGGATCATTTCTTTGCTGCCAGACATCCTGAATAATACAAAACTCAAATACCGAGGTTCCCGTCGGATTTAACAGGCTGATCCCCAGCCAGGTATTTTCATTACTGATAAATGAAGTAAACCTTATCGGCTTTAGTCTTGTCCCCTCAGCTAAAATAATTCCCGCTGCAGTTAACATTTTATTTTGTTCAAATATAATGGTAACTCCAGCATCAATCTTCAATGTGTCGTTTACCGAAACTGAAATATCATTAACAACCAGGAACGGAGAATCGTTAAATGCAAGAGTACCGGAAATGTTACCTTCAATTTTCGTATAAACTCCTCCAAGAGTCGGATCAATAATGTTGTTGTCCGATTCACTACTTTCTCTGCAAGAATAAATAACCAACAATAATATTAACGATATGAGAGTTATTCTGAATTCCATATCTTTAAAATACAAAATGAAGATTAATTATGTAGTGTAGAAATGATTCGTAACTTTTCGAATCTATTTTTAACAAAAACATTGTTTACTATCAAGAAACACGAACAAATGAGGTCGATAATTTCATCATTATTCTTCTGCTGATAGTAGAACAATTGGCTTGGAAGATTCACTCCAAACAGGAATTGATGCAATGCTTTCTGCATTAAAAGAGAAAGGATATTCTAAAGGCGATGATCTTTATTATTACAATGCGCCAGGTGCAAAACATTTTGAAAGTGATTGGACTCAAAGAATTTGGCGTCCTCTTGTTTTTATGTTTGGTAATAGAAACTCATTTCAATATATTCAAGAAAAATAAATTAAATATATCCTTCAATTAGAGCATTGATAATTATGAAAACCAACAGACGATCATTTATAAAGTCATCATCTTTATTAATGGGGGCGTTACTCTACCCGGGTAAAAATATTTTTGGTACGGTCAACTTTTTTAATCCTGAAGGAATTAAAGAAATTGTACCGAACATCGGAATATTTACTGAGAAGGGCGGAACTATCGGATGGTTTGTTTCTGATGATGCTGTTGTGGTAGTTGACTCTCAATTCCCGGATTCAGCAAAACATTTTGTTGAAGAATTAAAAAAGAAAACAAAACGCAAAATAGATATTTTATTCAACACACATCACCACGGTGATCATACTTCCGGAAACTATTATATGAAGGACTTCGTGGAGAAGATAGTTGCACAGGAAAATTGTGTCAATCTCCAAAAGAAATTTTACGGTAAGGGTGATAAAAAAGATAAACAAGTTTATGCAGATGTAACATTTAAAAATGATTGGGAATTGGATTTGGGAAAGGAAAAAATTAAAGCATCATATTTTGGGAATGCTCATACATCGGGGGATGCAGTTCTCCATTTCCAAAATGCAAATGTTGTTCACATTGGTGATCTGGTGTTCAATCACGCTTATCCGTATATGGATCGTCCTGCGGGTTGTACTGCTTCCGGTTCAATAAAAGTTCTTGAAAAAGCTTCTTCAGTTTTTGACAAAGATACAAAATTCATTTGCGGGCATGCTGACACAGATGATAATGTAACATTTTCAATTGATGTTTTAAGTGTAATGAGAGACTATTTTTCTGCCTTACTCGAATTTGTTGGTAAAGAAATGAAAGCAGGAAAAACGTTAGCTGAAATACAAAAAGCTGCCGGTGTTCCTGGTTTCGAAAATTTAGTTGAAAGATGGGAAGGGGCAAAGGATATGAATCTAAAAGCAGCATACGAGGAGTTAAGCAGTTAATTTTATTCAGTGCTAATTAGTGTAACCTGCTATCGCTGCGGGTTCATGGCAGGAATAAAGCCACTATTTAACACTAATTTTAACGAATCATTTTATCTTTTTCTGGAAGTGCTGATAATCTTTCAAGCTTTTCCAGTCGCCGCCCCACGTCCATCCTCTTTCTTTAAATGCTTTAACTATTTTAGAATCAGGTTCAATTGTGCCTTTATCTTTAAATCTGTATTCTGAACCGGCTGGAATACTTGTTCCATTTTTTACATAAGGATTTTGTTTAGGATTTATATCAATTGCTAATCCATTGGCATGCATCGATAAAATTCTGGAACCGGAAATGAACCTGTAATTGAATGAAGAGGTGTTATTGTCGTTCATCGATTTTTCATCGGACCAATTATAATCTACGATAGGTACAACTTTTTCTACAGGAAATTTTATCTCTTCAATCACTTTAAATATTTCTACAACATCATTCGCAATTTCTTTATTAACAATAATTTGTCCATGGTGTAGTTTTCCATCAAATCCGTAATACTTTACACCTACCAAATCAAGCTTATCCTTAACTGAAGAAGGGATGCTGCTTCCTTCTAAAGCTTCATCAAATGTATAATCAGCATCTACAATAATTGTTTGAACAGCAGCAGATCGTTCCTTGTCTGGCGAATATCTTGTAAGCTGTTGATTTTGCTGTGCGTTGATAAATGTTGTTAAGAAAAAGATAATAGTTAAAGATGAAGTTTTAAACAACTGTTGATAATACCTAATAGGGAGTTTCATTTATGCCGTATATACTGAATTAGTGAATGAAAAATATTAATAAACTTAACATTCAAAAAGTAATAAGCTTAATGATTAAAAAATAGTGTAAAAATGATGGGTACAGATATGAATAATTGAATTTATTTGATACATTTGCGCTTTAAAATTTATAAGGAAAAGTATGAAAAAGTTATTTTTTATAACTGCTTTTGCAATTGCCGCGTTTACCGGATGTTCGAATGATAGTGAAATTAAAACTACCGAATCTGGACTTAAATATTTTGATGAAACAGTTGGTGAGGGAAGAGATGCTAAAGTTGGCGATTTAATATCTATTAACTTTAAGGGATGGATAGTAAAAGATGGCACAAACCTTTTTTCTGATTGGACGAAAGATTCAACACGTTTGCCATATTTGATTGGCGATAGTTACAAACAAGGGCAGGTTGTAAAATTTGTTCTTGGCGAAGATGCATTCATAAGAGGAACCGATGAAGGTATTGTTGGTATGAAACCGAATGGGAAAAGAATGATCGTTATTCCTTCAAAGCTTGCTTATGGCGAAAAGGGAGTAGGTCCTATTCCACCGAACTCTGATTTGAAAGTTTTAATAGAATTATTTGATGTGAAAGATCCTGTTGTAGCAGAAATGTGGGATGTTGACAAATCAAAAATAAGAACAACTGAGAGCGGGTTGATGTATGTAATTATTGATGAAGGTGAGGGTGATTTTGCCACGGATGGTAATGTAGTAACCGTTCATTATTCAGGTTATTTAGAAGATGGTACTAAATTTGACAGCTCAGTTGAAAAAGATGAACCCTTTTCTTTTGTTGTTGGTAACAAACAGGTTATTTCCGGTTGGGATGAGGGAGTAAAATTTCTGAAAAAAGGGGGTAAAGCAAGATTTATTATTCCTCCTTCATTAGGGTATGGTGATATTACAGCGGGTAAAATCCCTCCAAACTCAACTTTAGTTATTGATGTTGAATTGCTTGATGTAAAGTAATTAATTGTTATACGTGGATCAGTACAATTGTTCTGAGTAACTATTTTTTATATGTAAAAACTAATCAAACTCATCGCTTGAGAATAGTAACCTCCACCAAACAGGTTGAGATGATTTAACACGTGGTAGAGTTTATAAATATTTTCTCTGTATTCATGTCCTTCAGGTAAGGGAAAAGCTTCATTATAAGCTTCATAAAACTTCGAATCAAAACCACCAAAAAGTTTTGTCATTGCCAGATCAGCTTCACGGTTGCCGTAATAAACAGCAGGATCAATTAAGCAAGCAAACCCTTTTTTGTTAATCAGGTAGTTGCCGCTCCAAAGATCGCCGTGCAGTAAAGATGGGTTCTCACCATTATCAACAACAATTTCATCCATTTTATTTTCTAATACAGCTATTGCTTTTCGCAATTCGGAAGTTGAATTACCTGTTTCTTCAGCTAAATATAATTGAAAGAGAATTCTTTTGTTAAAATAAAATTTTGTCCAATCCTGTTTTTCGTTTCCTTGTGAAATATTTATCTGTGGATTTGAACCAATGTAATTGTCTTCATAAAATCCATAAAATTCGCTGGTGAAATTGTGCAGAAGTGCAAATTTTCTACCAAAGTCTTCAGAGAAATTTTTCTGCTTTATTCCTGCTTCTATTTGTTCTAATAAAATGTAATCTTCATCGTAACAAATTACATCCGGAATTTTAATCACACCGGCTTTATTTAATTCCTGCAAACCGTGTGCTTCTTTCATAAACATATTGTTGTTTACTGACGAATTATATTTTAGAAAGTAAATTTCCCCCACGCCGGTTTTTATCTTGTAAGCATTACTGATACATCCCCCTGAGAGCGATTGAGAATCGACAATTTCCGAGTCTAATTCTTTTTCAATTTTAGTTTTTATCTTGCTGTTTAATATCATCAATTACCCTGTTAAGCAATCCGTTAGTAGCATCTTCGAGCAAATCAAGCACATATTCAAAACCGGAAGCGCTGTTATAATATGGATCCGGTATTTCATCAATTTTACATTTTTCACAAAAATCCACCATCCTGAAAATTTTGTGTTTGTGTTTATTCAGTGTATCCATCGATTTTATATCCTCAAGATTTTCATTATCCATAGTAACGATGTAATCAAACTGCTCAAAATCTTTTGTCATATCGAATTGACGGGCAGTACTGTCAACTTCGTAACCGCGTTTTTTTGCATATACTATCATTCTTGAATCTGCAGATTCTCCGCTGTGATATTCAATTGTACCAGCAGAATCAATTTCAATCTTATCGCTCAAATTATTTTTCTCAATTGTCTTTTTCATTATTGCTTCTGCTGCGGGTGACCTGCATATATTACCCATGCAAACAAACAATATTCTTTTTTTATTCATGACAAATTATCCAGAGGTTATGATTTTTCTATAACAATATTATTTATTTCCAAAATAATATTAATTTTCTTCTTATTCACCCTGTACTGTAATTAATAATTTTCTAGACCCGCCGTGGTTTCTATGTTCACAAAGGTAAATTCCCTGCCAGGTTCCTAAATTAAAATTACCGTTTGATATTGGAATTGTAAGTGATGTACCAAGCAAACTTGACTTTATATGTGCAGGCATGTCATCCGCACCTTCGCTGGTGTGTAGAAAATATGGTTCGTTTTCTTTTACTGTATGATTAAAATATTTTTCCATATCACTTCGAACATCAGGATCAAAGTTTTCATTTAATGTTAATGATGCAGAGGTATGTTTTAATAAAAGATGAGCTAAACCAATTTTGATATTCGCTATTTCAGGGAGTTGGCTGAGCACCTCGTTTGTAATGAGATGAAAGCCGCGTGATTGAGGTTTTAATTTTATTTCTTTTTGAAACCAGTTCATCTGTTTCTAATTTTAAATAATGATTGGATGGAACTCGTCCAGACCTGCCTGCGGTAGTCAGGTTCATCTGGACTCGTTTCATTTTCAAAGTTCTTTAGTATGCTTTTGTCTGCTTAATCTTTTTTACTTCTATCTTTACACCGTTTACAAAATTGTATTTATATAATCCTGCACACTTACCGGTTACTGTAACGGTATCTCCCTCGCCAAAACTTGCTGCTTTAGTTTCATCAATTTCATTAATAAAAAAACAAAATAGACTTAATTCACTTTCCCCTGTGTTTAATTCAAGAACATTTCTTACTTCAATAAGCTTATAAAATGCTTTTACAGTTCCGGTAACTTCCAATTCTTTATCAAGAAAATTTTTATCTGCCTGGGTTTTATTATTAGAATATGAAGCTGCAAGTTTAACAGCATCTACCTTAAGCGGAATCATTTCTGTATAATAAATAAAAACTGCTGCAATCAGTAATACCAGCATTATTGCATTGCTAATCTTCTTCATTTGTTTGTATTTCAAGTTTCAGCCAGGACTAAATATGAATGTATGGCTGTATGATTGCATGTAATGAATGTGGAAGCTTTTAAACAGATAGAGTTTGATGAGCTTTTTGAATAATTTTTCATGCATTCAACCAATCATCCATCTATACCTGTTCTCTAATAATTATACTAGTTTTATTAGTCAATCCAATCGGCGATGAAAATATTTGTATCGCCTTTCTTCTTGTTAAACCTGTTTGAAGCGAAAATTAATCTCTTTCCGTCTCTTGTAAACATCGGGAAACCATCAAATGATTCATTAAATGTGATCTGCTCTAAATTCATACCATCAATATCAATTGTATAAACATCAAAATTTCTACCCGATTCACTGTTAACATTTGAAGCAAAAATTATATTTTTCATGTTCGGATGAAAGAAGGGACCAAAACTTGCTTTACCAAAATTTGTAACCTGTTGTATATTCTTTCCGTCAGCATCCATCACATAAATTTCTAAAGCGGAAGGTCTTACCAAGCCGTTTTCAACAAGATCGTTGTAATCAGCAAGTTCTTTTTCAGTTTTCGGTCTGCTGGTTCTGAAAACAATTTTAGAACCATCCTGTGAAAAGAATGGACCGCCGTCGTAACCTTTTTCAAATGTTAAACGTGTTTGATTCTTTCCGTCAATATCCATCACATAGATTTCAGGATCGCCATCACGCAGTGAAGTAAAAACAATTTTATCACCTTTTGGTGAAACAGTTGCTTCCGCATCATAACCATCAGTAAAGGTTAAACGTGTCACATCCGAACCATCAGCATTAGCTGAAAAAATATCGAAAGATTCATAAAGTTTCCAAACATATCCTTTTGAAAAATCCGGGGGCGGCGGACAATCATCATCAGCTAAATGAGTTGAAGAGTAAATTATTCTTTGATCGCCGGGAAGAAAATAAGAACAGGTCGTTTTCCCATTTCCGGTGGATACCATTTTTTTATCAGAACCATCAAGATTCATAATAAAAATCTGGTCACATTCGATATCACCGAATGCCCGCTGAAATATTAATTTCTTTTCATCAAAAGAAAGATAAGCTTCGGCATTTTGTCCTTCTTCCGTAAGCATTTTTATATTGGTTAGATGTTTTTCACCTTCGATTTTATATTTATCACCGGGTGATAAATAGATGAATCCGAATGCTATTAAAGCAAATATGATTATAGTGATTGTGCTTGTTTTGCGCATTGATTTTTTCTCTTATTTGTTATTCCGGAACGTGAACCAAAAAATATTCTTTTGCTGTATTGCCAATGGATTTTGCTTCCTTTAATGTCATGTGCATATCATCGGGTTCATCATCTTCATGTCCTGCTTCAATAATTGCAAGGTCAGCATTTTTTGCATGTCTAACAAAAGTATCGCAATAAGCAGTATCGCCGCCATAGCATATTTTTTTACTATCGTAAGTAAATTTATATCCTAATGCAGGCACCTGTCTTTTTGAACCATCGTTTAAAAACTCCTTGTGTATAACCGGGAAAGGTTTGATAGTTACGTTTTTTCTATTGAAGCTTTTTATATCCTCTATTCGTCTCAATGTTATTTTGTAAGGAATTGTATCTAAGTAAACATGCTCGAAAGCATTGTAAATACTTTCTATTTCCACACAGCCCTTTGGATAATGAATTGTGAGAGGTGACCTTTTTCTCATTACTCTAAGGTATGTAAGCAGAGACCAAACACCTCCAACATGATCATGATGACCGTGAGTGATAAATATATCAGATATTTTAAGAATTTGTTTTGTGCCTTCTTCCGAATTAAGATCGCGAAGAATACCATCGCCTGGATCGACAACAAAATTGGCTTCACCTGCTTTTATTAAAATTCCCGTTGCAATATTTGGAATGGAACAGAATATTTTAATTGAAAAATCTTTTTTCTTCCATGTTAGTGGATATTTTTGTTCTTTCATTTTCATTCACTCAATATTAAATCTGTATTAGAGAAATAATCGTTATCGATCTTTAAAGTATTCACAATTTTTGGGGTTAGAGCATCGTGCGAAAATGTTAAAGGAGTAGCTTTCAAAATCAAAACCGAGCTCTCTGCTAATTTTATCAGGTAACGGACTCAATTGTTTATTGGAAAATTCTACAATTCGTCCACAATCTATACAGATAAGATGATCGTGCACTTTTCTTTTAAAACTGCTTTCATATCTTGTAAGGTTTTCGCCAAAGTGACGCTTGCTTAATAGATTACATTGTACAAGTAGTTCGAGGGTTTTGTAAACAGTTGCCCGCGATATACTGGAGTTTTCATTTTTCATCAGTACATACAGGTCATCTGCACCGAAGTGACCATCATAATCTAATGCTGCATCCATCACTTCAAATCGTTCAGGTGTAATCCTGTATTTCTCATTCTTTAAGAAAATTCTGAATATTTCAATTGCTTGTTTGTGTTTCAATTAATCATCTTTTTTTACTCTTTAAAAATATTATTGATGCCGACTAATAGCAATGAGGCAGCAAACTTTAATTTACTCCCAGTAATCTCAAACCATTTACCATGATAAATGCCATCACATAAGCCAATGAAGTAAAAATAACAATCTGCAATAACGGAATTCTCCATCCACCTGTTTCTTTCCTTGATACTGCGACTGTTGAAATGCATTGAAGTGCAAAAGCGAAGAACACAATTAACCCAATAATGGTTGCAGGTGTGAATAACTTTTTGCCTGTATCGGTAATCCGTGCGGCTTCCATCGAACTCAACAAAGAGGTCTGCAAGTTTTCACCACTTTCCGTTACTTTAAAAATTAATGCAAGAGAAGATACAAATACTTCGCGTGCAACAAATGCCGACATAAGTGATACGCCCACTCTCCAATCTAATCCCAAAGGAGTCATAACGGGTTGAATAATTTTTCCTAAATAAGCAGCATAAGAATTTTCTAACCGTTCCGATTTTTCTAATCGAACTACTTCATCCCGGGATAAATTATCTACAGTAATATTCTGATCGTTGCCCGGGAAGTAGGTTAGGAACCAGATGAACAATGAGAATACAATAATAATCGGTCCGGCTCTATAAACATATTGCTTGGAACTTGAGTATGTATTCCGTATCAATGCTTTAAGTGTAGGAATTTTATAAGTTGGTAATTCAAGTATAAACGATGAATTATCTTCTGCTTTAATAATATTTTTTCTAAATTTATTAATAAGTGCAGCCACAATTACCGATGTAACAGTACTGAAGAGATAAATGGCAGCGAGCAAAAATCCACCTATCCATGGCTTATCCGAAGGTGTAAGATATGCAAGCAGTAAAGCATAAACCGGTAGGCGTGCGCTGCAGCTCATCAATGGTAGAATAAATATTGTAAGTAATCTTTCACGCCTGTTTGGAATTGTCCGGGCTGCTAACATTGCAGGAATAGCACATGCAAATCCTGAAAGCATTGGTACAAACGATCTTCCGTTCAATCCAATTTTCGATAATGGTTTATCAATAAGCATTGCACCGCGAGCCAAATAACCTGTGTCTTCAAGAATGCCTAATATTAAAAACAATATGATTATTTGAGGCACAAAAACCAGAACTGATCCTGCTCCGCTTATAATACCGTCTGAAACCAGACTGGAAAACCATCCTTCGCCGAGTGAATCGGAAGCTGAGTGTGCTAAAAAACTGAAGAAGTTATCGACTAATCCCATTAGAGGATCGGCAAGCCAGAAGATAGATGAAAAGGTAATTCCCATTATCAAAATGAAAATTATTATTCCCCATACTTTATGTAAGAGTATTCTATCAATACTAAGTGTTAATTCATCAGGAGTATTTTTCTTCCCAATATAAGGAGTGCTTACAATCTTTAAATGTTTATTAGCTTCTTCAATATCAACAAAATTCTTTTCCTCGGTTCCTTCTATAACATAGTTAGTAATTTCTTCAATCTTTTTATATGAATCAATCAGTTTTATTTTATTTGTATTTATTTGGTATGGTTTAGATTTTTGTTCCCCATTTTCATTTATCTCTTTCAAGCTATTATCTATTGAATTTATCAATGATTCAATTCCTTCACCTGTTCTGCAGTTTATTTTTATCACATCACAGTTAAGATTCTCGCTTAATTTTTTTTCAGAGATAAACAAACCTTTTTTCTGCAGTATGTCATTCATCGTTAGAACGATTATTACTTTAAAATCTGCTTCGATTAATTGAATTGCAAGCAAAAGATGACGTGAGAGCTGGCTCGTATCAATTGTGATAATTATTAAATGAGGTGAACCAAGACGTGGGTGATCATAAAGTGAATCGATAGAAACTTTTTCATCGGGTGAGTTTGGGATTAAACTTATTATCCCCGGAGAGTCTAAGATTTCGGCATTTATTCTATATTTGTCTAAAAATTTGCTGGTAAAATATTCTACAGTGGAGCCGGGATAATTAACGGTTTTATAGTTTTTACCACTTAATAAATTGAAAAGGGATGTTTTACCGGAGTTTGGAGGACCAACTAATGTTACTAAAGTAGTTTCTTCTGTTATTTGCGAGTTCATGCAACAATAATGCAGTCAGCTTCTTTCCTGCGCATAGCAATTAAACTACCCCGGATTGAAAATGCCATTGGATCATCGAAAGCCGAAATATTCACCAATTGGATCTCTTGTCCTGGAGTAAAACCTATTTCTATTATTCTTTGATGCGATGGGTTTGAAGTATCTATATCGTTTATTATTACTTTTTCGCCAAATTTAATGTTTGCTGCTGTTCTCATTTTTTATTCCTAAGAATAATCCACAATTATTATTTAGATTTAATCTACATAAAAATAAGAATATTCAGGTTTAAAGTCAAGGAATTAGCAATATTTTTTACATGTAAAGTTCTCCAATATGTCTTTTTCTCTCTAATTCTAGTACAATAGTGAGCAATATCGAACTGAATCTTCTTAATTATATGGTACTATTATTGCAATTATATCAACGTTTTCAAATTATAAAGTACATTATCAGTAAAGTGCATATCATCAATAAAGAACAACCACAAATACTTGATAGACCAATTCCTAATGAACCTGCTTCCATAATGAATGGAAGTCTTTCTTATAGTTTGCTCGGTTATGTGATGTATAACCTCGATTTTAAAACCGGAAAATACATTTTTATGAGTCCTTCAGTTAATTTGTTGACCGGATACTCTAAAAATGAAATAAATGAAATAGGCTTCAAAAGCATTGTGAAGAAAGTTTATTCAAATAAAATTGATCGATATAGAGTGAACGGTGATACAAATTATAATGTAGAAGAATTCTATGGAAAGTATTTGATAGAGACAAAATCGGGTAATAAGAAATGGATTGAAGACAATTCATTCGCTTACCTTGACAAAAATGGAGATCGTTTAAATGCGATAGGCATTTTAAGGGATACATCTTCGCTTAACACATTTATAGATAAATTGAATGAAGAGAAGAATAATCTTGATAAAATATTCGACCTATCCGATACAATGCTTATCCAGATTGACAAAGATTTGAACATTATTATGATAAACAAAAAGGGCTGCAGGATTTTTGGCGGTGATAAAAGGGAGATCATCGGGAAAAATCTTAATGAATTTATTCCAAAACATTTTCAATCAAATTTCGAGCGGTACATTGAGGAACTAATTAACGGGGACGAGGCTTTAACAAGAAGCACTGTTGGAAAAATAAAAACATTCGATAATAAAATAAAAGTTATTGAATGGCATAATACTTTATTACGAGATGAAAACGGTGAGCTCATATCCATTATTGCTTCCGGACAGGAAATAACTGAAAGAAGAAAAGAAGAAAAAATCCGAAAGATCATTTCGGAAATTCTTGATGAGGCGAACTCCGGGAAACATTTGTATGAAGTATTTAAGTTCATACACAAATCAATAAGCAAACTGATGAAAGCAGAAAATTTTTATATAGCATATCATAACCGCGAACAAAATTTGCTTACTTTTCCATACTGTGTTGATAAGTATGATGATGATACACCACCGCAGAAACTTGGTAAGGGACTAACCGAATATGTTTTAAGAACTGGTAAATCTGTACTTGTTGATAAAAAAAAGGATAATGAATTAATACAAAAGGGGGAAACTGATTTAGTTGGAGAGCAATCGGAAATATGGCTTGGTGTTCCTTTAAAAATACAGGATAAAGTAATAGGTGTATTAGTTGTTCAGGATTACGACGATGCTTCAACTTATACCGAGACAGAACAACAAATTCTTGATGTTGTTGCATATCCTATCTCGCGCGCAATTGAAAGAAAAATTGTTGATACTGAAAGAGAAGAATTAATTATTCAGCTTAAAGAACTTAATGCATCAAAAGATCAACTCTTCTCACTCATCTCGCACGATTTACGAAATCCGTTCAACTCACTGCTTGGGTTTTCAGATATAATTATATCAGAATTTGATTCCTTAACAAAGGAAGAAATAAAGGAATACAATAATGTAATTAATAATTCTGCAAAAAATCTTTATGGAATGACGAATAATTTGCTTCACTATTCAAGATTTCAGCTTGGTAAATATGAGTACAAACCAAAAGCGATGGACATCGAAGTATCTTTCCGCATTGTGCTTGAAACACAAAAAGATAATATCAAAAAGAAAGATATTATTTTAATAAAAGAAATAGACCAGAATGTATTGGTTTTTGCAGATGAGATTCTTATGAATATTGCTTTAAGTAACATAGTAGAAAATGCAATTAAGTATACCAATGAAGGCGGAATTGTAAAGATTTTTGTTGAAAAGATAGGTACTGACGAAAGCGGTAAAAACTCGGTAAAAATAATTATTGTTGATGAAGGTGTAGGAATACCTGAAGAAAATCTGGTAAAGATTGAGAGCAAAGAAATGTTTTCCACTGCTGGAACTATGAGAGAATTTGGAATAGGACTTGGTTTGTTTTTAAGTCGCGATTTTATAACTGTGAATAAAGGAAAACTGCAAATAAAAAGTGAAGAAGGAAAGGGTACAACAGTTACAATAGATCTACCTGGCGCTTAGCACAGTATTAATATTAAATTGTATTTTACTAGTATGCTTCAAATGTTAAAAACTTAAATTTTCTCTTAATCAATTAACGGTAATATTTACAACTTATTAAAAATATTTTTTACATTGATTATCGGCACAGCTTATTATAAACTCAAGGAATTGTATAAAGAGAACTAAGCAGTAAAGACAAATTTGGAAATACTAATATGAACAAGTTAAAATATCATACAAAAACAACCAATTTTTACAGATATTTGCTAAAATGGAAAATCAAATTGATTACTGAAAATTATGAAAGTCATAATTTTATCATAAAAAGCATTATTATCTGTTTTGTTATTAATGGCATTGAACATGATATTTCTTTAAGAATGTTAACCTTTTAAATAATTCAACTTACGGAGCAAATGATGGAAGTTCAGAAAATAGCCTTTTTAGAATCCTATGAATTGGATGATAACGGTGGTATAATGGGTGCTATTATGGTTACCGATGCAATTACAAAACCGATTGAATTCAGAGTAACAGCGCCAATTAAACCAACAAGTTTCCAACGAACTCTTTACGGAGACGTACTGCACGAGCATATTTTGGTTGAGCTGATTTCAGTTCCGCTGCTTAATGCAATTAATGAACAGGTTGACATTATCATAGTTAAAGACCCTTTTTTCCTTGGAGCAAATAATAAACAGGGTATCAGGGTAGTCAGAATTTTTGACGAGGGAGATGGGCAGTCAAGCAAAAGTTCTAAAGCTTTAGAACTGACAATTAGTTCCAACGGTAACGGAAAAACATTATTAGAAACATCCCAAAAGTTTGAAAGTGAACTTTCGGTGATCAATGATGAATTAAATAAACTTTCTGAAGGTAGAAATTTGCTTGAACCATTTGAAAGATTAAAACTTGCCTGCGAACAGGTCAATCAGCAAAAAGCCGTTGAATAAGAATAATGATCAGAGGACTTAGAGGGAAACTTGCTTCCTCCATTTCGGTTATACAAGAAGGAGAAGATTTTCTTCATAATTCATGGTTAAGAGTTCCTGCTAACGATTCGGTTCCAATCGGAAATATTTCTTCGAGATTACTTGACACATCTTACGTAATTTTTAGTTTTGAAAAACCATTCTTATCCAAGCTCTTTTTTAAACTTGGTAAAACAACACTCTATCCTGAAGATTTAAACTATTTATTTGGCAAAATTAAAACGAACGCCGTTTTCTTCCAGCTGCTTCATGTGGCTTCAAAAATTATAAATTATCCTGATGTTGAACCTAAACCATCTGGTCCTTCTGCGAAAGAAATAAAATTTCTGTTGACAGAAGCAGCCAACCTGGGTGTTAATGATAAGTTTAAATTACTGGAGCCAGCTGATTATTTATCTGGGTTAATTGAACCGGATATTAAAGATTATCTTCAAAAGCTCGAAACCAAAGTAGAAAAAATTGAGCTGCTTAAATTTAAAAAAATTAAACTGCTCAAAATGAAAAATTTTCTTTATGAAGGAAATGATACAGTTATTGAAGAAATAAATATTAGTGATTTTAATATTGATACAAAAGAAATAAATGTAGGAAGTTTTGGAAAACTGGGAATTAAAAAATTAAAGGTTGAAAAAGTTTCCAAAGCTCCAAAGTTATTTAAAATTAAAGTGCCGGGGATGGGAAAAATCAAAACAACGGCTTCTACTTTTAACTTACTGTCCTCAAAAATTACTGAAGTTTCAAAATCTCCGTTGCTTATCTTCACACATCCCACTGTTTCTTCCCAATCGATTAGTCTTTTAGCGTTCGAAACTGTGGATGATCACGTGGTTGATGTTCAAGAAGATATTCACGAACCGGAAGCAATGGTTGATGAAGTAAATGAATCAACAAATGAAAGTGAAGAAATAAAAATTATTCAAAGAAGTGAAGAACTAGAACCCATTGAAGGAAGTGAAGAATTAGAACCTATTGATGAAAGTGAAGAAATAGAACCTATTGAAGGAGTTGAAGAATTAGAACCCACTGAAGGAAGTGAAGAAGTAGAAACCCTTGATGAAAGTGAAGAATCAGAACCTATTGAAGGAAGTGAAGAATTAGAACCTATTCAAAAAACCTCACTCAAAGTTCCGTGGGGAAAAAGAAAAGACCCGGGAATAGTTATAAATAAATTTGAAGAAGAAAACGCACGCTTTTTAGCCGAAAATGATCGCGCATTTTTAGCAGAAGAACCTGGGTTAAATAAAATAAAAGAATCATTTGTAGCACTAAAATTTTTATTTGAAAACGAAGTTATAAATTCTACATTAATTGTAATTCCCGCAGGATTTTTAGGATACAGCGAAAAAGATAAACAATTAGGCGATTCACTTGGTTGGATTGGCAATTTAGAAAAGTATTGTTACGATATGTCTTACTCGGTAATATTCGGTGATGATAATGAAAGACTTAATGCATGGAATAAATCAGCACTTATTCACATTGTCGATCACACAACATTTATAAATGACCATAGCTCAAATATTCTGGAGAAACAGCGGCTTGCAAATTTTGATTGTGTAATTTTTGATGAAGTACAGGAATTACTGATTAGTTCTGACAAAAATAAAAATGTCTTAAACGAAATAAATGCAAATATATTTTGGGCATTATCAAGTATTGTGGGCGATAATATTCTAAGCTTGCTAAATGATTATTTAAATGACAACTGCAGAATTGAAGAAAGAAAAGTACGATTTCTTGCAGATGCTGGTGAAGAATATGCAGTAATTAATCACGAAGAATTTTGGCTTGAACCAAATGAGAATCAGCGGATTAAATACAAGGAAACTTTAGTTGAATGTAGAAAGGAATTGAAAGTAGTTTTAGAATCAGGCAATCCTTTCATGTATCAATCGAACATATTCATACTTATTCACAAACTCTTCCAGGTGCAAAATTATGCTCCCGGTTACGATACAAGCCCTAAATCTGATTTGTTGATTCAGCATATAAAAGCAATTGAAAAAAACCTGAAAAAAGTAATTGTTATTTCGCAATATGACCGGCAGGGAACAAAGCAGATTGAGGCATTATTTGACCAGCATGAGATAACGTATGTCAACGTTCCCACAAGTTTATCAAACGATGAGATAGAGAAAGCAGTTTCATTATTTGAAAGTAGAAAATCTATTACAGTATTCTTAACTAATGCAAAAATATCCCGGTTTAATTTTAAAGCTTTTGTAGTACCTTACATAATTAGGTTTGATTCCTGGTGGAATCCCGCTGCATTATGGCAGACTAAAAACTTATTCGATTTAAGTGAAAGAAATAATGAAAATAACATAGTAAACGTTTTTACTTACAAAATGTTAAATACTATTGATGAACTAATAAAAAGAACCTTAATATCTAAAGATTTTATTGATGATAATATAATAAGTGCGATGTCTCCTGCCACTGTTAACGATATAATAAGTGTTGATGAATGGCTGAAGGTATTTGATATGCCTGTTAATGATGAGCAGGAAAATTATCAAGAATTGTATGAAGAAACCGTCGAGAAACTTTACAATCTTTCACTTGAAGATTACAGACAAACCTTATCCAGTTTCTTCCTTAAACTCGGTTATGCAAAAATTAAAATACTTAACCACGAAAATTCAGAATCATTTGATATTACCGGCCAAGGAAAATCGGGCAACCAAAAAGTTTATTTATTTAGTATTGTACTATTAGATGAAAAAATAACCAGGAAGAAAATAAAAAAGATAATTGTTGATGTTTCTCTGGCTCAAAAAAATAATACTTTTATAATTACCCGCGGTAAGTTCGAAAAGGGCTGTACCGAAATTGCAAAAGACAATGTTACATTGTTAGATGTTGAAAAGTTAGCAGCATATTTGGTAAATCTACGGCTTGTAAGTTCACAACCCGGGATCAAAACTGAGTAATAACATTGTCAGTTCAATTTTAATTAAAACTTCTCATCGTACTTAGTCCACAATTCATCACCAAGCTGCCAGGCTCTTTCCACAACTTTGTTACCCCAATGATTAAAATATTTTGTTAAGAATCTTGCTGCTGTTTCAGGATTATTTTTATACAATTCCATAGCTTCACTCTCTATTGTAAGTTGTTGTGTAAATAATTCTTTCTGCCATGGATCCCATACTTCTCTTACATCATATCTCATATCGCCCCAACGCTGTGCTGCAAGCGTACCTAAGCGATTGAAAGCCCACCATCCAGAATCCCGTGTGTAACCATTCACTCTTCCCGGAGTTGAATAATATATTGGCATTTCTTTAACGCTGCAATACATCGGAACGTAGATTGAAGTTGCAACATTATCCATAGCCATCCAAACTAATCCGCCAATTTCATTGGGCAGCCAATCTCTGCATTGGATAATTGTTGCATACATTGTGTACCAGCGTGCAATTGTTCTTTCTCCACGCCATCCCCAACCCCCGTTAATTTTAAAAAGCTTGTTCATATCGTAGGGCATAAAAGGATTTGCAAGCGGAGATAGAACTGTTTTACCCGAATCATCCGTAACTGTTAAATCTTTTACAAAATTAAATGGTGTGTTTTCGTAATAGTCTGAAAATATTTCAACCATTTTCTCGAGAGTAACCAAAGTTTCCGGTTTAACAGAAAACGGATAATTTTCAGCATTTGGGTCTAACTTTAGAGAAGGGGCAACCAGATCGAATACTCTCCACTCGCGCCTTCGTGCTGCTAATGATTTTCTGCTTGCGTAGGCGTAACAAAATTCTAAAGAGCCATCTTCGAGATTCCATAAATCAAGTTCTTTTGCAACTTCAAAAACGTTTTTAGAGTACATAAAATAATCTGGATTATCTGTTTGAATTTCCCTTATGCGGCTTCCGTTAGCTGCTACAAAAATATGTTCATCGGGTACACGTTGTGCAACCCAAACTGCACCTACTTTATCTTTACCAGCACCCAAAACTTCAAGAACCCATGCTTCTTTTGGATCAGCAATGGTTAGGATTTCGCCCCAATCATTCCAGCCATATTCTTCAAGTAGTTCACCCGCAAGTTTAATCGCATCCCGTGCAGTTGATGTTCGTTCGAGCATTAATTTTATTAACCGCTGGCAATCTATTAATCCTTTGTCAGATTTTAATTCTTCTTTACCACCAAAAGTTGTTTCTCCAACTGCAAGCTGCTTATCGTTAATACAGGGGTATGCAGAATTTACGTAACCATTTGTGTAATCAACCTGAGGAATTTCACCTACCGGAACGTGCTTATAAGAGGGCATTTTTTTCGTATCGTCTTTTTCACGTTTATACATTGTAACGGTTTCACCTGGTTTGTGCTCCATTGCAGGTACAATGTCCATCCAGGATCGCGTTCTGTGGCTGTCGTCGGTGTGAGATGTCATTACAGAACCATCAAAGCTTGCGAGCTTGCCAACCATTATTGTGGTACAACCGTCAGGGTATCCTCCTTCCCAATCAAATTTTGTTTCTTCTAAATCCTGAGATAAAGTATGGTATGAAAATAATAGATATAATAATGAAAAGGATAAAATAAATTGTTTGAAGTATTGGTTGAACATATTTAACTCCGGTTGCTTATTCTAAATTTGAATGTTGTAAAGATAAATAGATGGATGGTATAAATCATAGTAAAAATTCTTTCACAATCGTTGTACTTATTCAGGGCAATATCCCAGATTGCAAAGACATTTATGTCTCTACTGTTTCACATTCATCATCACAATTGCAGGCAAGATTTCCGCTTCTAACTTTTTCAAATGCTTCTCTTCCCTCACTAAAAGCAAAATAGGCAATACCGAGTGAACCGAGAATATCAAAGTATCTGATATGAAAAAGTTCATACAGTCCACTTGCTCCCAAAAGAATAAAGGAAAGATAGAAACAGGTTTTTGTACAATTAGCATCTGCTATAATCGCGTCTGAGTTTAAAGCTTTTCCAACTTTTAGTTTTGCTGTCATCAACCAGTACATTGTAAAAATTGAAATTACGGAAACAATAATCCCAACAAGAGTAGTTTCCGGCTTAACCCCGCTTATAATATTCAACACCGAACCGGTTATCAATCCGAGTGTAAGTAAGAAGAATACAGTACCCGTAATACGCAATGCTGTTTTTTCAAACTTATCCCTTGTTACAACTTTAGAGTATTTCATTCTCAAAATCATATGTGCAATACCTATTCCTGAAATTACTTCTACAAAGCTGTCCACTCCAAATCCAAACAGTGCAAGAGTTTCGTCTTCTGAGCCAAAATAAATCGATACTACTCCTTCAATTATATTATAGAAGATGGTGATGAGACTAAGTATAAATGCGGTGCGTAATAATTTATTCAATGCTGTAAGTTTTCCTTTTCATCATTTTTCTCCCACTTTGCCTGTGGATTAATGTTAATGATTTTTCCGTTGCGGCTTATGATAATCGGCAGACCTAATTTTCTTCTTTTTTCCATTTCTCTTGCAAATGCTTCTTTCACAGATTTATAAAAAGGATCGGAAAGATAATCTTCTTTGGGTTCTTTTATTTTGGAAGTCATAATTTGGTCAAATAAGTCATTTAAATAAATATTTCCATCATCATTTATTTTTTTTGCAACTAATATTGGCTCATCTTTGGTATTATCAAATATCATCCAATCATCGGCAAGTTTAATATAACTGTTTCTGAAATTATTAATACTTCTTTTATATCTTCTTTTAACTATTTCTTCCGCAATAAAATGCCCGCCTTCTTTTACTCTTTGTTTAATCCTGTCGATAGCAAGTTCGGAGCTTTCAACCCAAAAGTATATGATTGTAATTTTGTATCCGGTTAATTTCGTACCATGCAGAAATGGAATAAAACTTTTGGCCGAAAGGGTGGTCTCAAAAGAAAAATCCTTTCCTTCGGAAATTAGCAGCCGCAATCTTTGCAGCATTATTCTTCCAGCTTCAAAAGCAACATCTTCATAATTGTTTGCAGAAATACCTTTGGCGATCGTATCTGCATTTACAAACTCAGAAATACCAAATTCTGATAGCAATAAATTATAAGCAAAAGTTGATTTTCCGGCACCATTTGGTCCGCCAACAACTATTATTTGCGGCATATAAACAAAACTTATTCAAAATGAATTAAATTGAATTTAAATATACTTTATAAATCGGAAACATTTTTTTCTCCATATTATCCAGTATTTAAAAAACATATAGCAACTTTAATTTGATTATTCACTCAAGTTGACCGTTTAAAAACCGAAATATTAAAACCGTTGAAACTGTGGGTTGCTAATAAGAGATAATTCAAAAAAGCGGCTTTATGGCTTAATAGAAAAAGAGATTAAGATTGTGGAGGAGGAAAGCAACCCATAGCTTCAGCTATGGCAATAAAAGCTAATTCAATTAACAATTATCTGTTTCAAGGGTTTAACAGAAAAAGAAACTAAGATTGTTGATGATTCAACGTAGGGGCAAGATGCATCTTACCCCTAATCCTATAAATTAAGCAAATGACACTTCTTACAACCAACCAAACTTAATAAGTTACTTGTTTACACGCAGTGAGAATATTCCAGCACATACAATTAGAATAATAGTTATAAAAGGATTATAAGTTGAATAAACCTGCATGCCAAGAATAATAATTGTAACGACAAGAAAAAGACAAAATGTAGCCATTTTTTTTCGGAGGACTCTGAACGGTTTTAATTTGCTAACAAAATCATCCGGAATCACGCTATCAGAATCAACTGTTTACATAAGCTCTTTAATTTATGGCTGAAGACGCAAATGAACAAAAGAGAGCATAGCCGTTAAAGCAATCAAAAGAATTACCTTAGCGATAATTATCCAGCTGCTCCACAATTCTTCAATTCCTAAATCGCCAAATATTAAAAGCAGTATCCCGGTAAAAAAAACACTTGTCTGAAAAACAAAATATCTTGAGGCTCCATGCCGGATTATGTTTTCCATATATCTGTCTGTAAAATAATTAAATTATATTCCGAGTAATGCTCTTTCATTTACAACAATAAGATTAAAAAGAGGTACTGACATGAAAACAAAGCTCATTACATGTAAAAACAGTATGATATCATAAAAATCTTGCATGATACTTCTTCCTTAATGAAAAATTAAAACGATAGGACTTTATCTGCCCCAACAACCCAATTTGAAAACTCTTTCATATTGCTGACTTCTACTCCTTCTATAAGATTTAGATCTGAAATCCCTCTTGCTTCAGAACAGCCGCCGCAGGCTTTTACTTTAGC
>Ga0209988_10000272_pt1 | contig 30618 bp, 28 predicted proteins | sample N075metaG_FD_183115 | JGI IMG/M metagenome (GOLD analysis project Ga0209988, IMG submission 183115) | Deep subsurface microbial communities from Kermadec Trench to uncover new lineages of life (NeLLi) - N075 metaG (SPAdes) (version 2) | ecosystem: Environmental > Aquatic > Marine > Ocean trench... | reverse complement strand
AGGTCCTCGACAATGAGTCCTCGATGGTCACGATGACGACGCTGCGCGGTTTCGACGAGTACACGTTCACCCACTCGGTGAACGTCTGCATCTTCAGCGTCGTCATCGGGCAACGGCTCGGGTTCACGAAGCTACAGCTGTACGAATTGGGTCTCGGCGCACTGCTTCACGATATCGGCAAGATGCGTGTGGACACCGAGGTCATAAACAAGGCCGGTGGACTGACCGAAGAGGAGTGGACCCAGCTCAAGGAGCACCCCACCGAGGGGCTGCTCCTCCTGTTCGAGATGGGTGGCTTTGCCGAGTTGCCGTTCCGCCAGATGCTCATTGCCTACGAGCATCATATGAAGATCGATCTCTCCGGGTATCCTCAGAACGAACGAACCCGGGAGCTGGGACTCTTCTCAAAGATCGTCGCGGTGGCGGACGGCTTCGACGCGGGCACTTCGGTCCGGAGTTACCAGTACGAGCCTTGGCCTCCGGATGAGGTACTCAAGGAAATGAGGGACAACCCCCGGCGTGGCTTCGATCAACTGATCGTGAAGGCTCTGATCACATCGACAGGGGTGTATCCGGTCGGCACGTTGGTGATTCTGGACACGCATGAGTTGGCCGTCGTATCCAAGACCCATTCGGAAGTCGAGCACCTCCACCGCCCCATGGTGAAGGTGATTTCTGATGCCAAGGGTGGGCCGTTGGAAACGCCCGTCACATTGGACCTTTCTCTCGGCGAGCGTACCATCGTGAGGACGACAGACGCGCAAAAATATGGCATCCGCGTCAGCGACTACCTCATCTGAGGTCTCACCTTGCCTGAGGTTCTTCCTTTGAGTTCCCTCCTCTGTACCCTTTTCGAGTCCCATGCCGAGTATCTCTGAGAGGTTCGCGGAGCGGCGGAGCGAGGGGCGATCTACCCTGGTTCCCTACGTGACGTCCGGATTTCCGTCCCGGTCCGCAACCCTAGACGTGCTGGCGGGCCTGGCGGAGGCCGGCGGCGACGTGCTGGAGCTTGGGATCCCCTTCAGTGACCCGCTCGCAGATGGCCCGACCATCCAGGAGGCCACGTTCCGGGCCCTCGAGGCGGGAATGACGGTCGAGGGCACCCTCGAGTTGCTCGGGGAGTTCAGGCGCGAGTCGGACACCCCCATCGTTCTCTTCAGCTACCTGAATCCGCTCCTCCGATATGGCCTCGAGGCCTTTCTCGCGGACGCAGAACAGGCCGGGGCGCAGGGCTTGCTTCTCACCGATGTCCCTACCGGCACCGATCCGTTGGTCGAGGATGCGATCCTCACTTCTGGCCTGGACTTCATCCGCCTGATCGCGCCCACGACCCGACCGGAGCGGGCTTCCGCGATCGGGAAGACGGGCCAGGGTTTCCTGTATTACATCTCCAGGACGGGAGTGACGGGCGCTCGTGAAGCCCTGGCCGAAGGCTTGGAGGAAGAGGTGAGGGCTCTCCGCGAAGTCGTCGAGCTTCCGGTGGCGGTGGGTTTCGGGATCTCCACGCCGGAACAGGCGGCGTTGATCAGCGGTGTCGCCGATGGCGTGATCGTCGGGAGCGCGCTGATCCAGGCCTTGGACGAGGGCGGTCCAGAGGGGGCGGGGGCGTTCCTGGCAACCTTGCGGTCCGCCATGGATCGTGTGGCGAACGAGCGCGAGCTCTCCTAACCCCCTCCTCCGCGCTTCTTGAGCCGATCCAGAAGAGAGGGATCGGGTGCGACGAACAACGTCTTTGCACGATCTATTTGGACACTGCCCGGGGGAGCTTTTCTCGGCTTTCGCACGTACTTCCTCCTTGTCCAATCCACCGGCACACTCCCGGATGTTCGTGCCTTGGAGTGCAGGGCGGCGAGGTTGGCTGCCTGCTCCAGATCCCTAGCCGGCGGCGCCTCTCCTGCCTTCCACCGGAGTACGACGTGTGCACCCGCCGAATGTCTCGCATGAAGCCAGATATCGTCGGGTGCGGAATGCTTGAAGGTCAGTTGATCGTTGGCTTTGGAGCCCCGTCCGACCCGCACCTCCAAACCCCCCGACGTCCAGTATCGGCGGTAGGGAAGGATGGGTCCGGGGGCGCTCGCTGTTGCTCGACCCCCTGTTCCCGACTCGGGGAGCACCGCGCTGATCTCGTCCGCCGATGCCTTCCCAGCTCGAACCTGGTCGAGAAGGGCGCCCAGTTCGACCACGCGGGACTCTGCCTCTCGGATCAGAGCCGGTAATTTCGCCCGCGCCCGCTCGGCGCGCCCTCCACGGTCGTAAAATCGCTCGGCATTCCGCTGCGGAGAGAGCGCGGGATCGAGAACGATCGTTTCCGAGGCGCCCTCGAAGCCCGGTAGGGTCACCTCGTCGGCTCCCTTTCTCACGAGGTGCAGGTGGGCGAGAATCAGGTCTCCCTGGATGCGGAGTGCTCGTGGGTCTGGGGTGGCCCCGAGTTCACGCTCTAGCTTGCCCCGCTTCTTGCGCACCGCGCGGAGGGCGTCCTCCAGGGCGTTCGTCCATGGAGAGGGGGTCAGTATCGCGGCGGCTCCAGCGGCCCGTCGGACTTCCTCGACAGCTTTGAGGAGCGTTTCTGATGTTCGGTGCCGGTACCCTGGCAACTCGGCCGGATAGGGCTGGTCTCCCCACTCGCAACCGAGGATATAGGCCGGCCCCGGGGTTCGGCCGGTGTCTGTTCCAAGACCGACCGTCCTCAGATGAAGCCAGCGCTCGTAGCCGGCCTCGAGCGACGACGCCCCGTCCAGGAGCGCGGGAGCGTTGATGGGAGACGTGAAAGCCACCTCGTGAAGGAGCAGGCGCGTTCTTCCCTTCAGCGTATGCTCGGTTTCGAGGATCTCGAGCCAGTCCTGTAGGCTCAGGGGCTTATCCACGCCGCGCCTCTCCGAGCGTGGCTTCGGATAGGGGCTTCCGATCCGGGGCGCACGCGTCCCCGAGCGCGGCACCAGGATATGCTTGACCGTCCACTTCTCTCCCGCGACTACGGTAGCGTTGCTGCGGCCCGATACGAATTCGACGACGATCCGAATCGAGCCTCCCCGCCCGCGGAAACGGGTCAGCACGAATACGAGGACCCTCTCGTCCGGAATGGGCTCGACCCCCTCCAGTCTACACGGGAAAGTGCGGCTCCCCTCTGGAGGCTCGGACGCGTCGAGTACCTCCACGCCGAGGCGGGAGCGCGCGAGATCGAGCACCACGGTCACGTGGCGAAAGTAGGCGTGGAGGGTCGCGGCGCCGTGATCCAGAAAGATCCCCTTGAGCCGCTCCCCTACCAGGGCGTGGCTCAGTTCGGCGGCTATCGCGGCGGTCAGAACGGGATCCCATCGCATCGTCATGGACCAAAGATAGGGGAGAACCGAGCGTGCGCCTGGCCGATCGGTGGGGCCTCGGCTAGCTTTTGGCGCTGTCAGTTTGCGGATGACAAGACCCAGCGATGCCCGAACCCAAAACCCACCTAGTGATCGAGCGTGCTCCCATTCCCACCGGAAGGCGGGCGTGAGCGAACTCCATCCCTGGGTCGCGGCGGCGGCTACCGGTGTGCTTCCCGATTGGGCCGTCGCCCGGAAAAAACGCAGGGCGCACATGGCGCGGGTGGCGGAGCTGCTGCGGGAGTGGGGCGAGGCCCGGGGGGATCACCGTCGGGACGTCGAGCGTTGGTGCGCAGTGGGGTATCTTCATGATGTCTTGCGTGATGCGGATCCAGATGATCTCCGCGCAGAGCTATCGAGTCCGTGGGACCAGTTGCCGGACGAAGTTATCCACGGTCCTGCCGCAGCGGACCGCCTCCGCCGGGGCGGCGTCAGGGACGAACCCCTTCTTACCGCTGTCGCGTGCCACACGCTGGGAAGTCCAGACTTCGATGACATTGGAAAAGCGCTCTATGTGGCGGACTTCCTCGAGCCCGGTCGTCGACTTCAGCCAAAGTGGAGGGCTCGGCTGCGCCAGGAAATGCCTGAGCGCCTCGATACCGTGGCCAAGGCCGTGGTAGGGAAGCGGATCCAGTTCCTGATCAAGAAAGGGCGTCCCGTACCACTGGAAACCCTCGGACTGTGGAACCGACTGGCGAAGGGGAGGTTATGGGCGAGCGCCTCCGAGGTCTGATCCTCCTCGGCGTCGTTCTGGCCACGGGAATTTTCATCGGATCGGCCATATCGCAGTGGAACCCTCTACCCCAGCAGGCAATCGTGACGCCGCCGCGGAATTCCACGGCCGCCGGTTTGGGTCGCGTACGGGTGGAGGTGCTCAACGCCGGGGGAAGGGAGGACATGGCTCGCCTTGCCACCGATCACCTTCGGGACCGAGGTTTCGACGTCGTCTACTTCGGGAATGCTGAGACGTTCGGGCAGGATTCCACCCTCGTGCTCGACCGGGTGGGAAGGCCGAGAGCGGCTGCTGCGGTCGGGCAAGCGCTCGGTACGGACTGGGTGGAAAGCCAACCCGATGCGAACCTTTACCTTGATGTCACCGTACTGCTGGGTAGTGAATGGGTTCCCGACGTGAGCGAGGAAGACGGCGAAGTGGGTATCGTGCCTTGGTGGGACGTTCGCAGGTTTCTACGATAAGCGACTATGGCCAAAAAGAATCGACGAAATAGCGGTGGAGTGAGTGAGAAGGGAGAAGGCGGCCCTGCGGAGACGAGTTCTCCGAAGGCGAAGTCAAAAGAGACACCAAAGGCACCCGACGGTACGGTCATGGAGTGGGCCAAGTCGCTCCTGGTGGCGGCGATCCTCTTCCTGATCATTCGCACTTTTGTCCTGCAGACCTTCGTGATCACGTCAGGGTCCATGGAGGGCGCGCTCCTGGTTGGGGATTTTCTGATCGCGAATCGGGCAGCCGTGGGTGTCCGTATTCCCGGTACCCGTGTTCGGATCCCCGGGTACTCCTCGGTCAAGCGTGGCGACATCCTGGTTTTCGATCCTCCGCACGAGCCCGATCTCAAACTGGTCAAGCGCCTCATTGGCGTTCCGGGAGACACCATCTCAATGGAGGGTGGCGTCCTCACCCTCAACGGAAAGGTCCAGGACGAGCCCTACGTCAAACATGTGGATCCCGCCGGGGACCGCCCGGACCCCAATTGGATGTCATGGCAAGCGGAGCATCTGGTCGCTGCGGTGCCGAGGGAGACCTACCGCCCCACGCGGGACAACTGGGGTCCTCTCGTGATTCCGGAGGACCGGTATTTCATGCTGGGAGACAACCGGGACACGAGCCTCGATTCCCGGTACTGGGGACTGCTCGAGGGTTGGCGGCTCGAGGGGCGAGCCTCGGTGATTTATTTCTCTTATAACAAAGGCTCATTCAGGCCGTTTCCCTGGATTCGTGAGGTCCGTCTCGGCCGGGTCTTTTCCCGCATACGCTGAGGCCGCCTCGAGGCGTTTGCCGGAATCCGGCATCGGCGGGGAATCGGACGCCATCCTGCTCGCCCTGAGCTGGCCGCACGCGGCATCGATGTCCCGGCCGCGTGGCACACGAACGGCCACAGATACACCCCGCGCTTCGAGTACCGAACGAAACTCCTCGATGCGTTGTCCCCGGCTCGCCTTCCAGTCTTGGTAGGGAATGGGATTGTAGGGGATGAGGTTCACGAATGCATTGAGGGACGAGGCGAGGTCTGCCAGCTGCGGAGCGAGATGCGGGGCGTCGTTGATACCCCGGATCATCGCGTACTCGAACGTGATTCGCCGTCCGCCGGCCCGGTCGAACTGGACCAGGGCCGCCATGAGTTCCTCGAGGGAGTGTCTCTTCTCGAGGGGAATCAGCTGGCTCCGAAGCTCGGACTCGGGTGCATGGAGGGAAACGGCCAGTCGAAATTGCTCTTCGCGCTCAGCCAACTCGAGGATACCCGGAACGACGCCGACGGTCGACACGGTAATCCGCCGGGCGCCGACGCCGTACCCACGGTTGAGAAGGGTCAGGGACGGATGAAGCGCCTCTCGATTACTCAGAGGCTCACCCATTCCCATATACACGATGTTGGAAATCCTCCCGTATCCGTGGTCGAGGGCCCATCTCCGGGAGGCCCGGTATTGGGACACGATCTCGCCGGCCGTGAGTTGGCGCTGAAAACCGGCCCAACCGGTCGCGCAGAACGTGCATCCCATCGCGCAGCCGGCCTGAGACGAAACGCAGAGGGTCAAACGGTCGGGGGTGGGGATCAGGACGGATTCCACCAGTTCTCCGTCGGCCAGCCGCCAGAGGTGCTTGACGGTCCCGTCCGAGGAGCGGGACACGGTATCGGCGGTAGGCTCCAAAAAAGAGAATGCGGCGTCGAGCGCATCCCGCTCGGCCGCCGGAAGATTGGTCATCTCAGCGATCGTGGCGACACATTCCTCGAACATCCACGTCAGAACCTGGCGTACTCGGTAGGAGGGTTGGCCCCGGGCCTCGAAGTGCTCAGCCAGGGCGGCCTCGGCCTCGTCGGGCGGAAGACTGAGGAGATCCGTTTTCGCGTTGGGCATGGATGGTGTCCTTCGGGCCGGGGCCGCCGGATCGGTCTGGAGTCACCGTGGGAGGTAGCCCCAAAGTTAACGCGATGCCGGAAGGTTGTTGAAGGAATACGACGTTTTCTTGTATCGCCCAGATGCCCAGGTTAAACTTGAAGCGGTCCAACTGTACTTTTGCATCTGCTTGCCAAAGGGGGGCCGGGTACTGTATCCGCTGTCGAACATTCAGTGAAGGGTCGGGTTTTCGGCTGGGGGCCAGCCGCTCTCTGGGCGGCGGTCCTCTTTTTATTGAGCGAGTCGTCCGGGCTGGGGCTGGCCGGCATTCTGCTGCCCGGGGTCGACAAGTTGGCCCATGGGGGTCTCTTCTTGATTCTCGGCTTGTCTCTCGCGTGGGGAAACCAGAGCACCGGGACCGGCGTTTCAGGGCTCGTCTTGTCACTCATCGGCGTGGGGTACGGTGCCTTGGATGAATGGCATCAGAGCTTCGTTCCGGGTCGAGATTCCAGCGTGGGTGACTGGGTGGCGGACAGCGCAGGCGTGATGCTCGGTTTGGTGCTGTTCTCGAGGTTTTCCCGGCGCTTGCATGAAAATGGGTGGTCGCCGAACGAAGGCACTACCCCAACGAGTTCGCGCTAGTCATGAACCAGATCGATATCGAACGGACCGCGTTGCGCTCTCGAATGCTGGGCGGCATTCGCTCCGATGACGAGGGCGCGGAGCTCGAGTTGGCGGGCTGGGTGCACCGCCGCAGAGATCTGGGCGGTTTGATCTTCCTCGATCTTCGCGACCGAAGCGGATTGGTGCAGGTGTCGCTCGGGCCGGACTGGACCGAGCCGGCCTCGCTCGACCTCGCCCACCAGCTCGGAGCTGAGGATGTGGTTGCCGTCGTGGGATCCGTCGTGGTCCGGTCTCCCGAGAACCGGAACACCGAGATTCCGACGGGGGACATCGAGCTTCGCGCGACGGTTCTGCGTCGCCTGAACCGTGCCGACACTCCCGCCATACCTGTGTATCGGAGTCCTGAGGACGCGCTGCCGTCGGAGGAGCTCCGCCTGAAGCATCGCGTGCTGGATCTCCGGCGCAGCGAGCTGCAGGAGAATCTCCAGCTCCGACACCGGCTGGTTCTCGCGTGCAGGAACTACCTGGACAAGCTCGGCTTCATCGAGATCGAGACCCCGATCTTGACCAAGCCCACCCCCGAAGGTGCCCGTGACTTTCTGGTGCCGAGTCGCCTTCACCACGGAGAGTTCTACGCACTGCCGCAGAGTCCGCAGATCTATAAGCAGCTCTGTATGGCGGCCGGCTTCGATCGCTACTTTCAGATCGCTCGGTGCTTCCGGGACGAGGATCTGAGGGCAGATCGCCAGCCCGAGTTCACCCAGATCGACGTCGAGGCGTCCTTCGTCGAGCCCGACGACATCCTGGGGTGGATGGAGGGGCTCATGGTCGCTCTCGCGGCGGAGGCGCCGCGAATTCAGGCGGAGGTCCCCTTTATCCGGCTGACACATGCCGAGGCGCTGGAGCGGTTCGGGACCGATAAGCCCGATCTCCGCTTCGGGGTGGAGATTCAGGATTGGACCCACGCTCTGGCCAGGCTCGACGCGCCCGTTTTCTCCGCCGCTGTCGGCGAGGGGGGGCGTTTGCGCGGACTCCTTCTCGAGGGTGGGGCGAAGCTTTCCCGCAGACAGATCGAGGCGGTCGAAGGCAGCGCAAAGGTTGCGGGTGCGCCTGGGCTTCTTTGGGCGAAATGCTCGGATGAGGGGGGCTCCGGTTCGTTGGCCCGCTTTATGGACGAGGACGCCTATCGTGAGTTGGGAACAAAGACCGGCGATCTCGTGCTCGTCGCCGCGGGGACCGACCGGATGACATCGCCGGCGCTTTCTGCGGCGAGGTTGGCCGCGATCGAGGCGCTCGAGATCCCCGAGGATCGAGAACACGCTTGGCTTTGGGTGGTGGACTTTCCGATCTTCGAGGAGGGAGCGGACGGTGCGTTGACGGCCAACCACCATCCGTTCGTCATGCCCCATCCGGAAGACGAAGACCGACTCGAGGCGGAACCACTGAGCGTGCGGGGGCTGGCCTACGACCTCGTGTACAACGGCGTCGAGCTCGGATCGGGCAGCATTCGTAATCACGATCCGAAGCTCCAGCGTCGGATCCTCCGCCTGCTCGGCTTGGATGACGCCGAGATCGACCTGAAGTTCGGGTTTCTTTTGAACGCTCTGGCCTCGGGGGCGCCGCCGCACGGGGGGGTGGCATTCGGTGTGGATCGCCTGGTGGCGCTATTCGTCGGGGCCGATAGCCTGAGAGAGGTCATCGCGTTTCCCAAAACGACCACCGCCCGCGCCCTCTTCGAGGGAGCGCCGACGCCATTGGACGAGGAGGGTCTAGCCGAGCTCGGCCTGTCCCTTAGTCGGGCTGAGGATCAAGCTGCCCCTGCAAGAACGGGGGAGGGCGACGGGGAACAGGTGGCCCACGCGAGCGGGGCTGAAACATGACCCAAGAAGGTTTGAAGTCGGGTGAGAGCACGGTGGTAGAGCACCGCCTGGACGCGGAGGGAGTCGATCCTTTGCTTCTCACAGGTGCAAATGACGCCAACCTTCGGGAAGTCACGAGTCTGTACGACGTGCGACTCGTGCTTCGAGGGGATCATGTCATCTTGTCGGGAGAGCTGAGCGCGGTGGAGGGGGCCGCTCCCTTGGTCCAGCATCTGATCGAACTGTCGCGTTTGCGGACGCCGTTCGACCGGAACGACATCGCACGCTTTGCGGAGGGTTTGGCTGCCCACGGGGCCGGTGGAGTCGTGTCGCCCGACACGGAACTTCAGGTCGCGCTGCCGGGGTCCCGCAAGGTGATCCGCCCCAAGTCGGAGGGACAACGCAAGTACGTCAAGGCGATCAGGGAAAATGACGTGGTCATCGGCATCGGGCCTGCCGGAACGGGGAAGACGTATCTGGCGGTCGCACTCGCGGTGGACGCTCTCTACAAGAAGCGTGTGCGGCGTATCGTCCTGGCCCGTCCGGCCGTTGAGGCGGGCGAGAGCCTCGGGTTTCTTCCGGGGGACATGCAGGAGAAGGTCGATCCCTACCTGAGGCCTCTGTATGATGCCCTGGAAGACATGATGCCTCCCGAAAGAGTACGTAAGGCGCTCGACGACCAAACCATCGAGATTGCGCCGTTGGCCTATATGCGCGGCCGTACGCTCTCAGATGCGTTTGTGATCTTGGATGAGGCCCAGAACTCCACCACACTGCAGATGAAGATGTTCCTGACGCGCTTGGGGGTGAACTCCAAGGTGGTGATAACAGGAGACAAGACACAGATCGACCTCCCGCGCAAAGAGGATTCTGGCCTGCTCCAGGTGGAGACCCTCCTGAGCGGGGTCGACGGCATCGAGTTTATTTATCTGGACGAAACGGACGTTCTCCGGCATCGTCTGGTGAAGGACATCATTCGGGCGTATGCCCGTGCGGATTCGAAGGTGGACTCGTGACCCGGGACAGCCTCTCCACATACGGTGCTACCAGCGAAGGGCAAGGGGACCCCGTGCGCCCGCCCTGGCCGGACGGAGTCGTATATCACGGATCGCGGCTGCTGCTCTTGGTCGCATTGGCCGGCGCCATCACCGCGCTTTTTCCTCCGGTTGGGCAATCCACCCTCGGCCGATTTGAAGAGGGGATGGTCCTTAACGACCCCGTGATCGCCGAGGTGCCCTTCACCATACCCAAGTCCACAGTGGAGCTACAGCGGGAGAGGGCGGACGCCGCAGCGGGCGTGCCCCCCACGTTCAACTACAGACCCGAGGTCGGAGACAGCATGGCGGTCCGACTCGATAGGTTCTTCGTCGCCCTCGACACGGTCGCCCTCCAGGACGATTCGGAGCTCCTCCGCGCGCATCTTCTCGGGGAGTCGGTCGTGGCCAGTCCACAGCAGGCCGTTCTTCTCATGGACGAGGCGAACCGTCGGCTCCTTCGGACCACGTCCATCATGGGCGTGCGGCGATACGCGATGATCGGCGTGGTCGACGCCACGGAGGCGAGCGAGCTCACGGGGGCCCGCCTCCTGATTCAGGACCCGGGTATTGAGAGCCGCCGCTCTGAGGCGCGTGAAGACATTCTGGTCGGAGGAGATCTCAATTTGCGCGTGGTCGACGACCTTCAGACGGCCAGCCCCGAGCTCAGCGAGATTCTCCGACTCATCGTCATTCGCCACACTGAATATTCTCTCGTGTTCGACGCCGAGGTCACTGCCGTCGATCGTGAGCAGGCCCGTCAGGCCGTCCCCGAGTCCACCGGAAATGTGGTCCAGCAAGAGGCGATCGTCCGGGCGAACGAGCCCATCACGCAGGTCGATCTGGCGCGCTTGACCGCGTACGAAGCGGAGCTCCGCCGGCTCCAGCGTCTCGAGGATGGGGGCGTCCAACTCGGGCCCCTTGTGGGAGCGTTTCTCCTGAATTTGTCGCTACTGGCAGTGTTTGGCGCGCTCGTGTTTTTCTTGCGCCCGGTCATCTACGGATCTCTGAGGTGGTTGGTCCTACAGGCGACCTTGGTGTTGATCTACTTCATCGTGGCTCGGGTCATCGCAGCCAACGGTCTGGCCCCCGAAGCGTTGCCGGTGGCCTTCGTCGTTCTGGCTCTGGCGGTTCTTTGGGATTCTAGAGTCGCCCTCGTGATGGGACTTGTCTTGGCCGGACTCACGGTGGCGCAGCCTCCGTTCGCGGACACGGACATTCTGTTTTCGGTGATGATCGGTGCGGCGGCGGCGGCCATGAGCGTCCGGGTCGTTCGGCGCAGGGCACAGACGTGGGTGTTCGTTGCGATCATCACGTTGGCCTATGCGGTGACACTCCTTGCGCTGAGCTTGGTGGGGGAGCGCTCCGCGATGGACTTTGCCGTGCGGATGGCCTGGGCCGGCTCGAACGCGGCCTTGAGTGCGGTCATCGCCATGGGCTTCGTTCCCGTGTTCGAGTGGTTCACGGGGATAACGACCGACCAGACACTCCTCGAGTGGGCGGATCCGAACGCGCCGCTCCTGCGTCGCCTCTCTCTCGAAGCTCCGGGCACCTACGCGCATACCATCAACGTCGCCAATCTCGCGGAGTTGGCCGCCAACGCCATCGGTGCTCACGGACTGCTCTGCAGGGTCGGCCTGTACTACCACGACGTGGGAAAGGTGCTCAAGCCGCATTACTTCGTGGAGAACCAGGCCGAAGGAAGAAATCCCCACGACAAGCTGAAGCCTGATACATCGTCGGCGATCCTCGTGGAGCACGTGGTCGAGGGGCTTCGGCTGGGAAAGGAAGCGAAGCTGCCCGAGGTCATTCAGCGGTTCATCTCCGAGCATCATGGCACTCAACTCATCTCCTTTTTCTACGACCGTGCCCGAGAAGAACTCGGTGAGGACAACGTGGATGAAGCGGATTACCGTTATCCCGGACCGAAGCCGCAGTCGAAGGAGACCGCCGTGGCAATGATGGCGGACTCGATCGAGTCCGCCACACGGGTGCTTCAGGAGCCGACGCCGGAGCGAGTCCGTGATCTGGTGGAGGGAATCATCGAGAGCAAACGGCAGGACGGCCAACTCGACGAAGCGCCGTTGACGATGCGCGAGATCACGGCCCTCAAGGACACCTTCGTGAAGGTATTGAGTGGCATCTATCACCACCGAATCGACTATCCCGCGACCAAGCATCTGACGGACGCACCGGACAATGGTTCGGGGAACGGGTCTGACGAGGATGGCTCGGGGGGCCCGTCGAAGGATGGACCGAAGGAAGCAGCGGGTTCGGGGGGGGAGCAATCGTCCGGTGCGGATGACGGGCCCCAGGACCTCAGGGGGTCCGGGGATGAGGGGGCCGGCGCGGCCGAAGTCAGCGAACAGATCGAATTTGGCGACGTCGATCGCCGATCCTGATTTCGATTGGAAATCCAGGTCTCCGGAGAGGTCGCTGCCGGTGTGTCGAAAGATTGGCTGCGGTCGGCGGTGGAAATGGTTCTCCGCAATGCGGGGCTCAGCGAGGGAGAGATTTCCCTGACGCTTTTGGACGATGACTCCATCCGGGTTTTGAATCGTACCCATCTGGGTAAGGACATCCCGACCGACGTCCTCTCCTTCGCTCTCTACGAGGGTGATGAGGAGGTGTTGGGAGACGTTTACGTGGGATACGAGCAGGCGGCGATTCAGGCGGTAGGGGCCGGCATCTCCGTCGAGGAAGAGTTGGCCCGTCTGTCGATCCACGGCACCCTGCATGTACTTGGGTACGACCATCCGGACACCGAGGCCCGCTCTTCCAGCGAGATGTTCATTCTCCAGGAGCGGTTGGTCCAGAAGCTACTGGACGAAGCGATCTGAAGACGCCACTCTCCGGGGCATGACCACCAGCCCTGCCGACGAATCCCCGGATCTTCAGGAACGAATCGCCGCGCTGATCGGTGAGGGCGACATAGCTGCGCTCGAGACCCTGCTGGAGGAGTTCCACCCCTCCGATATTGCAGACGTAGTGGAGTCGCTGTCCGAAGACCTTCGCCTGGCCTTGGTGCGGGCGCTCCCGGCCGACCTGGCTTCGGAAACACTCGCCGAGATGGAAGAGGGAGACGTCCGGGCAGAGCTCTTGAGCGCCTTGGCCCCCGCCGAGGGCGCGGAACTCCTGCACGAGCTGTCCGACGACGACGCCGCGGATCTGGTCGGTGAGCTTGCGCCGGAAACGCAGGATCGGCTTCTGGCGGAGTTGCCGACGGACGAGGCGGGCGACATCCGGGAGCTTCTCCAGTACGACGAGGATACGGCCGGAGGGATCATGACCACCGCGCTCGTGTCGGTGCTTGGCCACCTCACAGCGGGTGAGGCGATCGAGGCCGTGCGTGTGAAGGGAAGGGAGGTGGAGAACTTCTACACCGTGTTCGTGGTGGACGAGGACACCAAGCTGCTCGGCACGGTGCCGTTGGACGACCTGATCCTGTCTGATACGGATCATCGCATCAGCGACCTGGTCGAACCCACGGTCGCATCGGTGGTCCCCGAGGCCGACCAGGAGCAGGTTGGCCACATGATCGCCCACTACAACCTGGCGTCAATCCCGGTGGTTTCGGACGAAGGGGTCCTGTTGGGCCGTGTCACGTTCGACGACGTCATCGACGTCATCGAGGCGGAGAGCACCGAAGACCTGCTCCTGTTCTCAGGTGTGTCGGAGGCGGAGGAACTACGCGGCAGTTCGCTCGAGGCGGTTCGCGCCCGGCTCCCGTGGCTCCTTCTCAACACGATGACCGCGAGCCTCGCAGCCAGCGTGGTCTGGTGGTTCCGGAGTGAAATCGCCGCGGCGACGCTTTTGGCGGTGGTCATGCCCGTCGTGGCTGGACTCGGAGGAAATGCTGGCCAGCAGGCGCTCGCCGTGACCATTCGGCGACTCGCGACGTCGGCGGGGCCGCTCGAGGCTCGTGGTCGCGTGGTACGCAAGGAAATTCTGGTGGGGTTCCTCAACGGGGGAGCCATCGGCCTCCTCGTCGCGGTGGGCGCCGGGATGCTCGCCCTGGCCATGGGCGTGGACCCACGGCTCGGCGTCGTCGTGCTGCTAGCCATGTGGGGGAACATCGCGATGGCCGGGTTCGCCGGCTCCTTCATCCCCACGGTTCTCGATCGAATGGGTCAGGATCCGGCAGTCGCATCGACGGTCTTCCTGACGGCCCTCACGGACCTGACGGGCTTTCTGCTGCTCCTAGGGCTGGCCACGGTCATGCTGTGAGGGAGGATCCGTGAGGAGCCTCTTCAGAGGGATTCGGATTTTCGTGAGCCTCGGACCCTTGGTAGTGGGTTTTCTGAGGGATCGAAAGAGATGGATCATCGTGGGTTCCCCGGCGCGCCGCACGGAGCGGCATCATCAGCGGCGGGCGGAAAGGTTGGTGGCTCGGCTCGCCAAGCTGGGGCCTACCTTCATCAAACTCGGCCAACTCATGTCGGCACGGGCCGACATCTTTCCCGAGCCGTACCTGACGGCGATCGGCACGCTTCAGGACCAGGCTCCTCCTGATCCCACGGATCAGATCATCGCTGTCATCGAGCGGGAGTTGGGTCGTCCGGTAGATGAGATCTTCGACGAGTTCGACCGGAAGCCCGCCGCAGCAGCGAGCCTCGGCCAGGTGCATGAGGCCGTCGTCGAGGGAAGGCAGGTGGTCGTCAAGGTACTCCGGCCGGGTGTCGAGGAGGTCGTGGCGCTCGATTTGGACATCGGCTTCACCCTTCTGTTCTGGCTCAATGTCCTCTTCCCGAACCATCACATTCAGGCGCTCACGAACGTCGTGCGTGAATTCTCTCACCGCGTGAGAGAGGAGATGGATTTCCATAGGGAGTCGGAGAACATCGAGCGTTTCCAACGGCATTTCAGGGACGATCCGACCGTGAGAGCCCCCGAGGTCCTGAACGAATACACGCGCCGAAGGGTTCTCGTCATGGAGCGCTGCAGCGGAACCAAGATCGATCAGCTACACGACCAGTTCGCGACAGGCCGTATCAATTTCAACGAAGTGATGGAGCACCTGACGGGGCTCTACCTTCGTATGATGATGGTCGATGGGTTTCTACACGCCGATCCCCACCCCGGCAACCTCCTCGTTCAGGACGACGGAACGATCATAGTGCTCGACTGGGGGATGGTGCTCGAGGTTCCTTCGTGGACGCGGGAGCACATTCTGGATCTCGCGCTGACGGTGGAGCGGGACGATCTGGACGGGATGATCAGCGGTATGTACCGATTGGGCATGATCAGCCCCGAAGTGTCACGCGGTGAGATCCGTGAGGCGGCGACCGAGATTCTCGCCATCATGGCGCGTGTGAAGATCTCCAACCAAGATCGCGTCGAAGAGATTGTCCAGGAGATCTTCGACACCTTTTACACATGGCCCCTCATGCTCCCTCAAGAGCTGGTGTATCTGTTTCGGACCTCGGTGCTTCTGGAGGGCATCGGACTGCGGTATGACGAGAATTTCGACGGGTTGGGGCTCCTCAAGCGTGTCGTGCGCGGCATGAAGGCAGAGATCGTGAAGACCTCCGTCCGCCAACCCGTGGCGGTTGCCAAGGATTTGCTCGGAGAGGCGCAGTCGGCGATCCGGACCATGGTCGAATTGCTCGGACGGGCGGAGCGGGAAGAGTTGAGAGTACGTATGCATCCCCGAGACATCCAAGGCCAGGAGCGGTTTCTCAACCTACAGGCTCGGCGCATCAGCCTGAGCATTTTCGCTACGGCCACCGCGGTCATCTCGTCCATTATTTTTATCGCGGCTCGAAACCTCTGGCTACTCGGGGGCGGTCTTCTCGTTGCTTTGCTCATGTTCGTGTTGGTGTTCTTCATTCCGACTCATCTTCTGGAAAATCCGCTGCGGCACGCTCGACGGGTTCGACGCGGTGAGCGTGGCCGATGATCACCATGGATCCGACTGAGCCGCTCCCGGAAGAGCTCGCATCCCTTCTCGAGCTGTTCCACGCGGGGAAGAGGACGGCCCTCGCCCGTGCGATTTCCGTGATCGAGAATGAGAGGCCGGGTTTCCAGGAATTTCTCCATCGTGTACTCGACGCGGGCCCTCGTGCCCAGCGCATTGGAGTGACCGGGCCGCCGGGGGGCGGGAAGTCGAGTCTCATCGCGGCGCTGGCACACCTTTACCGTGCTGGAAACGAAGAGGTCGGTGTCGTGGCGGTGGACCCGACCTCACCCTTTTCGGGAGGAGCGCTTCTCGGGGACCGGATCCGCATGAACGACCTGGCCAACGATCGCGGAATATTCATTCGCTCCATGGCGACCCGTGGATCGCTGGGAGGGCTGGCCGCAACATCCAAGGAGGTCATCGACCTCATGGATGCATTCGGGCTCACACGGCTCCTCATCGAGACCGTGGGAGTGGGGCAGACCGAGCTGGAGATCACGGGGGCCGTCGATACGGTGGTGGTGGTGCTGGTTCCGGAGTCCGGGGACGGAATCCAGGCCATGAAGGCCGGGCTCATGGAGATTGCGGACATTTTCGTTGTGAACAAGGCGGATCGACCGGGTGCCGATCATGTACTCAACGATCTACAGTCCGCCCTACACCTTCGGGCTGGAGGTGCGTGGGCCATTCCCGTTCTAAAAACGGTCGCCCAGACGGGGGAGGGGGTGCCCGAGCTGCTCGATGCCGTCGACCGGCATCGGGAGCATCTCGAGGAGTCGGGTGAGTTGGAGGTTAGGCGCCGCGGGCGTGCCGCGGTGCGGGTGCGTGAAGTGACCGAGCGTGCGCTGCGTGGGATCCTCTGGGGCGGCACGGGGACCGCGGCTCTGCTCGAGGCCGGCCTGGATGAAATTCAGCGGCGTACGGCTACCCCTTATTCCGTCGCCGCCTCGATCCTCGGAGTGCTCCTCAACGGGGATTAACGCCCGTTTCTTCAGGATATCGGTACATTGGCTCCCGTCGTGTGTAGAGTTTCTCGGCCCCAATACGGAAAGAACCCTTGTCGATTCTAGAACGTGACGTAACCACCCCAGATGAGTTACGCGATCGGGTTCGCCAGCAGGAGGCGGAACTCGAGCGGCTCAAGGAACAGCTCCGCCTTTGGGAGGAGGAGTTTGGTGCCACCCCGACCAGGGACGCACTGTTCAGCACCAGTTCGGGGATCGAGGTCGCGCCGCTCTACACGCCGGCCGATCGCACGGCCGGGAGGGAGTACACCGAGGCGATCGGCGTTCCGGGACAATATCCCTTCACGCGGGGTCCGTACGCGACCATGTATAGGACTCGCCTCTGGACGATGCGGCAATTTTCCGGTTTCGCCACCGCGGAAGAAACCAACCGGCGTTACAAATATCTGCTCGAGCACGGAACGACCGGGCTCTCCGTGGCCTTCGATTTTCCCACCCTCATGGGGTACGACAGCGATCATCCCCGCTCGCTGGGTGAGGTGGGCGTGTGCGGGGTTGCGATCTCGTCGCTGGCCGACATGGAGACACTCTTCGAAGGGATCCCGCTCGATCGGGTCTCGGTCTCCATGACCATCAACGGCCCGGCCATCATTCTTTTCTGCTTCTACGTGGTGGCGGCCGAGCGACAGGGCATCGGGCCGGAGCAACTCCGGGGCACGGTGCAGAACGACATCCTCAAGGAATACCAGGCTCAACACGCCTGGGTGTTTCCGCCCGAACCCGCTTTGCGGTGCATCGTCGACATGTTCGAGTGGTGTACGGAGCACGCACCGAGCTATAACCCGATCTCGATCTCGGGATACCATATCCGAGAGGCGGGGGCCACCGCGGCCCAGGAACTCGCCTTCACACTCCGGAACGGATTCGAATACGTCGAACGGGGCATCGCCCGTGGCCTGGATGTCGATACCTTCGTACCGCGTCTCTCCTTCTTCTTCGACGTCCACAATGATTTCTTCGAAGAAATCGCCAAGTTTCGAGCGGCACGGCGCATTTGGGCCCGTTTCATGCGCGAAGAGTACGGTGCCACCAACCCCGACGCGTGGCGCCTGCGCACCCACGCTCAGACGGCTGGCGTGAGCCTCACGGCCCAACAACCCGAGAACAACATCGTCCGGGTGGCTTACCAGGCCATGGCCGCCGTGCTGGGCGGCACGCAATCCCTCCATACCAACTCCATGGACGAGACGCTTGCGTTGCCAACCGAAAAGAGCGTCCGAATCGCGCTGAGGACACAGCAGATTCTGGCCCACGAGAGTGGCGTGGCGAACACGATCGATCCCTTGGCGGGATCGTACTACGTGGAATCGCTCACGGACCGGCTCGAGGCCGAGGCCTTGGAGCTCTTCCAGCGAATCGACGACCTGGGCGGCGTGGTGCGTGGGATCGAGACGGGGTTTTTCCAGAGGGAGATCGCCGAATCCGCGCGCCGGCAGCAGGCTGAGGTGGAGTCGTCACAGCGCCTCGTGGTCGGGGTAAACAAATTCTTGGAGGGGTCCGAAGAAGTCGAAATCGACACGCTCAAAATCGACGCTTCGGTGGAGGAGCGTCAGCGCCGGCGTATAGCCGAGCTCAGGGAGGCGCGAAACGACAGCGAGGTGGCTCGGACGCTCGATGAGCTGGACACATCGTGTAGGGAGGGGACCAACGTCGTCCCCTGCATCTTGGACTGTGCCCGGGCCCGCTGTACGCTTTACGAGATACGGCACGCGATGGAGAAGACGTTTGGGAGCTACAAGGAGCCCGTGTTCTTCTAAAGCCCGTGTTCTTCCAGGAGAAACCGCAGGCTAGAGAAACCGCAGGCTAGACTTTTTCGATGATATAACTGATCCGCCAGTTGCTCATCGCTTCAGGGTCGTCAGACCCCTCGTCGGCGGGTTCGTAGAGACCCACCCAGTCGTCGACCGGGCCACGGTGCTCGCGTTTGTAGTGATCGAGCTCGTCGTTGGCACTCAACAGGTCGAGCTCCTCACCAAACAACTCGACCATGAGGTGGTTGTCTGCCTCGCCTTCGTAGAGGGTCTTGTTGAGCGTTACGTAATTCCACCCCGGTTTGTCGGAGAGCGAGTAGTGTCCCTCTTCAGGAAACCGTGTCTCATGCGAAAAGCCGTCGGGATCTTCGCTCGAGACCCGCGAGCGAAACCGGAATTCTCCCGTTTCCTTGTAGAACGGCTCGAGGTTGTCGAGAATCTTGATCCACCTGAGCGTGACACGAATACGCGCCATCGATTGGCCCCTCCAGCCTGGAGATTTCGAATTTCTTTGACTACGGGCCGCGTTCCGGTGGCCCGAACGTGGCCGATGTTATGGCCGTAGGACGGGTTTGTCCAGCCGCGCCGGCCTTCGCCGGTCAGCCGCCCGAGCTGCGTTGAGAAGTCCTACAGGCAGGCCATTGTTGGCCGGCAGACAGGGGCCGACGGACGTTCGAGACGCGGATCGGGTCCTCCGAGGCCAAATACGCGAGCATGGCGACCAAGGTGGCGTTATTCCTCAAGTCGTCGAAGACGATCTTGTCATAGGTGTCGAGATCCGTGTGCCAGGTGTATTGGCGGTAGTCCGGATAATGCGACAGTAGCCTGAACCCGGTGGCACCTCTGCAGATGAGCGACATCTCGTCGCTGCTTCCGCTCTCCGGCACCACGCTGAAGTCGAGCTCCATGTGCTGGGTTATGTCCCGTGGGATCTCACCGACCCACCGGCTGAAATTCTGGGCTGCCTCTGGGAATTCCTGCATTCTGAAAAATTCGGCTCGCCAGGTGCCGTTGTCCTGGTTGAACGCCGCCTGGAGTCCGTCGACCACTTCAGGATGATCCTCCGCGAACGCCAGCGAGCCGTTCGTCCCTTGTTCTTCGCCTCCCCAATGTGCCACCAGGATGGTGCGCCGCGGCTGCGGGTAGACCTCCTTCAGGATGCGCATGGCCTCCATCATCATGATGGAGCCCGTTCCGTTGTCCGTGGCGCCCGAGGCACCATCCCAGGAGTCGAAGTGCGCGTTCAGAAGAACGTACTCATCGGGTAGCTCGGTGCCCCGGAGTTCCCCGATGACGTTGAAGACCGGAACCTCGCCCAGGAATTCCGCTTCCGCGTCGATTCGGAGCACGGGCCCCTGATCGTTCGACGCCAACCGGTGCACGAGCCCGTAGTCCTCACAGCTCAAGTGGATGGACGGGACGCCGCTTGTGTACGAAGAAAAAATCTTGTTGGCGCCCCATCCATTCGACCATCGGGCAGTGACGACCCCTGCGGCTCCCGCGCCCTCGATCCCCTGGGCAATCCGGCCCAGGCCTCCCACACTCCGGATGCTGGAGGTCCATTCCTCTTGAACCCGTTGTTGGAGCGCCTGCATGCGGCTCCGGGATTCCGGGGTGGCCAGGGAGGCCCAGCTCTCGGGTGCACGACAGGTCGGTTCGGCGTACGAGAGCGCGATGAACTTTTCGGCGACAGAGGGCAGCCAAGACTCGAAATCGGCTTGATTGCGGAACGTCGGCATCGCGATCACCTCGGCCTCGATCGGTCCGTCGGTGCCCGGACTCCAAGCCAGCATCGTCCCGTTCAGCGTGCGCTTCCGCGGGGCTATGAGATCGATATGTGTGTACCCGCGGTCCCAGCCCCGCCAGGTTCCGTACTGCTCCGCTCGGACCGGGACGCCCCAGCCGTCGTACATGGAGGTGGCCCATTCGATCGAGCTGCGCTGGCCGGGGCTTCCCGAGAGGCGGGGGCCGATGGAGTCGAGCAACACTTGAGCGAGCCGCTCGACTTGCGAGCCCTCTTCCATGCCCTGCGCCCAGATCGCCCGGATGATCGGGTCTTCGGAAGGGAAATCCTGAGCCGTGAGCTCGGCGGCGCCCAGCCACGGAATGAGCGAGACGGCGAACGAAAGGACGAAAAAACGAGACGGGGTCATCCGGTTCTCCTCATGAGCAGTCGATGTTCGGCCCTCTCTCGGGTGGGGCACCCGAAGCGGGAAGATCGCGTTGCTTGATCGAGATGAGCAAGTGAAGCCATGCCCGAGAAGCGGAAAGCCTGCCGCGGGCCCCGGCTACCCCCACTCCCGCGAGGTCGGTAGCTTTCGCCGTTGTTCGTGCGCCCTTTTCCCTCGCCCTGAATACGGTACTGGAGGAGCGCAGGATGCAGGTATGAGAGGAGATGTGAATGTCGCCCGAGGAAAAAAAGATCCGAGTGTTGGTGGCCAAGCCCGGTCTGGATGGCCATGATCGCGGCGCCAAGGTCATCGCGGCGTCTTTTCGGGACGCCGGATTCGAGGTGATCTATACCGGCCTCCATCAGACGCCTGAAATGATCGTCAACGCTGCGGTGGAGGAGGATGTGGACGTGGTGGCGTTGTCGGTTCTTTCTGGGGCCCACATGACGCTTTTTCCTAGAGTCCTCGAGCTGTTGAGCGAGGAGGGCGCAGAACATGTGTTGCTCACGGGGGGTGGAATCATTCCCGAGGAGGACATGAAAGCGCTAGGGGCGGCGGGGGTCGGGCGCCTCTTTGGTCCGGGGACTCCGACCTCGGAGGCAGTAGCGTATATCCGCGAGTGGTGCTCCACCCACATTGAGCCGGCTTGAAGTGAGAAGAAACGCTTTTCTCCAGTGGAGGATCGGGGTGTTCTTCCTGGGCGCCGCGCTCGGCCTCGCGGGAATTTTCATGGACCTCTCCTGGCTGGTGGTCGCGGGAATGGTCGTGTTGCTGGTGGGCGTGCTGCTCCGAGCATTGCCGGAAGGCGATTCCGACTCGAGATAGTCGGAGCCGAGCACGCCCGAGCCGAACACGCCCGAGCCAAGGACCCCCGAGCTGTAAGTCTTTCCGGGCCGCCTGGTCCATGGCTTCGCCCAGCGTCCGAGTCCACGGTTCCGGATGCCTCCCGACTTGGTCCACGCCCGCCGAATTCTGCACGACCACTTCGGATTCTCTTCTTTTCGGGATGGCCAGGAGAGCCTGGTAGGTGCCGCGTTGGCAGGCAGGGATGCCCTCGGTGTACTTCCGACGGGCGGTGGCAAGAGCCTCTGCTATCAGGTCCCCGCTCTGGCACTGCCTGGGCTCACTCTGGTGGTCAGCCCGCTCATCTCTCTCATGGAGGACCAGACCCAGCGCGCCCGCCGTGCCTCGATTCCGTCGGCGTTCATCACCAGCACCCTGTCCGGCCGGGAGCGGCGCAAAGTGCTACACGATGTGGTCCGCGGCGAGATCAAGCTGCTCTTCGTGGCGCCGGAGCGTCTGGACACGCCGGGTTTCTTGGACGCGCTCGCGACGGCCGGTGTCTCGCTGATCGCCGTGGACGAGGCTCATTGTATCAGCGAGTGGGGACATGAGTTCAGGCCGAGTTATCGGCGTTTGGGCTTACTGCGCCAAAAGCTCACGGCGCCGGTCATGGCTCTCACCGCGACCGCGACGCCGAAAGTGCGCCGGGATATCCTGGACGTACTTTCACTGGACCGGCCGCTGCTGGTTGTGGGGTCGTTCGATCGTCCGAACCTGGGTTGGTACGTCGAGAAGGCGGAGGGGCATCCGGCGAAGATGAGCGCCATCCGCCGCCTCGTTCGAGCGGAGTTTGGCGCTGCCCTGATCTACGCGGGTACCCGGCGGGTGGTCGAGACGATTCGGTCCGATCTCGCGCGGCTCGGGGTATCGATCTCCGCCTATCACGCGGGGCTGGAACCGGAGGCGCGGAGCCGCGTGCAGGAGGAGTTCCTAGGCGGAAAAACGCGCACGGTGGTAGCCACCAACGCGTTCGGCATGGGTGTGGACAAGAGCGACGTCCGCCTCGTCGTACATTACCAGATGCCCGGAACCTTGGAGTCGTACTATCAGGAGGCAGGGCGCGGCGGCCGGGACGGCGCCCCCGCCCGCTGTGTCGCTCTCTGGGGTCGGGACGATCAGCGTTTGCACACGGCCTTCCTGGACCGGTCACGTCCCCCCGTGCGCCGGCTGAAGCGAGCCGCCCGAATCCTGCGCCGGACCATCGGTCGCGGGGAGCGGGGTCTGATAGGGGCCAACCGCTTCTTTCGCTTGACCGGTTGTACCGAGGAGGAGGGGTGGACGCTTCTCGCGGCGCTGGAACGCCTCAGGGTAGTTCGCGTCTACCCAGGGGCGGAGCCGGACGGGCCGCGGCCAGCGGGCTCAGCTCCGTGCCTCTTGGGCGCCGATTCGCCGGCGATTTGGGACGCGGTCGACGAATGCTCGATCCTCGATCTTGGCGTGCGCGCCTCGGAGCCCGATTGGTCGTGGGCGCGGCGACTCCGTAGGGCGGGCCTCAAGGGCCTGCGGGCTGTGCGAGACTACGCCACCCAGCCCCGGTGCAGGAGACAGGCCCTTCTCAGCTATTTCGGTGACGAGACGCCTACATGCGGGGGGTGTGACGTTTGTGGAGAGGTCGAGGTTGGGGTATCTCAGCTTCGTCATTCCTAGGCCGAGGGTTAGCTTTAAAACGTACCTAAAACGCTATCAACACCGCCATACGAAATACGAGGGAGTTCGAGAAGTTCAAAGAGGAATAGGGGAGGGTCGCGGGCATCCAGTCTCACGCACGGATACAGCGACAGACATCCAAACAGACTGACATCAAGAAAAAGACAGACTGACATTCAAGCAAGAACGCCCCTCACGAAATGCGCAGCAGGTGAAACGCCAAATTCTGCGGGATCGGTGAGGGTACTGACGAAATCCAGCGTCTGATCATTGGGCGGCAACTCACCAGAGAATCGACCGCCGTGACCGCGCGGGAATAACAGGGAAGTCCACTCGGGCCGCTGGCCCGCCATTACGGGCTCTGTCTGAAGCCGACGTCGCTCCCCCGAAACTCGAAGGGGGGCGGTGGCGGGGCAGATTGAGCGCACCGGCGGGATTGGTCACGAGGGGCCGACCGGGAGAAAAATTATTGTGAGGAGAGAAATCCTCGTGAGCGCCGGTGCCCACGAATCGTGGGTGGCGCTCATGGAAGACGGGCAGTTGGCGGAGATGATGCTCGACCGGGCCGACCAAGGCCGTTTGCTCGGAGACATTTACCTGGGCAAGGTGGAGGCCGTTTTGCCCGGCATTCAGGCCGCCTTCGTCGATATCGGTACGGAGAAAGCCGGGTTCCTCCATGTCTCGGACCTCGAGATGGAGGATGACGATGACGAAAACGGTGGCGGTGGGCGCCAGCGGCGCGACCGAAAGTACCCACCGATCCAGGATCATATCCGGAAGGGCCAGGAGATCATCGTCCAGGTCACGAAGGAGCCCATCGGTACCAAAGGGCCTCGCCTGACCGCGGAAATCTCACTTCCAGGGCGGTTCCTCGTGTACATGCCTGGGTCGTCGCGGGTCGGTGTGAGCCGCAAAATCGAGGACCGAGAGGAGCGATCGCGCCTTCGCAAGCTTGCCAAGGAAGTGCTCCCCAAGGACGAGGGCGGCATCATCGTGCGTACGGTGAGTGAGGAACTCAACCAGGAAACGTTCGAGAAGGACTTCAAACGTCTCAGTTCCAAGTGGCGCAAGATCCTCAAGAAGAGGGAGGGAGTGAAGGCTCCAAGCCCTCTCCACGGCGAGGCAAAGCTGATCAGCGGAGTGATCCGGGACCTCTTCAGCAATCGCTTCGAGTCGATCACGGTGGACGATAAGGGGGTCTACCATGAGATCCTCCAGTACGTGAAGAACGTCGCTCCCGAACTCGAGGATCGCGTCCGGCTCTACACGGGCTCCGAAGCACTGTTCGACAAGTATGGAGTCGAGGAGGAATTTCGGGCCACGCTCCAGAAGAAGGCGATTCTCCCTTCGGGTGGCCATATCATCATCGAGCCCACCGAGGCGCTCGTCTCGATCGACGTCAACACGGGGCGGTACAAGGGGAAGAAGGATCCCGAGAGTACGATCCTGAAGACCAACCTCGAGGCCACCCAGGAGATCGCACGCCAGCTCCGACTGAGGGATATCGGAGGCATCATCGTCTGTGACTTCATCGATATGGACTCTCAAAAAAATCGCGACAAGGTCCTGAACGAACTCCGGACCCACCTGGGGAGAGACCGGGCCCGAACCAAGGCGTTCGAGGTCTCGAGCCTGGGACTGGTCGAAATGACGCGACAGAGGGTCCGCCCCTCTCTGTTCCAGACGCTCACCGAGGAGTGCGATCACTGCGAGGGGACCGGCCGGGTATATTCGCCGGCTACGGTCGTTCGACAGATCGAGCGAAGCATTCGACGTATCTCGGCGAAAGGGGACGAAAAGAAGCTCATGATTCGGATGCATCCCGAGGTTGCGCTCCGGATCATGGAAGAGGAGCCCGACTTCTTCCGGGAATTAGGTCAGCTCACGAGCCTGAAGCTCGACATGACCGACGATCCACTACTCCGGGAGGACGAGTTCAGGATCCTTTCCGGCGCCGCGCAGACCGATGTCACCTCCAGGTACGCAGCGGCATGATCGGGCCTTGACCCGCCGCAGGCTTTCCGTAAGCTTTTTGGCCGTACTGGATCAAATCGCTGGATCGACGAGGTGTCATGTACGCGGTTTTTCGCACAGGTGGTAAGCAGTTCCGGGTGGAACCGGGCACGAAGCTCCGGGTCCCCACGCTGGAGGCCGAGGAAGGCACGACGGTTTCTTTCGAGCACGTGCTGATCACCTTCGACGGAGATGCGGTCTCGGTGGGTCAACCCACCGTTGCCGGCGCCTCGGTCACAGCAGAGGTGTTGCGTCATGGCAAGGACCGCAAGATCATCGTCTTCAAGCGGAAGAAGCGTAAGGGTTACCGAAGGAAACAGGGACATCGTCAGAAATTCACCGAAATCCGAGTCGCTGAAATCAAGCTTTAACACCCGGTTTTCCGTGCGACGCTCCCGAGGAGCACCCGATGGCACATAAGAAGGGCGTGGGATCGAGCCGAAACGGCCGAGACAGCAATCCCAGCTATCTGGGTGTGAAGCGGTACGGTGGCGAGTGGGTGAGTGCAGGCAGCATCCTCGTACGTCAGCGGGGCACCCCCTTCCATCCTGGACGTAATGTCGGCCGCGGGCGGGATGACACGCTGTTCGCCACCGCCGACGGTGTGGTGAGGTTCGAGAAATATCGACGCCGCAAGGCCGTGTCGGTCTACCCGGACGCCTAGCCCCAATCCAATGTGCATCGAGGCCCGTTTCGCGGCGACACGCTGCGAGACGGGCCCCTTCTGCTTGAACGTCCCCTTTGGAGGACACCTCACCTGGATCTTTTCCCACTCTTCTAGCGTAGGGTGCCGAGCCCACGGAGAGGCATAGATATGTTTTCGATAAGAAAAATCGTGTTTTTGAGTTACGCACTGATTGCGTTCCTGATCGCATGGACCCCCGTGCGTCGCTTCGCCGAGGAGATCGAAGCCAAACGGTCTCCGGCGGAGGTCGTTCCGATGGCCCTAGCCGACGTGGGGAGTGAGGTGGCCGACGTTCGGCTTCCGATCGAGGTGAACGAGCGCGTTGAGCATTGGATGGTACGGTTCTCGACATCGCACCGGTCGGAATTCGAAGAGACGCTTTCCCGGGCCGGGCTCTACTCCGACATGATTCGGGAAAAGCTCCGCGCTCGTGGAATGCCCCAGGAGTTGGTTTACCTCGCCATGATCGAGTCGGGGTTTCTCACCCATGCTCGATCGAACGTCTCCGCGACCGGCATGTGGCAGTTCATGGATCCCACGGCGAGAGCCTACGGGCTTCGGATCGACGCCTATGTGGATGAACGGCGGGATCCCGTGAGGGCCACCGACGCCGCTCTCCACTATCTCAGTGACCTCTACGAGCGGTACGGATCATGGTATCTCGCAGCGGCAGCCTATAACGCCGGTCCGACACGGGTTTCACTTGCGATCGCACGCCATTCGGACGGGCGGACGGGGGATGAGAGCGTCTATTGGGAGATAATAGATCATCTTCCCAAAGAGACCATCAATTATGTGCCGAAACTGCTCGCGGCCACTTTCCTGGCACGTGATGCCGCCCGTTTCGATTTGGCCGTAACCCTCGCGGATCCGTATGTGTACGACCTGTTGTGGGCCCCTGGTGGGACGTCGTTGGCAGCCATCGGGAAGACGATGGGCCTGGCCGCCGATCAAATGCGGGATCTCAACCCGCAGCTCATCCGCGGCCTCACACCGCCCGGGTCCATCTATCCGTTACGGGTTCCCGTCGGCCAGGCCTACCAGGCGATGGCCGCTCTGGCCCACCCCGATCTCCGGAGTCGTCAGGCGGACGACTGAGACGGCGAGGATCCGCCCCCCTCGCCTTGTGCCTGGCGGGCGGAAGAGATGATACGCCAGATCACGTCCCGCGTGAGCTCCTCGTCCACTCCCAGGGCCCTCGATCGCTCCGCCACACGTCGCACGACTTGGGCCTCGCGTGCTGGATCGAGAATGGGAAGGCCGAGCGATTCCTTGATGCGCCCGACTTCCAGGACCAGGTCCCGGCGTTCGCCGATCAGCTTGATTATCTCATCGTCGACCGCAACGATACGGTCCCTCAACTCCGCGAGTGGTTCCGAGGCCGCTGCGGTCGACTCCGGATCAGTGCTCATCCGACGGGCCATCCTCCCTCCACGAGTAAAAACCCTGTCCGGTTTTCTTGCCCAGCTTGCCCTCCGCCACCATCTGCTCGAGCAGCTTGGGTGGACGAAACGCCTCCGACCCCAATGCCCCATAAAGATAGGTCGCGGCCTCCAGTTGGACGTCCAGTCCGATCAGATCCGTGAGCCGAAGCGGCCCTTCCGGATGACCGTATCCGAGCACCATCGCCTTGTCGATATCCTCCGGACGACTCACGCCGGCCTCAACCATTCGGATCGCTTCCAAACCAAGCAGGGTCCCCAAACGCGAAGTCGCAAAGCCCGGCGAGTCCCGCACGAGGATCGGGTGTTTGCCGAGGCTCCGGACGAAATCGACCACCAACGCCTGCGCCACCTCCGACGTGTCATCTCCCCAAATGACCTCCACGAGATGGTTCTCGTGGACGGGATTGAAGAAGTGTACCCCGAGGAACCGTCCGGGGTGGTCCATGTCGCTCGACAGCTGGGAGATGCTGAGCGAGGCCGTGTTCGTTGCGAAAATCGTGTCCTCCCCGACTCTTTGGTCCAGGAGTCGGAACAAGCCACGTTTGATATCCATCGATTCCGGAGCCGCTTCGATGATGAGTTGGGCGCCTTGCACGGCAAAAGCGAGGTCGGAGCTTCGCTGGATCCGGCCCAAAACCTCATCTCGCTCCGTTTCGGTGAGTTTTCCGGTCGAGACGAGCCCATCGAGGTCTTTACGGATCATCTTGAGCCCCGTATCGACGGCGCCGAGGTCAACGTCGTACAGGACCGTATCGAGACCGGCAATAGCACATACGCTGGCGATCCCGTGGCCCATGGTCCCCGCACCCAGGACCGTCACACGCTGAAACGGTAGGGTCACCCGCACCCCACGGTGATGACCCAGCTGGTGACTCCCACGACTCTACCTACGGCGAGGTCACGGATGGCGGAGAGGGTATCGGATGCGTGAGAGCGGCCCACCGAGGCCCCCAGGACGTGATCGATGATCAGCATTGTCGAACCCATCTCAAGTGCGGGGGGACTCCGTTCGGAGCATCTTAGCCCGAATCGGCCGATCGGCAAAGCTGGCCTTGGGTTACGTCGGCCCAAAAGGGGACATCCGTCCTTTCCTGTGCGTGTGTTCATGCGGTCTCGAGGGCCGGTGCGAGAAGGTTTGTTGACCCCGAAACGTAATCCAGCCAGATGCCGGATTAGGCCGCCGGTTCTCCGGTCGGTGCCGTTGGGGCGACCCGTCAGGAGATGAGGTCACTGTTTGGATAAGGGTTCCGGTCTTAAGTTCAAGTTGTCCGACACGATGAGTGACCCCGAGGAGGGGAATGCCATGCCACGGAATTTCATTAAAGCCGCCCTGCTGTTCGCGGGACTTCTGGGCTGGTCGTCCGGTGCCCATGCACAGGACGCGCCGGTGGTCTTCCGGGTGCCCGTAACTGGGGTGGTGGAAATGGGGCTGGCACCGTTCATCGAGCGTGCCATCCGTGAGGCTGAGGATGCCGGAGTAACCTTCATCGTCCTCGACATCGATACTCCGGGTGGACGCGTCGATTCGGCGGAGCGCATTGCCGACGCCATTTCCGACTCCGGCGTGCCCGTCTATGCCTTCGTGAACCGCCGAGCCTTTTCGGCGGGCGCTCTGATCGCTTTGGCGACACGCGGGATCTACATGAGACCGGGGTCGGTCCTCGGCGCGGTGACGCCGGTCGATGGCTCCGGTACCAAAGCTTCCGAGAAGATCGTCTCGGCGATGCGAAGTGAAATGCGTGCACTCGCGGAGGCCCAGGGTCTCGATCCCGCCATCGCAGAGTCGATGGTGGACGAGTCTTTGGCTGTTCCCGACGTCGTGGAGGCCGGGCAACTTCTGACGTTGACCATGGAAGAGGCGGTGCGCGTCGGTTACGCGACCCGGACGGAGAACTTCGCCACCTTACTCGAGGAGCTCGGCGTGCCCGGGGCTGAGGTCATCGATCTCGGAGTGAATTGGGCCGAAAGGCTCGTCCGTTTTTTCTCGCACCCGGTGGTGTCCCCCTTCCTGCTCACGCTCGGGTTCTTGGGTCTCGTCATCGAAATCAAGACGGCGACCTTCGGGCTTGCGGGGCTCGCGGGCGTGCTCTCTCTGTCCCTGTTTTTCGGTTCTCATCTGATTCTTGGTTTGGCAGGGTGGGAGGATCTCCTGCTTGTTGGGGCAGGGGTCCTTTTCGTCGCCGCTGAAGTGCTTCTGATCCCCGGTTTCGGGCTCTTCGGTGTGTTAGGCATAGCCGGCATCGCCGGTGGTATCTACATGAGTCTGCTCGGCAGTCTCCCAACGGCGCAGGACTTCAGCCAGGCGGGGAGCGTACTCACCACGACATTGGTGCTCCTGTTGGTCACGGGATGGGCTCTCCTACGGCATCTGCCCAAGAGCAAGAGGCTGTTTCAGTCGGGAATCCTCCTCGGCGCGCGGACCGACCGGGCCATCGGATACGAGTCCTCCGAGCGGAGGACCGACCTCATCGGTATCGAGGGTGTCACCGCGACAGATCTTCGACCTTCGGGCGTGGGTATCTTCCGTGACGAACGTGTCGATATCGTGTCCGAGTCGGAGTGGATCGAGGAGGGTACGCCCGTCCGTGTCGTCACCGCAGAAGGATATCGCCAAGTGGTTCGCGCCATTCGTGACGCGGCGGACACCGGTGAAGGGGGCCCCAAAGGAATTGGCGCGGCGTCGGCAGACGCCGAAGAAGGAAAAGCTACAGCGGCCGGATCCGGTGAAGAGAGTGTGGCCCAAGACTCACAGGACTCATCTGACCCGAATTCATCTGATGTAGCGGACGTTTAACTCTTCCGGTCCGATCTTTCGGAGACTCCATCCGTCAGGTCAGCCGGCTCGGCGAAAGGAAAACTGAATGCAGGACGGCGACATTGTCACTTTGGTCGTGCTTTTCATAGTCATCGCGTTTATCTCGTTGGTCGCGTGGGCGGTGCCGGTACGTTTGTATATCGAGGCGCTATCTGCCGGTGTCCGTGTCGGGATGGGAAACCTGATCGGCATGCGTCTACGTAAGGTGACTCCCGCGGCGGTGGTTCGGCCTCTGATCTGGGCGACCAAGGCCGGCATCCCGCTGAATGTGGACGAGCTCGAGGCGCATTACCTCGCGGGAGGGGAGGTGGATCGGGTGGTTCGTGCACTCATCAGCGCCGACAAAGCGAACATCGACATGGGATTCCAGCAGGCGGCG
>Ga0209988_10000271_pt1 | contig 30632 bp, 27 predicted proteins | sample N075metaG_FD_183115 | JGI IMG/M metagenome (GOLD analysis project Ga0209988, IMG submission 183115) | Deep subsurface microbial communities from Kermadec Trench to uncover new lineages of life (NeLLi) - N075 metaG (SPAdes) (version 2) | ecosystem: Environmental > Aquatic > Marine > Ocean trench... | reverse complement strand
CGTGCGGCCGAAGTGACGATTCGCGCGATCATTGCCGAACGCTATCCTCAGCATGGCATCTTCGGCGAGGAACAAGGCTTCCAGCCCGGAAACGGGTTGACCTGGGTGGTGGACCCCATCGATGGGACCCGGGCGTTCATGACGGGCATGTTGCACTGGGGGGTGCTGATTGCGCTCTTCGATGGGGTCGAGCCGGTGCTCGGGGTCATGCATCAGCCGTTCACCGATGAGTTCTGGGTAGGCACGAACGATTCTGCCGACTATCGGCGCGGCGTGCGGAGCCGGCAGCTGTCGGTGCGCAGCGTCGCCAGTGTGGCCGATGCGGTCATGGGGTCCACCGGTCCGCAGTTCTTTGCCACGCCGAATGCACAGACCGCGTTCAACGCGTTGCGCGAGGAAGTTCGCTTCACGCGCTTCGGTGGCGATTGCTACATCTACGCGGGCTTGGCCATGGGACAACTCGACCTCGTGGTAGAGGCGGGTCTGAACGCCTACGACATCCAGGCGCTGATGCCGATCATTCGCGGGGCCGGGGGCATCGTGACGACCTGGGATGGTGGCGATGCATCGATGGGGGGACAGATCATCGCGGCGGGCGATGCAGAGGTGCACCGTGCGGCGATGGCAATTCTGGAGCGTGCGCGATGAAGCTCGACGGGCTGCGGGTGCTGGACCTGTCGTTGTTCCTGCCCGGTCCCACGGTGACGCAGATGATGGCGGATCATGGCGCCGAGGTGATCAAGATCGAATCGCTGGGGGGTGGCGAACCGAACCGCGCGATCGGGCAGCAGCGCGATGGCGAGACCGTTTACTTCACGGCCACCCATCGGGGCAAGCAGAGCATGACCCTGAACTTGAAGGAGCCGCGCGGCGTGGCGATCTTTCTGGCGCTGGCGAGTCAGGCGGACGTGGTGGTGGAGTCCTTCCGTCCGGGTGTGGTGAAGCGGCTGGGGGTGGACTATGCGGCGGTCTGCGCCGTCAAGCCGGACATCGTTTATGCGTCGATCTCTGCCTATGGGCAGAGTGGTCCGCTGGTGGCGAACCCGGCCCATGATCTGGCCGTGGAAGCGATGTGTGGGTTGCTCAGCACCAATGTCGATGCGGCGGGCACGCCGTGCCTGCCTGCCATGCCCATGGGCGATATGCTGAGCGCCATGGCAACGCTGTCCGGCGTGCTGATGGCGCTGCTGCGGCGTGCTGAAACCGGGCGCGGCGACTATCTCGATGTCGCGATGATGGATTCCATCTATTCGTGTATGCCGAACAGTGTCGGCGCGGTGTTTGCGGAGGGGCGTCCGCCGGTGCTGGAAGACGAGCGTATCTGGGGCGGCCATGCGCTGTATCGAATATACGAAACACAGGATGGCAAGCATGTGGTGCTGGGCGGCTCGGAACTGAAGTTCGCGCGTAATCTGCTTGCCGCACTCGGCCGCGAGGATCTGCTGGACAGTTGTGCAGAACCGCCCGGGCCGGGTCAGCGTCCGGCCATCGAATTTCTGGAGGAGACGTTCCGGCAGCGCGACCAGGCGCAATGGGTCGCCTTCTTCAGCGACCTGGATGTGTGCTTTGCCCCGGTCAACGATCTGCGTACCGGCTTCGACCTGGAGCAGACCCGGCATCGGGAGATGTGTTTGACCGACCCGGCGGGCCGGGAGCATATCGGGACGCCCTTCAAGTTCGACAACGAACCAGGCCAGGTGAACTTCCATGCGCCGGGGTACGGCGAGCACACGGATCAATTGCTGACGGAACTTGGTTACGATGCAGCGCAGATCAGGTCGCTGCACTCGGCGTCCGTGGTGTAAACAGGGGGAAGGCAATGCAGTTCGCGATAGCGCTCGCAAGCAGCACGGAATCGTGGCGCGCAGTCAAACGCGCGGAAGAACTCGGGTTTCATGCGGCGTGGTTCTACGACACACAACTGCTGAACCCGGATGTGTTCATGTGCATGACCCAGGCGGCCATGGCGACCGACAAGATTCGCCTCGGCACGGGGGTGCTGATTCCGTCCAACCGCATCGAGCCCGTGGCGGCGAATGCCTTTGCGACCCTGAACCAGATTGCGCCGGGGCGTGTGGATTTTGGGGTAGGCACCGGATTTACCGGGCGGCGCACCATGGGTTTACCCGCGATCACGCTCGCGCGCATGAAGAGCTACGTCGAGCGCGTTCAGGGGCTCTTGGCCGGCGAGACCATCAGCTGGGACTTCGAAGGTTACGAGCGCAAGATTCGTTTTTTGAACCCCGACTTCGGGTTGATCAACCTCGAGGACGAGATTCCGCTGTACATCTCGGCCTTTGGTCCCCGGTCGCGCCAACTGACCGCGGAACTGGGCGCCGGTTGGCTCAATTTTGGCGCGGATGTCGAGCGCGCGATTGGCGATCTGAACGCCATGAACGATGCGTGGTCATCAGCGGGACGCACGGAACCGCTCGATTGTCCCTTATTCTTCCTCGGCTGTGTGCTTGGCGACGGCGAAGCGGCCGATTGCGAACGCGCGATCGCCCAAGCGGGCCCGGCGGTCAGCGTGTTCTTCCACAGCCTGGTCGAGACCACCGAACCCGGCGCCATGGCCGGCGTGTTGCCGCCGCAGATCAACGAAACTCTCGAGCGTTATCGCGCGCACTATCAGAACAACGGGCCGGCCGATGAGCGCTACCTCGAGAATCATCGCGGCCACCTGATGTTCATCCGGGACGAAGAACGGGAGTTCATGGATCCGGCGTTCATTCAGCAGCTGACCATGACCGGACAACCTGAAGCGATCCGCGATCGGCTGCGCGCACTCGCCGATGCGGGGTACACGCAGTTCGTGGTGCAGTTGGTCGAACATCACGAGGACGCCCTCGAGCAATGGGCGGACGTGTTCGCAACACTCTAAAGTCGGGTACCTCGAAAATCGGCTAGATCGAATCGACGATGTTGCGCAGCTTCTCGCAGTAGCCGACACGTTCTTCGAGCGTCCGCCCGGCGAAGCCGACGTTCAAGGCGTTCACGCCTGATTCCTTCAATGCGGCCAGCCGATCTTTGACGAACCCTTCGGGTCCGATCAGCGTAGTCGCCTCGAGATAGGCGTCGGGAATGGCCGCTGCGGCTTCGTCCTTCTTCCCGGACAGATACAGATCCTGAATCTGTTGGGCTTCTGCTTCATAGCCATACTGGCAGAACACCTGGTTATAGAAATTCCTGGAGCGCGCGCCCATTCCGCCGATATAGAGCGCCATGCCGGGACGACTCATGTTGCGCAAATCTTCCAGGCCCTCTCCGATGGCGACCCCGCCGCCGGCAAATACCTCCAGCGGGGCACGCGTCGGGTCGCGCTTCTGCGCGCCGGCCCGAAGGGCGTCGCCCCAGACGTCGTCTGCACCTTCGGCCATGTAGAAGGCCGGAAGCCAGGCATCGGCGAGTTCGGCGGTCATTTCCACACTCTTCTTACCCAGCGAAGCGACCGCGATGGGAATCTCGTCACGCACCGGATGGTTGATCAGCTTCAGGGGTTTGCCCAAGCCCGTGCCCTGATTCTGCGGCAGCGGAATCTGGTAGTGCTTGCCGTCGTAGTTGACCTTTTCGCGGCGCCAGACCATTCGGCAGATGTCGATGACTTCGCGTAGACGACTCACCGGGGCGGTGTACGGCACGCCGTGAAAGCCTTCGATCACCTGGGGCCCCGAAGCGCCCAGGCCAAGCATGCAGCGGCCGTCGGACAGATAGTCGATGCCCGCGGCGGTCATGGCCAGCAGCGTTGGCGTGCGTGAGTACACCGGCAGAATGCCTGACGCAATGGTGACCCGTTCGGTGTTGGCCGCGAGGTAGCCCATCGCACTTGGGGCGTCGAACGAGTAGGCCTCGGGGACCCACACGACATCCAGGCCGGCCTTTTCCAATGCCTGAACTTCCTTGACGGCTTCTTTGAAGCCGCTGGCGTAGCTGAGCAGTGTCGATATGCGCATTTCGGGTTCCTACTTGGTGCTTTTCAACAGGGTTGGCTGCTCGGTTACGAGCTTGCGCAAAGTATTCAGCAACAGATCGCGTTCGCAGCATTTCACGCGTTGTTCGAGACGCTGCACGGTGTCATCCGGTCGAACCTCAATGCGCGCCTGGGCAAGAATCGGTCCCGAATCGTAGTCGCCTTCGACGAGATGGACGGTCGCGCCGGTCTCAGCGTCGCCGTTGGCCAGCACCGCTTCGTGGACCCGCCGGCCGTAGAAACCGCGCCCGCCATACTTCGGCAGCAACGAGGGATGGGTGTTCACGATGTGCCCTGCGAACTCGCCGAGAGTGACGGGGCCGAGGCGTTTCATGTAGCCGGCCAGCAGCACCAGGTTCGTCTGGCGGTCGGCCAGCAGGGTCGCGATGGCCAGATCGAGGTCTGCGGGTCGTGGGTGGGTTTTGCTGCTGAGGTGCGCGGTCGGCACGGACGCTTGCCGCGCCCGCCGCAACGCGCCGGAATCGCTGTTGTTGCTGATCACGACATTCACCCGGGCGCCCAGCGAGTGGTCCTGGGTTGCATCCAGCACGGCCTGCAGCACAGAGCCCTCGTGGGACGCCAGTATTGCGATTCGGGGCAGACGTTCGTCAGCCACGTCGTGCAATGTTGAAGATCGCCGTGTGCTCGATCTCCACGGCGGGCTTGTCGTCTACCAGGTAGGCGATGTAGACCTTGATGAACTGATGTCCCTTGCGCTCCCACTTTTCGGTGGGCACGCATCGAATCTCGATGGTCTCGCCCGCCAGCAACGGCCGGTGGAAGTGGAGTTCGGACCCGACGTGCAGCCAGGCGGGCAATATGAAGCGCGCCATGAGCGCCTGGTTGGCGTAGTGCAGCACCAGGTGCGGATGAATCAACCCGTCCTGGTAGACGGATTGATCGTCGCCGACCTGCTCGGCAAACCGGTGATTCTCTTCGGGCGTTGATCGCCAGAGCATGCTTGCAAAGGGTGCGTCGAGTTCGATGCGATCCATGGTGATGTCGATTCGTTCGGGCGCGGGTGCCTGTTCGGGTCGGATGCGTGCCGCGAGTTCGTTGGCCGGGCGCGGGTTGTCGAGCGTCGCGGTGAGCGTCGCGAGGTGGCTGCCGGCGACCTCGTTGCTGGTGTCCGGCGTGTTGTGGCAGTCGACCTGGTGGCGGCTCGAATCCGTCGACGTCACCGTCATGCTGAGCTGATCACCATGGTAGGTGGGTTTCAGCAGTCGTACCGAGACGTCGGCGTCGCGCATCCAGGCATCGCCCAGCATTTCGGTTAAGGGGTAGCTCATGTGTCCGAACACCTGAACACCCGCGACCAGCGCGCCGCGGTAACCATACTGTTGGGCGACGTCGTCACTGTGAATTCGGTTTTCACTCGAGGTCGAGTGATTGGTGGCGAAGTGCTGATGCGTGGACATCTTGTTGAATCGTGTTGAGTCGTGTCGAAACGGGCGCCTATTCTGTCAGATGAACCTGTCAGCCGTAAGCCTGGGCCGGCAGCCAGGTCACCAGATTCTTCCAGTTGAAGATAATGGCCAGGCCCAATAACTGCAGCAGGATGAACGGCACCACGCCGCGATAGATGGTCACGACGTCGATCTCCGGTGGGGCAGGATGGGTGTTGTAGCGGTGGGAGAGCTCGACCGCGAGTTCGCGACCATCGGCTTCGTACCACCAGGCCATGAACTCCCAGGGCTCCATCCCGAACGGCACCGCTGCGATCAACGGCGATGCCGGAATCTTGCCCTGGTCGTAGCCGATCCAGGTGTATCCTGCGGAGACTTTTCCTTCACGCACCGCATCGGTAATACTGAACGGCGGTACCATCTTGCCGGGTTCCGACGGCATCAGCTGGATCGCGCCACCGCTCGTTCGGGCAATGGCCTTGGTGACGTAGAGGATGTTGTCGCCGAGTGCGGGCCGGTTGGTTCCGAAAGCAACGGGCAGGTGCCAGCGAATACGCACTTCGGACGCGGCTTGCGTCGATCCGGCAGAACTCGTCACAACCTCAGGTGGCGGCCGGATCGCGAGGCTCCCGACGATTCCAACAGCGAACGAAACCGCCACCGCGAACGCCGCGGCACGTCCGCTGATCATTTTGTCCCCCATCTTATCCCCCACCGGTCGACTGCTTCGCGAACGAAGGCTAACGCTAAGCAGCACAGCACGCATCCGCAAGCCTCCGCAAACGTCCGTAACGATTGTCACGACTCAATCGATCCGATAGCCTGACGTGTTTTTGTGCGCCGCAGAATTTCTGTGCGGCGTCGGGGAAGGCAGAGAGGACCGCCAAATGAAGATCGGGGTGCCTAAGGAGACCTGGCCAGGTGAGTTGCGCGCTGCATTGGCTCCCGCCAGTGTCAAAAAGCTCGCAAGCCTCGGTTTCGAGATCACCGTGGAAGCCGGTTTGGGCGACGGATTTCGGGTCCCCGACAGCGAGTACGCAGACGCCGGGGCAACCGTCAGTGGCGACCGCGCGCAGATATTTGGCAACTCCGACGTCGTATTGCGGGTCCGCAAGCCCGACGCAGCAGATCTGGAACTGCTGAACAGCGGCACCATCCATATCAGCTTTCTCGATCCGTTCAACGAAAAGGAGTTGGTGCAGACGCTTGCGTCGAAAGGTGTCACCGCCATTTCCATGGAAATGGTGCCGCGCAGTACCCGTGCGCAGAAAATGGACGCGCTGTCCTCCCAGGCCAATCTGGCCGGTTACGTCACGGTGATTCTTGCCGCCACGCACAGCCCGAAGATTTTTCCGATGATGATGACCCCAGCGGGCACCATCGCGCCGGCCCGCGTGTTCGTCATCGGCGCGGGCGTTGCCGGATTACAAGCCATTGCTACTGCCAAACGTCTGGGCGCGCGGGTCGAAGCCTTCGACACCCGGCCGGTGGTTGCGGAGCAGGTGCAGTCGCTGGGAGCCAAGTTCGTTGAGATCGATCTGGGCGATACCGGTCAGACAGATCAGGGTTACGCCAAAGAGCTGACTCCGGAGCAGATTGAATTGCAGAAGCAGGGCCAGGCGAAGATCATCAGCCAATCGGACGTGGTGATCACCACGGCGCAGCTGTTCGGCCGGCCGGCGCCGCGAATCATTACCGCTGACGTGGTGGCGGGCATGCGCCCGGGCAGCGTAATCGTCGACATGGCCGTGGAGTCGGGTGGCAATGTCGAGGGTTCTGTGGAAGGCGAGGTGGTCGAGGTCAACGGCGTGTCGATCATCGGCCTCGGCAATCTGCCCTCGCAGGTCGCTCGCAATGCCTCGGATATGTTTGGTGCGAATCTGGTGAACATGCTCGATGAGTTCTGGGACCCCGAGACCAAGGTGCTGAACTTCGACCCCGAGGACGAGATCGTGGCCGCGTGCGTGATCACCCGCGACGGCCAGATCGTCAACGAAACCATCAAGAACCTGTAACGGAGATAAGTCATGGAAGCCATCTTCCTCGCCTTCATCCTCATGCTCTCGATGTTCCTGGGCTTCGAGCTGATCTCCAAGGTTCCCGCGACGCTGCATACGCCGCTGATGTCGGGAGCCAACGCGATCTCCGGAATCACCATCGTCGGTGCGCTCCTGTCCGCCGGGTCCGGCCAGGGCGCAATGGCCACGTGGCTGGGTGCGGCGGCGGTGGCCTTCGCCACCGTCAACGTGGTGGGCGGCTACATGGTCACGGATCGCATGCTCGCCATGTTCCGCAAGAAAGACGGAGGAGCCTGATGAGCGAACAACTGATCAACCTGGCCTACATCGTCGCGGCCATTCTGTTCATCTACGGGTTGAAGCAACTTGGCTCGCCGGCCACGGCCCGGCGCGGCAACCTGCTGTCGTCCGTTGGCATGCTGATCGCAATCGTGGTGACCCTGCTCTCCAAGCAGATCCTCGAGTTCGAGTGGATCATCGGTGCGGCCGCGGCCGGGGCGTTGATCGGATTCTTCGCCGCGCGGCTCGTCGCCATGACATCAATGCCGGAAATGGTCGCGCTGTTCAATGGTTCGGGAGGGATCGCGAGCCTGCTGGTGGGTTGGGCGGCGCTCTACAACGTCGGCAACACGACGTTTACCGTGGTGACGATCTTCCTGTCGATTCTGATCGGTGGGGTTACGTTCTCGGGCAGCCTCGTCGCCTGGGGCAAGCTCTCGGAAGTCATGCCCAGTAAAGCCATTGTTTTCGCCGGGCAACGTGTCGTGAACGGTGCGCTGCTGATCGCGATCGTTACCGCGGGTGTGATGTTCTGCATGGATCCGACGATCATGTCCTACGAGTTCATGGCGGTGGTTGTCCTGTCGCTGATCCTCGGTGTCATGGTCGTCATCCCCATCGGTGGCGCGGACATGCCCGTGGTGATCTCGCTGCTGAATGCCTACTCTGGCCTCGCGGCCTGCGCCGCGGGTTTCGCGATCAACAACAACATCCTGATCGTGGCCGGATCGCTGGTGGGCGCGGCCGGCATGATCCTCACCAACATCATGTGTAAGGCCATGAACCGCTCGCTGGCCAACGTGCTGTTCTCCGGTTTCGGCGCGGTGAAGACCGCGACCAAGGTCGAGGGAGAGGTCAAGCCGATTGTCGCCGAAGATGCCTATCTGATTCTGGAAGCCGCCTCGTCGGTGACCTTCGTCCCGGGCTATGGGATGGCGGTTGCGCAGGCACAACACGTGGTGCGTGAACTGGGCGAACTGCTGGAGGCGAACGGCGCGGACGTCAGCTACGCCGTTCACCCTGTGGCGGGTCGCATGCCCGGACACATGAATGTGCTGCTTGCGGAAGCGAACGTCCCGTATGACCAGTTGGTCGAGATGGACGACATCAACCCCCGCATCAAAAACATCGATGTCGCGGTGGTGATCGGCGCTAATGACGTGGTGAATCCCGCGGCCCGCAATGACGAGAACAGCCCGATTTACGGCATGCCAATCATCAACGTCGACCACGCACGCACCGTGTTCGTGCTGAAGCGTTCCATGGCGGCGGGGTTTTCCGGCGTGGACAACCCGCTGTTCTTCGGTGAAAACACGCGCATGCTGTTCGGTGATGCCAAGGCGTCCATCTCCGCGGTGATCGCCCAGTTCAAGGGCTGATCCTGGTCGCACGATGCGTCTGACCATTGTCGATGTGTTTGCCGAGGAGCGCTACGCGGGCAACCAGCTGGCGGTCGTGGAGGACGCAGGTGCACTGACCACCAAGGCGATGCAGGACATCGCCCGGGAGATGAATTTCTCGGAGACCACGTTCGTCACTGCTCGGACCGACGATAGTGCCGAGGTGCGAATCTTCACCCCCGCTCAGGAATTACCTTTTGCCGGGCACCCGACCATCGGCACCGCCTGGACGCTGGGGCGCGATCGTGAGGAGTTCGCACTGGAGCTTAAAGCCGGCCGGGTCGTCGTGCGCTTTGACCGGGATTCCGGCATCGCCTGGATGAGCCCGCCGCCGGTGATTCTTGGGGATTCGATTCCGGGCGAGACCACGGTGAAAATGGTGGGACTGGAACTCGCCGATCTGAATGACGAGTTGCCCGTGCAGTGGGTCGAGTGCGGGCCGCGCTTTGTGTTCATCGGATTGAAAAATCTTGCCGCGCTGCGGCGCGCGAGATTGGACCCCGACCTGCATGCCCAATTGGTTGCCGAAGGTGACGGCGTGGCAGCGGTGTTCCTGTTCGCGCCGGAGGCCTATTCGGCGGATGCGGATTACTCCGCACGGCTGTTCTTCAATGCCAACGGCATACGCGAGGACCCGGCAACGGGCAGCGCCAACAGCGGACTCGCGGCCTACCTGCGGCAGCACCTCGGCGCGCCAATCGATGTGATCGTTGAACAGGGCTTTGAGATTCAGCGCCCGTCACGGTTGTATTTGAAGGCCGACGCCGACATTGCTGTCGGCGGTAAGGTGCAGCTGGTGCTGGTTGGAGACCTCTTTACGGCCGATGGTGCCTGAATTCGAGACGGTGCTGTTCTTGAGTCGTTCGAATGGCTGGTTGCGGTTTATGCAGACTGTTTACGCCAGCGCAAGGGAGGGGGGCGATGCGCTTCACGCCCAGATGTTCCCCGCTGAGGTCTAAGAAGCGCCTTTGCCTCTCCTCTTTGGAACTCACCCTCTTAATAGGTCGCAGTGTTGATGTTGGTGATCCTGTTGCTCATATCGTGATTCCCAGCCGTTGGAACTGCTCGGCGGGCGCTTCGACATCCATCAAGGCCACGCGCAGCAACTCCGTCATGTCGGTCTCGTCCTGCGACCCCAGACGATTCTCCTGCTCGTCGGGGTCGATGGAGAGGTCGTAACAATAATGGTCGTTGCTGCGCATTCCGTGGCACCAGAACGGTAGCGGGTCCCCCTTAAGGAACGGTTGCCGTATCACCGGTACATCGGAACCCGGCATGTAGTCCAGCACCGCGTTGCGGTTGGGTGGGGGTAGCTTCAGTTCCGGCATGGCGCTCACCGGCATGCTGGACCACCGGTTCGACCACATCGACAGTGGCAGGTTGCTCTCGTCGATCGGGCCACGTGCGTACTTTCGGGTCGCGTCCAGCACGTGCACCCAACGCCCGAACACCCCGGCGAGCACCCAGTCGCGAATGCTCGACGCGGCGTCGGTGATCAGAGGCACCATCGAATGCCCGTGCGTACGGTGCGTCGATTCGACGCCGAACAGGTCCATCAACGTAGCGTGAATGTCGACGTTGGTGGTCAGTGCATCGATTCGCTTGTGCGGTACACCGGGCCAACGAATAAACAGGGGGGTATGCCCAAGGGGTTCGTAGTGGGGAACCCCCGGTTTTCCGAAGATGTCCCGTTCACCCAGATAATGGCCGTGATCGGTGCAGAGGATGACCGCGGTGTCGTCGGCCAGATCCACCGCGTCTATTGCGTCCAAGAGCTTGCCGAACCAGTGATCGATCATGCTGAGCTTCGAACCGTAGTTGGCTCGAACATGACGACCTTCGCGCTCGCTGATCACGCCGCGCTCCACCGCGCCCACGGCATAAGGCGGCCAGATGATCAGCTCCTGGTCCCAATCGGGATCATAGCGATTGACCCACGGGGCCGGTGTGTCGAACGGTTCGTGCGGATCGAACTCGTCCACGAACAGCAGGAAGCGATCGTGGTAGCCGGCGTTGTCGGTGAGCCATCGGGCGGCGGTCTGCATGGTTCGCGGCCCAGGAAAATCGAGCTCTTCGCGGAACCAGGTGCGGCTGTTGTCGTAGGGTCGGTTGATGCCGCGGCCGGCAGGCAAGGCCGGGCTGCCTAGCCAGGAGGGATCCGGGCGCGTCTTCCAGGGATCGCCCTCGTGGCCGCGCAGATATTCCCAGCCGGTGAAGTCGGTGTGGTAGTTCTCCCCGCCTGCTTCGAACAGGTGCGGGTGGTCTGAAACGAGCATGGTGGTTACGCCGGCGCTGCGTAGCGGTTCGGTGATCGGTTGCTCCCACAGCTCGATCGATCCCCAGGGCTTCCAGAGAAAGTCGAGCGCGCCGCAAAGGATGTCGTGGCGGGCCGGCATGCACGGCAACGAACCGACGAAGTGGTGGTCGAATTGAACCGCGCCGGCCGCGAACCGATCGAGGTTCGGGGTGTCGAACTCGTCGCCCCCGTACGCTCCGAGCATGTGCCGGTTGAGGCTGTCAAGTAGTACGACCACGGCGTTGGTGGGCATCGGCGGGTGGGTCATGGCGAAACCTCGAAAGATGGTTGACCGTCGTCGAGAGTGGGGTCTAGCGTATCAGCAACGCTCGCTAAGGAGCGACCGGAGCCGGTCGCTCCTTAGCGACATAGCGGTCGCTCCAGAGCGACATAGTCGTCGCTCCCAGGCGGCGTGACGAATTCAAGGAGACACCAGATGGACTGGACACTGCAGCTCGTGGGCATTCTGGCGGAGATCTTCATCTTCGCGGTCGGCTTGGTGATTGTCGCGGTCGTAGTGATGTACATCATCGACGTCACACAGACCAGTCATGCGATTCGGCGCAACTTTCCGGTGATTGGCCGGTTCCGGTATCTGTTCGAACAGATGGGAGAGTTCTTTCGACAGTACTTTTTTGCGCTCGATCGGGAAGAGATGCCGTTCAACCGGGCGGAGCGGTCGTGGGTTTATCGGGCTGCAAAGGGTGAGGACACGATGGTGGCTTTTGGTTCCACCCGGGATCTGCGTCCGGTGGGAACTCACATATTCGTCAACTGTCCGTATCCGACACTGGAAGAAGATGCGGTGGAAACGCCGCCGCTCATCATCGGGCCGGCGTGCCCCAATCCGTACACGACCCGGTCGCTGTTCAACATCTCCGGTATGAGCTTCGGCGCGATATCCAAACCCGCGGTACAGGCCTTGTCGAAAGGTGCGGCCATGGCTGGCTGTTGGATGAACACGGGCGAAGGCGGGTTGTCGCCCTATCACCTGGAAGGCGGTGCGGACCTCGTGTTTCAGCTCGGTACCGCAAAGTACGGCGTGCGCGGGCCAGACGGCGGCATTGATGAGGATCGGCTGGCGGCGCTCGCAGCCCACGAACAGGTGAAGATGATCGAGATCAAATTGAGCCAGGGCGCCAAACCTGGCAAAGGGGGCATTCTGCCCGGCGTGAAGGTGACCGAGGAAATTGCCCGGATCCGCCTGATTGACGTCGGCCGGGATTCGATCAGCCCGAACCGGCATCCGGAAATCGAATCGGCCGGGGACCTGCTCGACATGATTGACATGATACGTTCCATCACCGGCAAGCCGGTAGGGTTCAAGGCGGTCATTGGCGCCTACGGGTGGATCGATGAGCTGTGCGACGAGATCAAGCGTCGGGGCTTCGACAGCGCGCCGGACTTCATCACCATCGACAGTGCCGATGGCGGATCCGGTGCGGCGCCGATGAGTCTGATTGATTACATGGGACTCCCGCTGAAGGAAAGCTTGCCGCTGGTTGTCGATCAACTCGCGGCGCACGGTCTCAAAGACCGCATTCGCTTGATCGCCAGTGGCAAGATGATTACTCCCGGAGGTGTTGCCTGGGCGCTGTGCTGCGGCGCTGATTTCGTGATTTCGGCACGCGGTTTCATGTTCGCGTTGGGCTGCATTCAGGCGTTGCAGTGCAACAGGAACACTTGCCCAACGGGGGTGACTACCCACGATAAACGACTGCAGCGCGGCCTTGACCCGACCGACAAAGCCGAGCGGGTCAAACGCTACGCGCTGACCATGCGCAAGGAGGTTGGCGTCATCGCCCACTCCTGTGGCGTTCTCGAGCCGCGGGAGCTGAGGCGCTTTCACTGCCGGGTAGTTCAGGACGACGGCAGGTCGGTACCTCTGGATCAGCTGTACCCGGAGGTCACTGCGGCTGCTTGAGCGAGCGGGCTCCCAGCGGGTCCCCGCACCGGGTGTTCTGTTTGGGTGCGGTCCCCGCACCGGGTGTTCTGTTAGGGTGCGGGTTGGTTTCGGGCCTTGGAGGGGGTGTGTCTCAGCAACCGGACGAAGTCGGTGGGCGCTATGCGAAGTATGTGCTCGTCGTACTGGTACTCGTATACGTATTCAATTTCATCGACCGCCAGATCATCTCGATCCTTGCGGAGGAGATCAAGGCAGACCTGGGCATTACCGACGCGCAGATCGGGTTCCTCTATGGCACCGCCTTTGCGGTGTTCTACGCAGTGTTCGGGATACCGTTGGGCAAGCTTGCGGACGTCTGGACGCGCAAGAGCCTGATCTCCGTGGGTCTCGGGTTCTGGAGCGTGATGACCGCTTTGTCGGGAACTGCGCGCAACTTCGGAACCCTGTCGGTTTTCCGGTTTGGCGTCGGTATTGGCGAGGCAAGTGCGACGCCTGCGGCGTTTTCGATGCTGTCGGACTACTTCTCACCCAAGGTGCGTGCGACCGTGCTCGCCTTGTATTCCAGCGGGGTCTACATCGGTGCGGGCATTGGCATCTTCCTCGGCGGCGTGATTGTCGATACCTGGAAGGACTGGTATCCGGACCCGACCATGGCACCGTTCGGTTTGGCGGGTTGGCAGGCGGCGTTTTTCGTCGTGGGTTTACCGGGCCTGCTGATGGCGGTGTGGGTGTGGACGTTGCGCGAGCCGCGGCGTGGCCAAAGCGAGGGTATTGATACCCTGGTCGAGCCGCATCCGTTTCGGGTGGCCGGCCGCGAGTTGGTCGCCGTACTGCCGCCGCTGACCCTGCTTAGCGCTGCGCGCAACGGCGGCAAAGCACTGCTGGTCAACGTGCTTGCCGGGTTGTTCATTGCCGCGATCGCCTACGGGCTCATCGAGTGGGGGGGAAACCCGGCACAGTGGATCGCGTTGGGCATAGGCGTGTATGCCGCGTTCTCGTGGACCCAGAATTTGCGCGTCCGGGATCCCGCCACGTTCACGATGATCTTTCGATCGAGGACCATGGTGTGCGTCACGCTGGGCTTTCCGTGCATCGCCTTCGTCACCTACGGGGTCGGGTTCTGGGGCCCGCCGTTCATGCTTCGCGCCCACGCGGTCGACCTGTCGGACGCCGCGATCATACTCGGCCTGTCGGCGGCTGTCGGAGGGCTGATCGGGGTGGCGGGAGGCGGCTGGTTGTCGGACCGGCTGCGGCGGCGGTATGTCAACGGGCGCCTGTACGTTGGGCTTGCGGTGCCGTTGCTGGCGCTGCCGATGGGTTTGATCTTCCTGCATGCGGAAACGCTATGGGTGGTCTACGCGGCCAATTTTGCGTTTCAGGTCGTCTCGCCCATGTGGATCGGCGGCGCGGCGGGGACGGTAAACGATATGGTTATGCCGCGCATGCGCGCGATTGCGTCCGCGTACTACATTCTGATGATTACCTTCATCGGCTTGGCGCTGGGGCCGTTTCTGATCGGTCAGCTGAGCGATAGCATTGCGGATGCCGGGGCTACCTCGGGTGATGCGTTGCGTGGTGGCATGGAAGCCGGGCTGATGATGCTGGTCGCGAGCCTCGTGTTTCTGATCCCGGCGTTGTGGGTTCTGCCGCGCGAGGACGCCAACCGGCTGGAACGTGCCCGGGCGGCGGGCGAGAAGGTGTAGAGAGCCCTCAGCGGCTGTATTGAGAAGAGCCCTCAGCGGCTGTATAGAGAGCCCTCAGCGGCTGTATAGAGAGCCTTCGGCGGTTGTCAGATTGCTCCGGCGTTCCGGAGGTCTGTAATCTCGGCTTCAGCGTAGCCGGCGGCGCGCAGAATTTCGTCCGTATGTTCGCCGAGATCCGGGGTTGGGCGGCGCACCACGAAGGGTGTGTCGTGCATCTTCACGGCTTGGGAGACCAGCTCGATGTCGCCCAGCTTCGGATGGTGAACCGGGGCCGCCATCCCCAGGTGCTGCACTTGCGGATCGGCGAACACCTGGTCGATTGAGTTGATCGGCCCGGCGGGTACGCCGGCTTCGTTGAATGTCGTTATCCACTCGCTGCTGGTACGTTGCCGGGTAATCGTCTCGATCTCCTCGTTCATCGTGTCACGGTTGTGGAACCGCCGTCCGGGTGATTTAAAGCGGTCATCGCTCAACCAGTCCTCGCGACCCATGGCGCTGCAGAATCGTTCGAAGATTGCCCGTCCGGTGGCGGCAATGTTGATATGCCCATCGCTGGTTTGGAACACGCCCGTAGGGATGCCGGTCGGGTGATTGTTGCCGGCCTGCGGTGCGACATCGCCATTCATCAACCAGCGCTCGGCCTGGAAGTCGAGCATGGCCACCTGGGCCTGCAGTAACGACGTCTGGATCCACCGTCCGGCACCGCTCTCGTGTCGAGCGATGAGCGCGATCAGTATGCCGATGGCCGCGTACAAGCCCGCGGAAAGATCGGCGACCGGGATCCCGGCGCGCATGGGGCCGCGCCCGGGTTCGCCGGTAATGGACATCAGGCCGCCCATCCCCTGGGCGATCTGGTCGAACCCCGGCAGTGGGCCGTAGGGACCGTCCTGGCCGAAACCCGAAATGCTCGCGTAGATCAATTCAGGATTGATGGCACGAAGTGTTTCATAGTCGACCTTCAGCCGGAATTTGACGTCGGGCCGGTAGTTTTCGACCACTACGTCGGCGGTTTCGGTGAGCCGATGGAACACGGCGAGACCTTCGACACTCTTCAGGTTCAAGGTCATGCTGCGTTTGTTGCGGTGCAGGTTCTGGAAGTCGGACTCGAGCCGTGACTCGCCCAGGGTGCCCTCCTGATCGCCCGGCAGTTCGATTTTGACGACGTCCGCGCCCCAGTCGGCGAGCTGGCGTACGGCCGTGGGACCGGCCCGGACCCGGGTCAGATCCAGGACGCGGATGTGAGCCAGGGGCAGGGGCGAATCGGTTATCGAATCCGTCATCAAGAGGTACCGGGCAACGCGTGTCCGAAAGCCTAGCAGCTTCCTCGAACAGCGCCACATGCTAGCTTGAACGGTGGTCGGCATTCATGCGACAGTTTCCTGCTCTGGAGGGAGGCACCGGTGGAGCAGACAGGGGAATATCGGATTGCGGCGCCGCGCGACCAAGTGTGGCGCGCGTTGAATGATCCGGAGATCTTGCGCCGTTGCATCGCCGGCTGCCAGTCCATGGAGCAAACCGGCGAGACGTCATTTCAGGCTACGGTAAAGGCGAAGATCGGACCGGTCAGCGCCACGTTTGACACTCAGTTGGAACTCGAAGACCTGATCGAGCCGGAAAGCTACCGCTTGTGCGGCAACGTGAAGGGCGGCGTGGCCGGATTCGCGAAGGGCGAGGCGCGGGTGCAGCTGAGTGAGGAGGACGGCGGTACGCTGTTGCGCTATACCGTTGCCGGAAATGTTGGGGGCAAGCTGGCGCAGGTGGGCTCCCGGTTGATCGACGCCGCGACGCGCAAGATTGCGGACGATTTCTTCCTGGCCTTCTGTGAACAGGTTGCGCCGGGCGGCGTCGAGTCGGTAGCCCCGGGTGCTTCCTCGGGAAGCACCCCGGGTGCCTCTCAAGGAAGCACCCGGGGTGCGTCAGGAACCGACCCGGGTCGGTACGAAACCAGCGGTCGCTGGACAATCTGGGTCATCATGTTTGTGGTGCTGCTGCTGGCACTGCTGTTTGCGATGTGAGAAGAGAGGGGATTTCGGTGAACGTAGAATTTACGGTGAACGGAACCGCGCACACGCTGGACGTCGAACCGAACACCTTGCTGGTCGATGTGCTGCGCTCGACGCTGGGCTTGACCGGAACCCACGTGGGTTGTGATACCAGCCAGTGCGGGGCGTGTACGGTTCATCTGGAGGGGCGTGCCGTGAAATCGTGTGCGGTGCTCGCCTGTCAGGTCGACGGCGGTACGATCACCACGATCGAGGGCATCGGCACCGTGGATGACCTGCATCCGATGCAGGAGGCGTTCCGCGAATGCCACGCCCTGCAGTGTGGTTTCTGCACCCCCGGGATGATCATGAGCGCAATCGATCTGGTCGAGCGCGGCGAGGCCGGCGACGAGGGTTCGGTGCGCGCCGGGTTGGAAGGCAACATCTGCCGCTGCACGGGCTACCACAACATCGTTCGAGCAGTGCTGCACGCCGCGCAACGGATGTAGCCTCGGAACACGAAAGAGCGAGAAGGAATGCAGGGGGCGAAATGAACGACCGCAATACAGACACGGGAATCGGCGCCGCGGTACTGCGTAAAGAAGATCGACGGTTCATCACCGGGTTCGGTCGCTACACCGATGACATCAATGAAGTGGGGCAGTGTCATGCGGTGTTCCTGCGTTCCCCATACGCCCGCGCGGACATTGGCGAGATCGATGTGTCGGCCCCGCTCGAGATGGACGGGGTGATTGCGATCCTGACCGGGCGTGACATGGCCGCCGACGGGCTCGGCGATCTGCCCTGCGGATGGTCGGTCAAGTCGAAAGACGGCAGCGACATGATCTCCGCGCCCCATCCGCCGCTGGCGAGCGAACGGGTCAACTACGTGGGCGAGCCCTACGGCGTGGTGCTTGCAGAGACGCGCCAGGCGGCGCGCGATGCCGCGGAAGCCGTTGCCACGGACTTCGGCGAACTCGAAGCCGTGGTGGTGCTGAAGACTGCGACAAGCAGCGAAGCGATTCACGAGGCGGTTCCGCAGAACCGTTGTTACCTGTGGGAACTGGGCGATGAGCAGGCGACCGACGCCGCCTTTCAGAATGCGGCCCACGTGGTCACGCTCGAGCTGACCAACAATCGGATCATACCGAACGCCATCGAGCCGCGCGCGGCGCTCGCGACGCACAACCCGGCCAGCGACGAGATTACGCTTTACACCACGAGTCAGAATCCGCATCTCGCGCGCCTGATTCTGTCGGCCTTCGTCGGGTTGTCGCCCGAGCACAAATTGCGGTTGATCGCGCCGGACGTGGGTGGTGGTTTCGGCTCGAAGATCTTCGTCTATCCGGAAGAGACCACGGTCGCCTGGGCGGCACGCCGGATAGCACGACCGGTGAAATGGGCGGCGGATCGATCCGAGTCGTTTCTCACCGACGCGCATGGCCGGGACCACCTCAGCCGGGTCGAACTGGCCCTGGACGCGGATGGTCAGTTCCTTGGCCTGCGTGTTCGCACCACGGCCAACCTTGGGGCGTATCTGTCGTTGTTCGCGGCTTCCGTGCCCACCTATCTGTACGGCACGTTGCTTGCCGGCCAGTACCGGACCCCGGCGATTCATGTGGAGGTCGAGGGCGTGTATACCAATACGGTGCCCGTGGATGCGGTTCGGGGCGCCGGGCGGCCGGAAGCCACGTACGTGGTAGAGCGCATCGTCGAGGTGGCGGCGCGGCAGCTTGGTATCGATCCGGTCGAGTTGCGGCGCCGGAACATGATCCAGCCGGATCAGTTTCCCTACCAGACGCCGGTGGCCCTGGTGTATGACACCGGTAACTACCAGGCGAGTCTCGATCGCGCACTGGACGCCATCGACTACGGCGGCTTCCCGGCGCGGCGCGCGGCCTCCGAGGCGGCAGGCAAGAAACGCGGTCTGGGTTTCGCGTGTTATATCGAAGCCTGCGGCCTCGCCCCATCGCAACTTGCGATCTCCCTCGGGGCGGGCGTCGGGCTCTACGAGAGCGGCGAAGTGCGGGTGAACCCGACGGGCTCGGTTACCGTGTTCACCGGCTCCCACAGCCATGGCCAGGGCCATGAAACCACCTTCGCACAGATCGTCTCGGATCGCCTGGGCGTGCCCTTCGACGATGTCGAGGTGGTCCATGGCGATACCGGCCGCGTCGAATTCGGTCTCGGCACCTATGGTTCCCGGTCCGTGGCCGTTGGCGGCTCGGCATTGGTGGTCGCGGCGGACAAGGTCATCGCCAAGGGCAAGCTGATTGCGGCCCACATGTTGAAAGCCGATCCAGCGGCGATCGACTTCGAATCCGGCGAATTCAGCGTGCGGGACAGCAATCAGTCGTTGAGTTTCGGAGAGGTGGCGTTCGCTGCCTACGTGCCGGCGGATTATCCCGAGGATCTGGAACCCGGGCTGTCGGAGAAGGCGTTCTACGATCCTGAGAATTTCACGTTCCCGGCTGGCACCCATATCGCGGAAGTCGAAATCGACCCGCAGACCGGCGTCACGGAGGTTGTGGCGTTTGTGGCGGTCGATGACTTCGGTGAAGTGATCAATCCGATGATTGTCGAAGGCCAGGTGCACGGCGGCATTGCTCAGGGCATTGGTCAGGCACTCCTGGAGCACGGCGTCTATGACGATCAAGGTCAGCTTATCACCGGGTCCTACATGGACTATTGCATGCCGCGCGCGGATGACCTGCCGGATTTCGATGTCGATACGACGATAACGCCTTGCACCCACAACCCATTGGGCGTGAAAGGCTGTGGCGAGGCCGGAGCCATCGGCTCCCCCGCCGCGGTGATGAATGCGATCACCGATGCGCTGGGAACCGAAGAGATAACGATGCCCGCGACGTCCGAGAAAGTGTGGCGCATTTGCAGGGGGGATTAGCGATGTATCGCTTCAACTACCATCGTCCGACGTCTCTGGAAGAGGCGGAACAGCGGCTCGACGCTGGCGAAGACGCCTTGTTTCTGGCCGGCGGCCAGACGCTGATTCCGACGTTGAATCTACGGCTTGCCTCGCCCAGCGATCTCATCGATCTTGCGGGTATCGATGGACTCTCAGGAATCGACGTCGCCGACGAAATGGTGCGCGTCGGCGCGATGACCCGGCATGCAGAGGTGGCGGCTTCGGCGGATGTGCAGGCTTCACTGCCGGTACTTGCGGATCTCGCAGGTCAGATCGGCGATGCCCAGGTACGCAACCGCGGAACCCTTGGCGGGTCCGTGGCGAACAGTGACCCGGCGGCGGATTACCCGGCCGCGGTCGTGGCCTTGGACGCCACCGTGCACACCACTCGGCGTACGATTCCAGGCGCCGAGTTTTTCTTGAGTTTGTTTGAAACGGCGTTGCAACCGGGCGAAATCATCACCGCGGTCGAGTTTCGGGTGCCCAAACGAGCCGCCTATCAGAAGTTCCCGAATCCGGCATCGCGGTACGCCGTGGTCGGCGTGCTGGTAGCTGAGTTCGATGACGGCGTGCGGGTCGGTATCACAGGTGCGGCTGCTTGCGCCTATCGAAGCGACGATCTGGAAACCGCCCTGAATGCGTCACTCGCGCCCGACGCCGTTGACGCCGTGGACATCGATTACGACCGGTTCAACAGCGACCTGCACGCGTCGGCCGAGTACCGCGCCAACCTGGTGCGGGTGATGGCGCGGCGCGCGGTGGAAGCTCTGTTGCGAGAAGGTTGAGCGGAGGTTGAACCAGGACTGATCTTCGCTTCAGGTGTTGTATTGTTGGTTGAGGCGCTGCATCCCGCGCAGCCAGCGATCGTAGTCACCCGCCTTGCGGCGCATGTATTCGGCCACTTCCGGGTGCGGCAGCACCAGGAATCGCTCTTCGGCGAGTGCTTCGATGACGGTATCGGCGACCTGCTCCGCTTCGATCATGCCGTCGACACTGGCAACCCCGCCTTCATTGCCGGCGGTCATCGCGGTCCGGACCGCCTGCGGGCACAACACCGAGACCTTGATGCCTTCGTGGCCGTGGGTGATCGCGAGCCACTCCGCCAGTGCGACCGCCGCGTGCTTGGTGACCGCGTAGGTGACGGAGCCGATCTGCGAGAGCAGGCCGGCGGCTGACGAAGTGTTCAGCAGGTAACCGCCGCCGCGCGCGGCCATGCGCGGTATCAGATTGCGTGCCGCGTAAACATGCGACATCAGGTTGACCTCCCAGATGGTCTGCCAGTCCTCGTCGGACGCATCGATCCCCCGACCGAGACCAATGCCGGCGTTGGAACAGAACAGATCGATGGGCCCGTGGTCGTTTTCGCATGCCTCGATCAGCGAGATCACCTGGGATTCGTTGCTGACGTCCAGGGTGGCTGCGCTGCCGCCGATCTCCTCCGCGACGGCTTGCGCATCGTCACCGTTGAGGTCGGCCACCACGACGTGCTTTGCGCCATCCGCGGAAAAACGCCGCGCCAGGGCTCGACCGATGCCGCTCGCCCCGCCGGTCACCACAATGATCTTGTCTGCCACTTGCATGTTCTGGTCTCCCTCACTTTGATCTGACCGATGCGGCTACCCGCTCCCGTACACTATGGCACCGGCGTTTCGCCGCGCAACACAGACGCGAACACCGATGCGTCGACGTTACCGCCGGTCAGGATCACTGCGATGCGCTGATCCCTCTGGAGTTCGCGCTCCTGCAGCAGGGCCGCATAGCTGGCGGCTCCGGCGCCTTCGGCGACATTGTGAGTGTCGGTATAGATCGCGCGCATGGCGGCGGCGATCTCGTCCTCGCTGACCCGGACGATGCGCACCGCGCCGCGGCGGATGATCTCGAGTGCCTCGGGATCGGGCACCCGGCAGGCCATACCGTCCGCGAAGGTATTGGCGCTGGAGGTTTCCGTCAGATTGCCGGTTTCGAAGGACGTCGCCACGGCGTCGGCACGATCGGAAACCACGCCGACCACCTCGGTCGTCAATCCCAGCAGGTCGCGCACGCCAATCAGGCCCGATATACCTGAGCCCATGCCGATCGGGACGTAGACTGTCTTCAGATCGGACACTGCGGTGAACAGTTCCAGCGCGTAGGTCGCAACACCGCGCACCAGTGCGGGATGAAACGAGGGCACGAACTGCAGCTGCAGCTGGTCGGCGCGCGCCTGCGCCTCGACCCTTGCTTCGTCGAAGTCCTTACCGTAAACGACAAGCTCCGCGCCCCAGGCTTGCATGGCGCCGTTCTTTTCGGGGCTGTTGCCTTTCGGAACGAGCACCATGACCGGCAGCTCGTAGCGGCTGGCCGCATAGGGGATGCTCTGACCGTGATTGCCGCGGGTCGCGGTGATCAGGCCGGCGGGCGGGCTCGTGCGTGAAGAGGAGGCACGCTGCAGTTCGTCTACGTACAACAGCCCTCCGCGGGCCTTGAAAGCGCCCGTAGGCGTGTGATTTTCGTGTTTCATCCAGACTTCGCAGCCGGCACGCTGTGACAGTAAGGGCCAACAATATTGCGGTGTCGCGGCGAAGTTGCGGGCGACGATGCGCGTGGCATCTTCGATCTCTGCGCGGCTGAACATGCTGATGCGTTCTCGTTGCCCGCCTCGTGCGGGCAGGGCGTTTCAGATTACCATCGTCGCGTGCGAATACTTCACGTGATCTCAGGGCTGCGGGTTGGCGGGGCGGAGCGCAGCATGGCGCGTCTGGTGGCGGACACGCGAGCGCGCGGCGACGATTGCTGGGTGCTGAGCGTTTCCGGTCTGGGTAGCGTCGCAGACCAGCTCCAGACCGCCGGAGTACCGGTCCTGGCGTGTGGCCTTCCGGGTTCGGGTGTCGGCGGGCTTCGGCGCGCCCTGGCGTTTGCGCGGGCCTTCGATCCGGAAATCGTGCACGGCTGGATGTATCACGGCAATCTGCTTGCCGCCTTGCTCGCCTGGCGAATCAAGGCGCGGCTACTCTGGGATGTGCGCCACAGCATCACCCGGCTTGCGGACGAGAAGTTTGCGACCCGCTGGGCCATCCGTGTCTCGGGCGGGTCGATCTGGCGACCGGACGCGGTGGTGTTCAACTCACATGCGGGCAGCCGTTCGCATGAGTCGCTGGGCTACCGGCGCTGGCCCTGCGAAGTGATTCCCAATGGCGTCGACGACGAGCGCTTCACGGGCGCCGACCGTGGCGGGGCGCGAACGCGAATTGGAATCCCAGACGTTCCTGACAATTCACCAGTCATCGCCTGGGTCGCGCGCGACCATCCGATGAAGGATCTGGATAACTTCGCCGCCGCGGCGTCGCGGATTGCAGAAAAGGTTGCGGACGCCCGGTTTGTGTTCGTTGGCTGTGGAATGGACGTGGCGAATCGCAACGTCACAGCATGCCTCCTGCGGCACGGGGTGCTCGAACGGTCCCGGTTGCTGGGCGAGCGCGACGACCTTGTCGAATTGTACCCAGGGTTCGACGTGTTGCTGGTTGCGTCGCGCTACGGCGAGGGCACATCGAACGTGTTACTCGAGGCCATGGCATCGGGGGTTCCCTGCGTGACCACGGATGTTGGCGATGCGAGACGAATGGTGGGGGATGCGAGCTGGGTTGTGGCACCGCAAGATCCTGCCTCGCTGGCCGACGCGGCGGTACGCGCGCTTGACCTGAGCAGTGAACAAAAGGCCCAGCTCGTTGCGCTGAACCGTGAACGGGTGCGGCGCGACTACTCGGTTGCGGGGTGTTTCGCCGCGTACCGTACCGTGTATGACCGCTTGGTAGAAGACGATTGAGCGAACGCCCAATGCATCGGGTGATGCAACCTGTTTGTCGCTACAATCACCCGTCTCGACTGAATCGTGGCGCAACGACACATAGCGGGACTAGCTCATCTGGTAGAGCGACAGCTTCCCAAGCTGTAGGTGACGGGTTCGAGCCCCGTGTCCCGCTCCAGCTTTCCCTTTTTGAATCAACTACTTAATGACTCGGCGGACTGAATGCGCACGTTTTGCGCACGTTTTTCCGAGAACGCCTCGTTGATTTGCTAGCGGTTAGTGGCCGCACCCAACTGTCCAGCTTTAAGGCTCACTCGAAAGACCAGTCAATTTTTTGACACCATAGTGTGAGTTCTTTCACAGAATCGAGAGAGCTGCCTCATCTACAGTAGCTTGCGTCTCCAGTGAAACTGATTCGCAATTGAACCAGCATAGCAACAATCAGACAAAACACCCGAATGAGCATGAGCTTGTTCGATTGCCAAACGCCGCACACTCGGAAAACGGGTTTTCCGAATTCGTGGGCACCAGCACGATCGTCACTCAACTTCGAAATCGCGTTGTACAGCTTGCCGGAACAAACACCCCAGTTCTGATCACTGGTGAACCGGGAACGGGCAAGACGATGATCGCCTGCTATCTACATCGTTCACATCAGGGTCAACTCGCGGAGATCGATTGCTTGGTCGCCAACAGACAAGGGTCTGATGCCCGGCCACACGATCTCGTCGAAGCATTGGCATCTGAGATTATCGATCGACAGAAGCAGCTGGAGGCCGCTGGAGGAGGAATCTTGTTCCTACGCCACATCGATGCCTTGCCGTTGCCCATTCAGAAAATCCTAGCCCAGTTCTGCGAACAATCGAGCGCCGAATCTCCGGCACCAAGCCGAACCGTTCGCGTCGTCTGCAGCTCTCAAGCTGCATTGGTACCCCTCATCGAAAACGGCTCGTTCCGCGACGATCTATTTCACCGATTGACCGTCTTTCCGTTAGTCACACCCGCGCTACGCGACCACCGGGATGACATACCTGCGTTGGTCCACGCACGGTCGAAACGTTTGCGCGAGACGCATCCGCGAGCTATTCAATTCGATGCGGACGCGCTGTTTGCCATGTCTCGGTACACGTGGCCTGGAAATGTCGACGAGCTGTTCAAACTGGTCGAGCGAAAAACCATTCAACACCCCAACTCAACGATTGGCATGCGGCAAATAGTCGAAGACTTGGTTTCGAATCGCGAGAGTCAAACCGCGGAAACATATGAAGACTCGAACGAAGGAAACGAATCTGCTACAAATCTGAACAGTTTGACGCGAGTATCACACCTGCCGGATGAGGGTCTCGATCTCAAGGAACATATTGCCAAAATCGAAAAGGAACTGATCGAACTGGCGCTCATTGAATCCCGCGACGTCGTCGCTAGAGCGGCCAAGCACCTACGATTGGGACGCACCACGCTGGTGGAGAAAATGCGGCGATACGGTTTGCAGAAGCACAGGCACGATCAATCGTTGGTTCCAGAGGTGGCGACAAAACTCGAAAAGTGTTGATGCGCGATTGGTCCGACACTCAGGTTCGGCAGTCTTTCTTCCCCTCCCTGTAGGTACCCAGATTACAACGGACCGACAAGAAGTTGGTATTCGTTGCGATTAGAAGCTTCCAGACCGTCAAAAATTTGACGTTTTGGCGACTCCATCACGCTGAATCTGGATATGTTCCCATAGAATTCAGGCCTCGGGTTGCCCTACGACAAAAGTTTGACGGCTCGGAATTTCATGGAAGGAGCATCTAGGTGCGTAATTTTGCAGTAAAACTGTTGGCTCTTATCGGCAGCGTTGTGTTACCCCTCGGTGCTGCCCAAGCAGCGATAGTGACGGACAGCATGCTGGTCGACATCACGGTCCTGGAAGTATGCAGCCTCACCGTCAACTCAGATGTCAACTTTGGTTCGGTGACACCCGGCGTAACGGGTGACGTCCAGTCCAACGGCGAAATCGAGTATGCGTGCTCGAAAACCACGGTTGCTGACATCGAAATTGACTCTGGCGCTGCACGTCAAATGACCAATGGTACGACCAACATTGTCTACACGCTGGGTCAGGACGACTATGTCAGTAATGGCGGTTCAAGCTGGGGTCTCGACGGTGCGGGTGACGCCGTGGGGATCGTGGGCGCCGGAGTGTCCACACCAATACAGCTGCCTGTATACGGAGAAGTGTTGGCTGCTGCTTACGAAGACGCCGAGACCACGTACCACAGCCAGACCGTCACCGTTAACCTTATCTATTAGTCGGATGAGTTGCGTCAGTGCGAGGCTACGAGCGCTGTTCTCTACCCTTGCGTTCATGATGGTAAGCGACCCCGCGCTGGCGGGGTCGCTGTCTATTTCGCCTTTGCGCGTCAGCTTCACGGGCCCCAACCAGGGTTCTGTCGTGGAGGTGATCAACGCAGGGGATCAGCATCTGTCCATGCAAGTGGAAGTTGCTGAATGGATCCAATCCGAGCAGGGGGTTGATGAGTACCATCCCACGCACCTGATTGTTGCCGTTCCTCCGATCTTTACCGTGCCGCCGGGTAAGACACAGTTGATTCGCGTAGGGAAGCTGGATCAGTTGCCTGGGGACTTCGAGCGGGCCTATCGTTTGTTCATCACCGAACTCGCATCACCGGGCGATCATGAAACCCGCGCGGCGTTGAAGTTCCGCATGAGAATCAGCTTGCCGGTATTCGATGCACCGTTGCTGCCGTCCGAGCCGCGCCTGATTCTGCTGGAGACCGAGTTCCAGCATGGGATGCTGCGTGTGAGTTTCCTCAACCCGGGTAATTCCCACGTTCAAGTAAAACGTTTGGTCGCCGATCGAGGCACTGGCTTCGACGACGATACCGCGACCTCGATGGGTTACTTGTTACCGGGTGTACGCCGCGACTTTTACATCGACCTCAAGGATGAAGCCTCGGTGCGCCGGATTAAGGCGGAAACGGATGTAGCAGGGATCCTGGAGTATGTGGTGGTATCTCCGCAATAGTTTGCTCAGCCTCATGCTGGCTTTGGTGTCCACGATCGCGTGGGCGGAGTATCTTGTTTTGCTCGCCGATGTTGAGTTGAATCATCTCGACGAGGGTCAGCGCTTTTTCCTGTGGGATGGGGCCTCGGAGTATTATGCCGAGGTCGGTGATCTAGCCGAGTGGCGCATTCGCTACCCGTACCCCAATCCAGTGGTTCATCACGGCAAGACCTATCATCCGCTAAGCTCGTTTCCCGGCATACGTGTGGCATATGAGCCGTTGACGGTGAGCCTGCAGCTGACGGTGCAGACTGATATGTTCGAACCACAGGCCTTTAGTTTGCGGCGCGAATCGCCGCAGGCTTCCAGCGCGGGCATTGGTGGATTTCTGGACTACGACTGGGCTTACACCGACGGTGTGGCTGGTACCCTGACGGGCTACATGGCGCCTACCCTGTTCAGTCCGATAGGCAGCGTGAACAGTGATTTTCTGTATCGGCATTCCTCCGGCAGCCGTCACATTGATTTGTCTAACGATGGGTGGTTGCGGCTGACGACGACCTACGTCCTCGACGATCCCGAAGCCACCCGACGCTACGAGGTCGGTGACGTAACTGCCACGCTCGGGACTTGGGCTGGCTGGTTGCGGGTGGGAGGGGTCCAGATCGCAACCAATTTCGATACACGGCCAAACCTGAATATCTATCCGTCGCTGACCCTGGGTGGCGAGGCGGGCGCTCCTTCAACCGTTGATTTGTACGTGAATGGTCAGTTACGCAGACGAGAGAAGATCGAAAGTGGTGCTTTCGATATCCAGGATATCCCGGTCATCAACGGTGACGGTCAGGTACAGGTGGTCGTTACAGACATTTTCGGTCGACAGCAGATTTTCTCGCAAGATTACTACGCGAGCAACGACCTGTTGAGCCACGGCCTGCACGATTATTCATACACGCTTGGAGCGCTGCGGGAAGACTATGGATACGAGAGCAATAAATACGGGGACATGGCTTTCCTGGGCAGGCACCGCTATGGCGTGAGCGATAGGTTGACTATGGGCGGGCGATTCGAGGCCAACGAGGAGGTTTGGCTGGGTGGTACCGAAGCCGCGTGGCTGGCGGGCCGCAGTGGGGTACTGAACAGTGCCGTTGCGGTAAGTGATGCAGATGCAGGCATCGGTGCACTCTGGTCTCTAGGATATGAATACCACGGCAGGACGTTCGCCTTGGGCGCGCAGATCGCCGGTAGTACATCAAAGTTCACCTCGATTCGGGTAGATACAATCGGTACATCACCGCACTTGCAATTCGTGCTCCACGGCGGTGTTAGCGCCGGTTCCAGCGGCAGCCTCAGCATGAGCTACGTCCGTCAGTCGTATCACGCCGCCGCGTTGCGTGACGACGCGGACGTATTCACCATAAGTCACAACCGAGAGCTCCTGCAGGACTTCTATCTGTCAATCCGCGCAAGCCAGATCAGGGCCGGCGATACAGATTACAGCATCGGCTTGACGCTGACCCACACCTTAGGCGTCCGCAAGAGCATGACCATTTCAGCCGATTTCGCTCGGAACAAATCGCGCACGCGGGTAGAAACCCGATCCAGCGTGCCCAACGGGCCGGGTACTGGATATCAGGTGGGTACGACCCTGGGTGATGACAAGCGTGTGGATGGCAACTTTGTCACACAGACTCAGTTTGGCCGTTACCAACTCGATGCTTCTCGCTATGACGGGCAGAACCACTGGCGTGCCAACATGAATGGCTCCGTGGCATGGCTGGCTGGCCGACCGTATTTGTCGCGGGAAATTCGCAACGGTTTTGCGGTGGCCGAGGTTGGTGAGTTCGAGAACGTGAGGGTATATGTCGAGAACCATGAAGTTGGGCGCACGGACGCGCACGGTCGTATCCTGCTACCAGCGTTGCGGCCGTTTGAACGCAACCGCGTGAGCATCGAGTCGGCAGATCTGCCGCTGCATGTACGAGTCAATACGACCCGAATGTTGGTGTCGCCGATTTCCGGGACTGGCACGATGATCAAGTTTTTACTCGATGCCTCACGTTCACTCACGCTGCAGGCCATACGGACCAACGGTGAGCCGGTACCAGAAGGCTCGCTGGCGTACATCGAGGGACGTGACGTACCGCTGCTAGTGGGGCTCAATGGTCTTCTTTACGTCAATGGTATGAACCAACCTGAGGTGGCAACGGTTAGCTGGCGCGGCGGTACCTGCACACTTGAGGTGCCGATTCCCGACAGCGATCATCCACTACCGAATGTGGGCGAGGTGATCTGTGAGGATGAGTATTGACTGAACCAAGCAACAGGAGTGGCGAAACGATAGCCCGTATTTTGCGGGCAGGGCACGGCGCAAGCTTGCTCATCGCGGTGATGGTTCTGTTGTTTGCGGGGAACCCCGCATGGGCAGCCCGCCAGTGTACCCTCACCGTGACCAGCATCAGTTTCGGTAGTTATCTGCCTGCTCAGGCGGCGCCGGTGAGCGCTAACGGCAACGTGAATGTGCGCTGCCGGGGAAAGCCGAATCAGGGCCAGCCTGCGTTTTACGTGCTGAGATTAAGTGCTGGCAGTAGCGGCAGCTTTATCCAGCGCTACATGCAGAAGGCGCCAGGCCAAGAGATTACCTATAACGTGTATGTAGACGCACAGTACGAGAACATCTGGGGTGACGGCAGTCCTGGCACCTCGCTGATACAACAGACGTTCCCGTGCCAGCGTAACGGCGCCAACTGCAACGGCAAATATAACGCGAATCATCCAGCGTATGGGCGGGCGGAGGCGTATCAGGACCCGGAGCCCGGCTACTACAGCGACAGCCTGGTTGTTTTTCTCACATTCTGAGAACTCTGACGGCCAGCGGTGATAGGACCAGAAGGCCCATGGCGGCTGGGTTTAACAGGAAGCGTACCCAAGATTGTCAGTGTTTAAACTCTCCTTACGAGATGAGATACTCCCGTAGTATTTGTACCCTTGGCGCCAATGGTGTCGCAGAACCAGGGTTGTATCACTCACTCGTCGACTGATGGCATATTGACCGTCCGTGTGGAAGGTCGGGTAGATGTCGATTCAGTGGTCAATTACGCCTACGAGCACAACGATGTATGGGTTGCGCACGCTTGCATCCTGTGGGATTTCAGGTCGCTGGATCCGAAAGTCCTAACGAGCGAATCGATCAGGGATTTACCTGAATCGTTCAAACTGATAACCGGGCTCAGGGCAGGGGGGCGAACTGCCGTGCTGGTTGAGAAGAACTTAGAGTTCATTGCAAAGATCATTGTGGTTCAAAGTGAAACGAACAACAGTCTGGTAGAGCATCGGTCCTTTTGCTCCGAGGTGGATGCCGTATCCTGGCTGAGAGCCATTTAGCAAAGAAGGGTTTTCGACACGCCAGGGTCAAACGGGCGAAAGGCTTCGCAAGCCAAAATCAATCGACGCGGCCTCGGCTCACATAATTCGATTCGGATCTGCACTCAAGTGGCACTTCAAGCCTCGCGCGAATAGGCTCACCAACTTCTTGTCTTAACGTCACTGTATCGATCTCAACGGGCCCGCCCTCTATAGCAGACGTCCAGTTCGCCGTGCATTCCGTTTCTGGAATCACGATTATCGGATTAAGGGAGTATTGGCCGCTGTCGAACTCACCTCCCTCAAACCTTGGAACCACGACGTCGGCGCAATTTGCGGAGGACATTCTTGCGACTGAACAACAAGGGAAATTGGCCACGTCAATAAGGCGCGTTTGAGGGGAGCAGAAGCCCATGGTTGAGTATTGCTGACTTCCGCTATTGGCCGAACTGAGACAGCCAGGACCTGGTTGCGGAGTGTCTCCTTTGGCGTTGCGGTCTCAATGGGTCGACGCAACACTTTGTCTTAGACGCAGAAGACGGAGTGTATGTTGAGGCATCAATGAAACATCGGCGTTTCAAGGCATCAAAGATGT
>Ga0209988_10000270_pt1 | contig 30634 bp, 36 predicted proteins | sample N075metaG_FD_183115 | JGI IMG/M metagenome (GOLD analysis project Ga0209988, IMG submission 183115) | Deep subsurface microbial communities from Kermadec Trench to uncover new lineages of life (NeLLi) - N075 metaG (SPAdes) (version 2) | ecosystem: Environmental > Aquatic > Marine > Ocean trench... | reverse complement strand
TGCAATTTTTTTCCGCCATGAATAATTTGTCATTGGGGTCTTGGGGTGATTGCCACCAAATCATTCCGAAATTTTCGGCATGATATCCCTCACATGTACAATCAGTCCAAATGGGTTTGAAGAAACAGAGATAGAGATGATAGATTTCTGTTCCTCGTTGTTGATGATCACGAAGTAATGTAGGAGTGTCTAATTTTTGAAAGAGACTTCTTGGTTTGGTAATTAATTCATCACATTGAATTTCAAAATCTTTTCCAAATTTTTCCTTAATCCATATTTTAAAAAATTGACTCATTTGTTGTACATACTCATATTCCAATTTTCGTTTTTCTCTATCTTCTTCTTTTACAACAAAAATAAAATGTAAAATCATAATAAGAAAAAGGGGTGTTATGTTTGACCTTCTATTCCCATAAGGGTTAGTGTTGATCGAATCTTCTCGATTTTTCTGATTTTCCAAGTTATTGTTTCACGTAGTTTTTCAACGGTATCAGATTCAATCTTGGCCAAAATATCATAGGCGCCAAAGGTTCCATGAACTTCTTTTACACCTTCTAGACCCTTTAATTGCTTTATAATAGCCTCTTCAGAACCTAGTTCACAGTTTATTAAAACATAAGCTGTTGCCATTATCCAGATTAAATAAATCGACTATATCAATAAAGCGATTACAGGAGTTAATGTTGAGAAATTTTAAGAATAGTTTCCCAAATATCTTTTGATACGGGCATTACAGAAAGTCTAGATATTCGAAGTAATTCCCAATCTTTGAATTTTTTTTGTTTTTTCATTTCGACTAAAGTAACTGGACGTTTTAATGGTTTTTTGTATTTTACATCAACTACAATAAATCTTTTATTGTCTTCTTTTGGATTGGGATACGGTTTGGAAATAATTTCCATTATTCCAACAGCCTGCCTTTCTGTACCAGTATGATAAAATAAAATTAGGTCACCCATGGACATATTCTTCATATGTTTTAAAGCAAGATTGTTGTGGACACCATCCCAAACTGTTTTTTTATCTTTTTTTAGAGTTTCAAAATTATATCCTCTTGGTCCGCTAGGTTCTTGTTTTGCTAACCAGTAATTTACCATTTAACTTTTGTATTGTAATTATGTTGTTTTATGTCTTTAAATAAAAAAATGTTCCCCGGTTCTGACTCGCACAATATCATTGGTGTTTTAGCCAAAACCTCCTTGGGTTCTGAAACCGGGGGGCCCTACATGTAGCATACCTGGGTGAATTAGAAATCATTGGTATCAATACGATCGCATCATCCTAATCCGTCTATATGCCTGCTCTTTGGGCGTTTGACAATTGATTTAGTCAAATATTAATCCAGACAGGTTGAGTTCAAAACCTACAACTGGGACACGAATTTTATAATTTTCAATTGTTTTGGAGTTAATTTCCCCTACAACTCCAATCGTTTTTCCACGAACTAATATGGAAGCAGTTTTACCTTTCTCAAAAGTTTCGTGGGTTGAAGTTTTTGTCTCTAATTTTAAATCAAAACCAGTTTTTAACAGAGCCTGTAAAATTGATTTTATTTCAGTAAAATTTGCTTTTTGATAGGCACAAACTGCGGCAAAATTATTTTTTTCATCTATTGGGTTATTTTTAAGAAATATTGTACCTATTTCGAATAATCTCTGAGGGTATTGGGAATGAATATTTCTCGAAAGATTTTCAAGTAGGCCAGGTAGAATAGAGTCTCGTAAAATTGTGTGTTCCTGACTCTTTGAATCTAATACGGATATGATATTGTTTGGTTCTCTATTTGTCATTTCATAAAGAATTCTTTTACTAGTTAAACTAGAATTTAGTGCTTCTAGGTACCCAAGTCCTACCATTACTAAACTAAGTGATTTTAGTTTGGATGATATTGGATGAATTGTACCCAAAGTTTCAGATGCAGACAGTTGAGGAGTTAATTTCTCAATACCATATCCTAAAGCAACTTCTTCTACCAGATCCATTGGACCAAAAATATCAAATCTGTATGGGGGAATATTACAAATGATGTTCTTTCCGTTTACTGATGCATCCAATCTAGACTTTTTCAAAGAGGAAATAATTTGGGAGTTGTTGAGGTTTAATCCAAGTGATTGATTGATTAGTGAAGGACTCACAGAAAGCTTTCTCATTTCAAGTTTCGGAGTAGTATTTTTTGCTCCCGTAATATTTACAGATACCAAAGTAAAGCCCGCAGATTGAAGGAATGTAGCAACTACAGAAAGCATATCTTCTGCATCTTCTTTGTTAATTCCAGTAACCTCCACGAAAAGATTTTTTGTCTTTGTAGTTACAGTAGTTATTGCCGAGTTAATAATAGGTGGAAAAGAAACTGTTTGTCCATTTGAATCCATAATAATGGGAACTTGTAATGAATTGCCTAAAACATATCCGTATTCTTGTCCAACTTCTGTATTTTTTAGTATATCAGAAATTTTGTTTTCTTTATTAGAATTAAGTGGAACAAACTTGTGACTCCTATTGGTTGTGGTGTAGGTTAATGGAAAACAAATTTTATCTAAATCATGGATTCCAATTGAAGATTTTCTTCTTTTCCTTCCAATTCCAAAGTGAAGATCTTCTTGCATGGTCATGAATTGTTTGATAATGTTGTCCTCGATTTTTCCATTTTTTGCAATAATTCCAGTAACAAAAGGCCTAATTTTTGAAACGGTAGGCTTTACATTAATTCTATAATCCTTGGATTTTTTTATTTTTAATTTAATGGAACCTGTTTTAATTCCCAGTAGTCCTTGCAAGCCTAATGATATACCAAAATCAGTAGAATAGTCAGGTCTGTTTGGACTATATTCTACTCTTACTAGATCTTTTTCTTCTGATTCTATATCTAATCCCAGAAATGGTAATAATTCAGAAATTTGTTTTTTTGAGACTTTGCCAACTAATTTTTGAAGTCTAGAATAAGAAAGTTCTACTACTGGCATTTTGTAGCACTCCTAAGCCAACTCAAGTTGTTATTGTAAAATTCTCGTACATCATCTAGACCGTATTTTAACATGGCAATTCTTTCAATTCCACCCCCCCAAGCTAAAACAGGTTTGTTTATCCCTAGGGGCTTTGTTACTTCTGGTCTGAAAATACCCATTCCAAATAACTCCACCCATTTCCCAAGTCTTTCATTATACACCATTGTCTGCAAAGATGGTTCGGTATAGGGGAAGAATGTTGGCCAAAATTTGATTTTTGTTATTCCAATTCTATGGTAAAATTCTCTCTGAATTCCCATTAGATTTCGCAAATTGGCATTACGTCCAACTACCACTCCTTCAATTTGATTAAATTCTACAAGATGCTTGTAACTAACTTTTTCATTTCGAAAAACACGTCCAAGAGAAAATACTCTAGCTTCGTCGGGTTTATTGTCTGCAAGATGTTTTATGGTTACACAGGTTGTATGAGTTCGTAGTACCATTCTCCTGGCTTCATTAATGTCCCAACTATATCGCCAGCCCTTTTTATGTGACTTTGAAACATTTCGTATTTGCTCAGACGTTCCAATTTTTTTTGAGGATATGCCATCTAGATAAAAGGTATCTTGCAACTCTCTTGCTGGATGATCTTGTGGAGTAAATAGCGCATCAAAATTCCAAAAGCTTGGCTGAGTTATATTCCCAAAAATTTCAGTAAAACCTAGAGTGACAAATATTTCGCGGATTTCATCTATAGTATCTTTTAGTGGATGAGTTCTTGCAACATAAACTTCAGGGACTTGGGCTTCTACATCTATTGCTCCTGCTATGAGAACCGCATCAATTGTAAAGGATTTTGTGAAAGTTTTTGTAAGTGAAATTTCCTTTGTTTTAACTATATTTTCAACTAAAAAATCTGGTCTTTTCAAAAGACTTGTCAAATCATTCTTGTCAATTTTTGTTTCTGGAACATTGTCTTTTCCAATTTGTTTTAGAGTTTTTTCGCCGGAGATGCTAACAGGATAGTTCTTGAGAAAAATTTCATTTCCCAATGATTCTACCCAATTATTCTTTTTAGCCAAGCCTATAGCGGGACCAAAAACAGATCCAAGTTGTTTTTGTAAGTCTGATATTTTCATGGGGCCTTTTTTTATTAAATCAAGAAGCCTTCTCTCAGGCAATCCATCTCGAAGAGACTCTAATCCATTTTTTCCAAGGCTAAAATTGACATTTTTGGTTTCGTCTACAATGGTTAATTTTTTGAGTTTCAACCACTCTATGCCGCGTCTAACTTGGTCAGGAGAAAGTTTTGTTAATTTTTCAAGTTTTTCAGGAGTTAATTTTGATTCGATTTTTAATTCATCAATAATTTTTTTTTCTATTTTATGAAAAACTTGTGACACTAGCAGAAAGTTTGAAAAAGACTTTTTAAACCTTAACCTAAGTCAATTTGAATGCCAACTGAAAACTTTGTTGTCACTCCTTGGCATGTTGAAGGAGATATTGATTATGATAAATTAATCAAACGATTTGGTACTGAAAAAATTTCATCAGAACTTCTTGATAGAATTAAAAAAAACGCAGGAGAGGATCATTTCATGCTCAGACGAGGGATTTTTTTCTCTCATAGAGAAATGAATAGAATTTTGGAGGACTATGAGAAAGGTAAGAAATTCTTCCTTTATACTGGAAGAGGTCCATCAGGTCATACACACATTGGACATTTAGTACCTTGGGTCTTTGCAAAATGGCTCCAGGAAAAATTTGATGTAAACATGTATTTTCAACTTACAGATGATGAAAAATTCTACACAAAACCAGATTTAACTTTAGAAGATACGAAAAAATTTGCATATGAAAATGCGCTAGACTTTATTGCTCTGGGATTTAAACCAGAAAATACCAAAATTATAATCAATACAAGAAATATTCATACACTGTATCCAATTGCTGCCCAAGTTGCTAAAAAGGTTAATTTTTCAAACATCAAAGGAGTTTTTGGGTTTACAAATGAAACCAATATTGGAATGATATTTTATACGTCACTACAATCAGCCCCATGTTTTATTGAAGATAAACCAGTGTTAATTCCCTTAGGAGTGGATCAAGATCCTCATTTTAGAATAACAAGAGATGTTGCTCCAAAAATAGGAAAACCAAAACCAGCTTTAATTCACAACATTATGATTCCAGGATTAGAAGGCACAGGTGGGAAAATGTCTGCCTCCAGTGAAAATGGAACTGTCTATACCACTGACACGCCTGATGCAGTAAGAAAGAAAATTAACAAGTATGCATTTTCTGGTGGTCAGCCAGATATTGAACAACACCGGAAAATTGGTGGTAATCCAGACATTGATGTATCATATCAATATCTAAGAATATTCTTTGAACCAGATGATAATAAACTAAAAACAATTTATGATGATTATAAATCAGGAAAAATGCTCACCGGAGAGCTGAAAGGAATTCTAATTGAAAAAATAAATGCCTTTCTTGAGATCCATCAAGAAAAAAGAGAAAAGGCAAAAGATCGGATTAACGAATTTCTATATGAGGATAAATGAAAGTTAAAGTTATTTGTGAAGACAAATACGAATGTCAAAAATTATCTAGTCTTATTTCAGTTAAAGATTCCAAGGAAACCTACATTACAAAAATTCTAAACATAATAGAGAATGAAGTGATAGTGGAATTGAAAGATAAATCAGCCCATAGTGTTCTTCTAAAGGATAAGTATCAAGTTGAGGTTTTTGTAGATTTCATACAATCAGTGCTGGAAAAGGAGCACAAAATCATCTCAATTTATGTTTCTGAACAAGATATTGAAATGGTAAAAGGGTAAGAGATGAATTTAGAACAAACAAAAATTTTAATTTATGAATACCATATAGAGAGACACAACACCAACCATTACTATTAGACTAAATCCTAGTGCTTTCATGTCGCCATCCATGATTTAGGGTTAAAATTATAATAATTAAAGTGTTAATAGAATTTCAGGTTTGGTTTTGAGGTTTATCTGGGAAAACGTTTCTTTTTTTCAAAATTTTCCCTTTTTTGTTTAGGTATTGAAATAGACTTTTTAGTTTCATTGCAGTTTAAACAAATAACTTTCAGTTCGCTTCTTGCCAATTGTGGATCGGAGATATACTTTCCCCATGAAGAAGCAACTCCGCCCCTATGAATATTATCAAAAGTATCGTCATACATATGACTAAACGCCAGGGCTCTTTCATCATTAAATCCACAGCTAGAACAAACTTTACCGCCAAGAATTTCATATAATTTTTCTTTTAGCGTGTTATAGAATTTTTCAGAACCTCCGGAATAGAAAGTCTCCTGTTTTTTCAAAAATTTTTCCGTTTTTGATTTTTTAGACCTAAAATCGTCTCCACTTGAACGTGAATCTCTAACGTTGGAATATCTTGAACCTCTGTCGTTTCTGGAGTATCTATCATTTCTGGAATATCTGTCGTTTCTGGAGTATCTGTCGTTTCCTGAATCTTGTGGTTTGTTTTTTCTGAAACAATCACTACAATATACTGGTCTATCAGTTTTTGGAACAAATGGAACTTGACATTCAGTACCACAATCAGCACAAGTTACAGTTGTAGATTCTCCCCTACTATCATCTCTAGAGTATCTATCGTTTCCTGAATCTTGTGGTTTGTTTTTTCTGAAACAATCACTACAATATACTGGTCTATCAGTTTTTGGAACAAATGGAACTTGACATTCAGTACCACAATCAGCACAGGTTACAGTTGTAGATTCTCCTCTACTATCATCTCTAGAGTACCTTGAACCTCTATCGTTTCGGGAATTTCGAAATGATCTAGATGGGTTATCTCTCCAGCTACTTTTTGATTTGTTTCTGAATTTGTTTTCTCCAGTTCTTACTTTGTGTAATTCCATAACGGTCAATATTTGAAAGATTTGTTGGTTATAGATAGTTAGATCTTTAATTTGTGCCTAAATTAAAACATGTTCAAATTAAACTAACGATTTATCCATCTCAGCACTCATTATTTCTTCTACTTTGAGAAAGTAGAGTCTTGTAGAATAAGGCATTTCATCTAAATTTTCGTCCACTGCTAGCATAAAATATCTGACAGCCCTTTTTGAAATATCAAGATTAAATTTCATGGTTAGGATAGGATCCTGCTTGACTTTGATTTTATCTTGTAGCCATGGTGGGGCCATTTCTATAGTTTCTTTAATTATCTTATCATACCAATAGGAAAGATTGTCTGGTTGAAGTCCTTTCTTGAGATTTGATACATCATTATCAAATTTTTTCATCATTCTAGGAATAATAGGCATGGTTTAAGATCTAAAAATTTTTTTTTATTACAATTACTCAAACATAGACAATCTTCTAGTCAAATGATAATAAGTTTCCATCATAATCTATTTCTTGATTTTTTATCCTCGAAGTTGAAATTTTATTGCCATCTTTTGCTAAAACCATTGGAACTACCACTACGTCCACTGGAGGCAAGTTCTTTTGTTTGCGTAGTTTGTTCAGCACTTCCCCTTGATTAGAGGTTTCGTCACTTACCACCAATGCTTGTACTTTTTTTTCCAAAACTGCAGGTCCAAAATCGTTATCTAATTTACTTATTTCAAAAGAAGTGTTAGGGAAATTTTTTTCTATAGTTTTTACTAGTTTTTCAAGTCTTTTGTCAAAATTGTTAAGAAGATCTTTTCCATTCTTTGACGCCCAGTCTTCACTGGTTAAACCAATTATTACTTTACTAGAAATAGAAAATGCCTCAGATAACAAAGTTATGTGACCTTTATGAATAACATCAAAAGTCCCTCCCATCGCAACCAAGTCAAATTTTTTCATATCTTGAGTATAGTTTATTCGAAAATAAATCTACTAGTTTACGACAATTAGAACAATAGGTCCTTTGTCAGCTATTGGAATATTGTTTCTATCCCACACATAGGTCTCAATAAAAAATAGACCACTGTTTTCTGGTATCCAATCAATTGATATTGATTGAGAACCAGTTCCTATAAACCGACCATCAAATTTTCCTATAAATTCTACATATGGTTTTTCACCTGATTGTTTTACTTGAGCGTAGTAGGTGTAGGGAGTTTCGTTTGATTTTTGATCAATTGAGAAATGAATCAAGACCTTACTTTGAATATTCACAGTAGACCCAACTGTAATTTCAGAGAGTTTATTTCCTTGAGAATCAATTAGAGAAACACCAGATATTGTAACTAATTTCGTAATTTGTTGTGGGATTTTTTCATCTACAAAATTAGAATAAAACACATTGGATTGAGCAAATATTTGAAAACTTATTGCCCTTTGATCAATTTCCTCATTAAAATAAAAATCGACCTTTTCATTAGCCTCAACATCTCCAATTTGTGTTGAAGATATTCCTATCAATCTAGGAGGAATAAAAGCATCATAAAATGCAAGATAAACAAATGTATCAGTTATCGGAGAACCACCATTGGTCAAAATTCCAGATACTCTTAGATTCTCATCTAATAAGATGTCAGTAGATTCTACAACTAATTGTTGTGATTTAGAGGGAGAGGGGGAAAATCCTTTGAGTACAATAGAGACATGCGTAATGTTTGGATTGGCCGATTCTGATTGAATAACATAAGGAGACGTTCCTAACTCTGGTATTACTTCAAGAATAGTACCACCTAGAACGGTTTCTAGTGGCTCGTTTCCAGTTTCATCATAAAAATTAGCTATTAGCTGGACGTTGGTAACAGAAGTTAATTCACTCCTGTTCTCTACGTTACCTACCACTATGGTGTATCCTTCCTTATCCTTGTAAACAAATGGAGAATCGCTAGTTAAGGCAACAGAAAGGGTTGATGGAGTATCAGATTTTTGAGAAAATCCCGAAGAAATTGGAAGTAGCATTAGAATTAGAAAGGCACAAAGAAAGATTTTCTGCATATCAACTTGTATCGAAATAATAATTTAATTTGTAGAGCATATCATATAGTCAACAATAAAGGTAACAACGTTTAACCTAGTTTCTACTAAAAGAAGAATAAAAAGAGATTAAAAATATTAAATTTACTTGCTTTTCTTTGCAGTAAGTGCAACCCAGTAAATGAGTCCAGGTAGTAAACCAACCATTAGTGGTATCCATACAGGCCATGCGTCTGCCATAGTTGTCATACTGTAAATCAAAAGCTAATCCTATTTAAATCCATCCAGAAATTTGATTTTTAGAATGGATCGATTTTATTGCAAGTGGACTGGATGGGATTTGAACCCATGACCCCCCGCGTGCAAGGCGGGTATACTACCAGGCTATACTACCAGCCCACGTGAGGAATACTTTGAGTGAGGATTTTAATTGTTGTCTTCTTGGCAAGAATTTTATTTGAAAAAAAATTAGTTTTGTTATGGTTTTATTAGAATCTCAAGTAAAATTAAAAACTGGGGACAGTCAACCAGATTTTGAGCTTTTAGGAATTGATGACAAAAAGCATAAACTAAGTGACTATCGTGAATACCAAGGAATTCTTATAATTTTCATGTGTAACCACTGTCCATATGTTAAAGCAAAATTTGATGCTTTTAATGAATTGTATGAAAAGCTTGGAGACAAAATTGCAATCATTGGAATCAATAGTAATGATTCAAAAGATTATCCTGAAGATAGTTTCGAAAATATGAAAAAAACTGCTGAGGAGAAAGGATTAAAGTTTGATTATTTGGTGGATGACACACAACAAATTGCAAAAAAATATGGAGCCGTGTGTACTCCTGATCCATTCTTGTTCAATAATGAGGGGAAATTATTTTTCCATGGTAGAATAGATAATGCAATGAAACCGGATGATGATGCTACTGAAAAAACAATGATTATCAATATAGAAAAGATGTTATCTAATGAAAAAATAAAAAAAGATTTTGAACCTTCTATTGGTTGCTCAATCAAATGGAAGGAAAATTAAACTTAAATGACTCATGCCTAGAGAATGGGATGAGGGCTCGTAGCTCAGCTTGGCTGGAGCGTTCGACTGATAAAACATTCAGAAATCGAAAGGTCGTGTGTTCGAATCACACCGGGCCCACTTTTTTACTTTGAATTTTCATAAACTGTCTCAGACCAGTTTATGACATCTTCAAATTTTTCAGTTTGCAAATCACAGTCTAATTTTGCTTTTTTCTCAATCTTTCCACATAAAACCAGGCTCATTTGTTTTCCCATTTTTTCTTTGATTGTGCTAATTGAGTCGGCAAAGAAGTTAAGGCGCTCCTTGGTTTTTGAGAAAACTAAAACTATCAATATTCCTGACTTTTGTTTCCAAATTTTACTAACAAGTTTTTGGAAATCAAGATCGAACAGCACGTTAATTGCTGATGACATATCCCCCAAATGAAATACAGTCCATTCAGTAGAATGAAAAGAAGCAGAAGCCGCTTCGGATAATAGAGTACTTTCAGGATCGCCTGAGAGTACAATAATTTTCTTTTTTAGATTTGATTCCACTGTAATCTGATTAAAAATTTGAAGAGACTTTGAGATAACATTCCCTAGGAATTTTACTTCGGAATTTCCAATTTTTCCTTCATCATAGAGAGCCTGTATAGAGTTGATTGCAGGAATTATTACCTCGATTATTAACTTGTAAACAGATGCATCAGAGTAAATACAATTTTTAATTAAAGAAAATACTTGACTTTCTGATCCCTTTATCAAATAATCCAAATAATGTGATTCAACTTTAAAGTAATCATTGGGGAAAATAAAAGTCTCTTGACCTGATTCTAAAAACCATAGAGTTGTATTCCCAATAATTTTTTGTCGAAGAAATCCTTCTGCTGCTAACACTTTAAGATATTTTGTCATTGTAATTCTGCTAACATTAAGTTTTTCAGAAATTTCAATTCCGGACATTCCCATCTTTGAATCTTGAAGCACCTCGATGAGTTTTTGTTTTAGTTCATCAATTCTATATCCTCTACCCATAGTGCATGTGAATTATGCTATTGTATAAAGACTAATTTCCTTTAATTGGAGTATAATCTTTTTCACAATAAAACGATATATAGTTCGGTACCTTATTGTACGGTAAGAGGAAAGTAAATTGCCAAAACCTGGATTCAAATCAATAACTGTTTCAGAAACTGTTTACGATAGATTCCAAGAAGTTTATCAAAAGAATAAAGCCGGACTGGCAATGAAAGGTGTCAATAGTTTTTCAGGTTATGTTACTTACATGTTGGAAGAGTCGATGCAAAAAGACAAGACTTTTGCTAGATATGCCCCAAAAATTGAAAAAATTTCAGTAGATGATGATAGGGTAATATTAAAAGACAATATTAAAAACAGAATTGCCGAGGTTGCTGTTCAAAGAGGAGAGTTATTTTGTCAGCTTTGTGATGAAAAAGATTGCGTACATGTCGGTTTTGTATTTTCACTTCCAGACGTTTACGAAGTTCTTAATGCCAGAGGAATAAAACATCCAAAATAGAGCAGTGGAGGAGGTGGGATTTGAACCCACGAACTCCTGAAAGACAGGATCACCCATTATTTTGATCTTAAGTCCTGCATGTCCAAAAGCATAAAATGCTTTCTTTGGCCAGGCTTGATTACTCCTCCAGATGATAAAAATATCTATGAAATTTAACAGTTTAGAGAGGTCGGAACAAGGATGAAGAATTATAAGTATTTTCTTTTGCGATTAATCGTGCTTCGATAGCTCAGCCTGGTAGAGCGTTACATTGGTAATGTAAAGGTCACGGGTTCGGATCCCGTTCGAAGCTTTAATAATTTTTAATCAAAAGTTCATGATGACCAGTTCTTTTCTTAGAATTAGAATTAATTGATCGGTTTACTTTTATTTTTTTGAGTCTCCATTGTTTTTCGGCAAACATATCAGCCACTTCTTGAGAGTTGGAATTGGATAGCATGACTTTACATCCCTTTGAATCTAATTTCAAACATAGTTTTGCTAGTCTCTTTAGATCACCGTAGGTGAAAGATTTGTGGGTGTAGCTGGTAAAATTAGCAGTGTTACTTACTGGTTGATATGGAGGATCAAAATAAACAAGATCATCTTTCTTTGTGTCATCTAGAACTGACTCAAAATCGCGACATTTGATTGAGACTTTACGTGATTGTAATATTTGGCTAACTGAACGAATGTTTTCTTCGTTTACAATGTTTGGATTAGTGTACCTTCCAAGAGGGACATTGAATTTTCCTTTACTGTTAACTCGATATAGACCATTAAAGCAGGTCCTATTCAAGAAGAGTAATCTCGAGGTTTTTTCAACTGCACTACGAGGATTGCTTTCACGGATAGAGTAGAAATATGACTTTGAGTCTTTTTGATAGTTTTTTGCATGATTTTTTAGGGAATTAATTAATTCTGCTGGTTTATCCCGAATTGTAATATAAGATAAAACAAGATCTGAATTTAGGTCAGAAATTCCACATGTTTGCCCGTTTCTTTCTGAGAGGATATGAAATAATAATGCACCACCACCTAAAAATGGCTCAAAGTAGGTGCCCATGGTTTGGGGTAAATTTTCGCTTAAAATTGGAATTAACTGCCGCTTTCCTCCGGCCCATTTGACAAATGGTTTTGGAGTTATTAGTAGATGATTGAATTGTTGTCTCACATGTACTTATCCCAATATGGCATATCGTCAAAATGGGCAACAAAAGATCACAATATGTACAATATTTTTTTATCAAATTTTTAGAACATCATAGAAAACTCTATCAAGATAATAAAATGAAAAGGAAAAGGTTAGATTTTTAGTCCCACTTCGACCACGCGGCCATCCATCTATACGTCCAAGTATTTAGTTTACAACCAAGTGCTGTGAACGTTACTCCCAACACTGCACCAGCTCCCGCACCTAGTGCAACTGGACTGTTATAGAACTTTCCTACCTGCGGTTCTATTGGTGTCATATATGGTGGTAGTGTCGGTCTCGGGTATTTGAAGGCCGTTTCTAGTGGATCTGCCACTGTTATCAGGTTTATCATGTTGAACAACGGTAATGACATTCCTACCAGTACTCCGCCAAACAGTATCAAAGAGTGTTTGTTTTTCTTTGTAGCCCAATATGCCAGATCAAGCAACATTGCTGATGGTAGCCATACTGGTGTGACAATAAAGTCATATGGGTATCCAAGTGCAAACCATGCACCTTTTGCTATCCATGTATATACTGTCATAATAAGAGCGTAGTACGTCGCTGTTCCTGGAACGCCCGTAAATGTCAGATAATATACTGCACCTACTGAAAGCATCAACGTTTGAGATATGGAAAATACCACGAACGATGTCCAAGCCCAGTCAGTATAGAAAATGTAATCACCTGCGTTAATTGATAATAGTGTTGAGTTTACTGCAACCACTACTATGAACAAGTAATGAGTACTTCGTCTTAACCAGACCATATTGTGTGGTAAAACAGTCAGTATATAAAATTTTAGAGTGTTGTGAGGATCGGGGATTCTAATTAAAATGAAAAATAAAGTGTCTGAAGGATTTACCTTCTAGAATCCGACATACATTGAGATGTATAACGTACCTACTGCAGTGAAAGAAAGTACCCCTGCCACTAGACGATTACTATTCTTATTGGAACCCTCTTGCATCACTTTAATACAGAAGATGTATCCAATTGACTCAATAATTGTCAAAACTATGAACGCAAAGTGACCGCTATTTGTTGGATATGCCCAAGGATAATAGAAATATCCTGCTGCAGTACCGCCAAAGGTAGCTCCCCATGCTGCTAAGTATGCTAAAGTAATAAAGCCACTCATGTTTTCTACGCGTTTTCCAATCATTCGTTCTACGTCAGCACTACCTGTACCACCGCCACCGCCAGAACCGAATCCTTTAGGAAGAGTCATTCTGGATTTATAATATTCAGAATCCTTTTAAGTCTTTCTTAAATTAAATGCCTAAAACGATCAACGTCCATCTTTAAAATAAAATAGAAAAAAAAGTGTGCTTTTTACACTTTGGTTTATGGGATTGTTCTACTGTACAATTTGCCTTCTAAGGCCATCTTGTACATCTCTGCTATGTATGGATTCTCACCTGGAGTTTCTGCTCCTAGTTCAATAAGTCTTGCATATATTCTGACTACGTATGCTAAGGCTCCCATGAATGCTACTACAACACCCATGTTGAACATCCAGTGATTCGGTACTGAAAAGATTTCCTCTACAAACCAGAAATGCCACATCTCATTGATTCCAATTGTAAACATTGTTGCAAGATAACCTAGAATTGTCATCTTTAATCCAGTGTTTATAGAGTTATTTGGACCTCTGAGAATTGGAACTTTTCTATCATACATTGCGCATGCCGACCATCCAAGTGGTAATGCAATGAAGTGGGAGTATAACCACCAGTGTGCTGGTGTAAATGCACTATCGCGGATAGATGTCTGATGCAAAGAACCGTCAACGAAGTTATCTACTTCTACTGAGGCTGCAATAGATCCCAAAGCTAGAATCATGAGCCAGATTTTCTTTAGTCTCTGGATCTCAACTTCTTTTGGTATTAATGCGGGCATCTGTGCCATACTTATAAACAGGGTAATTTAGGATATAAATGAAGAGCTTCATAAATAGTATATTTTATAAAATTTATAACTAAATTCAGTAAATTTTTGTTATTTTTTATTCTATTTAATTAGATAATTTGAAATAATTTTATCATTTTTTTAATGATTTCAATGTTTAACACTAATGCTTATCATTAATTACCCATCGATCCTCGGTATCAAGGTAAAACATATAACGATGTAAACTATTTTCCAAACTATTAGGGATAATTATGGTCGAAAAAAAGATTTTCGTATTAGGACTAGCAGTTGTACTTACACTAGGAACACTCGGTTTCAACTGGGTAGAAACAATTCTTCCAACTGCTGATGCACATGGTGTCCAAGCACAACTCCAGAGCCGTTTCATCAGAATTGAGGATGAAACCTTCAACAGACAATCCCTGCAAACTGGCGAGACTATAATACTTCAAGGTACATTAGTCAGTCTAGTAGAAAGAGACCTTAGAGGATGGCTATCCATTTTCTCAGAATCTACTAATGCAGGAAATAGATGGGAAATGTTGGCAAGAGATCCACCAGGAAATGTCTTTGACATGCCAGGGAACTCTGTCTTAGATTACTCATTGTCTGCAAAAGCACTCGAAGCTGGTGTATATCACGTACACACACAACTCAATGTTGCTAACGTAGGTCCAGGACTTGGTCCAGGTCAAACAGTAGTTGTCGAAGGGGATCCAATTATCAAACCAATTCCATATACCAACATCGCATACCAATCAATCATTATTGGTGTAGGTTATGTAATCACGTTTGCAACACGACCCTGGCAAGTAATCTAAAAACTCCACCTTTTTCCTTTTAATTTTAATTCGATTACGTCTTTGGTAAGAAAAACTCATAAATCGAACCAAATTTTATGTTAGAAAAACTAGATGATTATACTCAGTTTTAATATAAAAAAACTGGATACTATTGAGAAAATGAACGATTAAGAGAAACGACTTTAAGTAATCTTCAGAGAGAAACTATATGATTTGGCCTGGGATGGGTGATCCCTACAAGAGAAAAAAGATTATAAAATTTCTTTTATTTTCTGCAGCGGTAGGAGCTGTTGCCGTATTATTCACCACAATGGTAGTAAATCCAATCATAGGCGAACAACCACGCAGTGCCTGTATTAACGATATAGAAAAAAACTGGAAGATATCTTTCACAGTAGAAGTTTATGTAGATAATCAAAAAGCCGACATTCCAGCCAATATTGGCTTCACGGAAGGAGGATGTCAACGAGCAATTTACACCCTTAGCAATGATGGAACAGTGTATGCAGAATGGAAGGAAGATCCAGAATTCGAGATTGGTCACTTTTTGTGGATTTGGGACTTTCCTCTAAGGGATATGGAACAGTCAAAGTCCACCATGTATGTAAATGGGCAGGAATCTAATCACTTTATCAACCATCCACTACAAGACGGTTACCACTACAGAGCAGAATTTACGTCAAAAGCTTTTGATGAATCAAAAGATTCAGATTTCCTTCCAGAAAAATAGTTTCTTTAGACTTTTTGAAAAATTAGTCAAAATTCATCGACAGAATTCTCATAGACTTATTAAAAATAATGAAAAGTAGATAAGAGTTATTTTACCAGTATTTGCCGTTGTCTGGAATAAGACCGATACCTTCTCTTTCAAAGTGTCTGTCCAATTCATCAATCCATCTCTCACGGTTGTCCTTGTATCCCCAACCATGTACACGCAAATGGTATGAAATAAGTGCCAAGAGGAATATTGAGAACAATATGGTACCAAAGATGTAAATCATTACATCGTAGAATAATGGATCATAGTTTGGTCCTAATTGTCCTGTTACCGATGACAGAATGTTTAGGAAAGTTCCTATAATAGGAGTCATGCATATCTTGGCTCAATTTCTGCGATATATACATTTCTGTTATTATCAAAAAGTATGAGATCAATATTTTCAATAAAGGTGTCTAATAAAATAAGAGAAAAATATGTTATTTTTTTTATCCTCTGCCATATGCTGCGTATTTGCCTGATCTACCCTTTATGAAGAAAGCGCTTGAAATACCACCTAAGACTGCTGCAGTAATTACTGCAGCTCCGCCTACACCAGCTGCGTCAATAACTGGAGTACCTGAGCCAGCGTCTGGATTTGCTTTTACCAATTCAATTCTTCGCCTTTGAAGTTCTAGTGCCTCCTCTAAGGTAAATTTTCCGGTTTCCCCCTGTCCACCTACGTTTCCCATGTATTGTGCAAATGCTACAACGCTTGATCCGTAGTAACCTACGACAAATACAGCAATTAAGAATGCTGTTAATAGTACTTTGCTATTCATACAGTTTACCTGTGGTTTTGAAGCCAGTGTGCTTATTTAACTTTTATTTTAAAATCCAAATTTCGAAAAGATGTATGAAATTTTAATAAGCAACGTTTAATTTTGTTCCAAATTTAGCCGCAACATGGGACGAATGCATACCCACAGACATGGAAAATCACATTCTATTAGACCTGTAACCTTACGTGCTCCTTCATGGATAACAATAGGTCCAAAAGAAATAGAGGAACTGATCATAAAGTATTCAAAAGATGAAATGACCCCAAGCCAGATTGGAATTAAATTAAGAGATCAACATTCAATTCCTTTGGTAAAACCAATCTTGAAAAAAAGTATTGGAGAGATATTAACGGAAAATAATCTCATATCAGAGATGCCAGAAGATCTAGATAATATTGTAAAAAAAGCAGTGGGTCTCCAAAAACACCTAAAGTTAAACAACGGAGATAATAAAAATGTCAGATCCTTGGAATTAATTGAGGCCAAAATCCACAGACTGTCAGTTTATTACAAAAGAATAGGTCGAATTCCCAAAAACTGGAAATATAAATCCGTGGTTGCTCAATTAGAATAATGATAAGATCCCTTGATGAATCTCTTTCATTTTTCAAAGACAAAATTTCTAATTGCATAAAATCTCAAAAATCAATTTCAGTTACCACTCATCTTGATTGTGATGGGTTAACATCAGGCAGTATAATCACCAAGGCCCTAATTAGAGCAGGGGCAAAATGTACCCTTCGAACCTCAAAAGAATTTAGTCAAAATGTAATAGATTCACTCAAACAAGATTCCAGAGATTTTCATATTATAACAGACCTTGGAGGAGGATTTGCAAATAATTTAGATCAATCCTTGGGGGAAGAGTGGATGGTGCTTGATCATCATCAAATATCAGAAACTGAATATGAGAATCCGAGAGTCATAAATGCCTGGAAATATGGCATAGATGGAGGAACTGAAATTTGTGCTGGCGGGATGGCATATCTTGCCGCAATGTCCCTTGATGATAAAAATTCAGATTTGTCTGCAGTGGCAGTTGTGGCGGCTTTGGGGGATCGGCAAGATCAAGGCGAAAAAAAATCTTTTACCGGTAAGAATTTTGAAATTGCCAACACTGCCAAAGAACTTGGTCTTTTAGATATTGACCTAGATTTGCTTCTGGTGGGAAGAGAAACTAGGCCTCTTCCTGATGCTTTGGCATTTACTTCCCAGCCTTTTATTGAAGGACTCACCTGGAATAGAGATGCCTGTTTATCTTTACTAAATTCTTCTGGGATTCAGCTAAAGGACGGAGGAAGATGGAGAGTTCCCGCGGAGCTAAATGAGGATGAAAAGAGATTGGTTATTGAAGAAATTACAAAATTTACCTCTGGAAAAAATGCCACAGATATTATGTCTGAGTTAATTGGATACACATACACATTTCCAAGAGAAGATAGAAGAAGTTTTTTGCGAGATGGAAGAGAATTTTCAACCATGTTAAACTCTTGTGGTCGAATCAGTAAATCTGGAGTTGGTATTGCAATCTGTATGGGCGACAGAAACAAAATTCTAAGAGAAGGAGAAACCATACTTACAGAATACAGAAAATTAATCCGAGAATACATGCATGTATTAGCTAATGAAAGATGGAGGATTTCTGAAAGTGAGACCTGTGTTATGGTAAATGGAGAGGGAGTTGTTCCTGAAACCATGACAGGAACTATTTCATCATTGATTGCCGGATCTCCACACAATTCAGGAAAAATCATAATTTTAAGGACTAAAGGAGAAGAAAATACCATAAAGTTTTCATCTAGAAAGTCTTTTGGATGCAAATCATCCATTAACCTAAGTGAGCTAATGAAAACAGGAGCCGAAAAATTCAATGGTATAGGAGGAGGTCATGATGCAGCCGCTGGGGCAAAAATAACTAAAGACAAATTAAATGACTTTTTAGATTATTTAGATGTAAATGTCGTTAACCTGTCAAGTTCAGATAATTCTCCATAATCTATCAAAAGAAAAGGCTCAAACCGTAAAAGAGGCCCTAGATCCTGATAATGTAAATTTCCCTCAAGGCTTAAGTCTCAATGTGGAGAATATTGATAACAAGGTTGTTTTTAATTTTGAAAGTAAGGACAATATGAAAAAATTGATTGCTACCATTGACGAGGTTTTAGCCCATGTTCAAGTTGTATTGAAGGTGATTGAATAGTGCTAGATCCGAAATTAATCAAAGAAAATCCTCAGATTATTAAACAGATGCTGAAATCAAGAGATATTGAATTTGATCTAGATGGTCTGATAGATGCAGATAAGCTAAGGAGAGAGTTCATACTGAAAACAGACGAAATAAGAAAAAAGAAAAATCAATTTACCTTGGAAATTTCTCAAAAAAAGAAAATCGGGGAAGATGCAACTATAATTTTAGGTGAGATGAAAAGGGTATCTGAAGAATTATCTGGTCTAGAATCATCACAAGCAAAAATTGAAAAAAAATACATGCAATTGGCATTAACTATTCCCAATCTTGTTCATCAATCAGTACCTATCGGTAGAGACGATTCTGCAAATAAGGAAATTAAGAAATGGGGAAAAATTCCAGAGTTTGATTTCAAAGTAAAGGATCACATCGATATTTCAGAAAAATTGGATTTGATTGATCTTGAAAGAGCTGCCAAGGTGGCTGGTGCAAGATTTTATTACTTGAAAAATGATTTGGTAAGATTGAATCAAGCGCTAATACATTATGCCTTAGAATTTTTAACTGAGAAAAATTATTCCCTTGTTCAGCCCCCATACATGATTAATCATCAATCAATGGAGGGTGCAGTAATTGCTGAAGATTTTGAAGAAGTAATCTACAAAATTGAGGATGAGGACCTTTACATGATTGGAACGTCAGAGCATGCATTGGCTGCAATGCATTCTGGTGAGATAATTGAAGGTAAGGATTTACCACTAAGATATGCTGGAATAAGTTCATGTTTTAGAAAAGAAGCAGGGGCTCATGGAAGGGATCAAAAAGGAATCTTTAGAGTACATCAATTTGAAAAAATTGAGCAGTTTGTATTTGCACGCCCTGAAGATTCATGGAAAGAACATGAACGTATGATAGGCATTGCCGAGGAATTCTATCAGAAATTAGAAATCCCTCATAGAGTGATACTTCTTTCTTCAGCGGATATGGGAAAAATATCTGCCAAAACCTATGATTTAGAGGCATGGATGGCTGGCCAGAATGCCTATAGAGAGATCGTATCCTGCTCAAATTGTTTAGATTTTCAAGCAAGGAGATTAAAAATACGATATAGAGAGAAGACAAATGAAGAAACAAAGTTCTTGCATACCTTGAACAGTACCCTTGTTGCCACAACTAGAGTCTTAGTTTCAATTATGGAGAACTTCCAAAATAAAGATGGACATATTACAATACCTAAAGTTTTACAAAAATTCATGGGGCAAAATATCATCTAGTCGCATACCCTTATATTTTGGATTCAAAGGTCGATAATAATTGGCGCGTAGAAAAGGTCGAACAAAGGACAAGTGGAGAGAGAAAAAATGGATAACAGTTAATGCACCAGATTCATTTAACAATGTTCCAATAGCCTACATTCCAATCACAGATGATAAAAATGCGCAAGGTAGAGTTTTAGAAGTTACTTTGTATGATATTCTGAAAGGTGATCCTTCACAACATCAATACAAAATGTATTTTCAACTAGATAAGATCAAAGATGATAAAGCTAGTACAATTTTCAAACGATTTGAATATTCAAAAGAATTTTTGAGAAGTTTAGTTAGGCGTGGTTCATCTAAAATAAACTTCATTATTGATGCAAAAACCAAAGATGGGTATGTTTTTAGAATTAAAGTAATTGCCCTTACACACAGACAACTTAACACTTCAAGGAAACATGCTTTGAGATTAATTATAAGGGATATTATCAATAAAATAGTGCCAGAAATGACCATCGATCAATTTGTACAAGCTACATGTTATGGTAAAATTAATTCAGATATAATGGCTGCAATAAAGAAAATAATTAAAATAAGACATGTGGGTCTTGAGAAAGTGAAATTAATTAGAACTGCTGACAAAGAAATAGCATTACTTGAAGCCTAATCACATAACAATTCTACTTTACTAAAATGGCAAAGTTAGAAGTAACAATAGATGTAATTGTACATGCTACCGAGGACATTGTAAAATTTTTTGAATCTTTTAATGAAATATTTGGATTAGAGGAAGAGGCCTTTTCAATTTCACATGTTACTGGTCATTTTGAGAATCCAATTACAATCCTTAGAGCAATAATCACAAAAAAACTTGCACTTCAATTTTTAGAAAAATTCCTAAAAATGTTATCAGAGAATCAAAAAAGTGAGATAATCAAGGAGATCGAAGAAAGGACAGAAAATTCAACTTTACATATTAGATTTGATAAGCAGGAGTTTATCCAAGGAAAATTAACCTTCAAAGAAAAAGACGCTATAAGACTAAAAATTCATGTTCCAATTTACAACAAAAAAGACACAGTCAAAGTTTTTAGTAAAATTTTTCAAAAGGTCAACTAGAATAAATAGGAATAACCTGATAAATTAATTTGGGAATGAGGAGATAATAGCCGCTCCAGTCTGAGCAAATGCCATGAAGACGCCGCGACGAACCGACCCCGAATTTTAAATAGATCAAACTACACATCGTTCATCAAAACCATTAAAGTATTATTTTAAATACGTATTAACGGCGATTTCTATTGTGACAGATTACGATGTAATTGTAGCCGGAGGAGGTTTAACGGGAACTATTGTAGCTCAATCAATTGCACACTATTCAAATCAAAATTTAAAAATTCTTTTAATTGATAGAAATGCCGAAATTTATCCTGGAAGAAAATCTATGTCAGGTTGGACATGTGGAGATGCATGCTCAAAAGAAGCTGTTGACTTTATGACTGAAAGGATCAAGGTTCAATGGACAAGACCAGAAATCGAACATGATGTAAAAGGTGTGATGGCATTTTCTCCCGATAAAGAAACTGCAATTCCATTTGATGGGGAAGGATATATGCTCAATCGCCAAAAACTACCAGAAATACAAAATGAAAGAACAAAAAAAATGGGAGTTGAATTTAATTTTGAAATTAATCTTACAGGTTTAATCTACAATGAACAACAAGTAGTAGGGGTTCAGGGAATTAATAACAAAACAAAGCAGCCATACAAAAAAACCTCAAAAATTGTGGTTGATGCAACTGGTGTTACTTCAATGCTCAGAAATACCTTGAAAAACTCCACCAAAGTTGAGAGAAGAATCGATAGGAGAGATTTAGAATCTACTGGAAGATACATTATGTATTTTGAGCCAGGAACAAGAGACCTAACTGAATTTGATCCGGATTATTGTATCATACATCTAGACCAGGATATTGCACCTGGAGGATACGGATGGGTTTTCCCAAAAGGGGAAAGGAAGGTCAACATTGGTTTGGGTATTGAAAAAACATTATTAGAAAAAAGAAACAACAGATTAGGAAAGAAGGATAATGTTCAATCGTTAATGGAAGAATATTTACATCGAAATAAAGCGATAAAAAATGCAAAATTATCACAAGACATAGAGGACATTAACAATAATTCGGGGATTTTTCAAGTTTCGGTAAGAAGGCAAAATGATTGTCTTGTATCAGGGGGATACATGTTGGTTGGTGACTCTGCTTGGATGCCCAAGCCAATTGATGCAGGAGGAATCGGTCCTGCACTTATTGCAGGAGCTATTATTGGAAGTAATATAGTACAAGCGATTGAACAAAATGATGTTTCAGAAAAGAAACTTTGGCAGTTTAATCGTGATTTCATAAAGGAATACGGATACAAGACTGCAGGTTTGGAACTTTTCAGAAGACTAATTCAAACATTGACAAATGAACAAATCAGTTACGGGATGAAACACTTTTTGGGAAATCTTGATGTAGAATCAATTAGCAAAGGAGAACATCCAGACTTTTCTGGACTTGGAAAGATTGGAATGATTATCAGAGGAATTTTGAATAAAACGGTTGCAGAAGGTCTAAAATACACATCTGGACAAAATCGGTGGTTAGTGGAACACTATAACAATTATCCAAAAGATCCATCTGGATTTGAAGAATGGAAAAAATCCTTACACAAAACTCTGGATGAATCATATGCAAAAATTGATACATTCGGAAAATAGATCTAAAATTAAATATCGAGGAGAATAACTAGTTGTTACTTGTCAGAACCATTCTATCTTGATTGGAATAATTCCATTCCAATATTAAATAAAGCATATGAATCTGGTCTTTTTGTTATAATAATTGGTCCTAAAGGGACTGGAAAGACATCTTTGGTAAGAGATTTTGTAAGAAGTAAGGGGGCCAAACTTGACTCAATTAACTTTAGCCTAAGGACAAGAGAGAGTCATTTGGTAGGAAGCAAAACCCTAACTAATGGGACTGTGAGTTTTGATGAAGGTTTATTGGTAAAATCAATGAGGGAAGGAAGTATGTTATATCTAGATGAAGTTAATTCAGCAGAAGCTGATGTGTTGTTGAGATTAGATGAAGCACTTGACGATAGGCGACAAATTGTATTAAAAGAATCAACAGGAGAATTAATCAAAGCAAAAGAAAATTGGTTTGTAATTGCAACAATTAATCCTCTAAGCCATAGTGGAACAAAAGAACTTCCACCACAATTACTCAGCAGATTTCCCGTACGAATTAGTTTGGAGTATCCACCAGAAGACATAGAATTAGAAATCATAAAAAAATATGTCTCAGGAAATCACGAATCAGAACTAGTGCAAGGAATAAAATTGGCAAACATACTTCGACAAGCAGCAGCAGTTGAAGAATTATTTTATTCTCCCAGCCTAAGAGAAACAATAGCATTTGGAAAATTATTAGACAAAGAAACATCAACAAAAGAAGCTGCTACAATAGTTTTTGGAAATGTATACACACAGTGGGGAAATATAGAACACCAGAAGGTAAGAGACATCATAACCTCGATGTTTGGTAGCTAGATGCAATCTTTAGAATTAAGAAATGAAACTTTAGTGGAAATTGCCACATTTTTGGTTAGGAGATGGTCTGAAAAAGAAAATGTGGTAGTTGAATTTTCAGATAAAATGGAAACCAAAACTAGACTCACTGAGAATAAGGTTATCTTAATTCCAATGGAAAAAAGAATTGGAGATTATTTTCAACGATATAGGCAATTTAGAACTTCGTTATGGTACGAAGCAATGAGAATTAAGTTTTGTAAAAAAATCCTTAGCAACGACCATGCTTTTGGATTTATTCTAAATACATTGGAAAGTAGAAGAATTGAGTATTTAGGAAGGAAGATTTGGAGAGGAATGGATAAGGAAATTATTTTTAATTATTCCTACATGCTTTTTTCAAGACCGCAATTACATACAGTATATGGTAAGGCAAGAATTGTTGAGGCCTTTTACCAATACTTTATGTTTGGAGCAATAAAGGGAGAAATTCAGTCGAGCTATTTTGAGAGGATAAAAAAGGCATCCAAGTTGGCAAAAAGAATTGTTGATGAAGCGATAAAAAAGGATCATGGTACAGAGGAATTAGAAAAAAAGGTAATTGAAATCCTAAAAATTTTAGATATAGATTCTCTTCTAACTGTTCCTGTTTCCTTACCATTTATGAAAGCAGGTATGTCCCTAACCAAAGAAGAATTGTTAAGATTTTTGACGGTTGTTTTAAGAAATAAAGAGGGAGATTTTGGAAAAATTGATCCCAAAGCGGTTCTTGGCGGAGATGATGTGTATGATGAGTACAAGGTTCTCTTAGATGAAAATAAAAAAAGTGATAACAAAGGATTAACGATTGAAATAGCTGGATTACAGATGCCAACTACAAGTAATGTAGATGAAACAAAAATTTACGATATTAGTTTGATTAATAGTTTAAAAATTAAATTCAAAGAGTGGAAATCAGGATGGAAAGAACAACATCAAATGAGTGGCGATGAATTTGACGAAGAACAGTACATTGAAGGTAATGATCCATTTTTTACAGATGTAAAAAAATCAATCAAAACAAAAATTGTTATCATGTTGGATCATTCTTCAAGTATAGCATCAGATGCTTTAGAATACAAAAAAGCTACCCTAGCACTTTGTGAAGTTCTAGCATATCTTAAAGTAAAATTTGCAGTTTATGCTTTTAGTACACAGAATAGAACGATAGTGTGTTGGCAAATAAAGTCTGATAATGTAAAATGGAATATCGTGGCAGCTAAAAGATTAGCTCAAATTGTTGCAAATGGTTCTACCCCATTAGCAGAAGTATATGGAAAAATGTTTCCTATTTTACAATCAAAAAGACCTGATATTTTTTTGACCTTAACAGATGGTGAACCATCAGATCCTGATGCAGTTAGAAATATGATAAAATCTTTGAAAGGATTAGGAATAAAGATGGTTGCAATAGGTTTAGGTTCAAATACAATTAGAGCAACAACAATTGCAGTAAATCTTCGACATCTAGGATATGAAAGAACCTTGGCAGTAAGTCGATTAAACGATATCCCAAGAAGGGTTATCGGATTATTAGGAGAAGGTTCTTAAATTAAAAATACAAATGAGATTGCTTTGAAGTGTTTATCTATTTCACAGCCTTTTGCTGACTTTGTAATTTCCGGAAAAAAGAGTATAGAACTCAGAAATTGGAATTCAGATTTTCGAGGAGAGTTTTTAATTCATGCACCAATCAAGATACGAACACAAGACTGCAATAGATTAAAGATTAACAAAAAATTGATTACAGGTGCTATTGTTGGCAAAGCAACTCTTTATGATGTTAAAAAATATAATTCACTTGAGGAATTAATGTTGGATAAAAAATTTCATTATGCTGCAGAAAATTTTCATAATAAAAAATTTGGATTTATGTTAAAAAATCCTAAACCCTTTAGAATTCCAATTCCTTGGAAGGGTCAATTGGGTTTTTTTGAGGTTAAATTACCAAAAAAGACAATCAAAATTAAAGACATTGTTACCGATATCATCGATGAAGAATTTCGTTACCAATGGATTGGACATCATTGAAAATTAACAAAAGCAACTAAAGAAATACCAAGATTAAAGGAAAAAAATTAACGAAATACAATTAGTAAAATAACTATTCATTGATTAGTTAGTGCAATAAATTTAAACTAATGGTTGATGATCTATTTGAAAAAGAAAAAAAAGGGCTCACACCAGTTAAGGGATTTAATCTAGTGGGAATAGATTACTTTGGAGATTCTGATGATCAATTATATTTAATTGAGCATTTTGATATGTATCAAGATGTGCTGAATGCAAAAAAAAATCGAAAAAATCCTGAAGAATACTTTATTTTGTACAAGGGAGTAGGTGGAGAATATTTATCTCGTTAAATTATAAAAAATACCTTAGCTTTACTTTATTATACAAACTGTTTTATCATCAGGTAAATTAATTCGTAATTTGTGAAAAATGAAGCTAGTGACTTTATAGATGCCTTGTATGAGAAAGAATCTTTGCCCACTGGAGACTATAAAAATAATCAAATTGTGAGAAAAAGTCCTAAAGCAAAATATCAGATTTTTGACGAAGAAGAATTTACTCGTGGAAGAGAGGTTCTTGGCGACCTAATTGTTCATGGCATGAGAACCTCAGGTGGGACTGATATTGATTGGCTGATTGAGCATAACGGAGGTTTTGTTATTCTTGAATTCAAAGGATTTCATGGTGATAAAATCAATATTCCTAAGGGGCAAATGATCGCTTATGAAAAATTACATGAAAAATTAAATCAATCTACAAAATGTTATTTGTATATTATCGGATATGACGATACTGATTTTTCAAATCCAGATTCAAAGATTTGGATTTTTGAGATGAATCAATGGAAAATAGGTGCAATTCCAAAAAACACCAGTGATATTTATGAGGAGGCACAAAGTAAACCGAACAAATTCATTGTTTATCGTGAATACATGGAAGAGATTAGTATTGAAATATTAAGAAAAGTTATTGATTCTCATTGGGAAGAATTTGAATGACTATCTACTAAATAAAAATGTGTTTGTAATCTTTTCTGAATTGCCTTCTGCGATTATAGTAAATGTTCCTGATTTTTCCCAACCAAAACCTCCAGCAAATGTCAATGTAGAAAATTGTCCATCGCCTTTTGCGTTTATTTGTTCAGACCAGACTAATTCACCATCAGGATTTTTAATTAACAGGTTAACTTGATCCCCCAAAGAAGGATTAGAGTGTCCACTAATTGAGATAATATCTCCTTTGCTGTATGAAGACAAATCTGTTTGTACTGAGAAGGATTTAGAGGGACTAGGTGTTTGATTTGGTTCTATTTTGGATGATATATCTGAAACTCCACTTAGGGACACAGCGGCTATTATGATTATTACTAATGATGCTAGACCAACTCCTAACATAATTTTAGTATTTTTTGAATTTAATTTTGTAATCTTGGCAGTTTCTGCCCATGTTTGTACTGTTTGAGGTTTTTTCACTGGTGAAGGTGGAGGTGCCACTACCTCGGGGCTAATTTGCTTTGGTTCCTCTGGAAGTTTTTTTTCAACTGGAGGTTTTTTCCCCAAGTATTTTTCTGCTAGTTTTCTGACATAATTTCTTTCAAAATTACTTATTACCTCATCATTTTGGGCAGCTCTTAGAATTTGCTCTAGTATTCGTTTATCCCCAAATTCTTTAGCTAATAGGACTTGAACATCATCTAGAATAGGATCAGGCATACCTATGATATTCTTTTAGGAGATTGTTTATGAAGTTACCGTGTTTAAGATTGGTAATTATTGATAAACAAAATTATGTGGATTTTTTCTCCAAAATAATACTGAAAATATGAAGAAATTAAACCTGATAAGATGGAAGGAGTTAGATTTGAAGAAACGAAATTTATCGTGAATGAATTTTCCTTGCTTGAATAATTACAGTTCTAATGTAGTCTTTGGCAGTAGAATCAGCAACTCCTAATTGCTTTGCTCGAAGATAAAGTTCAGTTTCTTTGGGATTTTTTAAGTAATATTTTAAAAGGTAGTTTAATCGGTGTGATCGTTTTTCATCGCTTCTCATGAATTAAATTTTTGATTCAGACTAAAAAGTTCAGAGGATAATAAAATAACCAAGGACCTAATGTATCATAAAATTTCTATTAAAACATATAATCTTTTTTAAACAATAGGGATTTATGAATGCAAATGAAGCGAGTAGAAGCAACAGTACAAACAGATAAGGTATCAGCAGTTTCTGAGGCAATTAAAAGTCTTGTAGGAGGATTCACCATATTAGATGGAGATGGACGAGGTTCTGGAAAAAGACATACTATTAGATCAGGAAGAGGAACAGGCACCATTGAAGCTGAATATAACAAGGTATCAAAGATAAGCACAATAGTCGACGACTCTAAAGTAGAAACAGTGCTCTCTGCCATTGCAGGTGCAGCTTTTACTGGAGGTAGCGGAGACGGAATTGTGACTGTAGAAGATATAGTTGATGTTTATAACATTGCATCAAAAAAGAGAGGAAATGAGGCCCTCTAATTATTTTATTTTAAAAATAACATCATTTGTGTAATTGTTCTAGTTCTTTTACTATTTCCGTATCTTCAAAAGTTTTAATTTGTCTCTTCAGGATTTTTAATGGATTTGCCTAAGAAGTATGCTTGCCATTTTTTGTAGATACACACCATAACTAATGTACTGAAAAAGAGTAAAATTCCGTCCTTTCTACAATGACTTACGAAAAATTGGTTGAGTTCTCTTTAGAATCCAAAAATTAAGCTGGTACGAGGAAGCATATCAGATATTTTATATGAGCTTGTGGTAAATGATATACAGAGGCAAAAGATTCTTGGAAGTTACTAAAGGAAATAACATTGACAACATTCTGCTTGAGCACTTTGAAAAAGAGATGTGGAGTAAGGTTCCTCATCTGGAAGAGAAACATGGTGAAGCAAAGGTTGTCAACGCAACACCGCTGATTGATATTACTGAAGATTTGAAAGATTGTGCAAAAAATGTGTACAACCTGAATCTTGCCGATGCAGATCTGAAAGTTTTTGGCAAGTTCGATTCTAATTTACCCACAGGTTCCATTAAAGTCAGGCCTGCGGTCCACATAATCCATGACGCCATTATTACAGGGAAGCTTAGAAGTGGACAGACAATAATCGAAGCCACCTCAGGCAATTTTGGAATAGCCCTTGGGCAGTTATCTAAACTTGGACTAGGTGTAGTTACGCTCGTCTCAAGACAGCTACAGGAGGGAGTATTTGAGGAGTTGAGAAATGAGAATATACGCATCATGGATCTTGACATGGACATCTGCCCTGCTCCAGGAATGAAAGACAACCCAAATCTTTTGGCAGCAAAAGCAACCGCAGTTAATATCCGCTCACAATTATCTGAGCTTGGGTTTGACCCAGCCATTTTTGATAAAGCAAGTTCTGAGATAGAATCGCTTTTAGCTAGCCAAGACATCATAAACTTGGCAAAGTTTCTTGCCAAGATCTACGGTTTTTTCTGCCCAGAACAGTATGACAATGAACTGAACATTGACGTACATAGAACTGTTACCGCAGTTGAGATAGACCAACAATTACATGAAAAAGGAAATTCACTTGCAGACTTTAGAATTGTCTGTACCTTTGGTACGGGCGGGACGTCAGGTGGCTTGAGCAGATACTTGTCTGAAAAATATGGAAAAAAGTCACTGCATGTAGTATTTCCATCTCCTAATCAAGATGTTGCGGGAATTAGGACAAAAGACAAAGCAGATGGCTTGAAGTTATACGAACCGGAGATATATGCTGGAGAACACGAGGTAGATTTTGAGAAGGCAAAACCTCTTCTAAAGTTTTTTGTAGACAAAGGTCACGACATAGGTGAAAGTAGTGCTCTTGCACTTTATGCGGTGATACAGATGGCATACTCTGGTGGTGGCGGAAAGTATGTCGTAATAGTTGCTGATGGAATACAAAAGTACAAAAAGAATCTGGAGGAGATGTCAAAGAAGCAAAACCGTACTCAGGTCTCCTTGCAGGAAGCTTCATCAAACGTAGGCGACTATGATAGAGTAATTTGGGTTCATACTCAATATACTCCACTAGAAGAAGGAATAGAGCTAATTGCAAATTCGCTCGGCGTTGAAAAAGGGAAGATTTCTGTGCCAAAGGCAAGAACAGTGGAGCAACTATTAGCTACACAACAAATTCCAGAAGAGCTGAAAAAAGATCTGCAGGGGTCTAAAGGTAAGTCGTTGCTGGTTTGTATGGCTGGAAATACTTCGTTGATGGCTGCAAAAGTACTTGCGGGCAAAGGCGTTATAACTGAAAGTTTGATTGGTGGGTTAACAGAATTACCTCAAGGAAAAGGCAGACAACTTTCTGAATTGATCAAAGAAGCTACTGAATAATAGCACACTTGTTTTTCTGCTTCATCATAGCACTAATCCTTTTTAAAACCATGATTTTTCAGAGACTGATAACTTCGCTGTCCAAGAATTAAGGCAGATCTTTTATGGGGATAATATTTACAATCAATTAGATGATAAAAGATGGATAATGAAATTCCTGAAAGGTTATTCAAACAGAAATTAGATAAAATTCTTTCTGAAAAGGAGATTAGGTTTGCAGGATTTGTTAATATGCAAGGCGATTTGGTAGAAGGTCAATTTCGTGAGGATGTTGTGCCATTTGAAAATGATGAGGACCAAAAGAGAG
>Ga0209988_10000269_pt1 | contig 30687 bp, 28 predicted proteins | sample N075metaG_FD_183115 | JGI IMG/M metagenome (GOLD analysis project Ga0209988, IMG submission 183115) | Deep subsurface microbial communities from Kermadec Trench to uncover new lineages of life (NeLLi) - N075 metaG (SPAdes) (version 2) | ecosystem: Environmental > Aquatic > Marine > Ocean trench... | reverse complement strand
CTCGGTTATGCCGATCATGACTACCCAAAACAATATCTGTCCGGTCTGGCATCACGGCGCAGGGAACAGGACCCGATAGCACCGGACGTTTTTCGCTAGGACGGTTGATCTGGTGTTGACACCGGAAGACGTGCGTCATCGATTCGAAGTCGCCGCCGACTTTCTGAGATACACGCCAGGAGCGCAGGACTTGGTTCGGGCGGCTCTCCCTCTCAGCCCGCTCGTCGTATCGACTCAGAGGTCATGGAGGAGGGTCGGTTCGGCAAGCGCCGGCACCCCGCTACCGGTCTTCCCCAGAAGCCAGGCCCCGACGCCGGATCAGAGTTGAGAACACGTCCGGGCTACTCGTAGTCGTAGAAGCCTTGTCCGCTTTTGCGACCATGGAGACCGGCTTCCACCATGCGGGTCAAGAGAGGGGGAGAGGCGTACATCGGCTCCTTGAACTCCTCGTAGAGAACGTCGGCCACATACTTTGTCGTGTCGAGACCCACAAAGTCGGCTAGCTCGAGTGGCCCCATCGGATGGTTGGCTCCGAGACGCATGGCTGTATCTATGTCCTCCTTGGTCGCCACCCCGGTTTCGTACATCCGGACCGCTCCCAGCATGAAAGGGATCAGGAGCATGTTGACCACGAAGCCGGCCCGGTCCTTGGCGCGGATCACAGTTTTTCCGACGCTCTCGGCGTATGCCTGAGCCCGGTCCTCCACGCCCGGATCTGACATGACCGTTGTCACCAGTTCGACCAGAGCCATGACCGGAACCGGATTGAAGAAGTGCAAGCCGACGACATGATCGGGGCGGCTGGTTGCCGAGGCGATTCTGGTGATGGGAATCGAAGATGTGTTGGAAGCGAAGATGGCGTCGGAGTCGGTGACGATCTCGTCGAGGTCGGTGAAGATCCGCTTCTTCAAATCCTCGTTCTCGGTGGCGGCTTCAATCACGAGTTGGCGATCGGCCTGTTCGGTCAGGTCCGTAGAAAGGGCGATCCGGCTGAGGATCTCACTTCGTCCGGCTTGATCGAGCTTCTCCCGCTCGATCGCTCTATCCAGGGATTTCTCAATTCGACTCATGGCCGCCTCGGCAGCCTCGGGGTTGATCTCATGAACGATGACGTCGCTACCGGCTCTGGCACACACCTCGGCGATTCCGGATCCCATGAGGCCCCCACCGATAACACCCACACGCTCGATCAACATGGCATTGGACTCCTCGTCGGTTTGACGGCCATGATGGTGTGGGTTTTGTGGGTGTGCCACTTGACAGCACCCGTGGTCCACGGCCCATTCGTGGTTACCCTCCCGCCTTCAGATGTCATACGACCACAGAGCAATCGAAGCCAAATGGCAAGACCGTTGGGCGACCGAGAAAGTCTTCCACGCCGCCGAGGACGGGTCGAAGCCCAAGTTCTACAACCTGTGCATGTATCCGTATCCCTCAGGGGTCCTCCACCAGGGACATGTGCGCAACTACACGTTTGGTGATCTGCTCACCCGCTACAAGATCATGCAGGGCTACAACGTCCTGTCGCCGATGGGCTGGGACAGTTTTGGGCTTCCGGCAGAGAACGCTGCCATTGACACCGGTATTCACCCCAAGCTGAACACCGAGAACCAGATCACAACGATGACTCGCCAGATCAAACAGCTCGGAGCCATGTATGACTGGGACCGCGAGCTCGCTTCGCATCACGTCGACTTCTACCGGTGGGATCAGTGGCTATTTCTCGAGCTCTACGAGCACGGTCTTGCGTACAAAGCGGAAGCTCTCGTCAACTGGTGTCCCAAGGACCAGACCGTGCTGGCCAACGAGCAAGTCATCGACGGTCTCTGTGAGCGGGACGGCACTCCAGTCGAGAAGAAGCAGCTCTCGCAATGGTTCTTCCGGATCACCGAATTCGCGGACAGGCTGCTCGATTCGTTGGACAATCTGACAGAGTGGCCAGACCGCGTGCGCACGATGCAGAGAAATTGGATCGGACGGTCGGAGGGTGTGACATTCACAATCGAGGTCGAACGTGGTGGTTCGTTCGATGTGTTCACGACGAGACCCGACACCACCTTCGGGATGACCTTCTGTGTCCTCGCCCCCGAGCATCCATTGGTGGAGTCGCTCATCACGGATTCCGAAACGGAGACCGAGGCCAGGGAGTACATCGTCGCCGCCGGGCGCGCCTCGGACATCGAGCGGATGGCCGAGGGGGGCAAGACCGGGGTATTCACAGGCTCCTTTGCCATCAACCCGGTCAACGGAGTCGGGGTGCCGATCTACATCGCCGACTATGTGCTGATGGGCTACGGAACCGGGGCGATCATGGCGGTTCCAGGTCAAGACCAGCGGGACTGGGAGTTCGCCACCAAGTATGGGATCGACATCATCCGCACGGTCCAGCCACCGGACGATTGGGACGGCGAGGCCTATGTCGGAGACGGGATCACCATCAACTCGGGCTTCCTCGATGGTTTGCCAATGGAGGAGGCCAAGAACCGGATCGTCGATTGGCTGAAGGAGGAGGAGATCGGCGAGGCGACGGTGCAATACCGCCTGCACGATTGGCTCATCTCGCGGCAGCGCTACTGGGGTTGTCCCATCCCGATGCTCAACTGTGACGAGTGCGGTCTGGTGCCGGTGCCTCGTGAGGATTTGCCTGTCTTGCTTCCCCATGTTGAGGACTACACCCCAAAGGGCAGGTCACCGCTGGCCGCGGTCGAGGACTTCGTCAACACCACCTGTCCCAACTGTGATGGGCCGGCGCAGCGCGAGACCGACACCATGGACACCTTTGTCGACTCGTCCTGGTACTTCCTTCGCTATACCGACGCCCACAACGACGACGCCATTTTCGACCCGTCCAAGCCCGCGTACTGGATGCCGATCGACCAGTACATCGGCGGCGTGGAGCATGCCGTCCTCCATCTTCTGTATGCGCGCTTCATCACAATGTTCCTCTTCGACATCGGTCTCAGCCCTGTCGAGGAGCCCTTTACCCGCCTGTTCACCCAGGGAATGATTACGCTCGACGGTGCCAAGATGTCGAAATCCGCGGGCAATGTGGTCGACCCTCTGGGGCTCTTCGACTCCCACGGCGCCGACGCTCTCCGTCTCTATCACCTGTTCATGGGGCCACCAACCGACGATGCGGCGTGGAACACCAACGGAGTGGAGGGAACGCGCCGGTTTCTGGAGCGAGTGTGGAAGCTGGGATCAGCGGAGGGCGTCTTCGTGGTCCGGGAAGAGACCGATACGGATAGGGAGATCCTGGCGGTGGCCCATCGCACGGTGCGCAAGGTCACCGAAGATATTGACAGATTCCGTTTCAACACCGCAATACCGGCTTTGATGATCCTCGCCAACGAGTTGGCTGACTATGCCTCGGATGAGCCGCTTCAGGAGACCTATGACGAGGCAGTCCGGCTCATGCTGCTGATGCTGTCGCCCATGGCGCCTCATGTCGCCCACGAGCTGTGGGAGATGCGGGGCAACAGCGAGATGCTGGCCCTTCAGGACTGGCCCACCTGGGATGAGCAACTGGTCCGCGAGGAGACGGTGACCATGATCGTCCAGGTGAACGGAAAGGTCCGGGATCGTGTTGAGGTGGCAACCGATATCACTGCCGAAGAAGCGGAGGAACATGCGTTGAGTCTGGACAAGATTCGGGGTTGGATCGACGGTCACGAAGTGCGCAAAGTGGTCGTTCGCCAGCCAAACCTGGTCAACATCGTCATCGGGTGAACGCAGGGCGCGTCCTCACGGAAGCAGGTGTGGATACTGACGAGCTGAGGGTTCTCATCCACCCGATACAGCCTGAGCAAGTGTGGCTGAGATCTGCAACTCCGTTGATGATGAGGTTCTGGGGCTCCGGGATACAGGCGATGACCGTGCGTCGCTGGATCTTTGTCGACCCGGGGCTTCTCAATGGGGATAGGGCGAAACTCAGCCTCCTCATCATCCACGAATTGGTCCATGTCCGCCAATGGTCTGATCTCGGCGTTCTCGGCTTTCTCAGCAGCTATTTGGGGAGTTACCTGCGGGGGAGACGTAAGGGTTTGAACCACCGGGACTCCTACAGGGCTATCGATCTCGAGGTGGAGGCACGTGAGATCCAGGCTCGCTTTCGGTAGCGCGAGATCTGTCGAGAGGGTTCCCTTGGGCGGTCGACTCGGCTAGGTAGTCGGGTATGTGGGTGGAGTGGGAAGGCGGTCGGTGAGCCGCGCCGTGGCAGTAGCTGCTGTCGTGGGGGCGGCGGTGTTGGTCGGTGGGTCGCTCGGCTCGCTCGACCGCCCGCATGAAACTGCTGGCGGCACCGAGTCAAACGTCGAGACTGTCACGGCGAGCATCGACGTTCATGTCGCGGGGTGGGTGGTCTCACCGGGCGTAGTCCGGGTCGCGTCAGATTCGATTGTCGCTGACGCCATCGAGGCCGCAGGCGGTCTTCGCCCTGGAGCGCTGGTCGATCTGATCAACCTGGCCGCCCCGATCCGCTCGGGTGATCAGATCGTGGTTCCCGGCCCTGACGCCATGGCCGGGTCATCCGAAGGGGGACTCCTCGCTCTAAACAGGGCATCGGCGAACGATCTGGAGGGACTTCCTGGCGTGGGACCGGTCCTAGCCGAGCGGATCGTTGCCTACCGGGAGCAGAACGGTCCTTTCACCGAGGTAGAGGATCTGCTCCAGGTCGGTGGAATAGGTGAGGCGAAGCTGGCCTCGATTCGTGATCTGGTCCGTGTCCCTTGATACCTGATCATCCGGCCCTGCCGCCTCCAGTGTCTCGTCCTTGGATAGCGGTGGCGATCGCTACGTGGTTGGTCACGACGCTGATCGCACAAAACTCAACGCTCGAACCGCTCGATCCGGGACCCGTTTCGGGTGTTGCGGTGCTGGCCAGCGACCCGGTGGAGGGTCGATATGGGTACTGGGTGATGGCCCAGACGGAGGACGGCGCACTTCTCTTCGACATCGACCAGTCAGGTGGGTTGGGCCGAGGCGACACGGTCAGTTTCCAAGGGATGCGTCGCGGAGACCCTGGTCGACGGGGAGTCCACGAGTATCGAGCCCGGGTGAGCGTCACATCGATCACACTGGTGTCCGCATCTTCCTCGCCGCCGCTGCGTCTGGGTGACGCCCTGAGAAACCGGGTCATGTCCCGTCTGGAGCCGTTCGATGCGGGCCGCGGTCTTGTCGCCGGGTTCCTGATCGGCGACACCTCAAAGGTTGATGTGGCAGATATCGAGGCGATGCGTCGTGCCGGCCTGTCCCATTTCGTCGCGGTCAGCGGATCAAACGTGGCTCTCTTTCTAGGACTGCTTGTGTTTGCTGCCGGTCCTCTTGCTCTCGGACCGAAACGCCGCGCTCTGGTTGGGTTGATTGGTTTGCCCGTCTACGCGGCAGCGACTCGTTTCGAGCCCTCGGTCATGCGGGCTTCGGTAATGGCCGGCATTGCCCTGGGAGGACGTCTCATCGGTGTCGTTTTGGAAGCATGGCAACTGCTTTCGCTCGCCGTGATCGGTCTCCTGGTGCTGGATCCGCGGCTGACTGGTAGCGCCGGTTTTCAGCTCTCCGTGGCAGCGACCGCCGGAGTGCTGGTTGGGGCGCGATGGCCCCTGAATGGTGGCAGGGTGGTTCGAGCCCTAGCGATCACGGTCGGTGCTCAGATCGCGGTGGCTCCTCTCATCCTCGCCCATTTCGGCTCGGTTCCGATGATGTCGCCACTGGTCAACCTGGTTGCGGCTCCCATCGTCGCTTCCTCGACCTTGATTGGCGCTGTCGGTGTCGCAGGTCCGTCATTTCTGCTCCATATCGCCGCCTGGTTGGCCGATTTGGTTCTTCTGTTGGCGAGGGGAGCTGCGATATGGCCACAGCTCGAATCACTCCCTCTTCTAATGATCCTTCTGGTAGGGGTGGTCACGGTTCGTTTTCCGTGGAGCCGATCGCTGGTCGCCGTTGGCGGTGCGGTGGTCGTTGTGGTTCTGGTTTTGGGTAGAGGGTCTCCGGTACCTGACCCCGGGGTGATTGTCTTGGATGTCGGCCAGGGCGACGCCATCCTGATCCACGGAGGGGATGACAGTTACGCCCTTGTCGACGGCGGTCCAGATGCCCTGGTTCTCGCCGACCGGTTGCGCAAGTACGGAGTAGACCGACTTGACCTGGTGGTTCTGACACACGTCCATGCCGACCACGCCACCGGACTCACCGGGTTGGTAGGCAAGATCTCGTTGGGACAGGTTTGGATGCGGACCGAGCCGCACGTCACCGCAGCATTGGAAGGTTTGACATCTGCCCTACGTGACTATGGCGTGCCAGTCGTTGAACCGCAGGTGGGCGAGATATTTCGCCTGGGTTCTTTGAGCCTGGTGGTGGAGGGACCTCTGCGAAAGTATGCGTCACCCAACGACCAGTCGATTGTTGTCACGGTCCTCGGGTCGGACCGGACCATGCTTCTTGCGGGTGACATTGAAGCCTTTGCCCAGGGCGAACTGTCCCATCTCAGAGCTGATGTGCTCAAGGTCCCGCACCAGGGCGCGGCGACTTCGGACCCTGAATGGTTGGAGGAGGTCGGCGCCGACCTCGCCGTCATATCTGTGGGGACCAACCAGTTCGGCCACCCGGCGGAATGGGTGATAGAGGTCCTCGAAGAGTCCGGGGCCGAAGTGGTGAGAACGGACCAGGTGGGAGACGTTGTGGTTCCCCTCTCCTAATCTCGCTCCATGGGCGATGTGCTGACACTGGGCGACACAAAGCTCCCTCTCGGTGAGGTGACCTACGTGATGGGTGTCATCAATGTCTCTCCCGACTCGAAGAACACCCACACTGTTGCCTTCTCGATCGATGACGCTCTTCTCATGGCCCACCGCTACCGGATCTGGGGGGCGACACTCATCGATCTCGGAGGTCAATCATCACATTTTGACAATCCAACTATCGAGGCCGCAGACGAGGTTTCCAGAACAGTGCCGGTCATCGAGGCCATGGTTGCCGAAGGGCATCTTGTTGCTATCGACACTTGGAAACCCGAGGTCGCAGAGGCGGCCGTTGCGGCCGGAGCTGTGATCGTCAACGACACCGGTGGCCTCGCCGACCCGGCAATGAGGAAAGTGGTGGCCTTGACGGGGGCAGCTGTGGTCGCCGTTCACATTGAAGGTGCCAACCCACACGAGGTCGCAAATGTCGAGATCCGGAAGGACAAAGCTGAGCACACAGCCGAGCAATTTCGTCAGCTTCTCTCCGAGCTCGAGTCGGTTGGCATCGACAACGTGATTATCGACCCCGGGATCGCTCTCAGCTATCGGGGCGACTACGTGTCCTACACCCAGATGCAGCTAGCAGTGATTGCGGAGTCGGAGCACCTCCACTTGCTCGGCAAACCCGTTCTGATACCCATTCCCCGCAAAAGGGATGGCCACAGGGTTGCCGCCTACATTTCTCTCGCTCTGGAGCATCGCGCAGACATCATCAGGGTTCACGATGTCGCCATGGCGTGCGACCTCGCGCGGCTTTTTGGTCGTACCCAATGACTACGTTGAGACCGTGTCACTTCTGATCGTCGCAGGTCCCTCCAACGCCGGCCCCGGTGAGAGAGAGCAGATGCTGGCGGCAGCCACGGAGCACTTTGTCGGCAAAGGGCTCAGCCGTGATGACGTGGTGCGTATCGACGTGCCGGGTCGAGGTGCCGGCGAGCCCGGGGACGGTCCAGTGCGTTCCGAACTCGAGCCGATGATCCCTCTTCTTCAATCGGGGTCATTGTTCGGTGAAGCCCAGGGTTTGGAGCTGATGGAAGCCCAGAATCTGCAGAAGGCTGAAGTGGAGACACTTGCCGAGTTGCTCGAAGGTGCCGACCTCCAACTTACTGAGGTTGTGCTGGTGGCATCAGGCTCTGTCGGCAAGCGCCTCGCGGACATGGCCAAGGAGCGCGGTGCCACCATATCGATCCGCAAGATGTGGGAGCGTCAGGCGGCACAATGGCTCGACATCGAGGTGAGAAAACGTGAACTCACCCTGGAGAAAGGCGCCCCCGATGCCCTCCTTCAGAAGTTCGGGACCGATACCGCAAGCATGGGACAGGCGCTCGATCAACTCGGGGAAACTCGGGGCAAGATCACGGCTGCCCTGATTCTCGACCGCTTCAAGAACCGGCCCGATGAGCCGACCTGGCTCATCACAGACGCCATCGGCAAGGGCGATGTCGGGCTGGCACTTCGTCGTCTTTCCGACTTCCTCGTTCACGGGCATCCACTTGTGTTTCTCGTGTCGCTGGAAAGTGATCTCAAGAAGCGATCGCTGGCGGCGGCTGCGCCCGACGAGGCCACCTTCAAGGATTGGGTTGGCGCGGGGAGTTCCGATCGACAGCTTTCCCGAATCTGGTCGTCGCGTAGAAGAGTGCGCGAGTCGTCATTACGAAAGGCTCAGGAGGCGCTGGTCAGGGCCGATCGCACAATGAAGACCATGCCCGAAGAGGTTCATCGAGTCACCTTGGAGAGGCTCACGGTGGCCATGTGTCGCTGGTACGCGTAGCGGTCGACCCTCGGGCCCGACGATGTCGGGCGTTTCACATGAGTGTTGATGGCCGGTTACTCGACCGTTGTCAGCGTGGCCAGCCGTGACTTCTTGCGGGCAGCGGTGTTGGCGTGAAGAACACCCTTATCTGCCGCAACATCGATCTTCTTCTGAGCCTCCCGGTACAACGCGTCGGTGGGCTCACCGGCCGCCGCCGCGGTCTCCACCTTTTTGATACTGGTCTTGAGGTCGCTCACGAGCGCCATGTTGTTCTGACGCCGCTTCTCGTTCTGGCGGTTCCGCTTCTTCTGTGACATGTTGTTGGCCATTTGAAACTCGACTGTAAGGGGAAATCGCTGCGCCGGGAGGTAACCCGGGCTGCAGGAGGAACGGTAGCAGTGGCCTAGTCGCAGGTACAATGCGGCCCCCGCTTCCGCCGGAATACCCGTGACCGATCAAACGCGCATTCGTAACTTCTCGATCATCGCCCATATCGACCATGGCAAGTCGACCCTTGCCGATCGCCTCATGGAGAAAACCGGAGCGGTGAGTGAAAGAGACATGAGAGATCAACTCCTCGACAGCATGGATTTGGAGCGAGAGCGCGGGATCACCATCAAGGCGCAAACAGTTCGGCTCGACTACAAGGCTTCGGACGGTGAGGAATACGTGATCAACCTCATCGACACACCGGGCCACGTTGATTTCTCATACGAGGTGAGCCGTTCGCTTGCTGCCTGCGAGGGGGCTCTTCTTCTCGTCGACGCAGTACAGGGTGTCCAGGCGCAGACCGTGGCCAACGCATATCTGGCCATCGACGCCGGACTCGATGTGATACCCGCGATCAACAAGATCGACCTGCCGGCTGCCGACCCCGATCGAGCCGCAGTCGAGATCGTCAACATCCTCGGAGGCTCGGCGAACGACATCGTGCGGATGTCTGCCAAAACCGGAGCCGGCATCGATGAGGTGCTGGAGACCGTGGTACGGGACGTGCCACCCCCTCGAGGTGATCCAGAGGCCCCATTGCGTGCCTTGGTCTTCGATTCCTACTTCGATGCATACCGCGGCGTTGTTTGTTATGTCCGAGTTGTCGACGGTCATCTTGGGTCCGGTGACAGTCTCCGGTTCATGGCCACCAAGGAGGTACACGACGCCAACGAGATCGGATTCCTCACTCCAACATTCGTCCGGGTCGGCGTTCTGGGCACTGGTGAGGTGGGATATCTGATCACCGGTGTCAAAGAGATAGACAGGATCAAGGTCGGTGACACGATCACCGGGGCACGAACACCGGCGACCGAGGCCCTCCCCGGCTACGCCGAGCCCAAGCCGATGGTGTTCTCCGGGCTCTTTCCGACCGATGGTGACGACTTTGAAAAACTCAGGGATGCGTTGGAGAAACTGAGGCTCAACGACGCCTCGCTGGCGTGGGAGCCGGAGACGTCGAAGGCACTTGGCTTCGGGTTTCGGTGCGGGTTCCTCGGCTTGCTTCACATGGAGATCGTCAGGGAGCGTCTGGAGAGGGAGTACGACCTCGACCTGGTCGCCACCGCACCGTCGGTGGCCTATCGGGTGACGATGCTCGACGGTTCGGTGACCGAGATCAAGTCTCCACAGGACCTTCCAGAGACCATCGATCGTCGGGGCGTCGCCGAGCCGTATGTGAAGGCAATGATCCTCACGCCAAGCGAGTACGTCGGGCCGATCATGGAGCTGGCAACAAGCCGAAGGGGCATCGTCGGGGACATGAACTACCTGAGTCCCGAGAGGGTCGAGCTCGACTTCGAGATACCCCTCGCTGAGATCGTCTTCGATTTCTTCGACCTCCTCAAGTCAAAGACCAAGGGTTACGCATCGCTGGACTACGAGCCCGCCGACTACAGGGAAGCCGATCTGGTCAAGGTCGACATCCTCCTCAACGGCCAGCCGGTTGACGCGTTCTCCGCCATCCTCCATCGCGACGGCGCTGAAGATTACGGGAAGAAGATGACCGGCCGTCTCCGAGGCCTCATCCCGCGGCAGCTGTTCGATGTGCCCATTCAGGCGGCAATCGGGGGTCGGATCATCAGCCGGGAGACGGTGAAGGCGAAACGGAAGGACGTCACAGCCAAGTGTTACGGCGGTGACATCAGTCGGAAGAAGAAGCTCCTTCAGCGACAGAAAGAGGGCAAGAAGAGAATGAAGATGGTCGGTTCGGTGGAAGTGCCGCAAGAGGCTTTTGTTGCTGCCCTCAAACTGGACGATGACCTGTGACTCCTACCGAAGCCGACGCCTACTCTCGAAGCGCCGCCGCTTACGTTCACATCCCCTTCTGCTCCTCGGTCTGCCCGTATTGTGACTTCGCAGTCGTTGCCGGGCGAGACGATCTTGTCGGCCGCTACATCGACGCCGTCTGCACCGAGATCACAACATCTGAGCCTTGGCGGCCACTCGAGGCGATCTACTTTGGGGGAGGAACGCCGAGTCATGTCGATCCGTCCGTGTTGGGTGGTGTATTGGACGCCCTTTCACTCAAACACGGCTTCTCGGCTGATGCCGAAGTCAGTCTCGAAGCCAACCCGGAGGACTTCGATGTGGCTCGGGCCACCACGTTGCGCAGTCTCGGGTTCAACAGAGTGTCTTTTGGCGCTCAGAGCTTTGATTCGAGTGTTCTGGTGGCGCTTGGTCGCCGTCATCAATCCGGCCAGATCGAATCGTCGGTGCGTGCCGCCAGACGGGCAGGCTTCGAAAACGTATCGCTTGATCTCATCTATGGCACACCAGGCGAGACGGCAAACTCATGGAGGGACACATTGAGGCGGGCGATCGACCTGGCTCCGGATCACATCTCCTGTTACGCGCTGACCGTCGAGTCCGGCACACCGTTGGGTCGCGCAGTCAGGGACGGAGCCGAGGCTCCAGACCCGGATACCCAGGCGGACCGATACGAGAACGCCAACATGGTCTTGAGTGCCGCCGGCTACACGCGATACGAGGTTTCCAATTGGTCGTATCCCCAGCACGAGTGTCGATACAACCTGACGGTATGGGCGCAAGGTCAGTATGAGGCATACGGCAATGGTTCCCACGGGTATCGGGACGGAATTCGGTTTCGAAATATTCGTCGCATAGATGCCTATGTCAGTGCGGTTGAGTCCGACAAGACACCGCGGTCGGGAAATGATGTGATTGAAGGCTGGGATGCAGAAATCGATCGATTGTTCGTCGGATTGCGCAGGGTGGTGGGAGTGGCGCCCGGACCCGGTGTCACCACGTTTCTCCAGTCAGACTCGGGGCGCCGTCTCGTGGATGCCGACGTGGTGAACCTGGTTGCGGGACGATTGACTATCAATCGGCCTCTTCTCACCGACGAGGTTCACCGCTGCGTTCTCGACCTCGAGGCTCCTCAGTGCTTTCCAACGTAAGTACGGTCGTATGTTTCGTCGAGCCAGGGGTGTCGCCTCGCCAGGACGCGGCGACGTTGGTCACCCGGTGTGGTGCGTTTAGGACGAGGACGTCGCGAGCGAGAACATCTGTCCGTTGAAACATCAGCGTATTTGCGTTGGGAGGCACTAAGGGGTGGGCGAAGACAGAAGGGGCGGATATCGTGTCATCGAGTTCTGATGCTTGAAGATCGTCGTACCGAAGTGCTGCGTGCCCTCGTCGAGGAGCACATAAGAACCGCCGAGCCGGTTAGTTCTCGTGCGATTGTTGAACACTCCACCCTGTCCGTTTCGACTGCCACGGTACGTAACGACCTGACGGTTCTCGAGAGCGAAGGGTTGGTCAGCCAGCCTTATACCTCAGCGGGCAGGGTTCCGACGGCCGCCGGATATCGTTACTACGTCGATCATCTCAGACCAGGCCGATTGCGGCACGCGGCTCAAGAGAAGGTTGATTCATTCTTTAGCGAGGTGCATCTCGAATTGTCGAAGCTGCTCAAGGCCACCTCGGAGCTGCTCGTCGAAGTAACCGATCTTCCTGCCGTTGTCATCGCCCCGGGAGTGGCTCATGATCGGGTTCGCGCCCTGCATGCGGTTCAGGTGACAACCGACCAGATCCTCATGGTTGTCGTCACCGAAGGAGGCCGGGTCGTTCAGCAACGGGGTCGTGTTCGGGTCCCGGTGACCCCCGGCGAAATTGAGGACGCTCAACGTCTTGTGGCAGCCGCCGTCGTTGGTAAAGAACTGGGTGGAGCGACTCTGTTGTCCGATGAGGAGCTGAGAGAGATCGACGAGCCCACACGAGAGGCGGTGCTGACGATCACCGACGGCCTCCATCTGGCGGCGTCGGCAGGAACTGAGATGTTCGTAGGTGGGACCCAGCGGATGTCCGCCGTTTGGGACGATGCGTCCACCGTGGGGAGAGTGCTTGAGATTCTGGAACGGGAGGCCGAGGTGATGAAGCTTCTTGCCGGTGCTTCGGGAACCTCGATCCTGCTCGGTCTTGAGCTGGACTCCGATGATCTTGATCTTGCGGTTGTCTCCAAGACCTATGAAGCAAGCGGCGAGGCAGGTTCGGTTGGGGTGATGGGGCCGATGAGGATGAACTACAAGCGAGCCATCTCGGCGGTCGAAGAGGTGTCTCGTGAACTCGAGGAGCAGATCGGCTCGCGGTCCGAATAAATGGCCCCGCCGCTATGAGGCAAACCTCGACTGTACTTACGCTGATGAGCGCCAATGGCAAGTGACTACTACGGGATCCTCGGTGTGGCGAGGGAGGCCTCTTTCGAGGAGATCAAAAAGGCGTTCAGACGGGTAGCCCGCGAGACACACCCAGACACCAACCCGGGTGATCCCCAGGCCGAGAAAAGGTTCCGTGAAGCTGCAGAAGCATATGAGGTGCTTTCCGACCCCGACCGACGAAGCCGGTACGACAGGGGAGACACCATCGATCTATCCGATCTACTAGGCGGGTTCGGAGGGCTAGACGACCTGTTGCGATCTGTTTTCGGGGATGGCGGCGTCTTCGGTGGAGGCGCATCCAGATCCTCGCGTGGTCGTGACGTTCTGGTGCGGACCGAGGTGAGCCTCGAGGAGGCTGCTTTCGGGAGCGAGGCTGAAGTCGAATACCAGACTCTGGTGGCGTGTCCTGATTGCTCCGGGACGGGATCCGAGCCCGGATACGACTTGGCTACTTGCCCGGACTGTGGCGGCACCGGGCAGGTTCGCGTTGCACGCCGTTCGCTGTTCGGGACAATGATGTCTGTCACCACCTGCCCCCGCTGTGGTGGTGAGGGAGCGTTGCTGACAAACCCATGCGCCAAATGCGCCGGTTCCGGGGCGGTATCCGAGAACGTGACGTTGAGTATCGAGATCCCGGCCGGTGTCTCCAGCGGGACGAGGTTGCGATTGAGTGGTCGAGGCGAGTCTGCAGGGCGGGCCGGGCCGGCTGGTGACCTCTTTGTCGAGGTCAGCGTCGCCCTCGATCCGAGATTCGAACGTCAGGACGCCGATCTCATCCACATGGTGTCCATCGGTCTCGCCGAGGCTTCGCTTGGGACCCGTCTCGACATCCCTCTCATCGAAGGGGGCACAACCGATCTCGAGATAAAGGCGGCGACTCAGCCGAGGAGTGTTTTCCGGATCCCAGGCCGAGGGGTGACCGTTCTGGGCCGCCGAAGCCGTGGAGACCTGGTTGTTGTAGTCGACGTTGTCGTGCCATCCGAGTTGAGCTCCGAGGAGGAGACGCTCTTGCGACGCTGGGCAGAACTACGCGGCGAGAAAATCGACCGACCGGCGCCGACGTGATGAAGCAGGTGCCTCACGTTGTTGTTGGCGCCCCTTGGAATGGAGATTCCCTCGAGCTCTCCATCGTGCAATGGAAACATCTGACCAAGGTCGTTCGGTTGAATCGGGGTGATCGGATCTCTTACACCGATGGGCTGGGTCATCTCGGCCAGGGGATTCTCGCCAATCGCGCCATCAACCGTGGCGACGAGCATGAAGTGCCGCGGAGTTCCGAATTGGTGGTCGCATCTGCACCTCCATCCAATAGGCATCGGCAGCGATTCCTGGTCGAGAAACTGGCAGAGCTGGGAGTTGCCAGGTTACGGTGGCTCAGGACGACTCCTGGCAAGGATCGGATTGCCTCGGGTACCAAGGTGTTCTCGTGGGTTCTCGCGGCCGTCGAGCAGTCCAGAGGCGCCTGGCTGATGGAAACCAGCTCTGACCTGGTCAGTTGGAACGATCTGGCCGGGCCGGTGGCGGCATGCCATCCGGGTGGACAGACCGGCACGCCTCATGTGAAGACGGTGGTTATCGGTCCCGAAGATGGTTTTGCAGACGAACAGGTTCCTCCAGATGTTGTTCGTTGGGATCTGGGACCCAACATCCTTCGGGTCGAGTCAGCGGCCATCGTCGCTGCCGTGAGACTGATGTCCTGACCAAGTCATTGGAAGAATGCAACATGGCGAATAGGATGTGTGGAAGGCTCATGGGAGGGCCATACTTGGTCGACAAGTTCAACGCATCGTTGGGGCAGAAGCTTCGCGCCGCCAGGCGGCAGCGCGCTTGGTCACTTGGCCAGGTCGAGTCAAGGACCCTTGGTGAATTCAAGGCATCAGTGGTTGGAGCCTACGAACGGGGAGAGCGTGCAATCTCGGTACAGCGATTCGTGCGTCTCGCCGGGATCTATGGAGTCGCCGCATCAGACCTTCTTCCTTTGGTTCCATCGGATGACGATCTCGTGATTGACCTGGATGCGCTGGGAGCCGCCAGTTCAGACGACTTGGTCGAGCGGTACCTCGCTGCCATCCAGTTGCTGCGCAGGGATTCAAGCCATTTCGAGATACGCCGAGGAGATCAGGCGATACTCGGCTCACTTGTTCAAACGGTGGACCCCACCGCCACCTCTGATGAAACACGCTAGCTGAATCCCCAGAAGCCGATAAAATGCACCTGACGTCCCAACGATGGCGTCGTCACCTTGTCCACTGATCAGAGCGAAACGCGTCTGCGTGTCTCCAGCCATCACTTGATGCTGGATCTCATAGGTGAGTCCGATCGGCATCTCCGCCAGGTCGAGTCTCTCTTTCCTGAGGTCCACTTTGTCGCGCGCGGAGATGAGGTGGTTTTAAAGGGCTCGGAAGACGATGTCGAGAAGGCTCGAACAGTCCTCGATGAGCTGCTGATCCTGGTGCAAGAGGGCCACCCCCTCGATGAAGGGCGTGTCATCGAAGTGGTGAAGATGGTCCGAGACGAGGTCCCCAGTCCTTCGGGGGTCCTGAGCGATGGGATTCCGGTGGGTCGGGGTCGAATGATCCGGCCGAAGACCCACGGTCAACAGAAATACATCGAAGCCATTCGAGAAAACACCCTGACATTCGGAATCGGCCCTGCCGGCACGGGCAAGACCTATCTGGCCATGGCCGCCGCTGTCGACAGCCTCATCAACGGCGTAGTCCGGCGCATCGTCCTGACCCGTCCGGCCGTTGAGGCAGGGGAGCGACTCGGGTTTCTCCCCGGAGATGTCTCCGCCAAGGTCGACCCATATCTGCGTCCTCTTTACGATGCTTTGTGGGACATGCTCGGTCCCGAAGAGACTGCGTCGCTCATCAAACAGGGAACTATCGAGATAGCTCCGCTCGCTTACATGCGTGGAAGGACACTCAACGATGCGTGTGTGATCCTCGATGAGGCGCAGAACACCACGCCGGAGCAAATGAAGATGTTTCTCACTCGCCTGGGCTTCAATTCGAAGATGATCATCACCGGCGATGTTTCCCAGACCGACCTGCCTACCGGGCGTCACTCCGGGCTCCACATCGTCCGCAGCATTCTCACCGGGATTCCTGGCGTTTCCTTTATCGAGTTGGGCGCGCGCGACGTAGTCCGTCACCGGATTGTGGCGTCGATCGTCGAGGCTTACGAGCGATTTGAGACTGAGGAGCGGTGATGCGCCGGCCTACGGTCGTACGGACCGCTCTCTTCCTCGCCACCGTCGTAGCGACCTGGGGTGTGCTTTCGATCGGAACCTCGGCCGTCGATCCAGCGTTGATGGTCGGCCAACCAGCCGCTCAGACATTCACTGCTGAGAGTTCGGAGAACGTTGTAGACGCTAAGGAGACGGAGCGAAGAAAACAGGAGGCTAGGGACGGTGTGGAGCCGATCCGTGAACCCGATTCTGAGATCGAGAGCTCCGTCACCGAGTCTGTGAATGCGGTGTTCGACGACGTCGAATCCTTAGCCATCGATGAGGTGGATACATCCCCGTCAAACTCGATCCTCGAGCTTCCGACGACCACCACCTCGACCACAGAATTCTTGGAAGGTTCTACGACGACCACGACGCTTCAGACCGAGCCCTCCCTCATCGTCGGTGTCGTGTTCCTCGATGTGGACGGCGATGGCGAATTCAGACCTGATGCCGAAGGCGATCGAGTGGACCAAGGGCTGGAGCGGGTCAGCGTTCAGATCCGGACCGAAGGTGACATTTCGACTGTCACCACGGGGCCCGGGGGAACTTGGAGCGCCGAAATCACAACGGGCGCAGCGGTCATAAGTGTGGACGACTCCGACCCCGAAGTTCCCGAGGGATGGGTTGTCGACACCGACAACCTGAGCCAGCTGATCCCATGTGAGGCCGGGGAGGAGTGTCCCGCCGAGAACATAGGGTTCGAGGCGAGTCTGCGCCCCCTTGCCGACGTCGAGTCGGCTCTGGCCGCTAAGTACCCACTGCCGGGTGACACCATCAGCTACCTGGCGGCTGTCGCTTCGGACGACGTGATCCGGTCGGGACTCGACGAGCCACTTCATCTGCCCACGGTTCGTCAGGCATCGCTTCAGCGAGTCCTCGAGGAGTTTGGCCGTCGCATAGAACCAGACCAACTTCAGGAGGCGAAGGCTCGCCAGAGGACCAGTCAGCCTCTCGTCTTTCATGTCGACACTGGCCAGGATGTCTCGGGTGGGGAGGCTTCAGGGGAGATCGTTGCCACATTTCTACAGGCCAGCTATCTGATCAACCAGGAACGGACTGCAGCAGATCAAGACGCGGCCGCCGAAGATGTGCCAGAAGTGACCGTCGCCATCATCGAGGGTCAGACGATCATCGCCGAGGGCCAATTGATGACCCAGCTCGACATTGACGCCATCAATGCGACGACCACGTTGACAACCACGGAACAGGCATCCATGGCATTGCTGGCAGTTATCGCGGTCCTAGTCGCACTCTTGGGTCTTTACCTGGCGAGATTCCGACCCGAGTTCTGGGCGCGCCCCCGCATGGTGGCACTTCTTGGGATCCTGATCCTCCTTGCTGGAGCGGCTGTGCGTGGCACCGTCTTTATCCAAGAGGCGACCAGTTGGTACGTCCTGCCTGCCGTTGCATTCGGCTTGGTGACGGCGATCCTGTTCGATCAACGCATAGCGGCGTTGATGGCTCTCTCGGTTGGTGTGTTGGCGGCCGTGGGGACCTTGGACATTGGTATCACGGTCTACGCCATTCTCGCGGCGCTGGCGCCTATTCCCTTTGTGAGTTCGGTCAGCACACGAGGCGCTTTTCGCCAAGCAGTAGTGCTGTCATCGCTGGTCGCCTCCGGCATCGCGGCCGCGACGTCGTGGTTCTTCTATATTGGGCCAAATGACACCCTGCTCCAGACGATCGGAACCTCGGTAGCCTGGGCCTTCGGGGTTTCTGTGGTGGCCTCTCTGGTTGGCCTTGCCGCACTGCAGTTCTTCGAGTCGGCATTCGACATCACTACCACGCTCAGTCTTCTCGACCTGACCGACCGCAACCACGAGGCGTTGCAACTCCTTCAGGAGGAGGCTTTCGGCACGTTCAACCACTCGCTGATGGTGGGGACGTTGGCAGATGCCGCGGCCCGGGAAATCGGAGCGAACCCCCTGCTGGCAATGGCGATGGCCTACTACCACGACCTTGGCAAGACCGAGAACCCCACCTACTTCATCGAGAACCAGTTTGGGATTCCTAACCCGCACGACAAGCTCGACCCGAGTGAGTCGGCGAAGATCATCAGGAGTCACGTGACAGCCGGAGTCGTGCTGGCGCGTCAGTTCAAGATCCCGACGGATGTAACCCAGGGAATAGTCAGCCACCACGGCGATGGCGTTATGCGCTTCTTCTACGAGAAGGCCCGTGAACAGGATGGCGAGGAGGTCGACATCGACGACTTTCGCCACATCGGGCACAAGCCTCGCACCGCGGAAACGGCGATCCTGATGGTTGCCGATTCGTTGGAGGCCGCCTGCCGCGCAGTGTTCCAGATCGAAGAGCCCACGCCCGACGCCATCGAGAAGGTCGTCAACCGGGTCATGGACGAGAAGCTCGAGGACGGGCAGTTGTCCGAATCCCCGTTGACCCTTGGCGAGCTAACCAAGATTCGGGCAGCCTTCCTGGAGTCGCTTGTGGGTCACTACCATCAACGCATCGCCTATCCGAATTTCCCCGGTAACTGATGGACGAACCGTCCCCGTTTACAAGCAAACCTCAGGTTCCCCATGACGCATCCGTTACACACGCTCTCGAGTGCTGGAAAGATCGGTGAGTGTGTTCCTGGCCGACGAGCAGTCCGAGGAAATTGGGCTTTCCAACTTGCGAAGCCTGGCCGAGATGGTCCTTACTGAAGAGGGGTATCCGGACGACACCGAAGTCACCATCCTCCTCATCGATGAACAGGAGATGTCGGAATACAACGAGCGATTCTTGAATCGCTCGGGGCCAACCGACGTCCTGGCATTTCCCCTCGAGGACTTGCTGCCCGGGATCGTCCCCGACCACGACCCCCACGGCCCACCGCTGATGATCGGTGACTTGATTGTGGCACCGGCCTACATCCGCAGGCAGGCCACCGAGTACGACGTGGCATTTGAGGACGAGATGGCGCTGATGGTGACTCACGGTGTTCTTCATCTCATCGGCTATGACCACATAGTCGACGAAGACGCTGAGCGAATGGAAAAAAGGGAGCGAGACCTCCTTGCCAAAGTCGGGAAAGCACGACGATGATGGTCGCCGTACTCCTTGTGGCTGTGGCTCTCCTTCTGCTTGCTTTCTGGATCAGAGCTGCCGGCACTGCGGTGACGAGAGTGCCGAGGGCGGATGCTCTGCGTGATGCATCGGACGGCGCCAAAGGAGCGGAAGCTGTCGCCGGCATGCTCGACGAGCGCGAGGTGATCTCGCCCGCGGTCGGGGTGGTGGCTTCGGCCCTGCTGATTCTTTCTTCCGTGCTCGCCACAGCGGTCCTGGTTGTTGGTCAGTCTTCTGGAGTTGCCCTGCTCTACGCCCTGGGTGTCGGTGGTGCCGCGCTTCTCGTTGGTGACCTGGTCCCACGTCGTCTCGGAAGGCTGAAACCACGTAGTGTCGCTTACCGTTCAGCAAGGCTTTTGAGGCTCTCGGTCAGGTTGGGGCGATGGGCCAACGACCTGCTTCCCGAGTCCGAGCATGGGGACGATCACTACGACGACGCGGGCGAGGATGAGGCTGACGAGCACGAGCGTGAGTTGATCGACTCGGTCCTGGAGTTCAGCGAGACGATTGTGCGAGAGGTCATGACGCCAAGACCCGACATGGTCACCATCCCGGTAACGGCTCCGATCGAGAGGCTGATCGAGCTCTCCACCGAAGAGGGGCACTCCAGGCTTCCTGTCATATCCAACGGGGATGTTGTTGGACAGGTAATCATGATGGATCTGCTGTCGGTACTGACTGACGAGAACCGCCCGCGGACAGTCGCCCAGGTGATGAGGCCGGTTGAATTCGTCCCGGAAACCAAGCGCGCGTCGTCCTTGCTTGCGGAGATGCAGGAGAGCCACACCCACCAGGTGATTGTTGTTGACGAGTACGGCGATGTTGCCGGTCTGGTCACCATTGAGGATCTGCTTGAAGAACTTGTTGGTGAGATCGCAGATGAGACCGACCTCGAGGAGAGTCTGATTTCACGAAGCGGAGATGGGTGGGATGTCGACGCTCGTCTGTCGGTGGATGATCTCGTCAAGGCCACCGGAGTGGAATTGCCAGATGAGGAGTGGGATACGGTTGGTGGCTTGGTTCTTGGCCTCGCGGAGAGGATTCCAGAGGAAGGCGAGGTGTTCACGCACGAACAGCTCATTCTGCGGGTTAGCCGAATGCAAGGTCGGCGAGTCTCTGAAGTGAATGTGACGCTGGCAGGTCGGATCGAGGCTGTGTGAAGTCGGGATTCGTGGCAGTTGTCGGACGTCCCAACGTCGGCAAGTCGACGCTGGTCAACCAGATGGTTGGATCCAAGGTGGCAATCACGTCTTCACGGCCACAAACCACTCGTAACGCCATCCGGGGGGTGGTTACCGCCTCGGACGGGGCCGACCCCGATTACCAGATCGTTCTTGTGGACACGCCAGGCCTTCACAAACCGAAGACCGAACTGGGTACCCGGCTCAACTCGCTGGTCTACGGGACACTCGCCGACGCCGACGTTGTTCTGTTCCTCATCGACGCCACTATGCCGATAGGCCCGGGTGACCGACTCATCGCCGAGCGCCTGGTCGAGTCCGATGCCGACGTCGTTGTGGGGGTCAACAAGATCGACAAGGCTTCCCGTCAGGCAACGATGGCGCAATTGATCAAGGCGGCCGATTGGCCGTTCAAGGACATATACCCCCTGTCAGCGATCAAGGGTGACGGGGTAGCCGTGCTCATCGAGGAGCTGGTCCGCCGGCTTCCTCAAGGACCCCGGTACTACCCGGAGGGCATGACGACCGACCAGCCGGAGAATCTCGTCATCGCAGAGATCGTGCGAGAGAAGTTTCTCCGTCGTCTCAGAGAGGAGCTTCCACATTCCCTGACTGTCCGTATTGAGGAGATGGACCAGAGAGAGAGTGGCCTTATCGACATAACGGCCGATGTAGTCGTCGAGAGGAAAAGCCAGAAGGGAATCGTCATTGGAAAGGGTGGATCCCTGCTTCAGAAGGCGGGCACCGAGGCGAGAGAGGAATTGGAGAAGATCCTCGGGAACAAAGTGAATCTCAACCTGCGTGTCGTCGTCGAGAAAGACTGGCAGAGACGTCCCCAACTTCTCGATCGACTGGGTTTCGATAAGGCCTGAGCAGCGGAATGACTTTGAGCTGTTGATCACGCCCGGGTTGGCGACGCTTGTGATCGCGTCTCTCCGTTGGGATCGGACGCCTCGGATGCGCCATTGATCTAGCGTCGCGGTATGGATCACAGCCGCTACCAATTCCTCCAGCTGGACCAACGTCCCGATGGCGTCCTCGTTGTGACCTTCGACAATCCAGGCAAGCTCAACGCCATCACAGAGAGGGGCCACTCGGAGTTGGTTGAGATTTGGTCAGACGTCGACGCGGATCCAGATGTGAGAGTTGTTCTGTTACGTGGCGAGGGTCGTGCCTTTTCTGCAGGCGGTGATTACGAGATGATCGAAAACATCGCCAGCGACCACGATACGCATCGTCGTGTTCTCAAGGAGACACGAGACCTGGTCCGAAACATCATTGAGTGCTCCAAACCGATCGTGTCGGCTATCAATGGTCCAGCGGTAGGGGCAGGTTTGGCGGCGGGGCTCCTGGCGGACATTCCGGTGGCTGCCAGGTCGGCTCGGATACTCGACGGGCATACATCGATCGGTGTGACCGCAGGAGACCACGCCGCGGTGATCTGGCCCCTGTTGGTGGGGATGGCCAAGGCCAAGTACTACCTCCTCACCAATCACCCGATCGACGGAACCGAGGCCGAGCGAATCGGGCTGGTGGCGCGGGTGGTTGAGGACGACGAGTTGGGGCCGTACACCGAGGCTCTCGCCTCGGAGTTGGCTTCTGGGGCCCAGGAGGCAATCCGCTGGACCAAACACACGCTCAACCACTGGCTGCGGATGGCCTATCCGATCTTTGACGCCTCTGTCGCCTACGAGTTCCTCGGATTCAACAGCCCTGACGCCGAAGAGGGCTTGGCCGCGATGAGAGAGAAGAGAAACCCCGAGTTCCCCTAACCCGTAGATGATGTGGTTCGACCCGGATACGGGCCGTACAACCTGAGGTTCGCTATTTCAGGGAGTCGGCGGTGTTGGCAAGGTCGAGGTCATTGACCGTAAGGCCGCCTTCGGAGTGGGTGGAGAGGGTGAGGGTCACCTTGTTCCAGCGGATGTCGATGTCGGGGTGGTGGTCGGCCTTCTCGGCTGCCATCGCAATCCGGGTTACGAAACCCATCGACTCGTTGAAGTCCTTGAAGGTGAACACCCTGATGAGCTCGTTTCCAGACCTCGACCAGTCGGGGTGAGACTCGAGGAATGTGTCGATCTCGTGGTCGAGGACGAGTGCCATGTCGCCAGCCTACGCCCATCGCTCGATACTCTGGGCGATCTCATGGCAATCCGTCACGATCAGGCGATAGTTCTGCGGTCCTACCCATTCGGAGAGGCTGACCGTGTCGTGGTTCTTCTCAGCCCCAACAACGGCAAGATCCGGACGGTTGCCAAAGGTGTGCGCAAGACAAAGAGCAGGTTTGGTGGTCGGCTCGAACATTTCACCCATGTTGACCTGGTTCTCTACGAGGGCCGCAATCTCGACACCATCACACAAGTCGCCGTCATCGAGCCTTTTCCGCGACTCCGGTCGGATCTCGACGCGGTGATAGCAGCAGGGACGATGGTCGAGGCCGCAGACGCTGTGGCCCAGGAGGAAGAGTCCTCGATTCGGCTGTTTCTGCTGCTTCAACGAGGTCTCAAGGCACTTGAAGCGGGGGAGCGGGGCCAGGATCTGATCACGAGCTTCCTTCTCAAGCTGGCCGATGTCGTCGGGGTGGCCCCCTCCCTTACCCAATGTGTCTCCTGTGGGCGTCTCGAAGACCTACACCGGTTCTCCTTCGGAGGCGGTGGTGCGATCTGTGACCGGTGCCAGGTTGAGGGGGCTGTGAGGCTCCGCGATGGGATCACGGACTATCTCGCTGTCCTGGCCGACGCCGAACTCATGTCGCTGCCGCCCGGGGACGACCGCCTCTCCGGAGAGGCGAGGGGGATTGCTCGCCGCTTCGTCGAGTATCACTTAGATCGCAAGCTGAATTCGCTGGCGGTCATGGAATGACCCTCGACACGGGACGGCTCGATCCGAATCTCATACCGACCCACGTTGGCCTCATCCTCGACGGCAATGGCCGATGGGCCAACGCACGCGGGCTTCCCAGGACTGCCGGGCACCTCGCCGGTGAAGAGGCACTGTTCGACACGGTGGAAGGTGCGGTTGAGATAGGGATCAAATGGTTGACAGCGTTCACCTTCTCCACCGAGAACTGGTCGAGGTCTGACGACGAGGTTGAATTCCTGATGTGGTTCAACGAGGACCTTCTCCTGAGACGCCGTGACGACCTCGACGCTCAAGGGGTCCGCATGCGCTTCGCCGGCTACATGGAAGATCCACGCATTCCCGATCGGAATCGGGAGCATATGGCCGACGCCGAGGAGAGAACGAAAGAGAACGATGTATTGAATCTCGTGTTCGCTTTCAACTACGGAAGCCGACGAGAGATCGTCGAAGGCGCCCGGACCCTTGCCTCACGTGCAGCCTCAGGAGACCTTCGAATCGACGACATCGACGAGGATGCCCTGCAAAGTGCTCTGTACATTCCTGAGATGCCAGATGTCGATCTCATCATCCGCTCATCAGGCGAGCACCGGCTTTCCAACTTCCTGTTGTGGCAGGCGGCCTACGCCGAGTTCTATTTTCCCGGCATCCTGTGGCCGGACTTCGACCGTCATGCCCTCCTCGACGCCATTGTCGAGTACCAGTCGAGAGACCGGAGATTCGGAGCGGCGAACGACAGACCAGACTCTTCAGATTGACTAGCCAGGCCAAGTGGGCCACCGTTCGGGCGGACACATGACAGAAGTAACCCTCGACACCATCTCCAACCTCGCAAAGAAGCGAGGTTTTGTCTTTCAGTCATCCGAGATCTATGGCGGGCTCAGGTCCGCGTACGACTATGGACCACTGGGTGTGGAGCTCCTGCGCAACGTCAAAGCCGAATGGTGGCGGTCGATGGTCCAGGAGCGCCCCGACGTTGTCGGGCTTGACTCCGCTGTCATACAGGCTCGCCAGGTGTGGCAGGCCTCGGGTCACGAGGAATTCTTCACCGATCCGATGGTCGAATGCCGCAACTGCCACAGCCGTCACCGTGTCGACAAGCTCGATGACCCCGATAGATGCCCCACCTGTGGCAAAACCGGGGAGTTCACCGAACCACGACAGTTCAACCTGATGTTCCGCACCCATATGGGGCCTGTCGACTCGGAGGAGAACATGGTCTATCTCCGTCCGGAGACGGCTCAGGGAATCTTCATCAATTTCGAGAACGTGAGACGCACCAACCGACTCAAGCTGCCGTTCGGGATTGCCCAGATCGGGAAGTCCTTCCGCAACGAGATCACGCCTGGCCAGTTTGTATTCAGGACCCGGGAGTTCGAGCAGATGGAGATGGAGTTCTTCTGTCGGCCCGGTGAGGCCGACGAATGGTTCCAATACTGGCTCGACAAGCGGTTCCAGTGGTACGTGGACCTCGGGATGAGACCGGAAAACCTGAGGCTTCGCCACCACGACAAGGACGAGCTGAGCCACTATTCGACTAGCACCGCAGACGTCGAGTACCGGTTTCCATGGGGATGGGACGAACTCGAAGGGATCGCCAATCGGACCGACTTCGATCTCAAAAAGCACAGTGAGCACTCCGGTGAGGATCTCCGGTATTTCGATCAGGAGAGCAACGAGCGCTTCTTCCCCTATGTGATCGAGCCGGCGGCCGGAGCCACTCGAACCACCTTCGCCTTTCTCATCGATGGCTATACCGAGGAGACGGTCAATGACGAGACCCGGGTCGTGATGAAGCTCCATCATCGACTGGCCCCCTATAAAATCGCCGTTCTCCCGTTGTCGAAGAAGCCTGAGCTGATCGAACCGGCGGAGAGGGTGGCCGCCGAGTTGCGGAAGAGATGGATCGTCGAGCTAGACGTTACTCAATCGATCGGCCGCCGTTATCGTCGCCAGGACGAGATCGGCACGCCGTTCTGTGTGACCATCGACTTCGATTCCCTCGAGGATCAGGCGGCCACCGTCAGAGATCGAGACACGATGGATCAGGAGCGAGTCTCCATGGATGGGCTGACGACCTACCTGGCCGGCAAACTAGTCTGAGTTTTACCGCGGGTTGACCGTTCTGCGCCAGAATATCGATAGGTGGTCACTTGAATCTCAAAGTCATCGGATGGATAGTCGCGTTCGCTGTCGTCATCGTCGGATCGGCCTTGGCTTGGGTCTACTTTGCCGGGGGCTCGGGTGAGCCATCGACCGAACTCACGACCCCGACCATCGTCAGTGCACCCAGCACAGAAGCGGTCGGTACCGTCAAGACTTTTGTGATCGACTCTGCACAAAGCGTCGCCAGTTTCGAGATCGACGAAGTGCTCCGGGGGTCTCCGAACCAGGTGTTGGGTCAGACCAACCAGGTGGCCGGTCAGGTTCAGGTCGATCTAGCTGACCTGAGTTCGACCCAGTTCTCCCAGATTGTCGTGAATGCCAGGACTTTCAGAACCGACTCCGGTCAGCGTGACAGGGCGATCAGAGGCCCGATCATCCTCAACTCGGCCAGCGACGAGTTCGAGTTCATCACCCTCGACATCGACTCCGCGACGGGGCTGGGCGGCAGCGCCGAGCTAGGAGACATGTTGAGCTTCAGCATTGCGGGAAACCTCACCATCAAGGGTGTCACCAACGAGGTGGTCTTCGACGTTGAGGTGACTCTCTCAGACGAGTCGACCGTCGAGGGCTCGGTGACGACAACGGTGTTGCGCTCAGACTTCGACATTGGGATCCCCAGCGTTCCCGGGGTCGCCGAAGTGACCGACGAAGTCGTGCTCAGCCTCAGATTTGTCGCTGTGGCCGGTTGAGCAGCTCCCCGTCATCCTTATGATCGGTGGCGATGACAGACCGAGGAGACATCGATCGGGTCCGGGAGGCGACCGACCTCGTTGAGTTGATCTCCCAGGTGACCAAGGTGAAGAAGTCCGGGCGGTCGGTCATGGCCGTCTGCCCGTTTCACGAAGAGAAGACCCCTTCGATGTCGGTCGACCGAGTGCGCGGTCTTTATCACTGTTTTGGCTGTGGCGAGGGAGGGGATGTCTTTTCCTTTGTTGAGAAGACACAGGGTGTTGACTTCCCTGATGCCCTGGAGATCCTTGCTCGCAAGGCTGGCATCACCCTGGTCCAGGACCCTGATGCCGCCCGGAAGCGGGGGAGGAGGGAGGCAGCGGTCGAAGCCATTCGGCAGGCGGTGGACATCTATCACAGACGGTTGAAGAAGTCCGCGGAGGCTGGCCCGGCTCGGGCCTACCTGCGAGGCCGCGGCTATGACATCGATCTGATAGATGAGTGGAAGATGGGTTTCGCCGGGATCGACTGGGACACTCTCACCAAGGCTTTGAAGACTGCCGGGGTGGATGATCGGGCGATGTTGGAAGGGGGATTGGCCCGTCGTGGAAGACAGGGTTTGTACGACGTGTTTCGGGGACGACTGATGTTTCCCATCCACGACGTTCGGGGCGACCCCATCGGGTTTGGCGGCCGTCTCGTTGCCGACGTTGATAGGGATTCCACCAACAATCCTGATGCCAAGTACGTGAATTCGGCCGAGTCGATCGTCTATCACAAGGCCAACGTCCTCTTCGCTCTCGACCGGGCCCGTAAGACCATTGCAGCGGAAGGTAAGGCTGTGATCGTCGAGGGCTACACCGATGTCATTGCCATGCACCAGGCAGGGATCGACACCGCGGTGGCAACATGTGGCACGGCTCTCGGCGACGGTCACTTCGACTTGCTCCGTCGCTTCAGCGAGAAGGTGGTGCTGGCGTTCGATTCCGACGAGGCGGGTGCCAAAGCCGCTCTTCGAAGCGATGAGTTGGAATCACCGTTCCGTCTTGATCTCGATCTGCGGGTTGCCGTGATGCCCGATGGTCTCGATCCTGCGGACCTTGTTCAGCAGGGGCGCAGCGAGGAGCTCTTGAAGGCGGTCGACGAAGCCCGGCCTCTTCTCGAGCACCGGATCCAGCACGAGGTGGCCAAGCACGACTTGAACGGTCCCGAAGGTCGTGCCCGGGCGCTCCATGCGGCGGCGGCACAACTGACTCGCGTCAACGACGAGATCGCCCTTCGGGAGTACAGCCGGTTTGTGGCGCGTCTGGTCGGAGTGGACCTCTCGACGGTCGACCAGGCAACCCGGATTCGGAGAACAGACGCTCCGAGTCGTTCGACGCAGTCTTCGCGACCGTTGGACCGAGCGGAATCCGAGTTACTCCGTGTCATTTTGACCAACCCTTCGGACATGGGCGAGATCTCACCCACCGATTTCCATGACGAGAGGCTGGGCGCCGCTTTCACGGCGATCTCCGGCGAGCTTGCCAACACGGCGCCAGGGACCCCCGTCGATGTCTCCACCGTGTCGGATCCCGGTCTTCAGGGGCTTCTTCGGTCGTTGATCCTGGACAGCCGGCCGTTGCCCGAATGGCCAGAGATGCAAACGAGGCTGCGGGGCAGGCGGCTGAGTATGGAGATCGCCGATATCGAAGGCCAGCTGGGCTCTTCGGAGATCGAAACAGAGCACCATTCCGAAACACTCCGACGTTTGATAGCTTTACAGCAGGAGAAACGCTCCTTAGGCGAGACATGACTCAAGAACTGTCCAAAGTCACCAGCGCCCTCATCAAGAGAGGCAACCACCGAAGCTTTCTCACCATGGCTGAGGTGCAACAGGAGCTGGAGGACATCGAGGCGCCCGGAGAGGCGTTCGAGAAGGTCGCCGACGAGCTGCGCCTGAAGGGGATCCGTCTCGTCGAGGAAGGGCCGGCGGTGACCGAGGAGGTCATCGAGATCAGTCAGATCTCGGTTTCCGATCCGGTGCGTCTCTATCTGAACGAAATAGGTCGATATCCGCTCCTCACCGCTCAACAGGAGGTGGAGCTGGCCATGCAGATGGAAGCTGGTCGCCGCGCTCTGGAACGTCTTCACGGTGATGATCCGCTGGCCGATGAGGATCGTGCTTTCCTGGACCACGAGGTCGAGATGGGCGAGGCGGCCCACAAGCAGTTGGTCCAGTCGAACCTCCGGCTCGTGGTTGCTCTGGCCCGTCGTTATGTCGGGAGAGGCATGGCGCTGTTGGACCTCATCCAGGAGGGCAATGTCGGGCTGATGCGAGCTGTGGAGCGGTTCGACTACCGCCGAGGATTCAAGTTCTCCACCTACGCCACGTGGTGGATCCGCCAGGCGATTTCCCGGGCTATCGCCGATCAGGGCCGGACGATTCGCATGCCTATTCACGTGCTCGACGCCGTCAACAAGCTCACCCGGACTCAGAGGGAGTTGACCCAGGTCCTCGGTCGGGCGCCGACCGTCGATGAGCTGGCCGATGACCTCGATTTGGAGGTCTCCAGAGTGGCCGAGCTTCGCCGCATCGCGCAGGACACAGTTTCGCTGGAGACCCCGGTAGGAGAAGCCGAAAACGGGACACTTGGAGATCTTGTCGAGGATGTCGATTCGGAGAAGCCCGCCGACGTCGCTGCCTTCTCGTCTCTGCAGGGTGAGTTGGCTCAGGCTCTGGAAGGCCTCAATGACCGGGAGCGTCAGGTTCTGATCATGCGGTTTGGCCTCGCTGATGGTCGGATGCGCACCCTTGAAGAGGTCGGGTCCCATTTCAACGTGACCAGAGAGCGAATTCGTCAGTTGGAGACGAAGGCTCTCGCCAAACTGAGACACCCCGACAAGTCAGGCAAGCTCGAGGGGTTTCTCGAAAGCTCCTAAAGCTCAGCTCGGGTCGGCCACCCAACCCTCGAGACGGAGGTCCCCGGTGAACGCCCGACTGGCAACCATGGTGACTATCACCGCCGAGGCGACTCCAACCGAGCCAAGCACCAGGTAGGTGATCACCAACTGCACGAGCACAGCGCTCACCGGTTCCGCTCCAGCGAGGAGCATGCCGGTCATGGTGCCGGGAAGAGCGATGAGGCCGATCACCTTGGTCCGCTCGATCTGCGGCAGCAGGGCATTGCGAACCGCGGAACTGGTAACGACTCGAGAGGCTCCCTGGCGATCAAACCCCAGCGCAAGCAAGGCTTCAACCCGATTCCGATGATCGATGAACTCTGTTGTGACCGTGTCAGCCGCTTGAACAGCAGCGGGGAGTGTGTTGCCCAGGGTGATCCCGGCGATCACCACGAGGGTGACCGGCTCTAGGTCGAACACGCCCAAGCCAAAGAGGAGGGCCAGAGTCACGCCAACGGCACCTGAAAGCGCACCGAGGGCATAGAGACGGAGGCCGGGTATCTGCCGGGTTCGCCTTGCCACCACCTCCGCCGAAAGGATGGTCATTGCGATTACCCAGATCCAGGCCCAAACAAGGGCTTGAGCCGACTCGAAGATGAGCCCGAAGAGGAGACCAACGGCCAAGAGTTGGATCCCGGCACGAAACGACGCCCATGCTATTGAGCGTTCGAACCCGAGCCCTTTCCACACCGAGACCGCGATCGCCACGCCTACCAACGAGAGAGATGCGAGCGTCTCGACCCAGCCCATGTCACCGGTCACCAATCCACCTTCCGTATTGATGGGATCGTGCCACAACGCCCGTCGATCGGTGGATCATGGCCGACTCGGAGTACCGAACTTCGATTGGTATCCTGTCCCAGCCGGCCAGCACCATTCCGCGGTAGCTCAATTGGCAGAGCAGTGGACTGTTAATCCATTGGTTGTAGGTTCGAGTCCTACCCGCGGAGCTCAGATTCCGTCCGTCGCTATTGGGGCTTTGCGCGGTACTCACGCCGTACACGTGTTCGGGCGTAGCCAATGTGTAGCCGTGGAGTCAGCCGGGACTGTCCACCGGGGAACAGGCGGAAGGTGCACCTGCCTGGCGTCTCACCCCGGGATGACGATTGACCAACCTTGGTGCCGCCATCGATCCGCGAGAGCTGACCACAAGTATGCTCACGGGTGAGATGGAACGTCCTATCGGCGGTAATTCTCCTCATCATTGCGTCCTGTGGCGCAGGTGATTCGTCAGGCGGCGACAACTTGACCCAAGAATTAGACAACGTTTTTGACTCCGGAATCACCAAGCAACTGTTCTCAAACGAGCCGTATGATATTTCGAGCGAGACCCGTGCGAGATTCTTGCAATGGTGTAGATGGGACGTTGTCGACGACGACCCCGATGGTGAATACGAAGACGTTGGACAGCCCG
>Ga0209988_10000267_pt1 | contig 30883 bp, 26 predicted proteins | sample N075metaG_FD_183115 | JGI IMG/M metagenome (GOLD analysis project Ga0209988, IMG submission 183115) | Deep subsurface microbial communities from Kermadec Trench to uncover new lineages of life (NeLLi) - N075 metaG (SPAdes) (version 2) | ecosystem: Environmental > Aquatic > Marine > Ocean trench... | reverse complement strand
CCCTTCAATCACGCTGGGCAACACCATAAACAAGCTGATGCCAGGAATTTTCTGCTCCTTGATATTTTCCAGATCGAAACTGCCCGGCTCGATCAGACTTGCCGCGCTGAAGATGATTTTGTTCTCGTCAACACCGTCGTAGGCATGGAAAATGCCGAATTTGCCGTGTCGCATGCCGATTCCCCGGAGGTTAAGCACCAATTCTTCTCCGGAAAAAGCATCATTTCCGCTCGCGACAATTCGCAAAGTCACTATTTTTTGCGCCTCGGGAGGAATTTCGTCGGGCGGGGATATAACGTCGTCGCCAATCGAGGGAGACAACTTGGGTGACCCGGGCGACGTTTCCGCATCATCTGTCGCAGCGCCGCTGTGTTCAGATTTCTCCCGTTCTATGCGGCTATAAAAATAGACGCCGGCAACAGCCAGCACGCCAAACAACAAGAGCAACCAACGCAGACCATCCATAAAGAATCCCGGCCTATCCCAGAATCAACTCACCGCCATTTGGACCGCTTCGTCGAGATCAACAGAAACAATCCTCGATACACCAGGCTCCTCCATCGTCACGCCGGTCAATTGTCGGGCGAGCTCCATCGTCACTTTGTTGTGGGTGATGAAAACGAATTGCACCTTTTCGGACATCTCTTTGACGATGCTGCAGAATCGATGCACATTTGCATCGTCAAGCGGCGCATCAACCTCGTCTAACAAGCAAAATGGCGCTGGATTCAGCTCGAAAATAGCGAACACAAGTGCAACCGCAGTGAGCGCTTTTTCACCACCCGACAACAGGTGAATCGTGCTGTTGCGCTTACCAGGCGGCCTTGCCATGACTGTCACGCCTGCGGACAACAAATCGTCCCCACTGAGTTCAAGATAAGCGTGCCCACCGCCAAACAATTTCGGAAACAATTTCTTGAATCCGACATTAACCTGATCAAAGGTTTCGCGGAATCGTGTTCGGGTCACCCGATCAATCTTGCGAATTGCTCCATCGAGAGTCGACAGAGCATCGTCCAGGTCTTTCAACTGGGAATCGAGATAATCTTTCCGCTCAGATTGCTCTTTGAATTCATCGATGGCCGCGAGATTAATGGGTCCAAGCCGGTCAATACGCGTTCGGATCTTATCCAGTTTTTCTTCCCATAACTCCGACTCGGCCGAATCATCAAGGCCTTCGAGCAAGGTATCCAGCTCAAAATCTGTCTGCACAAGCTGTTCGGCAAAACCCTCTCGGCGCACCTGTACTTCCTGCAAAGCCATTTTTGCTTCACTGACGGCAGCGCGCGCTTCTTCTACAGACTGATCAATCTGCACGCGCTTGTGATCAAATTCCACAAGCTGGCTTTCAACCTCTTCGACAGCCAGGCGGGCAGTCGCCAATTCGGTTTCAACCTCCACACGAATATCGAGTTGCTGCGCAAGATCTCTGTCTTTTGCCCGCAACGGTTCCTCACTATTTTCCAGTTGCTCGCGAATTTCTTTCTCTCGCCGACTGAAATGAGCCAATTGAGATTCCATGCGCAACAGGCTTTGTGCCGCAGAATCTTTGCTCGAGCGTCGGCTTTCGAACTGAATTGCCATTTTTTGCGCCAGATCACGATCCTGGTTCGCCTGCTCTCGCACTCGCTGCAATTCCGATCGCAATTCCTCGCGCTGCTCCTCAAGAGCATCACGACGTCCTTCGAGCCCCGTTAGCGTATCCAATGCCTGCTGGAAACGGTGCCGCGAATTCGTTGCCTGTTCCTCGGCTGAGAATTTTTCTTTATCAATCTCTCTGTTTTCTTCCGCAACCGCTGTTTTACGAGCATTCGCCTGATCCAGTTGAAAACGGGCCGAATCCAGGCTTGCCTTAACTTCTGAGTACTCGCTGTGCAAAGCGGACGCATCTTGCTGCAATTTTTCACGCCGTTCTTCAAGTTGCACCAACCGGTGGCGACCATCCTGAACCAGTTTCTCTGCGCTAAGACTGCGCGCACGTAATTCGCGAATTTCAGTCATGAGTCGGCGCAATTCATGCCCACGACCAAGCACACCCGCTTTAGGATCCTTGTCCCGACGCACTCGCAGCCAGCCCTGGCTTACCCATACACCGTCCACCGTAATGACGGATCCTGCAGTCCCGATTTGAGCGCGAATCGCCAGCGCCGAATCGAGCGATTCAGCAATTCGAACCGTACTTAGAATTTCGACAATTGCCGCCGGAGCATTCCGGACTTTTGCCGCCAGTGTCGACGCATTGGCTTGAGCTGTATCGTCAGTCCGACTCTCCAGCAACGTCAGATTGCCCGACGTCAATTGAGCAAGGCTCGCAACCACGCTGGTTACGTCAGTGACGCACACAGCCTGCAGATAATCACCCAGAACCGTCTCGACCGCGCGCTCCCATCCCTCAACAACATCGAGCGATTGAGCAACGCGTTCATGGTCTTCCAGGCCTGCTGACTCGAGCCAGCTCTTGATACTTTCATCGCTTTGCCCAAGTGCCGCCTTCTGGATCGCATCCAGTGAAGCATGTTTTGATTCGGCCGCCCGCAGCGTTGTTGCGCGCTCGTCAACCAGCCGGATCAGCTTGCCATCTTGTTCGCGTAACTTGCGAATTTGCTCTGAAATTTCACCGATAGCCCGATCAAATTCACCGCGTGCCTGACGTTTTCTCTGTTCCTCGGCCGTCAACTTTTCAAATTTTGCCTTGAATTCTGCCGGATCGCCGGCCTGCTCCGCCTCGTCCAGTTTCTTGCGCCGCTGCGCAAGGCTGCCAATTCTCGTCTCAAGCTGCTCCGCCCGAGTTTGTTCCACGTTGCGAATTTGCTCAGCGTCATTGGCACTCAGCGTGTAGTCGTCCCACTGAAATTGCCACTCGGCCAACGCCTGTTCGGCCCGTTCAAGTGACTCCAGCGAGCTACGCTCCGTTTCTTGCGCCTGCTGTAATCCAGGCACTAACTCACTTAACGATAGTTCGAGCTGCGCAATTTCACTTTCATCTCTATTTATGTGCTCGGCGATTTCTCTGGCGCCCTGAACCGCTTGCTCCAGGTCCTTGCCCTGCCTTTCCCGCAATTCGTGCGCGTGCTCAATCGATTGTTCAAGGCGAGCAATTTCCGAGCCGGATTGGTAATAGCGCGCCTGCACCTCATTGAATGCATCGGACAATTCAGTTTGTCTTACTCTTGCTCGCTCAATCTCCGCTTCCGCTTTTCGCTGGTCAGCGATATACATTTCAAGTTCTGTTTCTTTCTCGGCGAGACTCTTGCTCGCGGCACTTGCATTGTTGTCCAGGGCGCGCAGCCGCAATGCCAGCAATTCAGCCGCTGTCCTGCGTTCCTCATCCCTCATCCGGCCATAGCGTTCCGCCGTTTTGGCCTGACGATCAAGGTGTTTGATCTGTTTTTCAACTTCTTCGAGAATGTCTTTCAGACGATCAATATTGTCTTTTGTGCGCTTGATTCGATTCGACGTCTCGCGGCGGCGCTCTTTGTACTTGGAAATTCCTGCCGCCTCTTCCATGAAGACCCGCATTTCTTCGGGCTTCGCTTCGATGAGGCGAGAAATCATGCCTTGTTCGATAATCGAATAACTACGCGGTCCCAGCCCCGTACCCAGAAAAATCCCGGTGATGTCTTTGCGACGGCAGCGAGTACCGTTCAGATAATAGGTAGAGATACCGTCTCGTGCGACCTCGCGTCGAATCGCAATTTCGGCATATTTTGCGTATTGCCCCTCAAGTGTTGTCTCTGAATTGTCGAACAACAGTTCCACAGAGGCGGCGCCAATCGGCTTTCTCGAACTGGAACCGTTGAATATAACGTCGGTAATCGAGTCCCCTCGAAGTCGACTAGCCGAACTCTCGCCCATAACCCACCGAACGGCATCGATGACATTCGATTTGCCGCAGCCGTTTGGCCCAACAACGCCGACAAGGTTGCTGGGAAATGGAATGGTGGTTGGGTCTACGAAAGATTTGAAGCCGGCGATCTTGATCTTGCTTAATCGCATTAGGAGGTGTTACGCCAATAGCCCATGGTGACGGGGATTGTAATGTAATTTTCGGCATAAAACGATTGTCGCAACAAAAAGACAAATACGCCGAGATGCCCTGAGGTAGCTGCCTCGATGGCCCAATCTGGCGCCTGGAAGCCCAAGGAGCAGCGCTTATTTGAATTCTCACAGCGGGGCACTAACCCGGTGCAATAAACACGCCAATACAAGGACTGAATTTGGGCTTCCATGTGCGGTCAAGCAATGTATAATGCCGCCCTTTTCTCAGACCGGTAGGAGTTCACTATGCCCGCGCGAAAGAAGGCAGTTTCCAGAAAGGTGACTCCACGGTCCAAAGCTACAGGTAAAAAACGCAAAGTGACTAAGAAAAAGGTATCGGCCAAAAAGGCATCGAAAAGGAAGACAGCGAAGAAAAAGGCTGTTTCACGCAAGAAGGCTGTGACCAAAAAGAAGGTAGCCAAGAAGGCCAGCAAGAAGAAAGTTGCCAGGAAAAAACCGGCCTCAAAGAAAAAGGTCGCATCAAAGAAACGCGTTGCGAAGAAGCCTGCGGTCAAGAAAAAAGCAGCAAAGAGGCATTCGACCAAGAAAGTGACAGCGAAAAAACCTTCAACCAGGAAAGTGACAGCGAAAAAACCTTCAACCAGGAAAGCTACTGCGAAGAAGGCAGCTGTCAGGAAAAAGGTTCCCACCAGGCCCAGAGCGCCGGCTCGCAAGCGAGGCGACGTGCTGACGGGACCCATTCATGGTGTCGCTCCTTATAAATCCAGGCGCGGCGAATTCTATATGGGCAAGAAGCAACTGGTTCATTTCAAAGAGATTCTGTCTGCCTGGAAGGACGAACTCATGAATGAGGTTAATCGCACGGTTCACCACATGCAGGATGAGGCAGCAAATTTCCCCGACCCCAATGACAGGGCTACGCAAGAATCAGAATTTGGACTGGAATTACGTACTCGCGATAGAGAGCGCAAACTTCTGCGTAAGATCACCTCAGCCCTCCGTCGCATTGCAGACGGAAATTACGGCTACTGTGAAGAAACTGGTGAAGAAATTGGTCTTAAGCGGCTGGAAGCCAGGCCGGTTGCAACGCTTTGCGTTGAGGCACAGGAACGACGCGAATTGGCTGAACGACAGTTCCGTGACAGGGATGATCGCTACCGCTAGTGCTATTTTCAAGGATCTGCACTGCTGATAAGAAACGCAAAGGCGCTTTTCGGCAGCCCTTGGGCACTTAAATGGTGACGGCCCGTCAAGACAACCCCTATATCGGCAGATTCGCACCATCGCCAACTGGACCGTTACATTTCGGTTCCCTCCTCGCTGCCACGGCCAGCTATTTGCAAGCTCGAAAAGCGGGCGGGCAATGGTTGGTAAGAATCGAGGATATTGATCCGCCACGCGAGCAGCCGGGCTCGGACAAACTGATACTCGATACTCTGGAAGCGTATGGCTTTGAATGGGATGGAGCCGTCAGCTACCAGTCAAGCTGCCACGACAGTCACCTTGCAGCCATTGACAGCCTTATCGCCAACGGCCTCGCCTATCCCTGTTCGTGCTCCCGCCGCGACCTGTCGGGCTTGCCGAAAGGATCGCTGGGCACCATCTATCCGGGAAGCTGCCGTAGTGCCACTGTATCCGGGAGCGCAGCCATCCGAGTCCGCACAAACGATGATCCGATCGAATTCGTGGACCGCCTGCAGGGTCACCTCACCACACGACTGGAAACGGAATCTGGAGATTTTGTGATTCGACGCCGAGACGGTCTTGTGGCATACCATCTGGCAGTGGTCCGGGATGATGCCGATCAGGGCATTACGGAAGTCGTTCGTGGAATCGACCTGCTCGATACCACACCCCGGCATATCCACTTGCAAAATCTGTTGGGTATTCCTACGCCCGCCTACGTCCACATTCCAGTGGCCGAAAACTCCGCTGGCCAAAAGCTGAGCAAACTGACCGGTGCGCCGGCTGTGTCAACAAAAAACGTAAGCAAGACCCTGCATTCCGCGCTGTTAGCATTGAACCAGAGAGTGCCCAGCGAGATGTCAAACGGAAGTCTTGAAGGAATCTGGGACTGGGCCATTGAGCATTGGCATCTGCCAGCGCTTGCCGATCAAAAAAATATTGCACCGCAGCACTATTGCTGAGCTACAAATTCGGCTATCGTAGGCGCCTGCTTACTCTTGGGGCGTTGGTCGGAATTATATTTTTGTGCGCTCAAACAAGTGCCCGTATCTGGATCGATGGATTTCGGGCAATTTTGATGAATATTTCCGACAGAGACGACACTAAATTGACCGAGACCATTCAATGAGCACAGCTCGCATCATCAAAAAGTATCCAAATCGGCGTCTGTACGACACCGAAGAAAGCAGTTACATCACGCTCGCCGACGTCAAACACCTTGTTCTCAACAAAACCGAATTCATCGTCATCGACAAGAAATCCGGTGATGACATCACGCGACCAATATTGTTGCAGGTTATCAGCGAGCAGGAGCAGCATGGAGAGGCCATCATGAGCGAAGATTTCCTGTCACAGGTAATTCGCTCTTATGGGAAGGTCGTGCCTGGATTCATGGCCAATTACCTGGAACAAAGCATGAAGCTGTTTGTGACACAGCAACAAAATCTCCGCGGCCAGGTCAAACGTGTGGTGGGGATAGATCCTATCGAGGCCGTAACCGATATGGCCCAGAAAAACTTCAACCGGTGGAAAACATTGCAGGAGGAAGTCGTGCGTCGCTTTAAAGGCACCGGGAACGAAGCGGAGTCGAATGACACGGATGCGCCGAAAGAGCAAAAACGGATTGTCTAGCAGCCTATTGAAAAACTCTGTTTTTCAATAGGCTGCTAGGCGGCCACTAGAATCCCCGATTGGGCTTGACAGCAGGGTGTCGAATACCCTATTTTGTGCAATGCAGCAGGGACAAGCTCCCCCGCCCCCTGCTGTTTATGCCTGAAGGAGTTTTTACTCCACGGCTGGCCCCCTGCATTCGCGGGGGGCCTTTTTTTCGGGTCTCGTGAAGAACGATGAATGAGCAAACAGCACACGGACGAATTATTAGCAGCGAATTTCGCGCTGCGTCCTGGCTCAGAAACCGTCACCTGCAAACCATGTTCCCGTCGTTGCCGTGGCCACGGGCTCCGCGCCCGGCATTGACTCGCCGCACGCTGGAATTACCGGACGGCGATGTAACGGTCGTGGACTGGCTGGCGGATTCTCCCGAACGCACTGCCAGTAGCCCGCTTCTCGTTGTACTGCACGGATTGGAGGGTTCCGCCGAATCCACCTACGCCCGCCACCTCCTACAGGCGGCCGCAGACCATGGCTGGCATGCTGCGGTCCTGCATTTCAGAGACTGCGGCGATTACCGCAACCTGTTGCCCAGGCGTTACCACGCAGGTGAAACCAACGATTTGCGTTATTTTGTGACCAAGCTGCGAACGGACGGACACGAAGGTCCCATCCTCGCTGCAGGTTATTCACTCGGTGGCAACGTTCTCCTCAAATATCTCGGTGAAGACGGCGCCACAACGCCATTGCAGGCCGCAGCAGCAGTGTCTGTTCCGCTTGATTTGAACGCTTGTTCAATTGCATTAACTCAGGGTTTTTCAAGACTTTATCAGCATTACTTGTTAAAACGGATGAAGTTAGCAGTTACTCGTAAATTTGACCGGCATACCGCCGCGTTCGACTGGCAAAAAGCGTTGGATGCGAAGTCCTTCGCTGAATTTGACGACGCTGTTACTGCGCCTTTGCACGGCTTTTCCGGGAAAGACGAGTACTATGAAAAGTGCAGTTCGATCAGTTTTCTCAAGGATATTGGGCGCCCCACATTGATCATCAACGCGCGCGACGATCCGTTCATGCTCTCGGAGACGCTACCGGGCGCCGAGAGCTTGTCCGAACAGGTCACACTGGAAATCAGCACCAATGGTGGCCATGTTGGCTTCGTATCCGGCGGCCCACCCTGGAATCCGAACTATTACCTGCCGACACGGATTATCGAATTTCTACAGTCGGAAATTGACAGTGCGAAGGACGGGGCACACGCCCTGCCCGGCATGTGACATCGCAGCGGCTTTGCGACCAGGGAATTCAATTCGCCTCGACTGCCAGCAGGAAGTTGCCCAACACCTCACGGTAACGCTCCGGCTGACGGCTTAGTGAACCGTGCGCAGCATCGAGAATGATCTCGAGTCTTGCGCCAGAAACCTGCGCTTTGTATTCTCCGACGCGATCAGGTTTCGCCTCGTCAAATTCCCCGACAATAAACAAGACCGGCAGATCGAGTTCGCCAAGACGTCCCGTGACATCGAAATCCAGTAGATTTCCGGTTGCAACGAATTCAGTCGGCCCCCACATGTATTGGTAAACGAACGAATTTCCGGGAGCGCCATCGCACGCGGCTGGCGCTGGCATGCGTTCGCCACCGTAGACATGGCGGCGGTAAAAGACCGCTGTCGCTTCCTCGTATTCCTCCGAATCCAGAGTGCCTGCCTCTTCATGTCGGGTCAGGGTCCGTTGGACGTCCTCCGGAAGCTGCGCGCGGAGTGAATTCGCATCCTCTATCCAGTCGCGCGTGCTAAGCAACGGTGACGACAGGATTAGCGACTCGATTCCCTCCGATCCCTTGGCAAGCACGTATTGCGCCGCAAGCGCTCCACCCCAGGAGTGCCCCAGCAAGTGCATGTTTTTCAGGCCCAGTTGTTCTCTAAGCGAGTGAAGTTCCTCCACAAATCGATCGACTTCCCAAAGGCTCACGTCGTCGGGTCGCCCGGATCGCCCGCTGCCAAGCTGGTCATAGCGCACTATTGCCCGACTATCGCCCAATGGATCGAGTCGCGAAAACCCGCAGGACGTGCCTCCCGGTCCGCCGTGTAATACCACGAGTGGCACACCCTCACCGCCACCCGTTATGCGATACCAGATCGGGCCGCCCGTTACATTGAGAAAGCCCTCGCTTGCCGGCGGACTGTCAGCCAATGCATGCGCCGCCAGGCCCAGGAGAGATAACAGGATCAACGCCAGGCGCATTGTTACTGCTCCATCGGCGCGCGGCCAATTACGACCGGATATTGCGCCGTGTCAAGAGCGTCGCCGTTCTCATCGTAGGCTTCAATTTCCTCTCGGCGAATGGATCGGAGCTGCTCAGTTTTCATGCTATTTCCGTAATTGCTAATTGATCAGCCATAAAACCACTCTACATTAGTCTGGCTGATTACCGTCCGAACTTGTCGCCAAAGAAATCGCCCTGGTTCCAGGTTGGGCGACCCATCTCTTGCGCAACCGCATGACCAATACGAACATTTACACGAGCAAATCGAATGGCAGAGTCCCAGTCCACAGGTCGCGACAGATCATCACTGGGCTGGTGGTAATGCGTTTTCAGGTGATTTTGAAAAAGTGCTTCACCGTCTATATTCGGGTCTGTTGATGTAAAGCCGGGCACCAGAAATACTGCAGGTATTCCCTGCTTGACGAATGAATACTGGTCACTGCGGATAAACAGAACCTCCTCCGGAATCGGATCTGCCGTCAATTCGAATTGCTCAAAACCAACGACGCCCTCTATGACGCCTTGCAGCGACGAATGCTCCGCTCCGAACGCGATGACGTCCGCTAATGGATACAGTAAAAGTGGCATGTCCAGATTTACGTTCGCCACCAGCGAGTCACTTGGTACTGTCGGATAATGTACAAAATAGTCCGAGCCCACAAGACCGCGTTCTTCGCCAGTCAATGCGATAAACAGGATCGATCGTTTGGGGGGCTCTGACATTGCCGCAAAAGCGCGCGCCGTTTCCAGGAGTAGCGACACTCCCATCGCATTGTCATACATACCGTTGTATATGGTATCGCCGTTGATTGCTACGCCAGTACCAACATGATCCAGGTGCGCGGTATAGACGACATATTCATTTGCCAATTCGGGATCGCTGCCTCTCAAGACACCAATTACATTCGGGCTTGTGATCGACTCGTGGCTTGTTTTTCGAGCTAACGTCACCTCAATGCCCAACGGAGTCGACAAAGGCTTGCCGGCATCCGCCGCGTCCAACGCGTCCTCAAAACTGATAGCTGCGCTCTTGAACAGATCATCTGCCGCCCCGACATTCAGCGTGGCACTGCCCTGCAACTCTGGAAAGTAATTGGCAACATCACCGGATAAATTTATCCAGGACATTCCGGCACGCACCCCCGCATTCTCTGAAATTCGTTTCCAGGAATAGCGCCCCTGGTCGATCCTCGAGCGTAGGCCAATCACACCGACAGCACCCCTCTTGACCGCTTCGTGCGCCTTGGTCAGTCGTGATGAATAGAAAGCGCGCTCATTGTGCGGAAATGTCGCCGGGGCGCCACCGAAATATGCGACCACTTTGCCTTTAACGTCGATATTTTCATAATCCGAATAACCCAAATCTTCAGCATGAATTCCGAAACCGACAAACACGACTTCTGCCTGGATTTCCGTCTCCGGACGAACCGCATCCCCACCCATCACGAAATCTTCTTTCCACTTAAGTGAGTTCTCACCGTCGTCCTGGTGGTACACCAGAGAAGCCGCAGCAGTGTCTATTCGCCGCGCCATCATTGGCACCTGCTGAAACCAGCCATCCTCACCGGCTGCTTCAAGACCGATTGCTTCGAAATGCCTGACAACGTAGGCCGCTGATTCATCGTACTCGGGAGATCCGGTCATACGCCCCATGCGAGCGTCATCGGCCAGATACTGCACGTGGGCCTCCAGCCCACTACGGCTGATTATGTTCAATGCCCGATCGAGCTCGACCACATTCCCTTCATCAGCGAGCCCCGATTTCTCAACCCCCGAATCGTTGCCACCGTCGCACCCACCCAGACAAAACGTCAGCCCGATTACCGCCAGGATTCTCCAGTTCATGCCTGCTCCGCTCCATTTGATGATTCTATGCAGCACTCGATAATAGCAGCCACAATCCTTGCAAGGACATCGAAATTGCGGAGCAGTCCTGGCCGTTGGCTGCGTGCCCGAATGACAGCCACATAAAAGGATGTATGCTTGGAGACCATCGAGGAGGAGAATAATGGAAACAGCCTGGATACAGGTATTTGTGCTGACATTGAGCGAGTGTTTGGCGCCAGCCGGGAAAACTGTTTGTCAGGAACAGGAACTGCTGATGCAATTCATGAACCAGGCAGATTGCGAAGTTGCCCGAGAGCAATTCGTCGAACTCATCGAAATGACCGACAATTCCATTGTGAATAGAGACAAGACGCGCTGCACGGCGTCGGCAATTCAACAGCCGGTATTCGCCACTCTCGCCGAGATCAAGCAGAAATCAGCAGGCGAAGAAAACTGGACTGCACCCGAAACAAAAAAGCCGAGACCGCAGGATTTTTCACAGATCGCACACCAGGAACGCCTCGCAGCGCTGCCCGCCTGCAAAGACGTAGATGGAACTGCCCCTTGCAAGATCGGGGAAATTATTATCGAAGGCGCGAGTGAACATCGGGCCGAAATCTGGCAACGACAGTAGTCAATTGACCTGTTGATGAATTACCTACTTTCACTTCTTGACGAGAAACAAAAAAAAGCGTGTCAGCCCCGCGGCTGACACGCCCTGATTTTTAGCCTGGCAACGCTTAAGCTGCGTCGACTTCCTTCATGCTAAGTCGAACTCTACCCTGCCGGTCCACTTCCAGGACCTTGACCTTGACTTCATCACCCTCGGAGAGCTTGTCACTTACTTTTTCCACACGCTCGTTGCAAATTTGTGAGATGTGAACCAAACCATCTTTCCCGGGAAGAATCGTTACAAATGCGCCGAAGTCCATTAGGCGAACTACCTTGCCATCGTAAATTTGGCCAACTTCGACATCAGCCGTAATCAACTCGATGCGGCGCTGCGCTTCGCGTCCAGACGCGCCGTCAACCGACGCTATGCGGACCGTACCATCCTGCTCAATATCAATCACCGCACCGGTTTCCTCAGTCATCGCACGAATGACGGAACCGCCCTTGCCGATAACGTCCCGAATTTTTTCCGGATCAATTTTGAACGATATGATAGTCGGCGCCCATTCAGACATTTCTTCTCGAGGCGTGGAAATTACTTTGTTCATTTCCTGAAGAATGTGCAGTCGTGCAACTTTCGCCTGATCCAGTGCGGCACTCATGATTTCACGAGTAATTCCCTGAATTTTGATATCCATTTGTAACGCTGTAATACCGGTTTCGGTACCCGCGACTTTGAAATCCATGTCGCCAAGATGATCTTCATCACCCAGAATATCCGTTAGAACGGCATATTTGTCGCCTTCCTTGACCAGGCCCATGGCTACACCCGCCACCGGAGCCTCAATTGGGACACCCGCATCCATCAGCGCAAGACTGGTTCCGCACACCGATGCCATTGAACTGGATCCATTGGATTCGGTAATCTCGGAAACGATGCGAATGACGTACGGAAAATCTTCCTGGTTGGGCATGACTGCCTGGATGCCCCGTTTGGCCAGTTTGCCATGGCCGATCTCGCGCCGCTTGGGCGAACCCGTGAAACCGGTCTCACCAACGCAAAATGGAGGAAAGTTGTAATGCAGCATAAACGCTTCTTTACGCTCGCCTTCAATCGCGTCAATGATTTGAGCATCACGACCTGTTCCCAAGGTCGCCACTACGATGGCCTGGGTCTCACCGCGTGTAAACACGGCCGAGCCATGAGCACGCGGCAACACACCGACTTGCACATCAATCGGGCGTACCGTGGTTCGGTCACGACCATCAATACGGGCTTCACCCGCAATGACTCGAGCCCGAACAATGTGTTTCTCGAGTTTCGATAATGCGCCTTTCACATTTTCCTCAGACCACCTGGCATCTTCGGAACCGGCCAGTGCTTCAACCACTTCGGATTTCGTCGCACCAACAGCGGCCTGACGTTCCATTTTGTCCGTAATTTTGTACGCGTCAGCGAGACCGGCTTCCGCCGCTGCTGTAACCGCTGCGTCAAGATCATCGTCTGTTGCAGGAGCAGTCCAATCCCAGGCGGGTTTGCCTACTTCCTCGGCAAGTTCATTGATTGCATTGATAGCGACCTGCATTTGCTCGTGTCCGTACATGACCGCACCGAGCATGATTTCCTCAGAAAGTCGATCCGCTTCTGATTCGACCATCAAAACAGCATCAGCCGTGCCAGCAACAACCAGGTTCAGATCTGATGATTCGAGCGCTGCGAGACCCGGGTTCAGTACGTACTCCCCATCGATGTAACCGACACGGGCCCCACCAATCGGACCAGCAAAAGGCATGCCGGAGATTGCGAGTGCGGCTGACGCGCCTATCAATGCCGGTATGTCGGGATCGACATCGGGGTTCAGCGACATGACGTTGGCTATGACCTGCACTTCGTTAGTGAAGCCTTTCGGAAACAACGGTCTGATCGGACGATCGATCAGACGGCATGTCAGCGTTTCTTTTTCCGCCGGGCGCCCTTCTCGCTTGAAGAAGCCGCCAGGAATCTTGCCGGCAGCATAGGTTTTTTCCTGATAGTTAACCGTCAGCGGAAAAAAATCACGGCCAGGATCTGCACGCTTCCGGCCAACCGCTGTTACGAGAACAACTGTTTCGGCCATTTCGACCAGAACAGCGCCGTCGGCCTGACGAGCGATGGCGCCTGTTTGAATGGTAACTTCGTGTTCCCCATACTGGAACGTCTTTTGTGTTGATTTCACTTTAAATTCTCTATGAATAAACTAATGACAAAAGGAATCCGTCGCGAACCCGTTTCAGGGTCGATTACGTAATTCCTTCAATGATGTTTGTGCCGCTTGATGAACTAACGGCGAAGACCGAGACTGGAAATCAGCTCGCGATATCGATCCTTATCCCTTCCCTTGAGGTAGTCGAGCAACTTGCGTCGCTTGTTAACCATTCTGAGAAGACCCTGACGGGAATGGTGATCTTTCTTGTGCTCACCGAAATGACCGGTGAGTTCTACAATTCTCTTCGATAACAGTGCCACCTGAACTTCAGGGGACCCTGTGTCTGACTCTCCACGGGCATACTCTTTGATGACCGTACTTTTGCTTTCACTCGATAGTGACATTTTTAAGAAACTCCAATAGTTCTTACTAAATCTTCTGGCCTGTTTTGGACGCGCGCTATTCTAGCGCCTCAATCGGCCCAGTAACAGCCTAAAACACGAAAAAATCAGGGCTTTTGGCAATTAATCCAAATCCCGGAACGCTCGCTCAAAAGACGATGAATTACCATTCTTCACCCATGAGCCGCCGTGACCGTCTGCGCAGGATGGAATATCCGCCGCGGTGCCAGCAATCCGTCCCTGGCCAACTCCCCAACACCCAAAAATACTCGCTCCGGATCATAGACCCGCACCAGGCCGTCAGTGCTTTTCCCGACTGAGATAGCCTGCCCGCCCACGAATTTCCCTACTGCGCTCGCGTCAATGGCAACCTCGGGCCAACTGGCCAATGCGATGTCCGCCGGCAGGAGCTTCTGCCGCAAGGCTTCCGGGCCCTCCGCCGCCATTGCGACAGCAGCCGTTAAATCGAGCATATCGGCGGCCTTGAAATCACCGACATTTTCCCGATGCAGGCTCGCTGCGTGGGCGAGCGTACCTGCCGCTCTGGCAATATCTTCGACCAGGGTCCGGATGTAGGTGCCTTTGGAACAACGAACGTGCAATACGAGCCTGTTCTTGTTGGCCTCCATCAGTTGAATCTCGTGAATCCGTACGGTTCTTGGTTTCCTTTCAACGGTAATCCCCTGCCTGGCCAGTTCGTAGAGGCGTTTGCCGTCTTGCTTGAGTGCCGAATACATCGGCGGAATCTGCTCGATTTCACCGCGGAAACCCTGAATCACGTCCAACCAAAAATTGAAATCGTGATCCGGTACCGGCGCAGTCTCAATCACTTTCCCATCAGTGTCGCCGGTATCCGTTGCCTCGCCCAGCTTCGCCGTGACCCGGTAAGTCTTGTCCGCGTCAAGCAAGTATGCGCAAACCTTGGTCGCTTCGCCGAAGCACAGCGGCAACATGCCCGTCGCAGCCGGATCAAGGCTGCCGGTATGGCCAGCTTTCTTGGCATTCAGTAGTCGCTTGATCTTCTGCAACGCCTGATTAGACGTAATTCCAGCTGGCTTGTTCAGCAGCAACAGGCCGTCAACCGGCTCTGCCTTGCGCCGAGTGCCAACCTTCGTATTCATTTGTGCTACCTGCTGCCGTCGTTGTCGTTGGAGCTGTTTGCGCTTTCAATCAGCTGGCTGATCTTGATACTGTGTTCAATACTATCGTCGTGAAAAAAACGCAATTCAGGCACATGCCGGACTTTCACAGCCGCACCGAGTTTGCCACGCAAAAACCCGGCCGCCCGTTGCAATCCTTGCAAAGCGGGTTCCGGCTCGTCGTTCGGATTCAACAAACTAAAATACACTTTGGCGATGCTCAAATCTTTCGACAATTCGATATCGGTCAGTGACACGCCACTTAGACCAGGGTCTTTGGATTCGAAGCGCACCAACTCATTCAAAATTCGCAACATTTGCGAACTCAATCGTTGATTGCGTGAAAATTCGCGGGGCATTCTATTAAGACCAAATAACTCTCAGGTGATCCACATCAGTCAAGTGTGCGCGGAACTTCAATTCGTTCGAAACACTCAATCTGATCGCCAACCTTCACGTCATTGTAATTTTTCACACCGATTCCGCATTCGGTACCGGACCGCACTTCATTTACCGCGTCTTTAAAGCGCCGCAGTGATTCAAGCTCACCTTCGTAAATAACAACATTATCGCGAAGCACGCGAATAGGATTCGATCGTTTCACGTACCCTTCAGACACGATACAACCAGCGATGTCGCCGAGTTTCGGTGATGAGAAGACCTCTTTGACCTCTGCCAGGCCGACAATATTTTCCCGTATTTCAGGCGCCAACAAGCCACTCAAAGCATCCTTAACATCGTCAATTGCTTCATAAATGATGCTGTAGTAACGGACGTCAACACCGGAGTCTTTAATGGCCGATCTCGCTGCACTATCTGCACGCACATTAAAGCCGATAATCACAGCACTTGAAGCTGCAGCAAGTACAACGTCAGATTCAGTGATCCCACCGACGCCGGACGATATGATCTTGGCCTTGACTTCGTCCGTCGACAGATTGAGCAATGCATCGCTCAGCGCCTCCGAACTGCCATGCACATCAGCCTTTATCACCAAGGGCACGATTTTTCCATCGGCCTCAGTCATCTGCGTAAACATGTCTTCCATCCTGCTCGCCTGCTGTTTCGCGAGCTTGCTTTCACGTGCCTTGGCCTGCCTGAACTCCGCCACTTCACGAGCTTTGCGTTCATTATTGACAACCATGAAACTATCGCCAGCCGCCGGCGCCTTGGAAAGACCCAAAACGACCACTGGCATTGACGGCCCTGCTGACGCAACTTTGTTCTTCGATTCATCAACCATATTGCGAATCCGACCGTATTCTTCGCCAGCAATAATCATGTCGCCTTGCTGCAGGGCTCCAGCACCCACTAACAGCGTCGCAACCGCGCCACGCCCTTTTTCCAAACTGGATTCAATGACGAGACCCTGCGCCGGCCCTTCGGCAATGGCAGTCAATCCCATCACGTCGGCCTGCAACAAAATTGTTTCCAGCAACTTGTCGATGCCCTCGCCAGTCTGTGCCGAAACATTGACAAAGAGGTGCTCACCACCCCATTCCTCGGAAATTATTTCATGAACTGACAACTCGTTTCTAATTCGCTCAATGTCGGCATTTTCCCTGTCAATTTTGTTAATCGCGACGACAATGGGTACTTCGGCGGCATTTGCATGTTTAATCGCCTCGACGGTCTGCGGTTTGACACCATCGTCAGCGGCAACAACCAGGATCACAATGTCCGTCGCCTGCGCGCCCCGTGCTCGCATTGCGGTAAAAGCGGCATGCCCAGGAGTGTCAATAAAGGTGATTCCACCTTTATCGGTATCGACGTGGTACGCACCGATATGTTGTGTGATTCCACCTGCCTCACCTTCGACAACTTTGGTTCGCCGAATGTAATCCAGCAAGGATGTCTTGCCGTGATCGACATGGCCCATGATGGTAACGATCGGTGCTCGTGGAACTTCCTCGCCGGTCAGCTTGGTGGTCTCGAGCAAGGCCTCTTCGATTTCGGTTCCGGATACCGGTATTGCAACATGCCCGAGTTCCTCGACGACAAGAACGGCCGTATCCTGATCGACCACCTGATTGATCGTCACCATGACACCCATGTTGAACAGCACTTTAACAACATCATTGCCCTTGACGGCCATGCGCTGCGCTAATTCAACAATTGATATATTCTCAGGAATCTCGACATCACGAATGACTGGCGCCGTTGGCTTTTCGAAGCCGTGCTGCGCATCACCGCCAATCGAGACCGGGCGTCGTCGAACTCGCGTCTTGCTCCGCTTGCGGCGTCCGGCTTTGTCGCCAGCCACATGCAATTCCTTGCGACCATAGCGAGTATCGGCCGGCTTGCCCTTCTTTTTGTCCCTGTTGCGGCTTTCGCGAGCATCCGCTTCAGCACGCTCTTTGCGAGTTTTTTCTTCGGCCGCAGCCGCATCGACGCGTTCTTTTTCTTCCCGAACCGCATTTTCCGCCTGCTGCCTGGCTTCTATTTCACGCTGCTTTTCCTCTTCTGCCAGTTTTACAGACGCTTCTTTTTCAGCCAGAACACGTTCCTGCGCAAGCTTCTCGTTCTCCAGGCGATTTTCTTCTTCCTGTCGTGCCAGATCGAGTGCGTCTTGCTCTTTTTGCGCCTGCTCTTCGAGAACATCCCGTTTTATGTAGGTTCGTTTACGGCGAACTTCAACATTGACCGTACGCGCTCGACCTTGTAATCCGGCCAGTCTGAGCACAGATTGCGACTTCCTTTTCAGTGTAATGCGGCGTGGCGCAGCCGGAGTCCCGCTCTCGTCGTCCTGACCGTGACTGCGACGCAAATGCGTCAGTAATTCATGCTTCGCATCTTCGTTGATCGTGTCGTCAGATCCATTGACTTGGATACCCGCTTCATCAAGCTGTACCAACAACTTGTCTACCGAAACATTCAATACGTCCGCAAATTGTGCGACGGTTACATCAGCCATTACCTACTCCAAAACATTCCATTCTCAGGTTTGCTCTTCCGCTTCAAACCAGTGTGCACGAGCTTTCATAATCAGTGCAGCAGCAACTTCCTGATCCATCTCATTTAGTTCAAGTAGATCATCTGTTGCAAGATCTGCAAGATCCTCGCGGGTGACGACACCCTTGCTGGCCAGCGTGTACGCCAGTCCTTTGTCCATACCCTCGAGCGTGAGCAGATCCTCTGCAGGCTCGGCTTCCTCGATTTTTTCTTCCTGCACGATCGCCTGTGTCAGCAATACATCACGAGCACGATTTCTCAGTTCACTCACAATGTCTTCATCAAACTCTTCGATCTCCACCAGTTCCGATGTCGGTACATAGGCCACTTCTTCGATCGTAGAGAACCCTTCCTGAACCAGAATGAGCGCAACCTCTTCATCGACGTCCAGCTGTTTCGAAAATAGTGCAAGCAGCTCGCGCATTTCCAAATCGGTCTTTTGATCTGCATCGGTCTCGCTCATCACATTGAGTTCCCAACCGGTCAACTCGCTCGCAAGGCGAATATTTTGCCCACCACGACCGATCGCCTGCGACAACTTCTCTTCATCAACCGCGATATCCATGCTATGCGCATCTTCTTCGACCACAATTGATACGACCTCAGCGGGTGACATAGCGTTGATCGCGAACTGGGCGGGATTCTCATCCCACAAAATAATGTCCACCCGCTCCCCAGCCAGCTCATTCGACACAGCCTGGACACGAGAACCACGCATGCCGACGCAAGCGCCAACCGGGTCGATGCGGGCATCGTTGCTTTTGACGGCAATTTTTGCCCGCAAGCCAGGATCACGTGCCGCGCCGAGGATTTCGATAAGACCCTGGCCGACTTCGGGAACTTCAATCTTGAATAGTTCGATCAGGAATTGTGGCGAAGTTCGGGTCATGAACAACTGGGGGCCACGGGGTTCCGAACGCACCTCCAACAGTACCGCTTTCATGCGATCCTGGGGGCGAACAGGTTCCCGTGGAACCATGTTCTCTCGCGGCACAAATCCTTCGGCATTGCCGCCAAGGTCAATATAAATGCCATTCCGGTCAACTCGTTTCACAAGGCCCGACAGTAATTCACCAGTACGATCTTTGTATTCCTCGACAACCTGCTCACGTTCGGCTTCGCGAACTTTTTGCACGATGACCTGTTTTGCAGTCTGGGCGGCAATGCGACCAAATTCGACGGAATCCATGGGTACCTCGACGTAACCGCCCGGCTCTGCCGCTTCATCAACGTCGACCGCATCGATCATGCGCAATTCCATATCTGGAAATTCCAGTTCCGTGGACTCGTCTGCGAATACGAGCCAACGACGGAATGTTTTGTATTCGCCGGTTTCCCGGTCGATCCCTACACGCACGTCAATATCCTCGCCATGACGTCGCCGCGTCGCAGATGCGAGTGCTAATTCGATGGCGTCGAAGATTACTTCCTTGTCGACACCTTTCTCGTTAGAGACGGCATCAACAACCATCAGTATTTCTTTGCTCATTACCCTATAACTCCGAAACAGCCAGGTGATTCCCGATCAAACCGTCGGCACCAGGCGAGTGGAATCGATCGTCGCGATTGGCAATCTGTGCGACTTCCCATCCACCTCAACCTCAATATTTTCCTCATCCGCCGCGCGCAACACGCCGCGATAGTTCTTTCTTCCCTCAAGCGGAAAACGCAGCTTCACGCGTACGTCACTCCCCATAAAACGCTCAAAGTGCTCGAGTTTAGTCAATCGCCGGTCAAGACCGGGCGATGACACTTCGAGCACGTAATTTTCTGGCAACGGATCCTCTACATCCAGCAGCGCACTGATCCGACCATTGACGATTTCGCAATCCTTCAGCCCGATGCCTTCCGGCTTATCAATAAACACCCGCAGCAGTCCATCTCGACTACCCAGTTTCACCTCCAGATCCGCCAATTCGTAACCCAAGCTCTCCACAGCGGGCCCCAGTAACGCTATCAATTCTTCCCTGGTCATAAACTCATCAACCGTAATACTTTGTTCTAAAACCAAAAAATGGGCCTTTGGCCCATTTTCTCCGTGCGATGTCTGGCGAACCGTACGCCGTCCCAGACAACAAAAAACCCCGTAGCGGGGCTTCGTTCCTACCAAAACTCGGTAGCGGGGGCAGACCCGGCTAAATTCGGCCAAATACACCACCTCGCAGGCGCGCGAGTATACGGCAATTGGAAGGGGTTCTGCAATATTCGTGTCGCGGCAAGTCGCTCATTAGACAAACTATGCACAGTACTGCCGGACACGCTGAGGTGGAAACCTGAAATCGCGGATATTTGCTGATGTCGGCTGAATCAACGGCTAAATTCATGCGATCGACACGCCGATTGCGACTGTTACTCGACCGGTTTAACAATCAACGTCTGCAATGCCATGCCGACGCTCCCGCATTTGTCGAAAAGGATCGCCTGGGAGTGCCCGATTCCGGTCGGTTGCCAGAATGAAGTTGCTTGTGAGGCGATCCAGTCTGACTGTGGCAATCGGTAGGCGGAAATCGTGATATCTGCGTTCACAAAACTGATCTCGGAAAATTCTGCGTTGCGCGAAATTCCATTGCCACAATCCGAAATCGGACAAAGCACCTGGAACGGAGACGGTGATTCGTCCTCTATGATGGGCAAAGCGCGCAGCCACATCGTCGTCGGGCCCGGTTCATCCGTTTCGCCGGGTGGAAAAGCAACCTCAATGCTGGAACCGAAGAAGGGCAATCCGTGCACTGCCTCCTTGATGGGAAAATCACCGACGATGGCTTCCTCAAAAGACGGATGTGGAATCGTTGCCGTCGGCATGCCCTCAAATGAATGCGTCTTTATGTGTACGCTGGAAGCCGTCGCACAAATTCGATCGTCCGCATCTCGCAAAGTGGCCACTGCCGATGTCGCGGCTCGCCCATTGCGAATGATATCGGCGTCTACTCGAAACCCGGCTACCGGCACCGGACGGCTGTAATTGACGGTCAATCGGGCCAGTTGTTTCTCTGGAACAGCCTGCTCGAGCGCCCTGGCTATTACTGCGGTCACCGGGCCGGCATGACAAGCATCCACAGACCACGGCCCCCTGGAGGCACCGTTGCCGATAAACCAGTCACCGTCCAGGTGGAAAAACGATGTGTCCTTGTCCTCCGACACGTTACCCAACCCTGTTACTCAACATCAAAATCAAAATATCGCTCCGGAAATGGCTCCGGCTCCAGGGTGTAATGCCACCATTCCGTGACGGCGGGGCGAAACCCGTGTTCCATCATCAGCCCCCTGAGCAAATCTCGATTTAGCCGCGCCTCTTCGTCCACTAAAGGCGAGTCATGATGTGAAATATCCCCGAAAAAATCCCAGGGGCTGCCCATATCCAACTCCGCACCTGTCTCGAGATCCACAATCGTAAGATCAAGAGTACTTCCTCTCGTATGCCCGGATTTCCTGGCGATATAGCCCAGCTCGAAAAGACGGTCTTTCGGAACGTTTGGATAATATTTCTGCTTGGTCAGGATATCCGCCGGGTCTTCGGCCCATCTCACGAAGTGATCGACCGCTTTCTGCGGCCTGTAAGCATCGAAAATCTTCAGACCCAGTCCCTGCTGTGTAAGCTTTTCCTGCACCTCGGACAACGCCGTCGCTGCTTCCTGGCTCACCAGGACCACGGCTTTTTTGTACCCATCGACCGTCACACCCATGAAATTATCATTGGAAAAATAACGAACATCCAATACAACGTCCGGAATGCTTTGTTGAACATAGACAAAATACTGTTTGCCATCATCTTCTTCGTTTGCCTGCTGATCGCAGCCAAGGAGAAGAAGTCCAATCATGTATACGGAGATTATTTGCTTCATTTTGTTTTCAGGCTACCCCACTGTAATTACTCAGTACACAACTCCTCGAAGAGACGTTCACTAACGAAACGCAGGTGGCTTGCCCGTTTCCGTTTTTAGATACCGATCCCGCAGCAACGTCTGTCGACTGCTCATTGAGATCGATTCGCCTTTGATGAACACCTGTTCCGGATAGTTGGTCAATTCCAGCGGGTCGCCGGGCCAGATAACAATGTCGGCTTCTTTGCCCGCCTCAATGCTCCCAATCCGATCGGACAAACCAAAAATTTCCGCCGGCGCCAATGTAATGGCATGCAGTGCATCGTCCCAGGACAGACCTTCGGACACCGCGTTACCGGCCGACTGCGTTATATTTCGGGCGTTGTGTGTCTGGCTTTGCGGCCCCGCAAATCCAACCTTCACTCCGGCACTGATCAACAAGGCCGCGCTATCGCGACGGGCGTTTATTCGATCGAAATTCGACGGCAGATTCGCGGTCGGCCCCATGAGCACCGGTATGCTCGCATCTGCGAGCTGCCCGGCAATCATCCACGCCTCTGTACCGCCGTTGATGATTGCCCGAATACCGTATTCAGCGGTTAATCGTATGAGCAACTCCATGTCAGCCGCCCGATGGACATTGGCCAGTAGCGGAATATCCCCAGTCAAAACACCCTGCAGGGATTCAAGGTCTGCGATGCTGTGTTGATATTCACGGCGCTGCCGCCGCTCGAAAGCTGCTTTGTTGTCTCTGTAGTCACGCGCTTCGTCCAGTGCATTTCGCAAGACCAGCAGGTTGGACGCACGCGATTCACCCGCCAGGCCCCGACCTCCCTCACCAAGATTAACGACGAGTGCGGCGGCGCGACGATCGATGCTGTCTGCCCTGCCGCTCAGATTAACGACAGCAGCCAATCCGGAAAAAACGTGGCTGCTGTTGCCACTTTCATCCGCCCTGCGTGATTGTGGCGCAATCAAAGCTCGAGTGACGCCTTCGATACGATTGACTGCAATTAGCGTCGAACGCGGATTAAAAGCATCGGCCACGTCGAATCCAGCGGTAAACTGATCGCCACGTTGAACCGCATCTAACGGTCCGGCCGAGGCTCCGATTTCAACCAGTCCCAGTTGCCCAAAGGGTGTGAACAGACCCGGCGTCAATATCTTTCCAGCAGCGTCAACGATCGTCGCGCCAGAGGGAGCTGATACATTTTTCCCCACTGCAGTAATGATTCCGTCTTCAATTATGACAGTGGCATGTTCTATCGTCCCTGCCGGGCCGACGGTGTGCACCGTTCCACCCACGATGGCAGTCGTTTGCGCAGAAACGAAGCCGCTGAGAAAAACAACGAATATCGTCATCCATGAATATGAACGATTCATTGCAAACCTCCCGCTAACGCAGAGGTGCCAAGAGAAAAATCCGTTACCGGATTGGCCGCAGGATTGTTGCGATCATAAATTAGCGCACCGTCTATGTAGACGAGTTCCGCTCGCGTATATACGCTGAATGGGCTGCCGCTCCAGAGAACGACATCGGCCATCTTACCCGGCTCCAGGGTGCCGACCACATCGGCGATACCGAGCGCCTTGGCCACATTGCTCGTTATCCATTTAATGGCATTCTCCGGTGGTATATCGATGCCAACCCTGGCTGCAGCACCCATGACCTTGGCCGTTTCCTGGTTCAGCCGCTGAATCCCGATTGCGTCATCGGAATGGATGATCGCGCAGGCACCGGCGCGATCGACGATTGCCGCGTTTTCACGGATACCGTCAAATGCTTCCATTTTGAAGCCCCACCAGTCAGCCCACATAGCCGCGCAAGTGCCTTTTTCAGCGAGTAGGTCGGCAACTTTATATGCCTCGACAGCATGATGAAATGCGGTGACCTTGTAGCCGAACTCCTCGGCAATATCGAGCATGATCGACATTTCGTCACCGCGATAACAATGATTGTGTACCAGGATTTCTCCATTCAGTACACCGACAAGCGTTTCGAGTTTGAGGTCACGCATGGGCGCCTCACCCTCGCCCCTGGCTGCCGCCTCCATCTTGTCGCGATAATCAGCAGCCTCGATCCAGGCAGCGCGATACCCCGCCACATTGCCCATGCGAGTTGATGGCGCGGTTCCCCGTCTGCCATAAACACGTTTGGGATTTTCGCCGCAGGCCATCTTCAGGCCATGCGGTGCACCGGGAAACTTCATGCTTTGCACATCGCGTCCCGGAATATTTTTCAACGTAACCCCACGGCCACCGATCAGATTTGCGGATCCAGGCAGAATCTGTAGTGATGTCACGCCTCCGGCCAACGCCGTGACAAAACCGGGGTCGTGCGGCCAGACGCTGTGCTCAGCCCAGACTTCTGCCGTAACGGGGGACGTAGCTTCATTGCCATCGGAATGCGATGCAGTGCCGGGAGATGGATACACACCAAGGTGAGAATGCACGTCGATAATGCCTGGCGTCACCCATTTGCCGCTGGCGTCGACGACTGCCGCGCCGTCCGCGTCCAGCCCGGGACCAACTGCAATGATCTTGCCCTTGCTCATCAGGATATCTGCGTTCTCAAGACGAACGCCCGTGCCCGTCAAAATCGTAGCACCCGTCAACAGCGTGGTTTCGCTGGGCAACGCCTGATACCGGCTGGCAAACGGTTCCGGCACATCCAAATCCGGCACCCCCTTTCCGCAAGCGACAAGACATACGGAAACTGTCGCCAACGCCACATTAAGTTTGCTCACAGAGAATTCCCCTCAGTCTTTCCATTCGTATTTTCTACACCTTACTACTCATTCCGGATAGCTTCACCGGAAATGAACATACGAGTGCTGCCAACATGGTGGACCTGTGAACCCACTACGTACATGTGCTCATTTCTCCGCGCCATGAAAGGAATACAGTCACGGTGCGTAGGAGCAAGTCACGCTCCTCTGAGCACGAAATAATACGGCACCTGAGAAGGAACGACGACTAACTCTTAGCTTCCCCAGTACGTATTTCGCCGCTAACGTAAATCGCTGCCTGTTGATTTCCACCGAAACGTATCCTTTGAAAATCAACTGAACCTGGCCTTCAGGTGGCTACAACTCACAGGACGGGCGCCGCCAGACGCGCGAACCGTACGGCGAATTTGAACCACAGCGGTTTCTGATCGTACTCATCGCGGCCCATGAGGCGTGCGTTCGCGAAGTCTTTTTCCAGCATTGTTGCTACCTCCGCCGCAAAACCGGAATCTGAAATGGCAGCCGTGATCTCGAAATTCAGCCTGAAGGATCGATTGTCGAAATTGGCGGTTCCAACAGTGGCAAAGGTGTCATCGACAAGCACAACTTTCTGATGCAAAAAACCGTCCTGGTAGCGATAAAACTTTACGCCGGCAGACTTGATCTGATCGAAGAACGAATATGCAGCAAGCGAAATCAGTGCGCTGTCTGCTTTTTCCGGAATCAAAATACGGACGTCAACACCGCGCAGACCAGCGAGCTGCAACGCCTGAACGATCGCATCGTCCGGCACAAAATACGGACTCGCAATCCAAACACGCTCCTGGCCAGAATTGATGATGCCGGTAAAAACAAGTGATGCTGTTTCCATTTCATCCGCTGGGCCAGTTGGCAGAACTATCGCGCGCATATCGGATTGGTCCGCTCGCGTCGGGACCCAATTCAGTCGTTCTGGCATCGTGTCGCTGGCCCATCGCCAATCTTCGACGAAGGCGAGCTGAGCACCGATCACAACCGGACCCTCAAGGCGAACATGGGTATCCCGCCAATTGCCAACGTCCGGGTCACGACCCATATATTCATCACCCACGTTGTGACCACCGATCCAGGCAACCTTGCCGTCAACAACTACTGTCTTGCGGTGATTGCGGAAATTCAATTGAAAACGATTGCCAAAACCTTTGCGACTGTGAAACGGTCGGACTGCAATTCCAGCATCCAAGAAACGCTGTCGATATTCGCCAGACAGACCCAAGCTGCCTATTTCATCATAGAGGAACAGCACCTGGACACCGCGCCCTGCCGCAGCAATTAGTCGGTCCTGCAGTTCGCGGCCCAGCTCGTCGTCTCGAACGATGTAAAACTGCACCAGCACATACTGCTCAGCAGCATCGATGCCTTGAAAAATGCTGGCGAAGGTCGCATGGCCATCGATCAGTAATTCAACGTGATTGCCATCTGTAAGCGGCGAACGGGCAAGAGTTTCCACGGCTCTGACAGCACCACGTTTCTCGTCCGGGCCGATCGAGGAATTTTCAAGTTGGACATTTGCCTGCCGAATGATTTCTGACAGGCGCTCAAGCTCCTTATGCCGGGCGAGAACGTAGCCTCGAAATTTATTGCGACCAAACACCCAGTATGCCGGTACCGACACGATCGGAAAGGTGACAAGTGACACAGCCCACGCGATAGATCCCTGAGGGGTCCGGACACTCATTACGGCGTGCGCAGCCGACACGATTCCTAATATCTCAAATACAATGACCAGAGTGACAATCATCTTGGTTTTCCTGAAAGCTTGGCGCGTCATTTTCGTCTTCGCGTGCATCCAAATAGCATCGAGCCGAAATACCGATTGTTTAACTTGCGCGATCGATTTCTGAAATTTGGACAATAACAAAATCAGGGCACGCTCGGTCGCTGATCGCGACGCTCCCGCGTCGATGCAGACGCGAGAAAACCAGCTCCCTTCGTAGGTTCAAAACGTGCTTTGTGCCAACCCATAACTGCTTCGATCTGTAATACACCGGATATGTATCAATCGTAGGGTTCCCAAACGTCCTCCGCCAACAGGCCGGGCTGATGCTGACGGTACATTCCCTCCAGGATGTGGAATGATTTTGCAACCGGGTTGCGGCCAGATTGTTGTTACGAGGCTGGTTTGTGGAATTCGATCACATTTCCATCGGGGTCGCGGACGAAAAAGAACATGGCGCCTTCAAATTCAACCGATTCGGTGATGGCTATGTCATGACCATCAAGTTGACGCTTAACTGCTTCCGTGTCAGTAATTTCCAGCGCTATGTGAGTGAAGCCAGTGTGTTTCGCCGGTTCATCCATCAACACATTGGTCGGAGACGCATCTGACGACGCGTTGAGAATGAAATTGATGTTGACTCCAGATGGATGTTCCATGATCGCGACTGGCTCAGGTCCCATTGGTCCCCCCAAAAACTCGAAACCCAGCTTCTCATAGAACGCACGAGCGAGGGCAAGGTCCCGGACGCGCAGACCTACGTGATTGATCCGAGTGATTTGTTTCACGACAACTCCTTAACTTCGATCTAATTCTCATCTTGACAATCGTATCGACGTACTGCCAACGCCCGCTTCGGGCCTATTCTTAGGTCAGTAGCGGCCCTTCTGGATGATATTAGCGCAATGTCTGCTCTTGGGGGGTGAAGCGGACATGGAAAAAGAACGTGGCGGGCACAAGAAACCCGGCACATGGCCGAGCTTTCGGTTTTCTTGGTAGCGGGGGCGTGACACGCGCTGTGTAGTGGCAGGAATACAAAGCACAACATCCCGAAGGCGGGCAATACAGCGTGGTCCCTTAACGCTCGATGAGGCACTGATACTTTTTAGGTCGCTTCAATAACGTATAGTCTCAAGATGACCTGGACATGGCGTAAAAAATTCGCAGTGTCGATTCTGGCCATCCTGTTGCTGGTGATCGCTGCGGGCACTCAAATGCTCAAAGGTGTAACGTCCGATCGCTACGCTGGCCAGCCGCAGGTCGTCGGACTGCCCCCAGGTTATAATCCCCTGGCTGCAACAAGCTCATATGCTGGAGTGCACCCGTCAAGAAAGGATCGGCCGGCTGACCCCTACTCCTACCCTATCCCTGTCGGCCTCCCGGGACCTGTAATGCCGGTCTTTGGCGATAGCCTGGACTATCCGTTCGCATGCCGCACCGAGGGTTCGCTATTAGGGCAGCCACTGGTCGATAATCAAGACGGCGCTGGCATAGCCGTCTACGCCCTAGAGGAAAACGGCAAGAAGACCGCGCAGATCGTTGGCTATAGCAAAAACTGCAGCCTGAACACAAGCGTCCTTTACTACTATCGAAGTCGCGAATCGGGGCGGTTTCTGCCGTTCGAGGGTCAACCGGACGACGTGGAAGAGGTATTGATCAACGGTCAAACGATTCCATTTGTCGTCCGGCTGGAAATCGGCACCATCAATCGCCACATTTACGTCATTGCCCTGTTGCGGGGGCCGAACGATGCACCGGAATCACCGGACCTCACCTACTGGAATCGAAAACTGATCTATCTGCTGCGTGGTGGTATTGGCATCGGCCGCCGGCAAGGTCGCGTAACCCCGGATTACGTTCCAAGCCGGAGCCTTGCCGAACTTCAAAAAGGCTACGCCATCGTTCATTCCACCGCGAATCAAACCTCAACGAGTTATGACATCGAACTCGCAGAGGACACCATGGCTCGCGTTAAACGCCAATTCACGGCCCGCTATGGCGAGCCGATCTATACGATTGGCATCGGCAAATCAGGCGGCGCGATACAACAGTACCTGATCGGCCAAAACAGACCCGGTTTGCTGGACGCCGGCATCGCGTGGTACTCGTATTCGGACATGGTCACTCAGATAACCCGCGTGATGGATTGTGAGCTGCTGGAGTATTACTTCGATGTCATCGACGCCGACAACGACAAGTGGAAAACGTGGTCGCAACGTTCCTGGATCGAGGGATTCAATGCCCGCGATGATCTGCCGAATGACTTCGAACGTATGCGTGCACTTCAAGCATTACGCCTGGGGCAGTGGCCGAAGTGGTCGCGCGGTCATACGGAATGCACACGCAGTTGGCGTAACCTGACGCCGCAGATCGCGAATCCACGCTACACCTACTTCGCATCGCTGTTCGCCCCGGAAATTTTGCGGCAGGTGCCGTTCACGTACTGGGATAACTTGAAGCGAGTCTATGGCACCGATGAGAGCGGCCTGGCCCGCCGTACCTACGACAATGTTGGGGTGCAGTACGGCTTGGAAGCACTCAAACGACAACAAATTAGCATTGCCGAATTCCTGAAACTGAACAATAACATCGGCGGGTGGAAACCGGCCATCGATATGAAGCCAGAGCGATTCTGGCGATCTGGTGGCGCCAAATCCAGCTTGGCGGATATCTCGATCTGGAGCCATCAGAATATGACGGCCATGACTTCCACCGACCGCCCGGCACGTCGCAGCGAAGGCGATGTCGGTGCGATCGCAGCGGCCTACCAATCCGGGCAGGTGTTTTTGGGTGAGCTGTCAATGCCAATAATCGATTTGCGCCACTACCTTGAACCCGAACTGGATATGCACCACAGCCTGCAGTCATTTTCCGCCCGCTTGAGAATGTTTCGCCAGCAGGGCCATGCCGATAACCAGATCATCTGGTTCGCGAAGCAGCCCTACTCGCCCCAAGGCGATGCGTTGGAGTTGCTGGACCACTGGATCGAGAACATGCGGGCCGATGCGAGCTTAAGCGTCGTTGAGGCAAGGCCTGTCGACGCATCAGATCGATGCTACAGCGATACCGGCCAAATCATTGCGAGCGGTGACGCGGTTTGGAATGGCGCTTGGAACGGCAAGGAAAATGGCGAGTGCATGAACGTGTATCCCATGTACAGCAACCCGCGACTCGTGGCCGGCGACGATTACGCCGGAGACATTATGAAGTGCCACCTGCAATCGGTTGATGTGGCAATTAGCAGTGGCGTGTACGCACCCATTGACGTATCGGCGCACCGCGACGACCTACATCGCGTTTTCCGGGCGGGTGTGTGTGACTACTCGCGTGGCGATGTCGGGCGACCACCGGATGTGCTATCGAAGTGACCCGAAAACCCGTGATGCCACCAGACCCGGGCGACGACAGCGTAATAGGCGCTTGCAACGACAAACGCATTCCATGCCACGATATTGTTGGCGGCATGACGAGGTGCGCCCGCGTACTTCGCCACTTCGGCGGCGATGCCGAGCAGGGGCAACGCCACGCACAGACCAACAAGCCATCGCCAAAGTTTTTCTGTCGCGGCTATGCGCATGGATCGATAGAATGAAATCAACAACACCTGCGCAAGAAAAGTGCTTACCGCGAATCCATTGATGCCAGCGCGGCGCAATTGTCGAAGGCCATCGCCCTCAGAGCCCAATGTGAGGGCATAGATAAGGAGTGACAGTCCGGCGATGACGCCGAGCACCCGCAGTGTTACGACCCGTGACCCGAATTGACCACCGAGCTTCAGAAACATGGCAGAACGCTGCCAGAAAAACACCAGGATCACGACCGATGGCAGCATCCCTGCCAGGAATATAAATCTCTCCGGTGCTATACGTCCCGTGGAACTGACGCTCGTGCAACCTGAAAAATACGGAATGCAAGCGGGCACGTGCTCCAGACCGACTGCGACCAGGTAGCAGACATTGACCGTTGCGAGCGGAATCACCGCCGCCCAGAGCGGCAAGGCCCGCATTCCAATTACAGGAATCGTCATCGCTTGTACGGCTGTTCCGACGATGCTCTTTCATTGAGATGCGCCATTTGCTCCTCCCAGCAGTCGCGCCCCATGAGCACGCGTTCCATGGCCTTTATGGTGCCAGATACTTGTGGACATTTGATACTCGCATCGAACGACTGCACGAAGGACTAATTCTACGCTCGTCCAGTGGCTCTCTTAAAGAAGGCCTTCGGAACAGGTGCAGGATCAGATGGTAATGGGGTCAGGATTTCCCTTCGCCACTGCCAGGCTCAGTTGCTCTTGCCGCTATTCGCGACGCGTGCTTCGCTGCAGCCGCGAGTGAACCTGCTTCCTCGCGGGTTCAAAGCTTGCTCATTGACAAATAAAAACGCCGGACCCGGCATATTT